>Ga0247717_1000313_pt1 | contig 15141 bp, 8 predicted proteins | sample 24E_NmetaG_FD_189047 | JGI IMG/M metagenome (GOLD analysis project Ga0247717, IMG submission 189047) | Soil microbial communities from hillslope of Landscape Evolution Observatory, University of Arizona, Oracle, AZ, United States - 2-4-E_N | ecosystem: Engineered > Artificial ecosystem > Mesocosm... | reverse complement strand
GGCGGGATCGAAGCTGCCGCTGGTGAACGCCTTTCCGGTGGGGTCCACCGAGGCGAGCCGTGTCGAACCGCGCGCGAGGTCGCGAACGAAGACGTCGAAGGTGTTGTTGCGGTCCCCCGGAATCAAGTTCGAGGCCGAAGACGCGAAGGCGACGAACCGTCCGTCCGCCGACATCGCAGGATCGTAGCTTCCGGCATTGCCTTCGGATCCGCCGGACGAGACCGAAACCCGTTCGACCGTGCCGCTGCGCCGGTCGAATCGAAAGACGTCGGCGTGATCGTTGCGGTCGTGCTCGATGAGCGCGGGTGAGTCCGAGTCGAAGGCGACGAATCGCCCGTCGAAGCTGACCGCCGGGTTGAAGCTGGACCGGCCGGGGGCAGAATCGACTCCCGAGACGGGGACGGAGGCGCGTTGCGTGGTTCCGGCTGAAGTGGCCCGGGCCGGGGGCGCGAGCAACCCGGCCGCGGCGGCGACCAGAATCGACGAGGCGATCGCGCGCTTCATGCTGATCCTTTCCGGACGATCTATTTCGCCGGTCGTGGTCGCGACACCTGCCAGTGGAGGAGAATCCACCCGGCCCGCGAAAAGTATCGCATGCGCCCGATTCGAACGATTTGGTTCCTGCTCTTCGCATTCGCCGCGGCGCCGCTGCCCCTGATGGGCGCGGTCGAGCCCGTGGTCGTGGCGATCGTCGACTCCGGGCTCAACGGAGCGCACGAAGCATTTGACTATCGAGGCCCCGAAAGCGGCGACGACCAGGTGGTCGCGTGGTGGGACTTCACCAGACCCGGCGTGCCGGGGCCATCGGACCGCTGGGATGCGCGCGCCGAACCATCGGATGAGACCGGGCACGGAACGGTCGTCGCGGGCTTGGTCGCGGGACGAGTTCCGGGCGAATGGATCCCTGCCGAAGGATTCGAAATTGCGGTTGCGAAGGTGTGTGACCTCGGCGGGTGCCGGGGCGACATCCAGGGCGCCATCCGCTGGGCCGTCGACGTCGCCGGTGCGGATGTCGTCGTCGTGAGCCTCGGTGCCGGCGTCCCGATTCCGGAAAGCGTCGCGGGCGTCCACGAGGCCGTGGCGTATGCGAGGCAACACGGTGCGCTGACCGTCGTGTCGGTGGGCAATGGTTTGGCGAACCGGAACGTCGGGCCGGGCGCCGGTTCGATCACGCCGTTCGGATCCTCGGCCGACGCCCTGGTCGTTGGCAACGACGGCGGCACGGGGCTGCAGGAGACGTGGGATCCAGAAGTCGTCGCCGATCCGTTCACGGATCGCGCGCCGGGTGCCTGGTGCGTACGGTGCTCGACGTCGGCACGGGGATCCAGCATCGCCAACGCACGCGTCGGTTCGGTCGCGGCCGCCGCGCTGGCCCTCGCACGGCAGGCCGGGCTGAATCCGTCGCCTGACGAGGTCGAGACGCTTCTCAAGCGCGCGGCTCGCGACACGGAGCGAGCACCATCGATCGAAGGGTACGGAGTCTTGGATCGCACGGGATTCGACGAGCTTGCGCGGCACGCGGTGGCCGGGACGACGCCCCCCCGGCCCGACGGGGACGTGAACTCCATCTACGTCGAGCACGTGGCCGGGGGTCTGCGATCCGTCTGGTCACGATCGTTGAACGGCGATGCCACGCTGCTGAAATGCCACGAGGATCCGGACGCGCGGTCGGGAGTGATCGGCGGGGGTGTGCACCCAGGCTTCGGGCGCGCCGAACGGTGGGATGTCGGGCCGGATCACGGCGTGGTTCGAGTCACCATCGAGTTCAGCTCGGCCACGCAGGACCTGGATCTGTACGCGGTCGAGCCGGCGGAGTCCGGCTGGCGCGTGGTCGCTCGCGCGGATTCGCGCGGAAGCGGATCCGATTCGGTCATGGTCTCGACCGCGCGCCCGGTGAGCTTTCTCGTCGTAGGTCGTGTCGTTCTGACCGAGCAACCGTACCGGATCGCGGTCGTGGGCCCCGGCGGAGACATGACTGCGCACTCGGCCGGCGGCCTTGTGTGCGTCTCGACCACGCCACGCGTGGTTCACGTGTCCTAGTCGGTTAGGCCGTGCGTGCGGCCGCCGAAGCGCCCGATGCCGGCACCGCGCGCCCCTGCGACCACGCACGGATCGCTGCGACCTCTTCGGCGCGCGTGACCGACAGCGGCGAGGTCGCCTCAACCTCGGCGGCGACGTCGCCGGTGTGCAGGTCGCGACCGGCGGCGTAGGCACGGTAGAGCGCCGCGACGATCGCGGCTTCGATCTCGGCGCCGCTGAATCCCTCGCACAGCGCGGCGAGACGATCGACGTCGAAGTGCTGCGGATCGCGGCCGCGGCGCGTCAGGTGCAGCCGCACGATGTCGGCGCGCTCGGCGGGCTCGGGCAGGTCCACGAAGAAGATCTCGTCGAAGCGTCCCTTGCGAAGAAGCTCGGGCGGCAGCTGCGTGACCTGGTTGGCGGTCGCGACGATGAACACGCCGTCGTCGCGGTCCTGCATCCAGCGCAGGAACGTGCCGAGCATGCGTTTGCTGACCCCGCCGTCGTTGCCGTCACCGGTCGGGAAGCCTTTCTCGATCTCATCCACCCACAGCACGACCGGCGCCATCGACTCGACGCGCGCCAGCGCTTCGCGCGTGCGCTGTTCGGTCTCGCCCACGTACGGCCCGTACAGCCGCGACGCGTCCAGCAGCACCAGCGGCATTCCCCAGCTTCGCGCGAGCGTCTTGGCGATCATCGACTTGCCGCAGCCCGGCACGCCGGTGATCAGCACGCCGCGCGGCGGCGTGAGCCCGAACTGTTTCGCGGCCGGCTCGAACGCGCGTCCGCGCATCGCGAGCCATGCCTTGAGCGCATCCAGGCCGCCGACGTCCGCCAGCGAGCCGTGGTCGGCTTCGATCAGCTCGAGCGAGCCGCTCGACTCCAGCAGCGCGGCCTTCTCGCCGCGCAGAAACGTCACGTCGCCGTCGTCGATCTTGCCGTCGTGGAAGGCGGCCTTTTGGATCAGCCGTTCCGCTTCGCCGAGCGACAGCCCGCGCAGCGCGTCGATCAGCGCCTCGGCGCCCGCGGCGTCCAGCGCGACGGGAATACCGCGGGCGGTGAGGTCTTGGATGGTGCGCACGGCGAGCTGATGCAGCTCGGCGCGTGACGGCGGCTTGAGCGCCCACGCGAGCGCGATGCCTTCGATCTCGGGCGGCATGAACGGCTGCGGCGTGGTCGCCACGATCGTCCGGCCGGGCTCGGGGTGCTGCGAAAGCTCCTTGACGCGCCGCACCACGAGCGGATCGGCGAGCGGATGGTGCGCGTCCACGAGCACGAACACGGCAGGCCCAGAGATCTGCTCGATCGCGGCCAGCGCCTTCGTGGGATCGATCGTGTCGTACATCGGCGCGCCGCCGTCGAGGCCCAGGCCTCGCGTGCACGACCAGATGTAGACCGGTGTGCGCAGCGCGGTCGCGGCGCGGCGCACGACCGCGAGCAGCCGCGTCTCTTCGCGTTCGGTCGCGATGATCAGCGGATAGCGCGACGCGAGCAGCAGGCGCAGATCGTCCGAGTTGTCCATGCCACTTCGGGTATCGGCCGGTCTCTCGGCGCCCTTAACCGCAAAAGGCGGGGCCGTCCGGACAGCCCGGTTAGACGACCAGGACGGCGATGTCGGCGGGCCGGGTCGCCGCCTCGTTGCCGGCCCGGTCGGCGACGGTGACGAGCACGCGGTACCGGCCGCGCGCGGCCGGCGCGGTCACCGTCCAGGTGCAGGAGGTGCGCGACTCGTCGGCACACGTGACCGCGGCGCCGCTCACGACCGGCGGGCCGTCCGGCGGATCGGCGGGGTAGAACGTCGCGATCACCGTGCCCACGCCCGAGGCGTCGTCGCCCGCCTGGCCCGAGACGCTGCGGGTCAGCAGCGGCGCGGCGGCGGTGAGCACCCATCCGTCGGGGGTGGCGATCGTGCCGGCCGGTGCGACCGGATCCACGGTCCACTCGACGCGCTCCGGGGTCGGGTCCGCGAGGCCCGCCCCGTCCAGCGCGTAGACCTCGAAGGTATGCGGGCCGGGCGCGAGCCCCGACACGTTCATCGGGGTCGTGCACAGCGAGAACGGTGCGCCGTCCAGCGAGCAGCGGAAGGTGATCATCGTCGAGTTCGCGACGTTGTCGAGGCCCACGAACCGGAACCGCGCGGTCGTCACGCGCGACCAGGGTTGCGGCGCCTCCAGCAGCACCGTCGCGGGCGGGGTTCGGTCCACGTACCAGGTGCGGCTCGCCGGCGACGAGTCGCGGTTGCCGACGTGATCGACGGCCCGGACGTCGAAGGTCCAGGTCCCTTCGCCGAGCGTGTACGAGACCGGGCTCGAGCACGCCGCGAACGGCGCACCCGACAACCGGCACTCGAATGCGACCGGTCCCGAGTCGTCGGACCCGTCGAACGTAAACGTCGCCTCGCCGCTTGCCACGATGCCGGCGGGGCCGGTGAGGAGCGTGGTCTCGGGAAGCGTGCCGTCCGCCAGCCACGCGTGCGTTGCGGGGGCGCTGACGTTCCCGGCCGGATCGCGGGCCACGATCCGAGCGGTATGCGTTCCGGTGCCGGCGACCGACAGAGTGGCGGGCGATGCGCACGGCGCGTACGAACCGGCGTTCGTCGCGCACTCGAACGTCAGCAGATCCGGAGGGACGGCGTCGTCGGAACCGGCGAACGAAAAGACCGGCGCGGCGTTTCCGGGTTCGGCGGGCGTGCCGGTCAGCGTCACCGACGGGGGCAACGAGTCGACGGTCCACGACACCACCGCCGGGACGAGATCCCGGGCGCCGCCGTCGTCGTAGGCGCGCAAGTGCACGGTGCGCCGGCCGTCGGATGCGTCCGCGACCTCGATCGGTGAGGCGCAGGGCGCCCACGAGCCCGCGTCGATACGGCATTCGAACGACGCGAGCCCCGCGTCCCCGATCGAGGGAACGCCGGTGAAGCGAATGGTCTGCGTTCCCGGCCGGCGAAACGCATCCGGCATCGCAAGCACGCGCGTCTGGGGCTCGCCGGCCATCTGCGTGAGCAGCCGTCCGGCGTTGCCGACGTGATACGGCCACGCACGGCCGGCGGCGGCGACCGTCGAGAGCATGCGCGCGAGCCCCGACGCCGCCCGCGGTGACATCCCGCCCCATCGGTGGCCTTCCACGATTTCGGGCCACCAGGCCGATCCGCTCTGCTGTCCGGACGCGTCCCAGCCGGGATGCGTCTGCTCGATGCGTTGCGCGATCGACGCCGCGCGTTCGGGCGTGACCAGGCCGGTCCGCAGCATCCAGGCCTGCGCGGTCACGATCGGATACAGCGAGCTCCACTGGAACGGGTACCGAACGCCGGTGCTGCTGATCGCCGCGTCGTATCCGCCTTGCGCCGGATTCCAGAAGATCTCGAGCGCCGCCGGCATGTTCGCGGCCCACATTCCGGCGAGCACCCGCAGCCGCGCGTCCGGATGCGCGTCGCCCGCGAGCTCCTCGACCGCGCGGAATCCTTCGTAGGCCTCGACGTTGTCCATCAGATACTTGTGTGGCCAGCCCGGCCGCGCGTACGTCAGCCAGTCCGAGTCCTTCGTGGCCAGGATCGCGTTCACCGCTTTGCCGACCGCGGGCCACAGCGCGCTCAGGCGCGTCGCGTCGCCGCTGGCCGCATAGGCGTCGCGAACGGCCACGAGGAACGTGCCCGCGTAGCCGTCGGTCGAGTCGAACGTGCCCGTCGAGGCCCACCGCGCGCCGTCCCACCGGTAGTTGGTCACGAAGCCTTGCGCGTTCATGCGCGAGGCGTACCAGTCGAGCCAGTCCCACGCGGCGTTCACGTAGCGCACGTCCCCGGTCGCGCGGGTTGCGGCCGCAAGACCCGAGGCCGCGATGTTCGAGAAGTAGGGGATGCAGTCGTGACCCGCATTCGAGCGGATCAGCCCGGCATCGGGCCCGGCAGTGACTCGCATCGACAGGATCCACTCGGCCTCGGCCACGAGCTGCGCAGGCGTCGAGGCGGCCGGGGAAGGCGACGGCCCCGCGACCGCGATCGAGGCGACGGCCAAGACCGCCCCCAGCATGGCTCTCCGAATGGTCCGGCCCTCCCGATCACCCGAGGTGTCCGATTAATCCCGTACTGAGAAGTATGCCACGTTAAGTACGGATATTCCCACCTGGAGGATTGTTCCGGCGGGGCGCCTTAAGGGCAGGGGACCGTGCCGGCCGCGGGAGCGCCGTAGGAGCCGCTCGCCACGTTCGGCATCGCCGCGCCGCCGGCGGAGACCGCAATCGGTGTGCTCCCGGCCATCGCCCGTACGAAGTAGTCGATGCCGTTCGAGCCGATCGCCGAACCCGGGATGGTGCCGCGGTAGAGCCCCGCGTCCGCCGGCTTGAGGGCCTGCACGGTCCACTCCGTCAGACCGTGCGGCCGATACCACAGCTCGACCCGGGACAAGCCCGCGCCGGATGCGCCCACGGCCACGGCCTTGTCCGTGCCCGACACGACGTGCATGAAGCGTTCGAAGCGGATCGAGGGCGGGCGTGTCGAAGAGGCGCGGGCCGCTCCCAAGAACGCAAGCACCTCCTGCGCGAGCTGCGCGCGTTGCCCGGCGTTGGTCATCATCGCGAGCGGAAAGGTGTACACGCCGCGGAAGTCGCTCGCGGCCGCGCCTCGAGCGCGCGACGCGATCAGGCGGCCCGGCCCGGAGTCGTGATCGAACAGCGGGGCGGATGTGCCGTAGCCGCCGTACGGGTAGCCGTAGGCGAGCGATCCGCGCCCGTCGAGCGTACCGAGATCGATAGCGGGCAGAGTGGTGGCGCTCTTCGGCAGCGCGCGTCCCTGGGAGTCGGGTGCGAACCAACTCGAGCCGATACCGAAGAATTCCGGGAAGATCCACGAGGTGGCGAGGGCTCGCGTGGATTGCATCCAGACGCGGCCACCGCCAGCGAGGTAATCCCAGAGGGCTTCGTGCGACGAGTAGTGAAAGATGCCGTCGGGTCCGGAGACGCTCGTTGTGAGCCACACGACCAGCGGGTAGGCGCGCAGCGTCGTCAGGGTCGGGATGCCGCGCACGACGTGATACGGCACGCCGAGGCCCTGCAGGACGGCCTCGACGGGCTCTTCGAAGGTGAAGCCACGGTCGGCGTCCACGACGAGCACGTTGGCCGAGGCCGGGTCGGCCGAGATCTCGGTCGCGACGACGTCGTTGGATGGGTGGACGTCGCCGGCCGCGACCGTGCGCACGTAGTACGTACGCGTTCCGGCGGCCGCTTTGAAGGTAAAGGTGACGTCCTGGCGGTCGAACGCCGACAGGCTCCGGGTCACGGTCGACAGCGGCGTCGCCCCAGGCGTGGACGGATCGACGCCGAACAGGGAGATCGTCGCCTGGTCCACGGCCTTGCCGCCGTGGTTGTAGAGGCGGGTGGACATCTCGATCGGCTTGCCGGCGATGACCGGCACGGCGCCTCCTGCCGGCGTGAGGAAGTCCGGTGAGACGTCAACCGTCGTTCCGTCGTGCCGGACGATGTCGAGGGTGATCGGCTCGCCCGGCCGCTGCGCCGCATGCGCGGTCCCGCTCGACGACGGTGAGCTCATGCCGGTGATCTGCCAGCCGAGCCCGACTCCGTTGTTGGTCAGGGTGCTCGCCTTGGAACCCGATCCCCGGGCTCCGTAGACGACCTCGATGCGTGCCTCCGGCGAGACGGATGCCCAATTTCTCGCCAACGCGAAGTACTTTTCTCCTGCGGCGACCGGATGATCCACGACCTCCGGTCCTCTGGCGCCGGGGCCGGCCGCGGCGTTGACCTCTTCCCAGTACGTCTCTCCGTCCGACTCCACCTCCTTGTAGAGATGGAGGTCCCAGTCGTCGAGATTCTGCGTGTCCCACGTCAGCGTCAGGGTCATCGTCTGCGAGTCGGCCTCGGGGGGAACCGTCCAGTCGGGCGTTTGCTGCGCGGCGCCGGGCAACGGTGCGGAAGCGGTGTACGGGCTGCCCGGCGGTGGCGGCGCGATGGCGCCGACGCGGCTTCCGGTCGCCGTGCTGATGCCCACCGGGTCACCCCAGTACAGATCTGTCGGCTCTCCTCGCGTGACCCCCGAGCGAATCTCCTGCGTGTCGTCGCGGCGGTCGAACTCGACCAGCCAGAGCATCGGCCGTCCGAGATTGTTGTTGCCGAGCTGCGTGTACGACCGGAAGTCGAAGTGCCAGACCGCGAGCCCCGACGCGTACACCTGCCGGTCGAAGTGCGCGGGAACGAAACGGCAGTCGCCGCCCGGGGCTGTCTCATAGCGGCCGGCCGATTGCGAAACGTGCTCGATCAGCAGCCCCTCGACGATGCAGTCGCCGTTGGGCTGCCGGAATCGGCGGTTCTGTTCGGGGAAGCCCCCGATCGCCTGAGCCCCGCAGAGTTGATCGGCTCTGGTGCCGGCCGGTTCGACGGTCAAGGGGATGGCGACGGCGTCGGGATGGGTCGCGCGGGCGCGGATCTCGACGTCATAGGTCGTGGCATCCACGATCTCCGGCTCGACCCACCCCATGTTGATCTTGACGACCGGGTTGAGGTGAGCGGGATTCGATTGCGAAGGCTGGCCGAGGTATCCGCCGCCCGCGCCCAAATCCCAGTCGCCCGTCCCCGACGTGCCTTGGGTGCCGTAGTAGTCGGGCTCGCCGAGCGCGTGCATGATCTCGTGGCCGAACACGCCCGTGAACGGTGCGACCTCGGGCACCGTCAGGACGGATCCCACCACCACGCCGTCGGTCGTGAGCGTCGGGTCCGGCGGAAGCCCGGCCGGGGGGCCGAATCCGCTCCAGTAGTGCGACCACACATCGCACCAGGAGCCGGTGACCTCGTAGGCGGTTCCCGAGTGCATGATCGCCGTGAAGTCCACGTAGCCGTCACCGTCGTTGTCGTAGCGCGAGAAGTCCACGTCGGGATCCGCCTGCGGCACGACCTCCTGCGCCATGCCTTTCGCGCCCAGGCCGCCGATGCCGAGCACGTCGCCGAAGACCGGGCCGCCGAGCGTTCCGTACCAGCAGTCATTCTGCGGATTGTTCGAGACGCTGACGTCGTAGGGACCGAAGACGTCGAACTCGAGGATCAGGCGCCCGTGGCTCTGCTCCTCGTAGAGCTCGGCGAGCGTGCCGTGCATGCTCGTGCCGTGCCCGTCGATGAGCGCCTCCACCGAGGCCGGCGTCGTGCCGGGAAGGAAGTCGCGGTTGTTGATCTTGAACAGCAGGACGGGGATTCGCAGAACGACCGGCTCGCCCGCGGCTGCGGCGGCGTCGGCGACGGCCCGCGCGCGGGTCGCGGTGTAGCGGCGCATCTCTTCGCGACGGACCGCGTCTTCGGTGAGCGCTTTCTTCATCGCCGGCGAATACCGCGTGGCGTGAGAGACCGGCGGAGCCGGATCGCGCCCGACGACGGCGTCGGTCGCGACGAGCCTGGTCGTCTCGCCCCAGCGGGCGTAGCGCCAGATCTCGTCATCGCCGCGGACGACGAGCTCCCCCTCCACGGTCTCCAGGCCGCCGCCGTCGCTCGCGGGGCGCTGCCGCACGCGGAACCGGTGGCCGTCCGGCTGTGAGAGCGTCACCGGATCCTCGCCGGTGTGCGCGAAGCTGAAGGTGTGGTCGTCGAAGTAGCTCGCGGCGGCGGCGGGTGGCGCGCCGACCCGTGTCACGGCCGCTGCGGCCGCCTCGCGGAACCGGTCGATGTCGTATCGGGCATGCGTGGCCTGACGCGCGGGAGCGGTTCCGGGGAAGAGCGCGGCCGCGACGGCAAGGGCCGAGGCGATGCGAAGAGCGCGGTCTCGGACCGTGGCGCGGCGCTGAGCCATTGCATCCTCCAACTCGTTGCTCCGGCCGGTGCCGGCGCCTGGAACGGCAATTCGACAATGTGCCGGTTCGTGCCTGCCCAAGAATCGGAAAAAGGCCCTTGAAATTCACGAAAGGACCGCCCGGCAAGCAAGCATCGCTGCCGGAGCCTCGTGCCGGACAAGGGAGGAAGGCGTCGTCCGGCCTTGACATCCATGTACCCCATGGGGGTATAGTGCGGCCCTGGGTATACCCCCTGGGGGTATTGTGAGGGTAAAGGGGAAGCGATGAAGGCGACGACGGGCCACGAGGTCCCCCACGAGCAGCACGCGTCCGGCGAGCACGACGGCGACGCCGCCGGCGCCTACGATCCTTCGGCCCCCCACGGCGGCCGCGCAGCTCCGGCGGGCCACGGCGGCCACGAGGCTCCGGCCGGGCACGGCGGGCAAGGCGGTCACGCGGGCCACGCCGGGATGTCGATGGCCGAGATGGCCCGCGACATGCGCAACCGCTTCCTGGTCGCGGCCGTGCTGGCCATCCCGATCACGTTGTTCTCGCGCATCGGGCGCGACGTGATCGGCTTCAGCGCGGCGGCTCCGCTGGGCATGAGCGACGAGTGGGCCCAGATGCTGCTGAGCATCCCGGTGGTCTTTTACTCGGGCTGGATCTTCTTCTCCGGCGCGGCCGCCGCTCTGCGGGCGCGCACGCTCGACATGATGGTGCTGGTCGCGGTCGCGATCGGCGCGGGCTGGATCTACTCGGTCGGCGTGACGCTGACCGGCGGGGGAGAGGTCTTTTTCGAGGCCGCGACCGTGCTGGCCGCGTTCGTGCTGCTCGGCCACTGGTTCGAGATGCGCGCACGCGGCGGTGCCAACGACGCGATCCGCCGGCTGCTGGACCTGTCGCCGCCGGCCGCGACCGTCATCCGCGACGGTCTGATCGTCGACATCCCGACCGCCGAGGTTGCCGCAGGCGATCTGCTGCTGGTGCGTCCGGGTTCGAAGCTGCCGGTGGACGGCGTGGTCGAAGAGGGCGAGTCGAGCGTGGACGAGTCGATGGTGACCGGCGAGGCGATGCCGGTCGGCAAGCGCTCCGGCGACGAGGTCATCGGCGCAACGATCAATCGAAACGGCACGCTGCGCGTGCGCGCCACCAAGGTCGGCGCCGACACCGCGCTCGCGCAGATCGTCGAGCTGGTGCGCGCCGCGCAGGAATCCAAGGCCCCCGGCCAGCGTCTGGCCGACCGCGCCGCCTTCTGGCTGGTGCTGGTCGCGCTCATCGGTGGCGCGGCCACGTTCCTGACCTGGTGGGGCGTCGGCGCGCCGGTCACCGAGGCGATGCTGTTCGCGATCACCGTCGTGGTCATCACCTGCCCCGACGCGCTCGGTCTGGCCACGCCCACGGCGATCATGGTCGGCGCGGGCCTGGGCGCCGGCCGCGGCATCCTGTTCAAGAACGCGATGGCCATCGAGGCGTCCGCACGCATCGACACGGTCGTGCTCGACAAGACCGGAACGCTGACCGAAGGAAAGCCGGTCGTGGTCGCGGTCGAGCCACGCGGCATCGACGAAAATGATCTGCTGCGTCTGGTCGCGGCCGTCGAAGCCGAATCCGAACATCCGCTGGCCGAGGCGATCGTGCGGCACGCCATCGGCCACGGCATCCCCGCCGTACGCGCGGCCCGCTTCGAGGCCGTGCCAGGCCACGGTGCCGTCGCGACGGTGGACGGCCGGGCGGGTCGCGGTCGGCAACGACCGGCTGATGAAACAGGTCGGGGCCGCGGCGATCGAAGGAAGCGATCAGACCGAAGCGGGCCGCACCGTCGTCGGCGTCGCGGTGGACGGGACCTACTCCGGCAGCATCGCGATCGCCGACGCGCCGCGCCCGACTGCTCGCGCCGCCGTGCGGGCGCTGCGGGACGCGGGCATCGAGGTCGTGATGCTCACCGGCGACCGCCAAGCCACCGCGACGCGCATCGCCGCCGAGCTCGGCATCGATCGGGTGATCGCCGACGTGCTCCCGGGCGACAAGGCCGCGCAGATCGTGGCGCTGCAGCGGGAAGGCAAGCGCGTGGCGATGGTCGGCGACGGCATCAACGACGCCCCCGCGCTGGCGCAGGCCGAGGTCGGCATCGCGATCGGCGCCGGAACCGACGTCGCGATCGAGACCGCCGACGTAGTGCTGATGCGCTCCGACCCGCTCGACGTCGCAACCGCTCTGACCATCGGGCGCGGCACGCTGCGCAAGATGCGTCAGAACCTGGGCTGGGCGATCGGCTACAACGCGCTCGCGCTTCCCATCGCGGCCGGCGTGTTCGTCCCCGCGTTCGGGCTGATGCTGCGCCCCGAGATCGCGGCCTTGTCGATGTCCGGCTCGAGCGTGCTCGTCGCGGTCAACGCGCTGCTCCTGAAGCGCCTCGACCTGCCGCGGGCCTAATTCCGACCGTGGGGGAGGAATCGTCGCGGAAGCGGCGAAAGGGAACCCGCAGGGGCCCGGCACCGAGGCCGGGCCCGGTATCGGGAGGAGGCACCCCCATGAGACGGAGCCTGATTCTGGCCGTCGTCACCTCGCTGCTCATCGTTCTCCCCGTCGTATCGCAAGCCGCGGACGACGTGTCCATCCGGGTTCTGTCCAACAGGGCCGATCTGATCTCGGGTGGGGACGCGCTCGTCGAAATCGTGCTCGCCGGCGGCGTCGACCCGGCGGGCGTCACCGTGGACGTGGACGGTCGCGACGTGACGTCATCGTTCGCGGTCCGCGCCGACGGCCGGTTCCTCGGCCGAGTCGAGGGGCTCGCGCTCGGTGTGAACAACCTCAACGCGCGCGCCGGCCTGGCCGGCGCGACGATCCCGATCACCAACCATGCGATCGGCGGCCCGGTCTTCGCGGGCACGCAGATCCAGCCGTGGCTGTGCACCACGCAAAGCAACGGTCTCGGTGTCGCGCAGGACGCGCAGTGCAACGCCCCGACCGTCTACACGCACCACTATCGCTCCACGAACCCGGCCCGCACCGGCTTCCTTGCCTACGACCCGAACAACCCGCCGGCCGACGTCGCGACCACCACGACCGATCAGGGCGAAGTCGTTCCCTACATCGTCCGGCGCGAGCGCGGGACCGCGGACCGCGGCATCTACGACATCGCCGTGCTGTTCGACCCGGCGCGCGGCTGGGAGCCGTGGGCGCGCCAGGAAGGCTGGAACGGCAAGATCCATTACGTATTCGGCGCGTCGTGCGGCACGATCCATTCGCAGTCCTCGCCGGCGAACGTGCTCGACGACCGCGCGCTCTCGCGCGGCTTCATGGTCGTGAACTCCTCGATGAACAACCTCGGCAACAACTGCAACACCGTCGTGAGCGCCGAGGCCGCGATGATGCTGCGCGAGCGAGTCATCGAGCGCTACGGCGAGATCCGCTTCGTGATCGGCAGCGGCTGCTCGGGCGGCTCGATCGGCCAGCACATGGTCGCCAACGGCTACCCGGGCCTGATCGACGGCATCCAGCCGAACTGCAGCTACGAGGACAACTGGTCCACCGGCATGGAGGTCGTAGACTGCCATCTGCTGCTCAACTACTACGTGCGCACCTCGCCGCACCTATGGGCGGCCGCGCAGCAGCAGGCCTTCGTCAACGGCCACCAGAGCCCGACCAGCTGCGCCGCGTGGGAAGCGCTGTTCGCTCCGGTCGCCGACCCCAAGGGCGGATGCGGCCTCCCGCCCGAGCAGGAGTACCACCCTCAGAGCAACCCGGGTGGTTGCCGAGGCAGCCTGGCCGACTACTACAAGCCGGTCCTGGGAACCCGCGCGCAGGACGGATTCGCGCCGCTGCCCTACGACAACGTCGGCGTGCAGTACGGATGGCACGCGGTGAACTCTGGATTGATCACCGCCGAGCAGTTCGTGGACCTGAACGAAAAGATCGGCGCGGTGGACATCGACTTCAACTTCGCGCCCGGGCGCCGCACCGCCGATCCCGGCTCGATCAACACGCTCGAGCGCAGCGGCCAGATCAACGACGGCGCGCAGCTCGACGAGGTCGCGATCATCGACCTTCGCGGATCCAGCAACGAAGAGATCCATACCGACTTCCACACCTACTCGATGCGCGAGCGGCTCAAGAAGGCCAACGGTCACGCGGACAACCACGTGATTTGGTCCAGCCACGTTCCGCTGGTCGGCGACCCGGTCTGGGCGACCGAGTCGTTCCTGCTGCTGGACCGCTGGCTGACCGCCGTCGAAGCCGACACCAGCGCGCTGCCTCGCGCCGAGAAGATCCGCCGGAACAAGCCGGCGGACGCGGTGGACTCGTGCTGGGTCGCGGGGCAGCGCGTGAGCGACGCGACGCTGTGCCGCACGGTCGTGCCCTACTACGGCGCCCCGCGCATCGCCGCGGGCGGGCCGGCGACGCACGACATCGCCAAGTGCGCGCTCAAGCCGCTCGACCGCCGCGACTATCGAGTGTCGTTCACCGACGGGCAGTGGTCACGCTTGCAGGCCGTGTTCGCGGGCGGCGTCTGCGACTGGTCCAAGCCCGGCATCGAGTCGGCGACCTCGACGCCGTGGATGACCTTCGCGGGCGGTCCCGGGGGACAGCCGCTCCCGGCTCCGCCGGTGTCGCAGTCGCTGTAGCGAATCGTTCTTGGTCAACGCGAGGCACATAGAGGACCCGAAGTTGACCAAGAACGCACCGAAGAGGGGTGGCCGTGCGGCCGCCCCTCTTCTTATCTCACGATCGCGATGTTGAAGGCGCCGGTTCCGGCTGCGCCGTACAGGCGCACCCACAGCGGCAGGTACATCTCCATGCCGCGTGCGTTGGTGATGTCTCCGAGGTCGGTGACGCGCGTCCACCCGAACCAGTCGCGCAGGATCGACTCGACCGTGCGCTTGGCATCGTCGTCGTCGCCGGCCATGAACATGTCGTGCTCGCCGCCGCCGACCGAGACCGGATCGACCATGACCGACGCGTTGACGGTGTTGAGCGTCTTGACCACGCGCGCGTCGGGGAACGCAGCCTGGATCTGCTCGGCCAGCGAGGTTTCGTTGCAGACCGACAGCGTCGGCGGAAAGCCCTTCGAGAAGTCCAGCGGGTTCGCGATGTCCACGATCACCTTGCCGGCCAGGTTGGCGGCGCCCGCGGCGCGCAGCGCCTCCAGCGACGCCGTGCCCGAGGTCGCGTTGAACACGATCTCGCCGAACGTGGCCGCGTCTTTGAACGTCATGGCCTGCACGCTGGTCACGGTGGTGATCCATTCCGCAAACGTCGGGGCGTCGTCGGTGCGTGCCATCAGCGCCTCCACGTCGCGCGTTCCGATCCGGACCTCGTGGCCCAGCGATCCGATCGTGCCGGCAACGGTGCGGCCGACGCTTCC
>Ga0247717_1000308_pt1 | contig 15300 bp, 14 predicted proteins | sample 24E_NmetaG_FD_189047 | JGI IMG/M metagenome (GOLD analysis project Ga0247717, IMG submission 189047) | Soil microbial communities from hillslope of Landscape Evolution Observatory, University of Arizona, Oracle, AZ, United States - 2-4-E_N | ecosystem: Engineered > Artificial ecosystem >... | reverse complement strand
GACCGCCTGGGCACCGACGCTTCCGGCGTGCGAGCGATCATGACGACCGGCGCCTCCGACGCACCTCCGGTACGCGAGACCGGCCGTGTATCGGTGGTGGCCGAAGCGCCGCACGGCGCGTTGCTGGCCCATGCCGACGCGCTGGTGTGCAACGGCGGCGGCGGCATCGTCGCGCGCGGGCTCGCTGCGGGTGTGCCGATGGTCGTGCTTCCCAATCACGGCGATCAACGCGAGAACGGCTACCGCGTCGCGCGGTCCGGCGCCGGCGTGGTTGCGCGAACGCCACGCGAGATTCCGCGCGCGCTCGCGCGCATCGTGCGCCGCCCGTCGTACCGAGCCGCCGCGCAGTCGATCGCGGCGCAGGCGGCGCGGTCGGACGGACCCGCGACGGCGGCGATCGCGGTCGAGTCGCTGCAAAAACAAAGGGAGGCGGGCTGATGCCCGCCCCCCTCCCGAACGGAGGTCTTTAGTACTCGACGTCCATGTCGCCCAGCGCGGCGGGCATCTGCGTCAAGACACCCTGAAGGGTCATCATCTTCATCAGGTTGCCGCCGATCTTGAGCTTGCCGGACATGAACGCTGCTTGGCCGTTGAGCTCGCCCTTGGAGAGGGCCGCGGCGGTGTCGTAGTCCTGGGTGATCGTGGCCTCGGGGCCTTCGACCTCGCCGCGGACCAGCTGCACCTTTCCGTCCTCGAGGATGAAGCCGTAGCTGATGTCGCCCTCGGGTGTGCCGGTGACCTCCTGCTGAAGCTTGGCCGCCTGGCCTTTGGCCGCGGCCTGGAAGCCCTCGTGCGAGTTGAGCCGGTTCTCCACCTCGGAGAGCCACTCGTCGGAAAGGAACTTGATCGCCATCGAACCCCCTCGAATTTCGTGCTGGCTCCTCGCCCCCTCCGGCGCGGCTCACCGAGCCGGACCGGGCGGTGGCGCAAGGCTATCGGGGCCCGGCCGCGTTGGCAAAACCGGGCTTTTTCCGGGCTTTCTCGTCAAGGCCGCTGCCCGGCGGGGCGGCCGGTGCTTGCCTGCCTGAAGGAAAATCGGACATCGGCCGATACCGAATTCGAGGGTCGGAACGAGAGGGTTCCGCTTTCCTCGGGGGAGCGGAGGCGGGGCCGGAGAGGATGGCAGCAGGTGGAGGCGCTGTGGGAAGCCTTGCAGGCGAACCCGCGGCTGTTCGGCGCCCTGGGAGGAGCGCTCGGACTCGGACTCCTGACATGGGCGGTGATCCGTTCCAGCTACCGGTATCGGTAGCGGCGGACCCGAATGGCTCGGCGATGGAGCCGTCCCGGCGAATCGGCGGGACGGCTCCGTCGAGTTCTACAGCGCGCGCCACACCTCGGTATCCGGCACGAACGCCGCCCACGCGAACCAGAAGGTAGGGGGACGGCCGGGCAGGCGAGCGGCGACGGACCCCGAAAACGCGGCAGCCGGAGCGCCTGCGAGGAACACTCCGGCCGAGCCGCGAAACAAAGTTATAGGAGCCCGCAGGCCGCCTTGGCAAGCGATCCGGAGCGTTGCCGATGGTATTCGTCGGACATGCCGCCTAATCCTTCTGGAGCCCGCGGCCGTGAATGGGGCAAAAGCCGCGTGTCGGCCTCAGAGGGTGAGAACCTGGAACCAACGCCACGTGCGCGTGACGGAGTTTCCGGAGTGGTCGGAGATCGAGGCCGTCGCCGAGTACAAGCCCGGTGGCCGGCCGAACAGCGAGAAGCCCGACGCTTCGAAACGGCCGGTTCCCTGGTTGAAGCAGCCGGTGTTGCCGGGTGGGGCCTGGACCGGCGAGCAGACCGGCGGCAGGGACGAGTCGTAGTCGTAGAGCAGCGTGTTGCCGTCGGGTCCGTAGACGCGCACGCGCAGGCTGCCGAACGACAGGTCGCCTTGGCCGTCGGCGTCCTTGGCGTAGAAGGCCACGACGGCGCGCGAGGCCGGCGTCGTGAAGCCCGATCCGATCACGATGCCGAGGTTCGAGCCCTCGCCCAAGTTGCCCGGCACGAAGCCCGAGAGCGTCGGCACGCTTCCGCCGGATTTCTCGACAAGCAACGCGTATTGCGGGCTCGTCGCGAGGTTGCCCGCATGGTCGCGGATCGAGAAGCGGAACTGGTAGGTGCCCAGCGACATCGGCCCCGACGGCAGATATTGAATCGAGAGCTGGTTCAAGATCAGCGATCCCGTCGTGACCGGATTGCCGTTCGGATCGAAGATCTGCGCGCTCACCGTGTACGGGTCGAGACTGGACCGTCCGAAGTTCGATTCCGGATCGCACACGCCGACGGTGATCAGCGCCCACGGGTTCGTCGTTGCGAACGGCGTGAACGGTCCCGCGAGATGGCTGCCGCCGCAGTCGACGCTGCCGGTCGTGGCCGGCCCGAAGCGAGGAGCCTGGTTGTCCACGAGGTAGGGATCCTGGCCGAGCTCGGTGATGCGGCGGTTCGAGGCGTCATAGCCGGCGACCTTCGCCCAGCGGAAGCCTTCGGGCAGCGGGTGCGCGAGCACGGCCGTGTAGGTCCAGATGTTCCACCCACCCGCGGGCGCGGCCGCAGACATCAAGACCGTCGCGCCAAGATGGTCCAGGGTCAGGCGCATCTGGGTTCCGGCCGGCGCCTTCGACTGCACGCGCCACGTGACCGACGTGCTCGATCCCGCGACCGGGATCGAGACGGCCTGGGGCGTGATCGTCTGATTGAGCTTGTACTCGAGGACGAAGTCGGTGGTCTTGGCAGGGTTGGTGAACGTGGTGATGGTTTGGTTGGCCGTCGCGTACAGACCGCCGGAGCCGGTGTCAGCCCGGACGTCGTAGGTGTCGTGCGTGGTGCAAATCTTGTAGGTCCCGTTCGCGGCCGTGGTGGTCTGCGCGTGCAGGGTGTCCTTGTTCGCCTGCCGAAGCTGAATCAGCGCGCCCTGGACGGGATCGCCGGCGACATTGGTGGCGCGGCCCGCCACCACCGAGGTCGCGTTGGCGCCGCAGGCAACGTCGAGCGCGGCCGACGCGAATGAAGGGATCGCGGCAACCAGGACGGCAAACAAGGTGAACCGGCGAAGGCTCCGCTTCATGTTCGAGCGTTTCGCCGCATCGCTCCGCAAACCCTTCGATTCCCCGGAGAGCCCGGTTTCGTTCGGTTCAGGTTCGTTCGAAAGTTCCTGTTTGCACCCCGGCGTCGCTTCGGATGCGCCGTCTCTAGCCCGTACGTGCCGCTCGTTTTTAGCCGCGACGGGCTATCTCGAATAGGGCGCTTCAACCCGAAGAAGAAGCCAGAGGCCGCCTGCGTGGCGGAGGGCTCGGAGACCGGCCTCGATCGGAGGATCCTCATTCGCGCTTGTGCGTCGTTGCTGCGGGCTCGCCGGCGTCTGCGAACCGGCGAGGAGTCCGGCTTTTCGATGATGGAGGTCGCGGTCACGATCGGCATCATCGCGATGCTGGTCGTTTCGATGACCGCCGCGCTCGGCAACGGGTTCAAGTACCTGCTGATCTCCAAGCAGCGCGCGGCGGCAACCCAGGCGGCCAACGCGGTGCTCGAACGCGCACGCGCGGTGTCGCAGAACGACTGGACCGCGCTCGGACTGGTCTCGAGCGATCTGGCGGGCGATCCGGCAATCGCCATCGGCTCGTGCGGTGGAGCGTCGGCGGCCATGTTCGGCGGTGAGCCGGTCGTCACGGCCGGCACCACCACGTCCAACCCGCTGTATCCGCACGTGGCGACCCAGTCGGTCGGCTCGACCGCCGTCACGATCAAGACCTACGTCACCGGCGTCACCTCGTCGGGCAGTTGCTCGGTGTCCGATCACGCCTACAAGCGAGTGACCGTGGTGGCGACATGGGCCAAGGCGCAGCCGGGCACCGACAGCACGATCCGGCTGGTGACCTACCTGTCACCCGTGTCGCGAGCCTCCAACCCGGACTTCTCCGGGACGGCCTCGTACTCGGGCGGCAGCCTCATCGGCAATTTCACGGCGATCGGCTCGGCGCTGCAAAGCACGGCGATCTACCCGGCGCAGAGCGCCGCGGACGGTCGCTCCGTCGGGCAGATCGTCACCTACAAGGGCACGGGGATCTCGGCGCTGGGCATGGTGAGCGGCGCGTCCACCGCGCAGCACACGGCCTCGTCGGCGGCCGACGACGACTCGCTGACGGCCGGGATCCCGAAGCATGCCTGCGACCCGACGTCGTGCCAGCCTCCGTCACCGCCGAACTGCTCGACCTTCAGCGCGAGCAACAACTGGTCGGACTTCCTCGGCGGCATGGTCGGCTCGCTGATGCAAGGATCGGCCGGTTCGTGCTCGTCGGTCGCCGACGCCTCGGACGGGCTGCCGATCACGCGCAACCGGGCCGCGCTCAACACCACGCTCGCGATGCGTGGAATGGTGCCCGCCGGCGGGGTGTTGCCGTCATTCCTCGTGGACCTGATGGAGGTCGGCTCGGGCTGGACCACCACGTCGTCGGTGGACCGATCGCTATCGAGCAACCAGGCCAGGCTGGCCTCGACCGCGTCCACGACCCTGTCGGCCGTTCCGTTCCTGCGTTTCAACGTGTCCGGCGTGCTGAACGCCCATCGCGGGGTCGTCGAGTTCTCGGGTGGAACCTTCACCGCGAACGCGCACGCGGGTGACGGGGCCGCTGCTCCGTCGGCGAGCGGAACCATGACGTTCGCGGTCCTCGACCCCAACGCAGTGATCACCGGATGCACCGGCCGCGACGGCATCTACTGCACCATCGTCGTTAATCCGCATGCGGCGGGATTCGCCGGCTATGACCGCAGCTTCGACGTCGTCTACGACTTCCCGAGCGTGCTGCCGGCGGCCCGGTTCGTCATGAGCACCAGCATCAAGGTCTTCGTGCCTTCCAAGACGCAGTCCTCCTCGGGTGGGACCACGACACAGGCCACGATGAGCTTCGCGCTCCCGAAGATCACGTCGACCTTGACGGTGCAGGCACCGGTCGGGTCCACGCTCGCCACGGCGACCGACACGATCGACTTCGGGCAGCTCGTCACCGCGGCCTTCTACAGCCCTCCGTCGCCATGAGGATCCTGCGAATCGTCCGGACGCCGCGCGACGAGCGGGGCCTGTCGGTGCTCGAGCTGCTCGTCGGCGTGACGCTGCTGTCGGTGATGTCGGCCGCGGCGATGGCGATGCTGGTCTCGACGCAGAACCGGGTGCGCTCCACGTCGAAGACGACCGAATCGCTCGACGGGGCGCGGACCACGCTCACCCGGGTCGAGCGCGAGATCCGGGACGGCGCCAAGATCTACGAAGATAGCGACTGTCCCGTCACGACCTGCCTGACGCTCGCGGTCATCCCGCCCGGGGGCAGCACCGTCGAGGACGTGCGCTATCGCTACGACCTCGCCTCCAAGACCGTCTTCCGGACGGTGGGGGCACGCCACCCGGCAACCAACACCTTCGTGCCCGCCGGACAGGAGGTCCCCATGGTCTCGCACGTTCAGAACGGAACGACCACGCCGGTGTTCTGCCGGAAGGCCCCCTGCACGACGCCCTCCGAGACGGGAGCGGTCCAGGTCACGCTCGTGGTGAACGCCGACGAGGCCGCGCCGTCCCAGGGCGTGACGCTCACCTCCTACGTGACGCCGAGAAACCAGTGATGGCGGCCGGGTTCGTGCGCTCCCGTCGCGGCCAGCAGGGCGCGTCGCTGATCACCGCGATGTTCGTGTCCTTCGTGATGATGGGACTCGTCGCGCTGATGTTCTCGCAGGTGATCCATACGAACGAGAGCACCGGCCGTGACCGCCAGAAGATGACGGTCTTTCACGTGGCCGAGGCCGGAGTCGATCAGGCGATCTCGCAGCTCGCGTCCAACCCGGCGTACGCGGGAACGGGAGGGACCGCGGTTCCGGTGACCGCCAACGGCGCGACGATCGGCTCGTTCACTACCACCGTCATCGATCCCGGTCCCGGGATCACCTCCGACCGCGTGATCCGCAGCACGGGCGTGCTGTCGAGCGGAACGCAGCAGCGCGTGGTGAAGGCCACGGTGCGGCTCGCGCCGCTGGGCGGCTTCGACTTCGCGATCTTCTCCGCCGCGACGCTTGCCGTGAGCAACAACCTGACCGTGGTGGGGAGCACGTACTCGGCGCAGGCGGCGACGCTTCAGAACAACACGACCGTGACCGGCGACGTCACCTCACCCGCCAACATCACCACCGCCAACAACTCGACGATCAACGGCAGCGTGTGGAGCGGGGGCAGCATCGTCATCTCGACCGGCACCACGATCACCGGCAACGTGCTCGCCACGGGAAGCGTCACGATCCAGAGCAACGCGAAGGTGACCGGCGACGTGCGCGCGGCCTCCATCACCAACAACGGCACCATTCAAGGCCAGAGCGTGCTGGCGAGCCAGCCTTCGCCCGCGACGAGGACCCTGCCGGCGTTCACCTACGACCCCGCGAACTATCCGGCGCCGCTTGGGCCGCCGGTCAACACGACCTCCACCGGCTTTCAGCTGTGCTGGCAGTCGGGGGCCGGCTGTCCGCTCGGGGTGAGCCGCACCGCGATGCGGGGCGTGTACTACATCAGCGACGGCGGCACGGTTACCGGGCCGAGCCAGCGGACCACGCTCGCCGGCGATCTCTACATCATCACCAACGGGCGGGTCGTGATCGACCGCGACTTCAACACCGCGACCAGCGACACCTACCGGCTCGTCGTCATCTCGACCTCGACGTCGGTGTCGCCGGCAGCGGTCACGTGGTCCAACAACGTCTCGCTGCCGCCGAACATCCAGACGTTCATCTACACGCCGGGCAAGGTCACCTTCGACAACCTCAAGTCGTTCTCGGGCATCGTCTACGGCGGCCAGGTCCAAACCGACCAGAACTTTACCGTCGCCTACGAGCCCGCGCTGCGCGACGTAGTCAAGGGGTTCTCGTGGGATCTGTCCAGCAGCGGCTTGTACGAGATCAAGCCGCTGTCTTGGGAGGAGTGCGGAACCGCAGCCTGTTGACCGGCTACAGCAGGCCGCGCTCGAGCAGCAACTCGGCGATCTGGACCGTGTTGAGCGCCGCGCCCTTGCGAAGATTGTCGCAGGTCGTGAAGAAGCCGAGCGTGTTCGGGGCACCCCCGGAGCGGATGCGTCCCACGTATGCCTTGTCCTTGCCGCTCGCCATCAGCGACGTGGGATAGAGCGCGCTCGCCGGATCGTCGGCGAGCTCCACGCCCGGCGCGGCCGACAAGATCTGACGCGCGGTCGCCGGGTCGATCTCGCTTTCGAACTCGACCCACGCGGCGACGCCGTGCGCACGGATCGCCGGGACGCGGACGGTGGTGGCGAAGATGTCGATGTCCGGGGCGGCAAGGATCTTGCGCGTCTCGTCGCGGACGCGGCGCTCCTCGCTGGTGGCGCCGTCGGCGTCGAAGCCGCCGACGTGAGGGATGACGTTGAAGGCGATCGGGTGTGCGAACGCGCGCCCGGCCGGCACGAGCCCGTCGACGGCGCCGTCGCGGACCGCGTCGCGCTCAGGGGTGAGCTTCTCGAGCTGCTCGTAGAGGTCCTCGACCCCCGCCACGCCCGCGCCCGACACGGACTGGTACGACGAGGCGATCACGCGCCGCGCGTGCGCTGCCCGATGCAGCGGCGCCAGCGGCATCAACAGCGTGACCATGGTGCAGTTCGGGTTGGCGATGATCCCTTCGTGCGTCGCGGCGGCCTCGGGGTTCACCTCGGGGACGACCAGGGGCACGTCGTCGCGGAGCCGGAACGCGGCCGAATTGTCCACGCACACCACGCCGGCCTTCTGCGCCACCGGCACCCACGCCAGCGCGGCCTCGTCGGGCGTGTCGAAGATCGCCACGTCGATGCCGTCGAAGGCTTGCTCGCTCGTCTCGACGACGGCCAGATCCTCCCCGGCGAATCGCAGCGTTTTGCCGGCGCTGCGCGCGGTGGCGGTCGGGCGAAGCGAAGCGAGCGGAAACCGGCGTTCTTCAAGGATGCGCAGCACCTCGGAGCCGACCGCTCCGGTGGCGCCGACGACGGCGACGTGAATGGGATTCATGGTGACGACAGGCTACCGGAGCCGACGCGCCGGTTCGACTCGGATTCGTCGCTCAGCGGGGATGCTCTTCGCGGATCACCGACTCGTCCGTCAGCTCGAAGGTGTCGTGGACGACCTTGACCGCTTTCGTGACGTCCTCTTCGCGGATCACGCACGAGATCCGGATCGAGGAGGTCGAGATCATCTCGATGTTGACCCCGGCGTCGGCCAGCGCCGAGAACATGTCGGCCGCCACCCCCGGATGGGTCCTCATGCCGGCGCCGATCAGCGACAGCTTCGCGATCCCGTCGTCGTAGGAGACGCCCTCGGCCTTGACCTCGGGCATGAGCGACTTGATCGTGTCGACAGCCCGCTCGCCGTCCTCGCGCGAGATCGTGAACGAGATGTCGGTCAGGCCCGCCATGGACACGTTCTGCACAATCATGTCCACGTTGAGGCCTTCCTGGGCGAGGGTGCGGAACACCTTCGCCGCGATGCCCGGCACGTCGGGCACGTGCTGGATCGTGACCTTGGCTTCGGACGTGTCGTGCGTCACGCCCGAGATGATGGCCTTCTCCATGCGCTCGTCTTCCTCCTTGATCCATGTTCCCGGCGCGTACGAGAACGACGAGCGAACCCGCAGCGGGACGTTGTGGTTTCGCGCGAACTCGACCGAGCGCAGCATCAGCACGCGCGCGCCGGTCGCGGCCATCTCGAGCATCTCCTCGTAGGACACCACGTGCAGCAGCCGCGCGTTGGGCACGATGCGCGGGTCGGCGGTATAGACGCCGTCCACGTCGGTGTAGATCTCGCACGCGTCGGCCTTGAGCGCGGCGGCGAGGGCGACGGCCGTCGTGTCGGAGCCGCCGCGGCCGAGCGTGGTCACGTCGAGCGCGGTCGAAACGCCCTGGAAGCCCGCGACGATCGCGATCTTGCCGGCGGCGACGGCCTCCTTGATGCGGTCGGCTCTCACGTCGACGATCTTCGCGCGGCCGTGCTCGGTGTCGGTGATGATGCCCGCCTGCGACCCGGTGAACGACGCGGCGCTCAGGCCTTGATCCTCGATCGCCATCGCCAGCAGCGCCATCGAGATGCGCTCGCCAGCGGTTAGCAGCATGTCCATCTCGCGCGGCGGCGGCTTCCGTGCGACCTGATTGGCGAGCGAGACCAGCTCGTCGGTTGTGTGGCCCATGGCGGACACGACCACGACGACGTCGTGGCCTTCACGCCGGGTCGCGCACACCCGCTCGGCGACGATCTTGATCCGCTCCGCGCTGCCGACCGAGGTGCCACCGAACTTCTGGACGATCAGGCTCATCGGAGGTTGGTTGTATCAGGCCGGGAGGGCAGGCGCGAACGTGATCTATAGATCGTGTTTGCCGCGTGGCAGATCGAACAGCAGCCGCCCCAGCAGGATGCGGCCAACCGGCACGCCGGCTCGCCGGTCGTCGCGGGCGCCTTCCATGCGGCGGATCGCGATCAGCGCCGTGATGCCGCCGGCCATGGCGACCAGCGCGCCGGTGTAGCCGAAGATCGCGACGAAGGCCGGAAGAAGCGCGAACCCGATGCTGGTGCCGAACCCGCCCTTGCGGGCCACGGTGCCCGCCAGCGAGATGATGCCGGTCGCGACCATCGCCTTCGGGGTGAGCACCAGCGTCACGCCTGCTGCCGTGGTCAGGCCCCGCCCGCCTGCTCGCCGGAAGTACGGCGGATACGAATGGCCGGCCACCGCTGCGAGGCCAATCCATGCGAGCGTAACCGCGTCCTGGTCGGTCGCTCGCGCAACCAGCGCCGGAACGAAGCCCTTGACCATGTCGAGCACGATCGCGAGGATGCCAAGCGCGCGCGACATCTTCGAGACGACCAGAAAGTGCGCGTCGCCGGGCGATTCGTCCCGGCGCATCTGCGCGATGACGTCGCGGCGGCGGCCGGCCAGCGCAACCAGATACGGCGACGGCAGCGTGCCCGCCGCATACGCGATCGCGATCCAGGCGAGGCGGCTCATCCGGCGTGCATCCTACCGGCGGATGCGGCTGCTAGAGTCGCGTGCGGGGCGCCGAGAACCGGGCGTCCGCACGCATGGATTCCGACGCTCGACACACTCCCACGCCACCGCCGGAAACGGCGGCCACTGTGCCGACGGCCGCGGGCGAGACGCAGCCCGGACTTTCCTTCGACGGCTTCAAGGCCGTGATGAGCAACCGCAGCTTCCGGATGCTGTTCTGGGGTCAGGCCGTATCGGCGCTCGGTGACTGGGTCGGGACGCTCGCCTTCATCGCCGCGGCCGATCAGCTCTCGGGCGGCAACGCGTTCGCCATCACCGGTGTGCTGGTTCTTCGGCTGGTGCCGACGCTGTTCGCCACGCCCATCGGTGGCGTCGTCGCCGACCGCTTCGATCGCAAGCGCATCATGATCTGGTCGGACATCGCGCGCTTCGCGGTGATCCTCGCCACGCCGTTCGTCCCGAACCTGATCGCGCTCTATATCTTCGCCTTCGTCCACGAGTGCTTCAGCCTCGTGTTTCTGCCCGCCCGGGACGCCACGATCCCGAACCTGGTCCCGGCCGACCGGCTCGAGCCGGCTAATGCGCTCGTGATGGGGTCGTCGTTCGCGGGCATCCCGCTGTCGGGGCCCGTCTACGGCGCGATGGCCGCGATCGCGCTGCACTTCCCCGCCGTGCCGACCCAGTCGCGCTGGCTCGAGCATCCCTGGGGGCTGGCGTTCGTGTTCGACGCGTTCACGTTCCTGCTTTCGGCGTGGTTCATCGCGCGTGTCACCATGCCGCCGCGTGAGCAGCGCGACGGGCAGGCCTCCGAGCGGTTCGGGGCTATGCTGCGCGGCGGAATCGGCTACGTGCGGTCCAAGCCGATTCTGATCGGCTTGTCGTTCGCGGTCAGCCTGGGGCTGCTCGGCGGCGGCGTGCTGTTCGCCAAAGGCATCTCGTACGTCAAAGAAACGCTCGGCGGCAACGACGTGGCGTTTGGCTACCTGATGGGCATCTTCGGCGGCGGCATGGTGCTCGGCTTCGTCGGATCGCAGTTCCACAGCGAACGCGGCGCGATGTGGACGCTGCGCGGCGCTCTGGTCGCGATGGGGGGCGTGCTCATCACCATGGCGCTGATTCCCGCACTGTGGATGGCCTACATCATGGCGTCGGTGTTCGGATTGACCTTCGCGCTCGCCATCATCATCGGCATGACCCAGGCGCAGCTGCTCACAACCGACGAGATGCGCGGCCGGGTGATGGCCATCGTGCACATCCTGGTACGGCTCGCGCTTCTGGTCGGCGCGGTGATGGCAGCCGGCATCGGGGCGATCTTCAAAGACGGACTCCGCGTTCCGGGCCTGAACTATCGAGCCGACTCGAACCAGGTCGCGCTGGCGATCGCAGGCGCGCTGATCGCCGCCGGGGTCGTGGGCGTACGCGGCAAGCGAGAACGTTCGGGCTAGTCCTCGCCCATTCGTGGGATCGCCTCGCTTTGTGCGCCTGCCGGATCGCTCAAACCTCGCGGCGGCCTTCGAGCGCGCGACCGAGCGTGACCTCGTCGGCGTACTCGAGGTCGCCGCCAACCGGCAGACCGCTGGCGATGCGGGTGACGCGAACCCCGAGCGGCTTGACGAGGCCGGCGAGATAGATCGCGGTCGCCTCGCCTTCGACGGTGGGGTTGGTCGCCAAGATGATCTCTTTGACCTCGCCGCCGCTGATCCGTCCCAGGAGCTCCTTGATGCGCAGATCTTCCGGGCCGATGCCGTCCATCGGCGAGATGTGTCCGCCCAGCACGTGATAACGGCCGCGGAACTCTTGCGTGCGTTCGACCGCAATGATGTCGGCGGGCTCTTCCACGACGCACAGAATCGTGCCGTCGCGACGCTGATCGCGGCAGTAGGCGCACTGGGGGCCTTCGCTGACGTTGAAGCAGGTGCCGCAGATCGCGATCCGCTCCTTCGCGGCCAGGATCGCCTCGGCGAGCGCGCGCACCTCTTCTTCCGGCGCGCGCAACAGATGGAAGGCGAGGCGCTGCGCTGACTTGGCGCCGATGCCGGGCAGGCGGCGCATCGCCTCGATCAGATCCTGGACCGGTCCTTCGAACACGCTAGCCCTCGATCTCGTCGATCACTTCGGCGCCGAGCGCATCCTTGAGCGCCTCGACCGGATCGACCGGCGGCCCGGATTCGGCCGTGGGCGGGTCGGGCGCGGGCGGCGGCGCATCGGATGCCACCGTTGCGCGAATGCGCACCGGCGTGCCGAACACCGCGTTGAACGAGTCCGCGAATGCGCGCGCATGCTTGAGCTCGGCGATCTGCGAGGCGTGATAGTCGAACTTCGCCTCCAGATCCAGCGATCCGTTCGCGTAGCCGATCGGCCGCATGGCCGCCAGCAGCGCGTAGAGCTGCTTGGAGCGCTTGCGTGTCTCTTCCAGCAGCACCGGCCAGTCGCGCGAGACGCGATCGAAGTCCAGCGACGCGGCGATCTCCGGATCGGGCGCGGGCAGGTCGTCTTCGGCCTTGGGCGGCTCTTGCGCGCGGGCGCGAGCCGAACGCTTCGGCGGGATGGGCCGGCGCTGCGGAGCTGCGGGCGGCTGCTGGGCAGGAGCTGGGGCGGCATCCGGCGCGGCTTCCTCTGGGGACGCCGCGGCCGCAGGGCGGCTTTCCAGCATGCGTTCGAGACGCTCGATCCGGGACAGCAGCGCTTCGGGCGACGCGTCGGCGTCCGGCAATGCGGCGCGAACGACGGCCAGCTCCAGCGTCAATCGGGGCGGCGCCTGCTGGCGCATCTCGGCTTGCGCGTCGGCGAGCAGCTTGAGCACGTGCACCAGATGTGCCGGCTGGAATCGATCGGCTTGCGCGCTCAAACGCGCACGAGACTCGTCGGTCGCGTCGATCAGGCCGCCGCCGTCGGGCACGCGCTGCAAGAACAGCAGCCCGCGAAAATGCTCGAGCGCCTGCCGCGTGAACGTGCGCAGGTCGTCGCCTTCGTCCACCAGCCGCGCGAGCATGCGAAGCGCCGTGCCCGCGTCGCGGGCGGCGAGCGACTCGCCGAACTCGAACAGCGTCTCGACCGGCGCCGATCCCAGCAGGTCCACCGCGCGCTCGGCCGTGACCGTCCCGCTGCTGGCGAGTTGGTCCAAGGTCGAGAGTGCGTCGCGCATCCCACCGTCGGCGTGGCGCGCGATGACTGCCAGGGCGGCGTCCTCGGCCTCGATGCGTTCCTCGGCGCAGATGCGCGCCAGATGCCGGTGGATGTCGTCGCCGCTGACGCGGCGGAAGTCAAAGCGCTGGCAGCGCGACTTGATCGTGCCGATGACCTTCTCGGGCTCGGTCGTGGCGAAGACGAACACCACGTGCGAGGGCGGCTCTTCGATCGTCTTGAGGAACGCGTTCCATCCCTGGGTCGAGACCATGTGCGCCTCGTCCACGATGTAAATCTTCTTGCGTGCCAGCGCCGGCGCCAGCAAAACGTTGTCGCGAAGCTCGCGCACATCGTCCACACCGCCATGCGAGGCCGCGTCGATCTCGATCACGTCCAGCGACGTGCCGTCGGTGATCGAGCGGCACGCGTCGCACTTGTTGCACGGCTCGGGCGTCGGGCCCTGCTCGCAGTTGAGCGCTTTCGCCAGGATGCGCGCCGTCGAGGTCTTTCCGGTGCCGCGCGGCCCGCTGAACAGGTACGCGTGCGCGATTCGGTCTTCGCGGACCTGGCCTTGGATCGTGTGCGCAACATGCTCCTGGCCGACGACATCGGCGAAAGTCTGCGGACGCCACCGGCGATACAGGGCAACCTGGCTCAAAGACGACTCCATACGGCTCGGGTTGGAAGGAAGGCCATTCTAGAAGATCCCGGGGACCCTCACTCGGCCGAGGCGGCCGGGTTGACCACCGTCAGGTTCGGAAAGCGGGAAAAGTCTCGGTCCGCGGTCCAGAGCTCTCTCACGCCGTGGGTGGTGGCGATGGCGGCCACCCGCGCATCGTGCACCTTCGGACCCGAAGTGCGTGTGCGTGACAACGTCTCCCGCAACGCCGGCCAATGATCTCCGGTCTCCGCGAGCAGCGTCAGGCCGGGAGATTCGATCCACGCCTCGACCTGGTCGAGGGCCTGCTTCAGCGTTGTCGGTTTTCGCCAGATGCGAGGGTTGGTCACGATCGAAAGGAACTCGTGGACGCAGGGCCAAGGAATCGCCCACGGCCCGCCGGATTCGGCCAGCATTCGGACGGCGCGCGAGGCGGTCCGATGAAACTCGCTATCCCTTCGGTGTGCGTAGACGAGGATGTTGGTATCGACCGCGATCAACCGCCGCGCCCCGCGTATGCGGCCTGTCGGATACGCGCCCAGTCCTGATCGGCGAACTCAGGCTGCAGGCCGGTGCCGTCCACACTGGCGTCCCGCAGCCGGAAAGACTGCTTCCGGCTTCGCTGTGCGATCACGTGGCGCAAACCTTGTTCCACCAGTTCACGCAACGTGGTTCGTTCCGCGGAGGCGAGCTTCTTTGCCTCGGCCAAAACAGCGTCCGCGATCTCGATGGTGGTTTTCATACGGGTCACCATATCACAAGACCCGTACACCCATATCACTCGGGGGAAAAAAGAAGAGAGCCGGCCCCTCAACCGAAAGGCCGGCTCCCAGTTGCCGCGCTATTCCGCGCGGTCCTTCGTGGGTTCGGTTTCCGGAGCGACTTTGTCCCGTGCGGCTCTCCGCCGGTCCTTTTGCTCCATCACCCGTTCCTTCGAAGCGGGCGGGTCCTTGCCGGATCTGTCGTTCGGCATCGGAACTCACCTCCGCAACGATGATTCCCGGGCCAGCGAGCGCCCTAATCCTGGTCAGCGAGCGAAACTTTTCTGAAAGCAAAGCCGGCACACGGAGAGGGCCGGGCCGATCCGCAACACCCACCAGTGCCTGCTTACAGCTGCTGCCTTCCGGCCCTGACTGGGTTCACAGGTTGGCGTCGCGCGGGGACCCGACCCTCACCGGCGTGCCGGCAAGGAGCCATATGGTACCGGGTTTGCGACCTGGCGGAGGAGGTGGGATTTGAACCCACGGGACCCTTGCGAGCCCACACGCTCTCCAGGCGTGCCGATTCGGCCGCTCTCGCACTCCTCCGGGCGGGGATTGTACGGGTCGTGGGTCCGGCGCGGCGAGCCGGGGCACAAAGCGACCCTCGCCGCATCCGATGCCGGACGCGGCGAGGGTCGCCGTGGCGGAGAGGGTGGGATTTGAACCCACGGAACCCGGTTAAGGGCTCAGCGCATTTCGAGTACGCCCGATTCGGCCGCTCTCGCACCTCTCCGCGCGGCAGTGTACCGGGGCGGGCGCGAAGGCTC
>Ga0247717_1000307_pt1 | contig 15344 bp, 12 predicted proteins | sample 24E_NmetaG_FD_189047 | JGI IMG/M metagenome (GOLD analysis project Ga0247717, IMG submission 189047) | Soil microbial communities from hillslope of Landscape Evolution Observatory, University of Arizona, Oracle, AZ, United States - 2-4-E_N | ecosystem: Engineered > Artificial ecosystem >... | reverse complement strand
CGCGGCGAACGTTTCCGGTCACGGAACTAGCCCCGGCCGACGGACCGGGTGCCCGGCGGGCGCTCAGGCCACGCCGAGCAGGTCCACCACGAACACCAGCGTCTCGTCCGGCTTGATCACGCCGCCGGCGCCACGCGACCCGTACCCGAGGTCGGGCGGGATGGTGAGGCGCCGGCGGCCGCCGACCCTCATCCCCTGGACGCCCTGGTCCCAGCCGGCGATGACCTGGCCGGCACCGAGCGGGAACGAGAAGGTGTTCCGGCGGTCCCACGACGCGTCGAACTGGCGGCCGTCGGACCACGACACGCCCACGTAGTGGACCTCGACCCGGGACCCGGGGGTGGCCTCGGGGCCGGAGCCGACCTCGAGGTCCTCCACCTCCAGCCGGGTCGGCGGCTCGCCGTCGGGGACGGTCACATCGGGCTTGTCGGCAGGCATCCACCCAGGCTAGGGGACCGTCACGACCGGCGGGACCAGCTCCACGGGTAGGCCTCGTCGTCCACCATGAGGGCGGCGCGACCCAGCTGGAGGGGGCGGAAGGTGTCGATCATCACCGCCACCTCCTCGGTGCGCTCCTTGTCGGCGGCCGCCTCCATGCTCCCCGGCTGCGGGCCGTGCACGAAGCCGCCCGGGTGCAGCGAGATCGACCCCACCCCGATCCCCGAGCCCGACCGGCTCATGAAGTCGCCGGACGAGTAGAAGATCACCTCGTCGCTGTCGACGTTGGCGTGGTGGTACGGGACCTTGATGGCGCCCGGGTGGAAGTCGTAGGGCCGGGGGACGAACGAGCACACCACGAAGCCCGGCCCCTCGAACGTCTGGTGGACGTGGGGCGGCTGGTGGATGGCGCCGACCAGGGGCTCGAAGTCGGAGATCGACAGCGCCCACGGGTAGAGGCTCCCGTCCCACCCCACCACGTCGAAGGGGTGCGACGCCACGGTGTGCCTGGTCGTGCCGGACCGGTGGCGGACGAGCACGTCCACCGGCCCCTCGTCGTCGACCACCAGAGGGCCGTCGGGGGCACGCACGTCGCGTTCGCAGTAGGGGGCCTGCTCGAGGAACTGGCCCGACGGCGTGCGGTAGCGGCCCGGTGGCCGGACGTGGCCCCGGGCCTCCACCACGAGCAGCTCCAGCCGGCCGCCGTCGGGGACGACCCAGCGGTGGGTGGCCGAGCGGGGCACGACCACGTAGTCCCCGGCGGCGACGGCCAGCCGCCCGAACACCGACTCGACGACGCCCTCACCGGCCTGGACGTAGGCCAGCTCGTCGCCCGCCGCGTTGCGCCGCAGCGGGCTGGTCCGGTCGGCCGCCAGCCACGAGATGGTGAGGTCGTCGTTGCCCATCAGGACGTGGCGGCCGGAGACGGCGTCGCCACCGGGCGGCAGCTTGGACGTGTGCAGGTGACGAGGGAGGAGGGGGTCGTTGGCGACCAGGCCGGCGTCGGCGCCGTCGGCCGGACCGGCCCCGGCGAGGGCCGACGGCGAGCGCAGGTGGTAGAGCAGGGACGACTCCCCGGCGAAGCCCTCCTCCCCCATCAGCTCCTCGAACAGCAGGCCGCCGGCCGGTGACGGCGAGCGGAGGTGGCGCTTGCGGGGGACGTCGCCGACGCGGCGGTAGTACGGCATCTCACACCTCCAGGGATCGGGCCGGAGCGACGGTGCCGGCCACCTCGCCCAGGCAGATCAGCGGACGGGGACCGCCCCCCGCCCACGCCCGCACGACCAGCGTGTCGCCGTCCTCCAGCCAGGCGCGGGTGGTGCCGTCGGGGAGCCGGAGGGGCCGGGAGCCGCCCTCGGTGAGCTCGAGCAGGCACCCTTGCGACCCGGGGTCGGGGCCCGACACGGTGCCCGACCCGATGACGTCGCCCGCCCGCACGGCAGCGCCGTTGACGGTGGCGTGGGCCAGCAGCTGGGGGCCCGTCCAGTACATGGAGGCGAAGGACGAGCGGGAGACGGCGGCAGCCGGGATGCCGGCTGCCCGCATGGCCTCGGTCCGGAGCTCGACCTCGACCCGCACGTCGTACGCCCAGTGGCCCGGCGCCGCCAGGTACGCGGCCGGCGGCGGCTCCTGGGGCGGGCCGGGCACCCGGTGGGCGTCGAGGGCGTCGAGGGTGACCAGCCACGGCGACACCGACGTGGCGAACGACTTGGCCAGGAACGGGCCGAGCGGGTGCGACTCGTGGGCCTGGACGTCGCGGGCGCTCCAGTCGTTCACCAGCACCACCCCGGCCACGGCGTCGGGGAAGGCGGCGGTCGGGAGGCGGTCGCCCGGCGCCGTCGTGGCGGCGAGCACGAACCCCACCTCGGCCTCGAAGTCGAGGGCGGCCGTCGGCCCGACCACGGGGTCGCCGTCGGGGCCGGGGACCTGGCCGTACGGCCGGGTCACCGCCGTGCCGGAGGCGACGAACGACGACGCCCGCCCCGAGTAGCCGAACGGCATCCGCGACCAGCCCGGGCGCAGCGGGTCGGCGCCGGGCCGGAGCAGCCGGCCAACGTTCGTGGCGTGGTGGACCGAGGCCGAGAAGTCCACGAAGTCCCCCACCGCCACCGGGGCCAGCATCTCGACCTCGCCCAGCGCCACCGACGCCTTCACCACCGCGGGGTGGTCCACCCGTGCCAGGTCGGCCACCGCCCGGCGCACCCCCGACCACACCGGCCGCCCGGCGGCCAGCAGCCGGTTCAGCGAGCCGTCGGAGAGGACGGACGGGTCGAGGCCGGGGACGGGGAGAAGGTGGCCGTCGGCGAGGGAGGCGAGGACCACCGCCGAGCTCCCCAGGCGGGTGACGACGGCCGTGGAGCCGTCCAGCAGCCGCGCCACCCCGAGCGGCAGGTTGGCGAGCCCGAACCCGGTGGCGTCGCCGGTCACGGCCGGTACCGGGCCGGGGTCAAAGGTGACCCCGCCGGGCCTGCTCGCGCTCGATGGCCTCGAACAGGGCCTTGAAGTTGCCGGCGCCGAAGCCGCGGGCGCCGCCCCGCTGGATGATCTCGACGAACACCGTGGGGCGGTCGGTGACCGTCTCGGTGAAGATCTGAAGCAGCCATCCGTCGGGCTCCTCGTCGACCAGGATGCCGAGGCGGCGGAGATCCTCCCACGGCAGGTCGAGGTGCCCGAGCCGGGCGCGCACGTCCTCGTAGTAGGTCGCCGGCGCCTCCAGGAAACGCAGCCCGCGCTGGCGCAGGGATGCCACCGTCGCCACGATGTCGTCGGTGGCCAGGGCGATGTGCTGCACGCCCGGCCCCCGGTAGGTCTCCAGGTACTCCTCGATCTGGCTCTTGCGCAGGCCGTCGGCCGGCTCGTTGAGCGGCAGCACGATCTGGGCGCCGTCCCACACCACGGTGGACATGAGGGCCGAGTACCGCGTCGAGATCTGCGAGTCGTCGAAGTGGCGGAGGCGCTCGAAGCCCAGCACCGACCGGTAGAACTCGACCCACCGCTCGAGCGACCCCTTCTCCACGTTGCCGACCACGTGGTCCACCCGGGTGAGCCCCACCGGGCGGCCGGCGGGTGCCGGGGGCAGCCTCTCGGCGCGGTACCCCGGCCGGTAGGCGCCGCCGTACGCCGACCGGTCGACGAAGGTGTGGCCCGTCTCCCCGTAGGTGGCGATGCGGGCCAGGCGCAGCTCGCCGAGGTCGTCGACGACGGCGAACGGCTCGACCAGCGGGCGGGCGCCGCCGGCCACCGCGGCGTCGAAGGCGGCGGCCGCGTCGGGGACGGCGAAGGCGAGATCGTGGACGCCGTCGCCGTGCTCGCGGACCGAGTCGGCGATGGGCGAGTCGGGGCCCAGGGCGGCCGTCACCACGAAGCGGATGCGCCCCTGCTCGAGCACGTACGACGCCCGGTCGGCCACCCCGGTCTCCGGCCCCGCGTACGCGGTGACCTCGAAGCCGAACGCCGAGCACAAGAAGGCGGTGAAGGCCCGGGCGTTGCCCACCCAGAGCTCGATGGCGTCCCATCCCAGCAGCGACGGGTCGGCGGCGGCGGGCGAAGATGCCGTCGGCGGGTGGGTGAGGGTCATCGGGCGGCCCCTTCCAGGAGTCGGGCGTGGACGTCGTCGTCGAAGGTGGAGAAGAAACCGGCGAGGGTGTCGACCAGGTGGCTCGTAGAGCGGGCGCCGAACAGGACCGGCTGGTAGCGCGTGATGTCGTAGGGCACCGTCCCCATGGCGACCACGTCGAGGGGGCGGATCTCGGCCGATCGGAAGGCGGCCGTCTCGCCGGGCGACGAGAGGATCCCGGCGCCGTACGCCTTCACCTCGCCGGCCTCCTCGACCACCCCGAACTCGAGCGAGAACCAGAACACCCGGGACAGGAAACGCAGCGCCTCCTCGCCTCGCGTCCGGGACACGGCGTCGCCCACCAGCCGGTACAGCGGAGCGAAGGCGGGTGCCGCCAGCTGGTTGGCGTGGCCCACCACCTCGTGCACGACGTCCGGCTCCGGGGTGTAGAGCGGCATCGACGGGTGGCGCAGGTACTGCGTCGAGAAGAACACCGAGGAGGCGAAGGCGCCATAGAAGTCCCGGAGCGGGGCGAGCCCGGCGACGGGCAGGTAGGAGAAGCCGGTCAGGGGGGCCAGCCTCTCGGTCACCTCCCGCAGCTGGGGCACCCGGTCGGCGGGGAGCCCGAGGTCCTCCTTGGCCTCGAGGTAGGCGCGGCAGGCGTAATCGGCGTGCAGCGGCTCGAGGCGACGGACCACCGCCCGCCACACGCCGTGCTCGGCGTCGGAGTAGCCCGGCTCGGGCACCGCCTCGCCCGGTCGCCAGTCGAGGGCGAGGGCGGCCAGGGCGTTGCGGCGCCGGCGGTAGACCGGGTCCGAGAACCCCGGGTGGTCCGCGCCCAGCACGACGACGACGGCGCCGTCGACGTCGCGTACCACGGGGGCGTAGAGCTGGGCGGCGTCGCCCACGGGCGCGTGCCTCCTCGGGAAGACGATTCTGGGGCCAGTGTCCGACGTTGCTGACCAGAAGTCCAGTCCTCGACCCACATCCTCGACATACTGTCGGGGAGCGCCGGATCAGCCGGACGAACGGTCGAGAGAGGAGCGCACCATGGCCCCGGGTGAGCAGGACGTCCAGCTCGACGAGGTGGACCGGCGCCTGGTGCGGGCGCTGCGGGCCGACGGGAGGGCGTCGGTCAACGAGCTGGCCGCCCGGGTGAGCGTCTCTCGTGCCACCGCCTACCAGCGCCTGGCCCGGCTCCGCCAGGGGGGCGTGATCCGCCGGTTCACGGTGGACGTCGACCACCGCAAGATGGGCCTCCCCATCGCCGCCCTGGTCCTCGTCAACGTGCGCCAGCACAGCTGGCGGGGGGTGGGCGACCGGCTCCGCCACCTCCCGGGGGTGGAGTGGATGGCGCTCAGCAGCGGCACGTTCGACTACGTGCTGCTGGTGCGGGCGCCCGACATCGACCACCTCCGCGACGTGGTCCTCGACGACCTCCAGTCCATCCCCGAGATCCAGTCGTCGCAGACCCTCGTCCTGCTCGACGAGCCCCCGCTCGGCGCCGGCGCCTCGTGAGCGTCGCCTCAGGAGGCCGGTTCGACCACCGCCCGCACCCGGACGACGAGGTCCTCCTCGCCCTCCTTGCGCACGACCACGGTGCCCGCCTCGACGGCGCCGCCCGCCGGAGCGGGGGGGAGCGTGACCCGGACCGACACCGTCCGGGAGGCGCCCGGCCCGAGCTCGAAGGACGAGGGCTCGACGGCCAGCACGAAGCCGTCGGCGGCCGTGGCCGAGCACGACACGACGGCCCGGTCGTCGCGCTCGCTGTCGACCGCCAGCCCCCGGGTGAACGTCGACCCGGGCGGGCCCGACCCCTCGACCACCAGCTCGGCCCCCAGCGCCACCTCGTCCCCGAACAGCTGGGCGAACAGGCCGTCGACCGAGTCGTCGGCGATCTCCAGGGCCTGGCCGAGGAACGCCGAGGTGAGCTCGGCGATCTCGGCCAGGAACTGGCCCGAGCGCTCGCGGGCGAACTCGGTGGCGGCGTACTGCACGGCGTCGGGCGACAGCCGGCCGGCGGCCACCTCGTTCAGCATGAGGCCGTACAGGCGGGTGAGCCAGGCCTGCTGGTCGGCGGCCCGGGCCGCGAACAGCTGGTACCACGCCGTCCACTCGGCCGGGCCGGCGTCGCCGGGCGGCGGCGGCGACACGGCGCGGGGCCCGAGGCTGCGCAGCGGGCCGGACGGCACGACGCTGCTGAGGTACTCGTCGCCCGCCCGCACCAGCACCCGCTGGAGCCCGGCCAGGAACGACGCGAGCAGGCGGGCGAGGCGCTCGTAGATCTCCGGGCCCTGCTCCTGCCCGAACCGGGGCAGGGCGTCGGCCAGGGCGTCGGGGGTGAGCTGGGCGCGCGACACGGCGAGCATGAGGCGCTGGACGTTCGCCACCGACTCCATCGACCGCTCGGTGTTGGCGTCGGCCAGCTCCTGGAAGCGCCTCGCCCAGTCCTCGGGCGGGACCGTCGTCGTCTCCAACTCAGCAGCAGTCCCCGCACGAGCAGGCCGCCGTGTAGGCGCCGCAGTCGTCGGGGAGGACGGCCACGGCCACGACGATGGGCCGCACCAGGCACCCGCCCACCCGGACGGTGACGTAGCCCACCATGCACGAGTCGACGCCGCCCGTGCGGTCGCGCACGTCGGTGGCCACCCGGAGGAGCCGGCCGGCCGGGACCTCCTCGGCGCCGGCGGCGGCGGCCTTCGCGCCCTTGACCTCCCGGGCCGCCGCCTCGGGCTGGCCGGCCTGGCGGCCGGCGTCGGCGGTGGCCTCCCGCCCGCACACCACGCCCACCAGCAGCTCCACCTTCACGGTGTCGCAGCCCCGGATGGTGAGCGGGCCCTTCTGGCTGAGGGCCGCCTTCCACGGGAGCTCCCGCCCGCCGCCCGAGCGGAACTCGCCGACCTCCAGCTCGACGTCCTCGCGGTCCTTGCGGGTGTCGTTCTCGATCTCGATGGGGATCACCCGCACCTCGCCGCAGCGGGCGTACACCACGATGTCGGCGTCGACGATGCAGCACTCGCAGCGGCAGTCGTCGTCGTCGCCGCAGCCGCCGTGCTCGTGCCGACCGTGGCCGTGCTCGTGGCCGTCGTCCTCCTCGCAGCAGCCCTGCCCGCCGCGGTCGTGGCCGTGGCCGCGGTCGTGGCCGTGGCCGTGGCCGTGGCGACGCCCCCGCCGGCCGCCGCCCGGCCCGGGGCCGGCCAGCGGCATCGTGAACGGGGTGGGGCCCATCACCGGCATCGCCGCCCCGTAGGTCTGCGACAGGGCGCTCAGCCGCCCGTACAGGTCCTCGAGGGCACGGTCGTAGCCGGCCCGGATGGAATCCACGTACCGGCGCAGGTCCATCATCTCCATCTGGCCGCTGTCGGGCGACCACCCCCAGTACATGGGCCCGGCAGCCGCCTCCCGCCGGTGAACCGGGCCGCGATGCCCGTGCCTTCTCGTTCCGTGCATGGAAGCTCTCCTCTCAGACGGTCAGCAGGTCGACGGCGAAGCGCTCGGTGCCGATCCGCGGGAGGGCCCGCAGGTGGGCGTTGGACGCGAGGGCGGCCGGGGCGGTGAGCTGGAAGGTGACGGCCGACCACCCGCCCGGCGGGATGGTCGGGGTGGCGTTGGTGAAGGTGGCCGTGCCGGTGGGCGCCAGGCCGAGAGCGGGCTCCACCACCATCGCCCCGCCCGTCCCGATGGCGAGCACGCGCGGGTGGGCGCGCACCTCCAGGAGCGGCTCGTCGGCGATGGGCCCGACGACGATGGGGACGTTGCCCTCGTTGCGCACGACGACGCTGCCGTCGACGACGGCGGAGGCGGCCACGCCCGTGAACACCAGCCGGTCGGGGACGATCACCGCCGCCACGACCTCGGTCACCACCATGGACGCGGCGACGGTCTGGTCGCCGGCCGACGTGGAGAGGTCGAGGGCGGCCGCGTAGGTACCCGGGGCGGTGAGCGGCTGCATACCCATCTCGACGATCATCCGGCGCACGCCGGTGGCCGGCACCACGACCTCGGGGGGGAGGGGGATGTCCCCCGCCTCGGGCCCCGACGGGAGCGTGACGGTGATCCTGGCGCCGGTGAGCTTGATGTCGGCGCCCGTCGGGTTGGAGAGCCACAGGTCGCCGCGGACGACCTCGCCCGACCCCACCACGAGGACGGGCGTCGTCCCGACGATGTCCAGCGGCGGCACCCCCGGCCCGCCCTACTCGCCGTCGCCGTCGTCGCCGTCGGGGTCGACGACCCGCACCCGCAGGCCGCCGCCGCCGACCACCTTGGCGGGATGGCGCCGGCGCCGTCGGGGCGACAGCTCCGGGGACTCGACCACCTGGGGCCGCCGGGGGCTCTCGATGTTCTGCTGGGACTCGCCGTCGTAGGTGACGCCGGCCCACTCGACGCCGAACATCGTGTACGCCACGTGGTGGCGGTAGGGCTGGCAGACCCGGGTCTCGGGCAGGGGCGCCAGGCGCATGGTCTGGCAGCTGTCGATGGCGACCGGGCGCAGGTCGAACGTCTCGTTCACCGTCACCGGCTTGAGCTCGACGGTCTCGTTGAGGGTGACCGGCTTGAGCTCCAGCGTCTCGTTCACCGTCAGCGGCTTCAGCTCGAGCGGCTTGACCTCGATGACCTCGTTGAAGGTCAGCGGCTTGAGCTCGAGCGGCTTCACCTCGACGGTGCTCGACATCTTGTCGAGCCCGTTGACGTTCAGGTTCATGGTGCTCGTCACCGACGAGCTGGCACCGCCGCCGCCACCGCCGAAGATGGGGTCGAGAAACGAGAACAGGCCCACGTCAGCGCCTCCCCCTCGTGGTCGGTCCGACCCTTCGTCGGCACTGGGCCGAGGGTAGTACGACAGCGGCCGTCGTGGCGCCTTTGACCTCTGCGGCCGCTGTTGGCGTAACGTTCGAGTCGCCCACTGGGGCGGGCCGACGAAGCAGGGGGACGGATGGCTCCGACGACACCCGATCCGGGCGGCGCCGACCCGCTCGTGCCGAGGCTGGACGAGCGGGTGGTCGACGCCTTCGCCGAGTACGCCACCACCGTCGACGAGGCGTTCCCGCCCCAGCCGGGGCGCACCGGCGTCGGCGCCGCGTACGCGTCGTACGCCAGCGAGGTCGACCGCGTGTTCCGGGCGCCCGACCTGCCCAACCGCGCCTGGGAGCTGTCCGTCAGCTGGTACCGCGCACTCCAGGGGACGTCACCCGCCGAGCCCCTCGCCCGCTACAACGACCTGGTCGCCGCCGCCGTCGACGTCGGGCTCGGCCAGCAGAAGGTGATGGAGACGTACCAGGCACTGGTGGCCGCCGCCCTGCACGCCACGGAGAACGGCGACGCCGCCGTCCTCGAGCGTGCCTACGAGCAGTACGCGGCGGCGGTCCGGCGGGCGTGGGCCGAGGCCGACCCCGCCGGGCTCACCGCCCCGGTGGTCCTGGCCGCCGCCCAGAGCATCCTCGCCGCCACCAGCCTCCACGGCCTCGCCCTCCAGGCCGCCCGGGACGGCCGCCCCGGTGCCCCGCCGGCACCGACCGGCCGGCGCGACGCGGCGGTATGACGGCGCCCGCCAACGGCTCGTCCCCCTCGGGACGGTCGGCGCGCCCCAACGGGAAGGCGGCGAACGGGAAGGCGGCGAACGGGAAGGCCCGGGCGCCGGAGCCCATCGCCATCGTCGGCATGCGCTGCCGGGTCCCCGGCGCCGACGACCTCGACCGCTTCTGGCGGAACCTGGCCGACGGGGTCGAGTCGATCAGCGTCCTCACCCCCGACGACATGCGGTCGGCCGGCGTGCCCGACAGCATCTTCCGCCTCCCCGGGTACGTGAACGCGTCGCCCACCCTCGACGACGTCGACCTGTTCGACGCCGGGTTCTTCGGCTTCTCGGCCCGCGACGCGTCGCTCACCGACCCGCAGCACCGCATCTTCCTGGAGGCGGCCTGGGAGGCGCTGGAGGACGCCGGGTACGACCCCGCCCGCTTCCCCGGGGCCATCGGGGTGTTCGGCGGGTGCGAGCTGAGCAGCTACCTGTACCAGCTCTACCTGAGCCGCGACTCCCTCGGGTACCTCGACGGCATGCAGCTGATGGTCACCAACGACAAGGACCACCTCTGCACCCAGGTGTCGTACCGGCTCAACCTGCGGGGGCCGAGCGTGGTCGTGCAGACGACGTGCTCCACCTCGCTGGTGGCGGTCTCCATGGCGTGCGAGAGCCTGCACGCCCGCCGCTGCGACATGGCGCTGGCCGGGGGCGTCACGGTGCGGGTCCCCCAGCGGGGCGGCTACTTCTACACCGCCGGCTCCATCCTCTCCCCCGACGGCCACTGCCGCCCGTTCGACGCCACCGCCCAGGGCACCATCGTGGGGAGCGGGGTCGGCCTGGTCGTGCTCCGCCGGCTGTCCGACGCGCTGGCCGACGGCGACCAGATCCGGGCCGTCGTCCTCGGCTTCGGCCTCAACAACGACGGCTCCGACAAGGCCGGCTACACCGCCCCGAGCTTCAAGGGCCAGGCGGCGGCCATCAGCGCCGCGCTGGAGATGTCGGGGGTCTCACCGGAGACCATCGGCTACGTGGAGGCGCACGGGACGGGGACCATCCTGGGCGACCCCATCGAGGTCTCCGCCCTCACCGAGGCGTGGCGGGCCCACACCGACCGCCGCCAGTTCTGCGGGATCGGCTCGGTGAAGTCGAACTTCGGGCACCTGTCGTGCGCCTCGGGCGTCGCCGGCCTGGCCAAGGCCGTGCTGTCGCTGGAGCACGGGGCGATGCCGCCGAACGTGCACTTCACCGCTCCCAACCCGGCCATCGACTTCGCGTCCAGCCCCTTCTACGTGGTGCCGGAGCTGACGCCCTGGGAGCGCAACGGGGCGCCGCGCCGGGCCGGCGTCAGCTCCTTCGGCGTGGGGGGCACCAACGCCCACCTCATCGTCGAGGAGGCGCCCGAGCGCCCGGTTCCCCGCCAGCGCCGCCCCCACCAGCTCCTGACCCTGTCGGCCCGCTCGGAGGCGGCGCTCGACGCCGCCACCGAGCGCCTGGCCGCCGCCCTGGATGCCCGGCCCGAGGTCAACCTGGCCGACGTCGCCTTCACGCTCCACGTGGGGCGGCGGGGCTTCCGGCGCCGTCGCGCCCTGGTGGCGGGGGCCGACGACCGGGCCGCCGCCGTCGAGGGGCTGCGCCGCCTGGCCGGGGGCGCCGCCGCCGACGGCTCCACCGCCCGGCCCGTCGTGTTCATGTTCCCGGGCCAGGGTTCGCAGTACCCGGGCATGGCGGCGGAGCTGTACCGCACCGAGCCCGTCGTGAAGCGGGCCGTCGACCACTGCGCCCGCGTCCTGGAGCCGTCGCTCGGGCTGGACCTCCGCCGGCTCCTGTTCCCCTCGGCCCGCCGCCGGCGCCAGGCGGCGGAGGCCCTGCGGAACACCGCCGTCACCCAGCCCGCGCTCTTCACCGTCGAGCACGCCCTGGCCGAGCTGTGGCGCTCGTGGGGCGTGCAGCCGGCGGCCATGATCGGGCACAGCATCGGCGAGTACGTGGCCGCCACCCAGGCCGGGGTCATGGCCCTGGACGACGCCCTGCGGGTGCTGGCCGACCGCGGACGCCTCATCGCCGGCCTGCCGCCGGGGTCGATGCTGGCCGTGATGGCACCGGCCCACGACCTGGACCGGTTCGTGGGCGCCGACGTGTCGTTGGCCGCCGTCAACGCCCCGACCCTGTCGGTGCTGTCGGGACCGCACGAGGCCATCGACCGCGTGGAGCGGGCCCTGCGCACCGAGTCGGTGCCGGCCCGCCGGCTCCACACGTCCCACGCCTTCCACTCGTCGATGATGGAGCCGATCCTCGGCGAGTTCGAGGGTGTGATGGCCGATGTGCCCCTGGCCGAGCCCGCCATCCCCTACGTCGCCAGCCTCACCGGCGGGTGGGCCGACCGGGTGGCCACCGACCCGGCGTCGTGGAGCGCCCAGCTGCGCTCCACCGTGCGCTTCGCCGACGGCCTCCGCGCCCTCACCGAGCCGGGCGGGCCGGCGGGCAGCGACGCCGTGCTGGTCGAGCTGGGCCCCGGCCGCACGCTGGTGACGTTCGCCGTCCAGGCGGCCGAGCACGGCTCGTCGACACCGACGGCGGTGGCCACCCTCCCCGGGCCCGACGACGGGCGCCCGTCCACCGAGACGACGCTCGGCGCCCTCGGGATGCTGTGGGCGCTGGGCGTGCCGGTGGACTGGGACGCGTACCACCGCACCGAGCGCCGCCGGCGCGTCGCCCTTCCCACCTACCCCTTCGAGCGCAAGCGCTACTGGGTGAGCGCGTCGTCCCTCGTCGAGGCGTCGAAGCCCAAGGAGAAGCGGGACACGGCCGGCTGGTACCACCGGCCCGAGTGGGAGGAGTCCCCGCTCGCCGGCGACGCCGCCCGCCCGCTGGCCGGCCGGCGCATCCTGGTCTTCGACGAGCTCGCCGGGCTCGGCGCCGCGGTGGCCGAGCGGCTGCGGGCCGAGGGCGCGGCGCCGGTGGTGGTCCGGCCCGGTCCCGGGTTGGCGGAGACGGCCGCCGACGAGTACGCCCTCGACCCCGGGTCCGCCGACGCCTACCGGGAGCTGGCCGCCGCCGTGTGCGCCACGGACGGCATCCTGGCCGGCGTCGTGGACTGCTGGAGCGGCGCGCCGCCCGGCGACACCGACCTCGACCTGGCCGCCACCGTCTCGCTCCTGGGCCCCCTGCGCCTGGCCCAGGCGCTGGGCGCCCACCGGACGGTCCGGCCGCTCCCCGTGCTGCTCGTCGCCCGGGGCATCGCCCGGGTCACCGGTGACGAGCTGCTGGACCCCACCCGCGCCCTCTCGGCCGGGGTCGCCAAGGTGATCCCCCAGGAGCACCCCGGGCTGCGCGTCGCGTCGGTCGACGCCGACGGGGACGCGGCGGCGGCCGTGGTCGCCGAGCTGGCTGCCGGCGCGCCGGACCCCGTCGTGGCCCTCCGGGGGGAGCGACGGTTCGTCGAGGTGTACCGGCCCACGCCCATCGCCACCGCGTCCCCACCGCGCCACCTGCCCGACCACCCTGTGGTGCTCATCACCGGCGGGCTGGGCCACATGGGGATGATCCTGGCCGAGGCGGCCTTCGAGCACCTCGGCGCCCGCCTCGTCCTGACCGCCCGCTCCCCCCTCCCCGGCCCCGGTCGTTGGGCGGCCCTGGCCGAGGACGCGGCCACCGCCCCCGCCCAGCGCGAGCGCCTGGAGCGCCTGGCCGCCATGCACGCCCGCCGGCCCGAGGTGATGGTGGTGGGCGCCGACTTCGACGACGCCGCCCAGGTGTCCGCCGCGGTGGACGCCGCCTTCGCCCGCTTCGGCCGCGTGGACCTCGTGGTCCACGGCGCCGCCCGGGTCGACGCCGCAGCCTTCGCCTCGGCTTCGGAGACGGGCCCCGAGGTGGTGGAGGCCCAACTGTCGCCCAAGCTGCGCGGGCTGCTGTACCTGATGGAGGCCATGAAGGGCCGGGAGCCGGAACGGTGGCTGCTCCACTCCTCCATCTCGACCGCCCTCGGAGGCCTGGGCCTGGCCGCCTACTCGGCCGCCAACGCCGTGCTGGACGCCCTCGCCCTCGCCGGCGGGGAGCGGTGGGTGAGCGTCGGCTGGGACCTGTGGGACAACGCCGCCGAGGCGAAGATCGCGGGCATGCCCACCGCCATCCAGCCCCCCGAGGGCCAGGAGGCCTTCCTGCGGGTCCTGGGGGCCGACGTGGGCTCCCGCGTCCTCGTCGCGGTGGCCGACCTCGAGGGGCGGCTCGACGCCTGGGTCCGCCACCGAGCCGGCACCGACGGCGGGAGCGGCAGCGACGTGCTCACCGAGCGCCACCCCCGGCCCAGCCTGGCCACCGCCTACGTGGAGCCCCGGACGGACACCGAGCGGGCGCTGGCCGCCATCTGGGCCGCCCAGCTGGGCGTCGAGTCGGTCGGCGTCCACGACCGCTTCTTCGACCTGGGCGGCCACTCCCTACTGGCCGTGCAGGTCGCGTCCGAGATCCGCGACCGCTTCCAGATCGAGATGCCCGTGCTCCAGCTGTTCCAGGCGCCGACGGTCGGCGAGCTGGCGCCCCTGGTGGACAAGGCCCGGGAGACGGGCGGGTTCGAGACGGCGGTGGGCCTGGGCCCGGCCCACGTCGACCCCGTCGACCCGCACGACCAGCTTGCGCCCGACGCCCTCGGCGCCGCGCCCGACGTCGAGGCGGGGCCGGGGGCGGCGGCCAAGGCCGGCTACCGCCAGTTCTACGACGACGTCAGCAAGCGCCTGGAGCGCACCGGCGTGGGTGAGGCGTCGTTCTTCTTGAACTACGGCTACGTGAGCCGGGGTGACGGCTCGGCCGACGAGGCCCGCCACGCCGTCCCCGACGGGGTGTTCAACCCGAGCTCGGTGCGCCTCGCCTTCGAGCTGGTGGGCCCCGTCGACCTGGCCGGCAAGCGGGTGCTGGACGTGGGCTGCGGCCGGGGCGGCAACGTCGCCCTGCTGGCCGAGCGCTTCGGTGCCGACGCGGTGGGCGTCGACCTCGCCCCCGAGGCGGTGGCGTTCTGCCGGCGGGCGCACCGCCACCAGAACGTGCGCTTCGAGGTGGGCGACGCCGAGCACCTCCCCGTCGACGACGCCTCGTTCGACGCCGTCACCAACGTCGAGTCGTCCCACACCTATCCCGACATCCGGGCCTTCCTCGCCGAGGTCCGCCGGGTCCTCCGGCCGGGCGGGTGGTTCCTGCACACCGACCTCCTGCCCGGGCTGCGGTGGGCGGAGGTGCGCGCCCTCCTCGCGTCGCTGGGCCTCACGGTGGTGGACGACCGCGAGATCACGCCGAACGTGCTCGCCTCGTGCGACGAGGTGGCCTCCACCCGCACGGGCGCCTTCGGGGGCGGGAGCGCCCTCATCGACAACTTCCTGGCCGTCCCCGGTTCCGCCGTCTACGAGCAGATGGCGTCCGGCGCCTGGGAGTACCGCATCCTCCGCTCCCGCCTCGCCTGACTCCTCGCTTCCGGGGTACGCAGGCCCCATGCAGGAGCGACCCTCGTACTCCCGTCACCAACCCACCCTCGGGTCGATTTCTCGACCCAAACCCTCCGGTGGACCTGGTGCGGGCCCGGCCCGGCGTTTCAGCGGTTGATGACCGCCTGGAGCTCCTCAACGGCGAAGTCGTCGATGACGCCCTCGGTCTCCAGCCCAGCCAGCTCCCCCGACTCGGTGCCGAGCACCCACCGGCCCGTCCACCGCTGGACCACCCGGACGTCGTACCGGCCCACGTCGGTCCAGTAGTGCGTGATGGTGCCGTCCGGCCATGGTCCGCCGGCGTGGTCGTACGGGCCGTCGAGCGGCGAGCCGTCGCCCCAGTCGACCCAGCCCTCGGCCC
>Ga0247717_1000305_pt1 | contig 15360 bp, 18 predicted proteins | sample 24E_NmetaG_FD_189047 | JGI IMG/M metagenome (GOLD analysis project Ga0247717, IMG submission 189047) | Soil microbial communities from hillslope of Landscape Evolution Observatory, University of Arizona, Oracle, AZ, United States - 2-4-E_N | ecosystem: Engineered > Artificial ecosystem >... | reverse complement strand
ACGAGCAGGTCAAGGGCCTCGACGTCCTGCGGGCCATCCGCAGCTTCGACCCCTGCATGCCGTGCACCACGCACATGGACACCGGCCGGGGGATCATCACCCGTGAGGTGAACTCCTGCGGGTGCACGCTCGAGTAGCCGAACGCCCTGCCGAGAACAGCGGCAGACGAACGACCGGCCGCCTCGGCGGCCACCCGATGGAGCCCTCGCCTCGGCGCTTCGGTGCCGGGCGGCGGCTACCCACCACGTCCTGCTCCCCGGGACGTGCGCCAGGGAGGGCGGAGGCCGAATCCGCCCTTCCTGTGGTCTTCGGCCAGCTCCCCGTCCTTGCCGACGGGGAGCTCGCCGCGTCCGGGGGACGCCTACAGGCAGCCCTCGGAGTACTCCACCTCGGGCAGGCGGCCGGCGCGCAGCGCCGTCACCTTGCGCCCGTCGGTCTCGATGACCAGGCGGAAGCCCTCGTCGGCCGGCGCCGTCGGGATGAGGGTGAGGTAACGCCCGCCCACGAGGTAGTCGTGGTCGCCCACCGCCAGGCGCCCTCCGTACCGGCGCTGGGCCTCGTCCTCCGACTGCCCGATGGCCACCCCTTCCGGCGTCTGCGTCGACCCGGCGGTCACGTCGGTGCGGGCGACGACGCCTCGCGCCACGAGGAATCCGACGCCGTCGAACCCCGACTCGGGCCCGTAGGTCGCGCACTCCTCGTCGGGTGGCTCGATCACCGGGGCCAGCCTGGTGCCCAGGGCGGCGCCCGCCTCCTGGACCGTCATGCCCACCCGCACGGGCCCGAACCCGCGCAGCTCCAGCCGGTACCCGGCCGTCGCTGGCGATGACGACGACGGAGGCGGTGCGACGGTGGTGGTGGTGGTGGTCGCCGCGGTCGGAGGCGAGGCGGCGGGGTCGCCCTCGCCGCCCGACGAGCAGGCGGCGAGCACGGCGGCCACGGCCACCCCGGCGGCGGTGGCCCCGGGTCGGCGGCGGGTCATGCCCCATGCTGCCCCGGCGGGAGGCGCCGGGGCCACGGGGACGCACACCGGCCCTATCGCAGAACGGCCGGCGGTCGTACCCTGGCCTCAGAGCACGAAGGAAGGGGTGAGGCAATGCGCCGTTACCTCGTGGTCTCGAACCAGACGCTGTCCAGCGAGGCGTTGGCCGACAAGGTCCGGTCGTGCCTGGCCGCCGGTCCCTGCCGGTTCCACGTGGTGGTCCCCGCGACGCACACGCACGACCACCTCACGTGGACCGAGGGGCGCGACCGGGCCCTCGCCGCCCGGCGGTTGGAGTCCGCCCTCGAGCGGCTCCGCGAGCTGGGCGCCGACGTGGACGGCGAGGTGGGCGACGCCCGTCCCCTCGACGCCATCGCCGACGCCCTCCGCGACCAGCCGCCGTTCGACGAGATCCTCCTGGTGACGCTGCCCCCGGGGGCGTCGCGCTGGCTGCACCAGGACCTCCCCCACCGCGCCGAACGGCGCTTCGCCATCCCCATCACCCACCTGGTGGCCGAACCGGTCAGCGCCTGAGCGCCCGCCGTTCCTACGAGGCGGCCAGCGGGGCGACGGTCGCGCCCGCCGGGGCGTCGTCGGCGGGCCCCTCGCCGGGCCGCGGCTGGTCGAACTGCGTGCGGTGGAGCTCGGCGTACCGGCCGCCGGCCACCAGCAGCTCGGCGTGCGTCCCGCGCTCGACCACCCGACCGTCCTCCACCACCAGGATGAGGTCCGCCTCGCGGATGGTGGAAAGGCGATGGGCGATGACGACGGCGGTGCGCCCCTCCAGGGCGTCGCCCAGGGCGGCCTGGACGGCCGCCTCGGACGTCGAGTCGAGGTGGGCCGTCGCCTCGTCGAGGATGACCACGCGCGGGCGGGCGAGCAGGAGGCGGGCGATCGTCAGCCTCTGCCGCTCACCGCCGGAGAGGCGGTAGCCCCGCTCGCCCACGAGCGTGTCGAGCCCGTCGGGGAGGGACCTTACGAGGTCGGCCAGCCGGGCCCGCCGCAGGGCGTCCCACAGCGCGTCCTCGGTGGCGTCCGGGCGGGCGAAACGGAGGTTCTCGCGGATGGTGTCGTGGAACAGGTGGCCGTCCTGGGTGACGACGCCCAGGGTCTCGCGGATCGACCGGAACGTCAGGTCCCGCACGTCGACGCCGGACAGGCGGACGGCGCCCGCGTCGACGTCGTACAACCGGGCGGCCAGGGCGGCGATGGTGGACTTGCCGCTCCCCGACGACCCGACGAGGGCCACCAGCTGCCCGGGCTCGACGCGGAACGACACGCCGTGGAGCACCTCGGCGCCGGTGGAGGTGTCGAGGGCCGCCACCTCCTCCAGCGACGCCAACGAGACCTTGTCGGCCGACGGGTAGGCGAAGCGCACGCCCTCGAACTCGACGGACACGGGACCGTCGGGGACGCCCACGGCGTCGGCCTTCTCGGTGATCAGGGGCGGCAGGTCGAGCACCTCGAAGACCCGCTCGAAGCTGACCAGGGCCGACATGGCGTCCACCCGGGCGCTGGCCAGCGCCGTGAGCGGCCCGTAGAGGCGGGTGAGCAGGAGGGCCAGGGTGACGACGGTGCCGGGCTCGAGGTCGCCCCGCAGCGCCATCCACCCGCCCAGGCCGTAGACGAGGGCGAGGGCGAGGGCCGACACCATCGACAGCGCGGTGAGGAAGATCCACTGGCCCATGGCGGTGCGCACGCCGATCTCGGCCACCCGCCCGGCCCGCTCGCCGAACTGCGCCTCCTCGTGGTCCGGCCGGCCGAACAGCTTGACCAGCGTCGCCCCCGGCGCCGAGAAGCGCTCGGTCATCTGCGTCGTCATCGCCGCGTTGTGGTCGGCCGCCTCGCGCTCCATCCGCGCCAGCCGGCCGCCCATGCGGCGGGCGGGCACCACGAAGACCGGGAACAGGAGCATGGCCAGGGCCGTGATCTGCCACGACAGGCGCAGCATCACCCCGAGGGTGAGCAGCAGCCCGATGACGTTGGTCACGACGCCCGACAGCGTCCAGGTGAACGCCCGCTGGGCGCCGATCACGTCGTTGTTCAGGCGGCTCACGAGCGCACCGGTGCGAGTCCGGGTGAAGAACGCCACCGGCATGCGCTGCACGTGGGCGAACACGGCGCGGCGCAGGTCGAGGATGAGCCCCTCGCCTATGCGGGACGACTGCCAGCGCTCGGCGATCCCCACGGCGGCGTCCAGCACCGCCAGCAGGGCGATGACCAGGGCCAGACCGACCACGGTGTCCGCCCCGCGGCCCTCGATGATCTTGTCGACCACCCGCCCGGCCAGCACCGGGCTCGCGACGGTGAGGACGGCCGCCACCACGCTGAGGGCGAGGAAGGCGGCCAGCTTGCGCCGGTGGGGCTTGGCGAACGCCCAGATCCGGCGCAGGGTCGCCCTGGTGACGGTCCGCCGCGGCTGGGCGCCCTGCATCGCGCTCTCCAGCGCCATCCACTGGCTGAACCCCATGTCCATCGCGACGTCCTCCCGGGCGTTCACGGATTCCCGCCCGGACGCAGTCTGCTGGTTAAAGTTGACTTGAAGTCAAGCGGATTTCCTGCGACGGGAGCGAGCGTGGACGACCTGACCATCGGGGCCCTGAGCGAGCGGACGGGCGTCGCCCCTTCGGCGCTGCGCTTCTACGAGGCCGAGAGGCTGATCTCCTCGAGCCGTACCGCCGGTGGCCAGCGCCGGTACCGGCGCGACACAATCCGCCGCGTGTCGTTCGTCCGGATCGCCCAGCAGGTCGGTTTGTCGCTCCCAGAGATCCGGGACGCGCTGTCGTCGCTCCCCGAGGGGCGTACGCCCGACCGGCGGGACTGGGAGAGGCTGTCGGCGTCGTGGCGGCCCCGCCTGGACGAGCGCATCGCCACCCTCGAGCGCCTCCGGGACCGCCTCGACGGCTGCATCGGGTGCGGCTGCCTGTCGCTGTCGCTGTGCAAGCTGGCAAACCCGGGCGACGTGGCCGGCGAGGCGGGTCCCGGCCCGCGCTACCTCCTCGGCGGCTGAGGACCGTCGCCCGGGCCGGTCCCGGCGCGGAGCCCGCACCCGTCGCCCAGCGGGCAGACCCGTGGCGCGGCCTGCCCGAGCACGTCGAGGCCGAACCGGCGCATCTCCTCGGAGCGCTGGCCCGGGTCGCCGGTGTCCCGCAGCACCTCGGCCATGGCGAGCATCGAGCCGCCCGTCTCCAGCATGTGGTCGGTGGTGGCCAGCATCGCCGCCTTGACCTCGCTCCACGGCACCGTGCCGTCGCCCGCCTCCGACCGGTACGAGATGCCGGCGGCGTCGATGCCGGTGACGTCGACCGTCACGACCCGCCCGTCGTTGTACGTGATCCCGGCGGTGAAGCTGATGGCGTCCACGCCTCCATGGTGGCGCGGCCGGTACGGCGTCGCCCGGTGCCGAGCACCCGCCGGGAGTCGGCCCGTCAGCGCGCCGGCGGCACGCCGACGACGACGAGCGCGATGTCGTCCCGGGGGACGCCCTCCTGGAACACCACGACCTCGTCGACGACGGCCCGTGCCACCTCGTCGGCGCGATCCTCCAGGACCCGTGCCGGCGCCGCGTCGCCGATGGCGGTCGCCCGGAGCGGGTAGCGGGCGAGGGCCGTCACAGCGGCCGCCTCGGCTCCCTTCCCGCCGACGTCACCCAGCACCACCACCCACGCACCACCGCGTGTCCCGAAGACGTCGTAGAAGTCCCCGCCGACCTCGTCGCCGGCGCCGGCGGGGCGGTAGGCGGCGGCCACGGGGCGGTCGGGCCGCCCCATGATCACCGGCGCCATGGCCCGCGACCACCCGAGGTAGTTGCTGTCGAGGGAGTCCAGCAGCTCGTCGATGTCGGCGCGGCCGAACCCGCCGACGTGCCCGTCGTCGTCCACGTACCGGGGCGACGGGCCGACCAGCACCAGCTTGGCGAAGCGGCTGGGCTCCCGGACGGCGGCCAGCACGCCGATCATGGCGCTCACCGAGTGGCCGACGAACACCACGTCCTGGAGCCCCAGCTCGGCGCAGATCTCCAACACGTCTCCGGCGTATCCGTCGAGGGTGGCGTACCGGTCGGCATCGAACGCGGCGAGGTCCGAGCCGCCGGCGCCGACGTGGTCGAAGAGGACGACCCGGTGGTCCGGCTCGAACGCCGGCGCCACGTACCGCCACATGTGGAGGTCGCACCCGAACCCATGGGCGAACACCATGGGAGACCGCCCGCGACGCCGGAGACGCGGACGTGGTTCCTCGTCAGCGCACCCATGAGGGCGGCGAATCTACCGGGCGAGGGCTCCCGGGCACGACCCGAGGTGCCAGGCTGCGCCCATGGGCATCCCCGGGACGATCGTGTGCGTCGACTGCGGCGGGACCTGCCACCGGTCGCCGCTCGGCGCACCCGAGACCGGGTGGCGGGTCGGCGACGTCGTCACCTACCGCTGCCGCGAGTGCGCCGACGTCTGGTACGTGGAGCTCGACGCCGAGGACGTGGAAGCGGACGACGGCGTCGCTCGGACGCCGCCGCCCTCCGACCCGGGCCCGTAGCGGCGACGGCGACCCCCCGGATCGTCGCGGGTGCCACACTCTCCGCGTGCACGTGCGGGTGCGGATGCTCGGCGGGTTCGAGGTGGACGTCGACGGCGTGGCCGTTCCCGCCGACGCGTGGAGGTCCCGGCGGTCGCGCCAGCTCGTCGCTCTCCTGGCGCTGGCGCCCGGTCACCGGCTGACGCCCGAACAGGCCATGGACAGCCTGTGGCCCGACCTCGACCCCCGGGCGGCGCGCGCCAACCTCCACAAGGCGGCGTCGCTGGCGCGACGGGCGACCGGGTCCAGGGACTTCGTCGTCCTCCGGGGCGGAGCCGTCGTGCTGTGCCCGGGCGCCGCCGTCGACGTCGACGCCGAGCGGTTCTCGGCCTCGGCCGAGGCGGCCCTGCGGTCCGGCGACGCCGCCGCCTGCGCCGAGGCGGCCGCCGGCTACAGCGGCGACCTGCTCCCCGAGGATCGCTACGAGGAGTGGACGCTGGTCGAGCGGGACCGGCTGCGGAGGCTCCACGTCGACCTCCTCCGGACCGCCGGGCGGTGGGCCGACGTGGTGGACACCGAGCCGACCGACGAGGCGGCCCACCGGGCGCTGATGCGCGAGCACCTGGCGGCCGGTCGGGTCCACGCCGCCATCCGCCAGTACCAGCGCGTGCGGACCGCACTCGCTCGCGAGCTGGGCCTCGCCCCGTCGGCCGAGACGACGGGGCTCTACCGGGAGATCCTCGGCACGGCCGCCACGGGCGCCGTCCGTCCCGGTCTGGTGGGACGGGAGATCGAGCTCGTGCGCGCCGGCGCCGCCCTGCGCCGGGCGCGCGAGGGCCGGCCGGCGGCGGTCCTGGTCGAGGGCCCGGCCGGCATCGGCAAGACCCGGCTCTGCGAGGAGCTGGCCGACCAGGCCGCCGCCGACGGGTGGTTGGTGCTCCGAGCAGCCGCCCGGGAGTCGACCCGGTCGCTGCCCTACGCCCCGCTCACCGAGGCGGTGGGCGGCCTGCTGCTCCAACGGCCGGACCTGGGCCGGGCCCTCGGTGACGCCGAGCGCTCCCTGCTCGCCCGCCTCGACGGCACGGCCGCAGCCGCGCCGTCGGTCCCCGTCCATCGCCAGGCGGTGCTCCATCTGGTCACGCATCTGCTGGCCGCCGCCGACGCGACGAACGGCGTCCTCGTCGTCGACGACCTGCACCACGCCGACGACGCCACCGTCGAGCTGCTCCACCTCCTCGCCGGCGCGCCGTTCCCGCGGGGCCTGCTCGTCGTCGCCGGCCTGCGGCCCGGCCCTCCGCCGCCGGTGCGCGACCTGCGCGATGCGCTGGTCGGCGGCGGCGTGGCCGTCGGCATCCACCTGGGGCCCCTGCGACGGCCGGAGATCGACGACATCGTCACCGGCGTCCGCGACGGCGTTCCCTCACGGGACGAGCTCGACCTGGTGTGGGATCTGAGCGGTGGGAACCCCTTCCTCGCCCTCGAGGTGGCCACCAGCACCGACGCCGTGGCCGCCGCTCCGGCGGGCGGGGTCGGCGCCGCCATCGCCGCCCGCATGCGACGGCTGCCCACCCACACCGAGCGGGCCCTGCGACGCGTCGCCCTGGTGGCCGAGGAGCTCACGGCCGACGAGTTCGCCGCCCTGGCCGGCGTGGGGCCGGACCGGGCGCTCGACGACCTGGTGGCGGCCACCGACGCCGGCGTCGTCGCCCGCCGCGGGTCGTCGTACCGCTTCCGGCACGACCTCGTCCGCGAGGAGCTGTGCCGAGACGTCCCGCCCGCCCAGGTGACAGAGGCCCAGCTGGCCGCCGCCGAGCGGCTGGCCGGCCTGGGTGCCCCCGCCGCCCGGGTGGCCCACCACCTCCTCGCCGCCGGTCGGGGCACCGACGCCCTGCCCTGGCTGCGGCGGGCCGTCGTGGACGCCTTCGCCGTCGGGGCCCAGGCGGACGCCGTCACCCTCGCCGACCGCGGCCTGGCCGTGGCACCTCGCGACCCGGAGCTGTTGGCTTGGCGGGCCGACGCGCTCGCCACCGTCGGCGACCCCGGCGCCCCCGCCGCCTACGCCGTGGCGATGGCCGTGGCCGAGCCGCCGGCCCGCCGGTCGCTCGCCATCCGGCGGGCCAAGACGCTCGTCGTCGCCGGCGACATCCCCGCCGCCCTGGAGACGCTGGCCGGCGTGGACGACGTCGACCCGGCCGACCGCGTCCAGCTTCTGGTCGCCCGAGGCCTGGCCTGGTGGTGCGCCGGCCGGCTCGACGACGCCGACGAGGCGGGGCGGGAGGCGCGGGCGCTGGCGGTCGAGACAGGCGACCTCCGCGACTTCGTCGACGCCACCATGCTGACCGCCATGGTCGCCCACGAGCGGGGCACCTGGCCGCAGCGGGCGTCGCTCGACCTGCTCGACTCGACCCTTCGCCCCGACCTGGCCACGGTCGTCATCGACGCCCATCTCTGCGTGGCCGAGTCGTACCTCTACGGCGGCGCGCCGTACGAGGACGTCATCGCCTTCGCCACCGACCTGGCCCGGCGAGCTGGCGAGGCCGGGGCGGCGAGGGCCGAGGCGTTCGCGGCCACGCTCCTCGGGGAGGCCCACCTCCTGCGGGGCGACGTGGCGGTGGCGACCGGGCACCTGCGCACCGCCGTGGCCCGGCACCGGACGGTGGGGGTCCTGTGCGGCGAGGCGCTCACTCTCCAGCGGCTGGCCGAGGCCCTGCTGGCGGCCGGCGACGAGGACGGCGCCCGGGCGGCGCTCGACGAGGCCTTCGTGGCGGCCCGGGGGTCGCCGGTGGGGACCCGCCACCTCCTCGATCGGATCCACGGCACGGCGATCCGGGCCGCACGCGACGCCAGCGCCGCCGTCGACGCCGTGGAGGAGGCGGACCGGGACCTCCGCGGGCCGCTGGAGACGTGCCCGCCGTGCTCGGTCAACCTCAGCGTCCCGGCGGCCATCGCCTGCGCGGCGGCCGGGGAGGTGGAGCGCGCCGCCGGTTACCTGGCGCGCAGCGAGCGCGTGGTCGCCGCCTTCTACCCCCGCGGCGGCTGGAGAGCAGCCCTCGACGAGGCCAGGGCCGCCGTGGCTCGCTCGAGCGGCGATGCGGCTGGTGCGGCGCGGCTGCTCCAGCAGGCGGCCGAGGGCTTCGACCGGTGGGGCCAGCGCCTCGACGCCGGCCGTTGCCGGCTGGCTTCCTCCGAGCTGTCGGCCGGGAAGGTTTGAGGAAGGGCCGGTTCGTACGGTCGTCCTCGACGCCGGCGCCACCTGGGCCCGGCGGGACGAGGAGGATCCGCCATGCCGAAGTTCCTTATCGAGCGCAGCATCCCGGGCGCCGGGCAGTTCAGCGACGACGAGGTCCGGGCCATCGCCCAGAAGTCCAACGAGGTCCTGGCCGGCTTGGCCCCGCGGGTCCAGTGGCTGCACAGCTACGTGACCGACGACGGGATCCACTGCGTCTACGTCGCCGACGACGAGGGCGCCGTCCTCGAGCACGCTCGCGGCGGCGGCTTCCCGGCCGACAAGGTCCGCCGCGTCCGCCGGGTCATCGACCCCACCACCGCCGAGGTGGCGTGATGCGCCGACGGGTCGGTGCCGGCGTGGCCGCCGGCATCGTCGCCGGCCTGGTCGCCGTCGGGGCAGGGGCGACGCCGTCGGGGGCGGCGCCGACGTGCGCAACCACCCTCGGGATCGCCGTCCACGGCCAGCACATCGTGGGCGACTACGTCACCGGGGGCCACCTCTCCTCCTGGCCGCCGGCGGGCCAGGTGGGCTCGGCGGCCGGAGGATCGGGTGCCGCCGTGCCCGGCGGGCCGGGGCCGGGGTTCCACTTCCCGAACGGGTTCGCGCCCGGGGCGTCGTTCTGCCTCGACCAGTCGCGGTCGCCCGGCATGCACCCGGGCGGCGGCTGACGTCCGGGCGGCCGCGGCGGCCGCGGCGGCTGCCGTCAGTCAGTCCTCGAAGAGCTCGCTCAGGAACGAGGACCGCTTCTTCTTCTTGTAGGGGACGGCCGAGCGGTCGTCGCGTCGCGGCTCGTGACGGTCGTCGTCGCGGTCCCGCCGCGGCTCGGGCGGCGGCGACCAGGACTCCGACCGCTCGATGATCTTGTCGAGCTCCCCGCGGTCGAGCCACACACCCCGACAGTTCGGGCAGTAGTCGATCTCGACACCCTGGCGCTCGCTCATCTCCAGCGTGGCGCCGTCGACGGGACAGTTCACGGTTGCCTCCTCGCAGGTCGGGGCCCGGCCGGTGGCGACGCACCGTGCGCCGGCCGTGAGGGCGGCGGCAGGTCCGCCGCACGGGCGCGGCCGGTCGCCCAACCTACCGGGTGGTGGGCGGCTGTCCGGATCACCGCCGGTCGTCCGTCAGTGAAGCGACGTCGCCAGGACGCGGGAGGCGACCATCGACGACGAGATGACCCCGAGCATGACGAGGCGGGTCCGGCGCGGGAGCGTCCGCCAGGCGACGAGGGTGCCCACCAGGTCGCCGGCGTCGGCCAGCCCGCCCGCCTCCATCCAGCCCCGGGCCGGGGCCTCATGGCGCAGCGCCAGCACCGGGCCGAGCCCGAGCGCCACGTCCCGCGCCCCGAGCGACCGGGCGAGGAGCTGGACGGAGGAACGGCGAGACTCGGCGTCGCCCAGCCACGGCAGCGACGGGAGACGGGGCGCGACCAGCGCCGTCACGCCGAGGGCGATGCGCCCGTAGGAGAGCAGCCGGGCGTAGCGACGGGCGTCCTCGGGCCCCATCGGGCCGACACTAGCGACCCGCGAACGGCGGCGAGACCCGGCGCCCGGGGCGGTTTGTCCCGTTCGCGGCCGGGGTACGTGGCGCGCACGGGACGACGGTCCCGACGCCTGTTGATGGACGCCGTTCTCAGCCTTCCTCCGGACCTGGACAGCGCATGGCGCGCCCGGCGCTTCGTCCAGGGCGCCCTGAACGACGGCGGCGTCACCGGGGACACGGCCTGGATGGTGACGCTCGTCGCCCACGAGCTGGTCACCAACGCCGTCCAGCATGCCCGGACGGACCTCCTCGTCCAGCTCGGCATCGGCGCCGACACCGTGCGCGTCGAGGTCCACGACGACAACCCCCGCTGCCCCGTGCCGACGACGCCACCGCGCTTCGCCACGTCCGGTCGCGGCCTGGCGCTGGTGACCTCGGTGGCCGAGGCGTGGGGGGTCGACGCCGACGACGGCGGCAAGGTGGTGTGGGCGACCCTGCGCCGTCGGGACCTCCGGGCCGGCGCTAGGTCGTCGCGGTCACGCCTGGGCGGCCGTTGGCAGCCCCCGGGCGTCGTCGACCCCTCGGCCGACGGCCTGTTCGTCTCGGCCTGACCCGGCGTCGGTACCGGCGCCTCTTTCTGAACCGATCGGTCGGACTCATCACCCGCGAGTTCGAGGCGCCGCCCGCCGGGAGCTACTGCGTCTCGCCGAGCTGCTGGCGTCCTGACATCGGCGGTGGCCACCCCGCCGCCGCGCCGATCCGGGCTCCGTGGCGGGGTGGCATCCTGTGCGGACGGACGACGAACATCCCTCCGCCACCGACGCCCGGTACCTGATGGCCGAGCGCACGATCGTGAAATGCCCGGGGACGGACGGCTCGGCGGGCGTGGCGTACCTGCGTTCGATGCTGTTCCGCCCCGTGTTCCCCGGCCTGCGGGCCGTCCGCAACCGGCTGTGACACCCGCCCCTCCTCCGGCGCTCGACGACCTGCGGGCCACGCCGAACGCCCTGGCGCCCCACTACTCCCGCTTCCGGGTGGGCAAGCGGCTCCTCCTCACCGGCCATTCGCACCAGGCGTGGCCCGACGTGGCCGAGGCCGGGCTGCTGAGGTGCTTCGCCGACGCCGCCGAGGCGGCGGACGGCAAGTGGGAGCGGGCCGAGGCGATGGCCGAGCGTGTGCGCGAGGGGTACCGCGCGGTGCTGGGCGACCCCGGCGGCGAGATCGCCCTCGGCCCCAACACCCACGACCTCGTCGTCAAGCTCCTGTCGTCCCTCGACCTGCGCCGGCGGCCGCGGGTGGTGACCACCGACGCCGAGTTCCACTCGCTCCGCCGCCAGCTGGCGCGGCTGGCCGAGGAGGGGCTCGAAGTGGTCCGGGTGCCGGCCGAGCCCGTCGGCACGCTCTCCGAGCGGCTGGCGGTGGAGGCCGACGGCCGCACCGCCCTGGTCGCCGTGTCGGCCGTGCTGTTCTCGTCGGCCCGGATCGTGCCCCACCTCGCGGGGCTGGCCGGGCGGTGCGAACAGGTCGGTGCCGAGCTGCTGGTCGACGCCTACCACGCCCTCGGCGCCGTGCCGTTCCCCGTCCACGACCTCGGCCTGGCCGGCGCGTGGGTCACGGGCGGCGGCTACAAGTACCTCCAGCTGGGCGAGGGCAACGCCTTCCTGCGCATCCCGCCGGCCGGCGCCGACATGCGGCCGGCGATCACCGGATGGTTCGCCGAGATCGACGACCGGTACGACGGCGCCCGTCCCGAGATCGTCGGCTACGGGCCGCCCGCCACCCGCTTCGCCGGCGCCACCTACGACCCGGCCAGCCACTACCGGGCGGCGGCCGTGTTCGAGTTCTTCGCGGCCCGGGGCCTCACGCCGGCGTTCCTGCGCCGCGTCTCGTTGCACCAGACGGGCGTGGTGCGCACGGCCTTCGACGGCCTGGGCCTGCCCGACGGCGTGATCACCCGGGACCGGGAGGCGCCGCCCGGCTCCCTCGGCGGCTTCGTGGCCCTGCGGTCACCCCACGCCGGCGAGCTCCGGCGGGGGTTGGGGGCGGGCGGCGTCTCGTGCGACAGCCGGGGCGACGTCGTGCGCCTCGGCCCCGCCCCCTACCTGTCCGACGCCCAGCTGGAGGAGGCGGTGGCGATCCTCGGTGACGTTGTCGCCCGCCTCCGGCGGGCGAGCTGAGCGCCGCCGCCGCCGGGCACTGCGCCTCGGCCGTCCCTCGCCGGGGGCCCCCGGCCGGCCCGGGTGGGGACTCGATCGGAAATGGTCCGGTGTAGCGGCCCGGACTACGTACCATCGTGCGCCTCTGCCCCGGACCGATGACTTCCGCCATGCCGAGTCGTCGTAGCGGCGCGCCGACAAGGAGGGCCGCATGACCGAGGATCGTCCTTCGACCGGGCTCCAGCCCGGCAACGCGTTGCGCACCTCTCGCTTCGCCCGGCTCGGGGCCCGCTGCCACGACCGGCGCCGGGTCGTCCTCGCCGCGTGGATCGCCGTCCTGGTGTTCGGCGGCGCGCTGTCGGGCGCCGTCGGGAACGCCTTCCGGGACGACTTCAACCTGCCCGACGTCGAGTCGAAGGACGGGTTCGACATCCTCGACGAGTCCTTCGGCGGCCAGGGCACGGGCCAGTCGGGCACCATCGTGTTCCGGGCCGAGCAGGGGGTGGAGGACCCGGCCGTCCGCTCCGCCATGGAGGCCGTGTTCGACCGGGTGGCGGCGATCGAGGAAGTCGAACGCGTCCAGAGCCCGTATGCCGAGGGGGGCGAGCGGCAGATCGCGTCCGAGGGCCCGCACGCCGGGAAGATCGCCTTCGCCACCATCGAGTTCCCCGAGGACGTGGAGTTCCAACGGGCGTCCGAGATCGGCGAGGAGATCCGGGAGGGCGCGCCGGACATCGAGGGCCTCCTGGTCGAGACCGGCGGGTTCATCTTCGCCGGGTTCAACGAGCCGTCGTCCGAGGTCCTGGGCGTGGCCTTCGCCATGGTGATCCTGATCCTCGCCTTCGGCTCGGTGCTGGCCATGGGGCTCCCCGTGGGGGTCGCCCTCTTCGGCATCGGCCTCGGGTCGATGCTGATCTCGCTGGCCAGCCACCTCGTCTCGATCCCCGACTTCGCCACCTTCCTCGGGGTCATGATCGGGCTCGGGGTCGGGATCGACTACGCCCTGCTCATCGCCACGCGGTACCGCGAGCAGCTCCACCTGGGGCACCCGGTGCCGGAGTCGGTCGCCATCGCCCTCGACACCGCCGGGCGGTCGGTGCTCTTCGCCGGGACGACCGTGGTCATCTCCCTCCTCGGCCTGCTGATCATGGGCGTGAGCTTCGTGACCGGCCTGGCCGTCGGCGCCGCGTCGGTGGTGTTCGTGACCATCTGCGCCTCCCTGACGCTTCTCCCGGCCCTGCTCGGCTTCGCCGGCGAGCGCATCGAGCTGACCCGCTGGCGGGGGGCTCGTCGCCGCCGGCCTGGTGGCGGTCGCCCTGGCCGGCGTCGGTCTCAAGTTCACCCCGCTGACGATCGCTTTCCCGCTGGCGGTGGTGGTCTTCGTCGCCGGCTTCTTCTTCGCCCCGCTGAGGAAGGAGATCCACCACCGGCGCAAGCCCGTGCGGGAGACCACCGCCTACAAGTGGAGCCGGTTCATCCAGCGCCGCCCGTGGAGCGCCGCCGTCGCCGGCGCGGTGGCCCTCCTCGTGCTCGCCCTCCCCGTGCTGGGCCTGCGGCTCGGCTTCTCCGACGAGAGCAACTACGCCGAGGACACCACCACCAGGAAGGCCTACGACCTGCTGGTGCAGGGCTTCGGGCCCGGCTTCAACGGGCCACTCCTGCTCGTGGCCCGGGTGCCCGACGGTGTGGACCTGGCGGACCTGGACGCCATCGACGAGGCGGCCGCCGCCGATCCCGGCGTGGTGTTCGTCTCCCCGGCCCAGCCCGACGACTCCGAGAACCCCACGGCCGTGTTGTGGAACCTGATCCCCACGACCGGACCGCAGGACGAGGCGACGACCGACCTGGTCAAGCGGCTGCGCGACGAGGTGCTGCTCCCGGCCGAGAGAGCGGCGGGGGTCGACGTCCAGGTCACCGGTACCCAGGCGGTCAACGTCGACTTCTCCCAGTACCTGTCCGACCGGATGCCGTACCTGTTCGCCGCCGTGCTGGGCCTGTCGTTCCTCCTCCTCATGCTGGTGTTCCGGTCGCTGCTGGTCCCACTCAAGGCGGTGATCATGAACGTGCTGTCGGTCAGCGCCGCCTACGGGATCGTCGTGGCGCTGTTCCAGTGGGGCTGGCTGAGCGACGTCACCGGCGTGGAGCCGGCGCCCATCGAGCCGTGGGCGCCGATGATGCTGTTCGCCATCGTCTTCGGCCTGTCCATGGACTACGAGGTGTTCCTGCTCTCACGGGTCCGCGAGGAGTGGCGCCGCACCGGCGACAGCCGGGAGTCGGTGGCGGACGGGCTGGCGGCGACGGCGAAGGTCATCACCGCGGCGGCGGCGATCATGGTCTTCGTCTTCGGCAGCTTCATCCTCGAGCAGGACCGGGTCACCAAGCTCATGGGGACCGGCCTGGCCGCCGCCATCCTCCTCGACGCCACCATCGTCCGCATGCTCCTCGTCCCCGCCACCATGGAGCTCCTGGGGGATCGGAACTGGTGGCTGCCGCGGGGGCTGGAGCGCCTCCTGCCGAAGCTGGACGTCGAGGGCCACGCCGAGCACGGGTTCGCCGAAGCCGAGGCCAAGGAGCAGTGCCTGGTCGGCTGATCGGCGGGCTCGCCGGCCCACCGCCTGAGTCGCCCCGCGCACCGACGGCGACCCCTGGGGGCCGCCGTCGGTGCGTGGAGGTGGAGGTGGAGGTGAGCTGCGGGGTGCTACTTGCCGCCCAGCAGGGCGCTGACCGAGCCCGTGGCCGAGCCCACCAGGTTGGCCGAGGCCGGCGCGGTCGACGCCGAGCCGCTGGCCGAGCCGGTGGCCGACACGCCGGTGCTCGTCGAGGGGACGGCCGGGCCGGCCGTCGTCTCGCCGCCGCCGCTCACCGAAGCGGTGATGGTGGCGGGCAGGTTGGTGCGCACCTGGGTCAGCGCCGACAGCACGGCGTCGCCCTGGGTCGCCACCACGCCGCGGGCGGTGGTGATCTGGGTGTCGACGGCCTTGACGATGTCGCCGCCGGCCTTGACC
>Ga0247717_1000303_pt1 | contig 15450 bp, 9 predicted proteins | sample 24E_NmetaG_FD_189047 | JGI IMG/M metagenome (GOLD analysis project Ga0247717, IMG submission 189047) | Soil microbial communities from hillslope of Landscape Evolution Observatory, University of Arizona, Oracle, AZ, United States - 2-4-E_N | ecosystem: Engineered > Artificial ecosystem > Mesocosm... | reverse complement strand
ACGGGGCCCGGCAGGTTGCCAAGGAGGAACGAGAGAGCGGCGCCCGTGAAGCCAAGCGTGTCGGTGCCGTGCGGCACCACCACGCCGCGCGCGCCGGCACGGAACTCGGCGGCGATCTCGCGCGCGAGGGTTCGCCAGTTGGCGGGGACGAGGTCCTCGCTGAAGACCTGGAAGACGACGCGCGCGGAGACGTCGGCGAGATCGAAGATCTCCGGCGTCGCAAACGCGAGCTCGCCGGCCGTCGTGGCCGGATGCACGGCGCCCGTTCGGTAGTCGACGTAGCTTGCGATCGTGCCGCCCGTGCCGAGAATGGAGACCTTCGGCAGGCCTTTGCCGGCGGGCAGGCTCCGCTCCGGCCGCGCCGGCGGCTCGCGCGGCTCGACGAGGTCCACCTCCGTGTCGTCGTCGACGCGGATGCCCACGTTGTAGCCGGAGGGAAGCTTGACCGTGAGCACGTCGGGCTCGGAGAAACCGTGGTGCGGCAGGAGGACGCCTTGCCAGCGACGGCCGTCCTTCTGCACGAGCACGACGTCGCCGTCGTTGGCGCCCGCGTCGCGCACGCGCTTCTCCGCAAGACCGGGAGGTCGGGGAGCGTTCCGGGGCGCCGCGGGCATGGCAGAGGCAAAGCACGGGGAAGGGTGATAAGGCTTGCTTGCCATCGGCCGAGCGTGCGCGGCGAAGTCGTGTGGTACTTCGTGTACGACGCGGGCGGCCGCATCGATCTCGACCGCCTGCCCGACGTGCTGGGCGGCGAGAAAGGGTTGCCCGCCGTCGAGCTTGCCAAGGCCGCGCCCAAGTACGTGACGCTGCCGCGGCCCGTGCTGCTTTCCTTTCCCGAGCTTCCCATCGTGACGACGCTTGGGGCGCCCATGTTCGTGGTCGTCAAGCTCTACGACGTCGGCGCGGTGAGCCTTGCCTTCCGCATGCCCTTCGCGGAGACGGGCCTTGCCGACCTTGCCAAGTTCGCGACCGTGCGCGTGATCCACGAGGGCTCCACGGTGACGCTTCCCGAGTTCGCCCGCTCGTTCTTCGAGCGCATCCTCGCCTCGCTGCAATCCGTGCTCCTGGACCGCTACGAGATCCGAACGGGGCCGGAGGAGTACACGGTATTCTGCGTCAAGGAGCACGAGATCCCCGCCTCGCAGCTCCTGCGGGATCCGCACCACCGCGCGCGCTTGGCCGCGCTCCTGGCCGACGAACCGCGCGCCGATCGCCTGGCCAAGAACGAGGTGGACGACAACCTGTCGGCCTGGTTCACGTACTACGAGGACGACCTCGTGGTGCTCGACTGGGACAACGCGTTCGTGTACGATCCGAGCGGGCGCTACGACGACGTGCTGCTCGTGATCGAGCTTGCCAACGTGCAGCTCCTGGAGCTTCGCGTGTACGACCGATACCTCGACCGCATCCTGGAGAAGGCCTACGACGACCTTGGCCGCTACTTCGAAGGAAGCCTCCTTGCAACCCCCCGCCCCGTGCTGAAGGACCTCGCCGACTCGCGCGTGGACCTCACGCGCATGATCGACCTCGTCGAGAACATCGGCAAGCTCTTTGGCGACTACTACCTCGCCAAGATCTACCGCTCGCTCACCGAGCGATTCCACATCCCCAAGTGGCAGACGGTCGTCGAGTCGAAGCTCAACACGCTCAACGAGCTCTACCTCATGGCAAGCCAGGAGGTTCAGGGCCGCCGAACGATCGCGCTCGAGGCGGCCATCGTGCTCCTCTTCGTCCTCGACCTCATCCTCATCCTTCTCACGCTGCACTGATCCGCATGCCCCGAGAAACCAAGGAAACGAAGCGAGCCCGCGCGCGGCGCATCGTCCGCGCGCTGCGCGCGCTCTACCCCGACTCGCGCTGCTCGCTCGACTTCCGAAACCCCTTCGAGCTCGTGATCGCCGTCATCCTCTCGGCGCAGTGCACGGACGCGACCGTGAACAAGGTCACCCCGGGCCTGTTCGCGCGCTGGCCCACGCCCCAGGCGCTCGCCGACGCTCCGCAGGCGGAGGTCGAGCGGGTCGTCCGCCCCACCGGGTACTACTCGGCCAAGGCGCGCAACATCCGCGGGGCCGCCGCCATGATCGCGGAGCGCCACGGCGGACGCGTGCCGGAGACGATGGAGGAGCTCGTCGAGCTTCCGGGCGTGGGGCGCAAGACGGCCAACGTCGTGCTCTGGAACGCGCACGGCAAGAACGAGGGAATCGCCGTCGACACGCACGTGCTGCGCATCGCCAAGCGGCTCGCGCTTGCCACCACGGAGCGGCCCGAGAAGACCGAACGCGAGCTTGCGGACCTCGTGCCCCGGAACGAATGGGGGCACCTCACGCACCTCCTGATCGACCACGGCCGCGCCGTCTGCGTTGCGCGCTCACCGCGGTGCGAGTCGTGCCGGATCGCGGCCCTCTGCCCGACGGGGCCCCGCGTCTTGGCCGCCCGCGCGGCGGCGCGGACGCGCAGCTAGAGGAGTGGGATACCGCCGGTCCAATTGGGAGAGTGGCGGGAAAGTGAGGGCCGGCGGGATGGTCCCCCGGAGGCTCCAAAGGACGTAAACCGATCCCTGTCACCGCGGTGACAATCAGGGCCACAGCGCCTGGCGGATGGACTGGAGGAGGTTCATGTGGCTCTCCGCCTGCGAGGGCTTCGAGGGGTACTGGCCCGAGAAGAGGCTCTCGACGATGGCGGGCGCCTGCTCGCCCGTGACGTAGCCCCAGCCCATCTGCAGCCAGGGCGCCAGCGGGTTGATCGGGACGCCCGCGTGCGTCGCGCTGCCGCTTGGGTGCGTCGCAAGCGGGCTGTAGTCCGTCGTGGTCCAATAGACCGCGTTGCGGTGGAGCGCGTTGCGGAAGTCCTCGTTCGTGAAGGACGCGTCCTCGCCCGCGACGAGCTTGCCCTCGACGATGCCGCCCACGTGCCCCACGCGCTCGCGCGCCTCGAGGATCGCGCGAGCAAAGGTGCCCGCGACCGTCGGGCAGGCAAAGCTCGTGCCGCCGATGGCGCGCATCTCCGTCGGGTGGTTGTGGCGCGGAGCCATGACGGTGAAGTTGGAGACGACCTCGGCGCCCTTGGCCGCGATCCACGCCTCGCCGCGGCGGTACGGGTCTGCGCCGCCTGCGGCCACGACCCACGGCGGTCCGTCGCGCGAGTCCGTCCAATGCGGCGTCGGATCGTTGCCGGCGCTGTTCACGACGATCTTGCCCGCGGCGTGCGCCTCGCGCGTGATGCGCGCCGACTCGTCGGCGAGCAATCCTGCGCGTTCGGCCGGATAGGACCACGCGCAGTTGGCAAGGCAGCCCCACGACACACTGATCACGTCGATCCACGGCTGCGCGGCGGCCCACGCGACCGCGCGGTCGAGGTTTCCGCCGTCGGTCTGGACCATGACGACGATGGCTTGCGGAAGCTCGTGGGCGACCGTGCCGGCCGTGGCGGTGCCGTGGCCGTTGTAGTCGGCGGCGGTGACGTCGTCGAGCATGCTGTAGAAGAGGAGGTTCGTTCCGGCGAAGCGATACAGGCGCTCGGGCTCGAGAATGTCGGCGAGCCAGTCGCCCTCGGCCATTTCCGCGATGGGACGGATCGGGACGTACCGGGCCGCCTGGCCCGTGACCGCGTCCACGGCGCGAAGCGGAAGCGCGCCGGGGGCCAGAAGCTCGGGCCGCGCGAAGAACTCGTGGAACGGGTTCACGCCCGTGTCCACGACGGCCACGACCACGCGCGGAGTCTCGGCGGCGGGGTCGTCCAGGATCTCCGGCTGCGCAGCTTCGGCGTCGCCTTGCGCGAGGAAGGCGTCCCAGGCGGCGACCGCCTGCTCGGCCGTGGGAAGCGCGGTTCCGGCGCTCGTCTCGATGGGAGCGCTCTGCTCGACGCCGCCGATGCAGCCGGCAAGCGCGAGCGCGGGAATCGCGATGAGCCAACCGGCCATGCGCGCGAAACGACCCGATCTTTGGGACATTAGGGATCGTGCGTCCGTTCGCCGGCCGGCGTTAAAAGCTTTGTTGGACTTGCAGCCCCCGCCTTTCAAAGGTCCTTGACCATGTAGGGGCCCTCGCGCCGGTATCCGAGCTTGGCATAGTACAACCGTACCCCAACCCCGCTTGTCACGGCCACGCGCCGGTGCCCGCGCTTCCGCGCCAAGGCCTCCGCCTCCTCCATGAGCGCGCGGCCAAGCCCACGATGCTGCAAGGCCCCCGACGAGGAAGCTTCCGTGCCGATGGGCACCTCCTGCCCCACGACCCGAAGCTCGCGCACGATGGCCGCCCCGCGCACCTCCTCGCGATGCGCCTGGCCGGAGGGCTCGCGCACTCGCACGAAGGCCGCCAGCACGTCGCGCTTTGGATCCTCCATCGAGAGGAAATGCTCCGTGCCGCGCGAGCTCTCATACGCGAGCCGGAGCAACTCCAAGCGCTCCGCCATCACGCCCTCGCGAGCGCGCAGGCCCGCCTCGCGGCAGCGGATGCAGCGGCACCGGCCGCCCGCGCGGGAAAGCTCGGCGGCCACCATCTGGCGCAGGTTCGTGTGCGTGACGCCGTCGGCGATCATGGGCGTCGGGATGTCGCGGTCCACGCGCATGACGCGGACCCACGGCGGAACGAACGTCTTCACGCGCGCAAGAAGCCGCGCCGTCTCCTCCTCGCGCATGGGCACGAAATCGCCGCGCTTCCACAGCGCGTGGAGCGGCGTGCCGGGCACGACGAGCGTCGGGTAGATCTTGAGCATGTCCGGCCGCAGCGCCGGATCGTCGAAGAGGCGCCGGAACGATTCGAGGTCCTTCTCGGCCGTCGAGCCCGGCAGCCCCGGCATCATGTGGTAGCACAGCTTGAGGCCCGCGTCCTTCACGACGCGCGAGGCTTCGATCGTCTCGGCCATGCCGTGGCCGCGGTTCGCGCGCGCCAGAAGCTCGTCGTGCGTCGTCTGCACGCCAAGCTCGATGCGCGTTGCGCCTAGCTCCAGGCACCGGTCGACGTGCGGGGCCAGGCACCAATCGGGCTTCGTCTCGATCGTGAGGCCGATGCAGCGCGCGGCGGCCGATTCGTTGGCCGCGTGGGCCAACGCGAGGTCGCCCGCGTTGCGATGAACATTCATCGCAGCCGGGTGGTCGTTCATGGCGGCAAAGCAGCCTTCGACGAACCCCCGCTGGTACTGCCAGTCGAGCGCCGGGAACGTGCCGCCTTGGACGATGAGCTCGATCTTGTCGACCGGGTGCCCGTTTGCTTCGAGCGCGCGAAGGCGTCCGGCCACTTGCCCGTACGCGTCGAAGCCGTGGCGGGCGGCCCGCAGCGCGGCGGGCTCGCGGCCCGTGTACGCCTTCGCCGTTCCCCAGGCCTCGCCGCCCGGACAGAAGACGCACGTGCCGTGCGGGCAGTCGGCCGGCGCCGTCTGGACGGTGACGATGGCGACGCCCGAGAGGCTGCGCGTGGGCTTCACGCGAAGGTGAGGAAGGAGCCGCTGGCGCTCGTCCTCGTCGCGCGCGTGGGCGAGGATCTCCCCGTCGGAGGGGATGCCCGCGAGGCCAAGCGTGCCGGCGAGGTGAACCTTGAGCTTGTGGATCTCGCGCTTTCCGCGGACCTTGTCGGCGAGGATCGCTTCGATGACCTCGCGCGCAAGCGCCTGCACGCGCGGCAAGCCGCGGGGCCGCGAAAAGGGTTTGCGGTGGGGGCAGCGGGGGTCAGGTCGGTCGGACGGCCGGGGATCGGATCATCGTTTTCCCCGCCATGGACCCGACGGGCTTGCGCAGCTTTCCGTACTTGCGTCGCGGCAATGGCTTCCCCGTTCCCGCGGACGGATACGCGGGCGCAAAAGCGTGCCGCTTCGATTCCCCACTCTAAAAAGGTTAAATACGGGCATCCGAATCCCCGCCAGACTCCCAAGGGTGGACCTCGATGGCTTCCTTTGCCCGCTCCAACCGTTCCCTGGCGTGGATCGCCGCCGTCGCGGGCGTCGTCCTCCTGGCGTTCTTCGTTCGCACGTACTTCTCGGTCGACGCGGCCGCCGCCGGCAACGAGTTCCGGATGTCGGAAAGCGACGCGTACTTCATGAAGCACACCGTCGACCGGATCCAGGGCGAAGGCTTCCGCCACCCCACCTTCGAGCCGCTTCTCAACTATCCGATCGGCAGCGTCAATCCGAACCCCCCGCTCTGGACATGGTGGATCGCCACGTGGGGCGCAACCTTGGCCCCGTTGTTCCCGGGCGAAGCCGTCGGCGTGTGCGCCGGCGCGGCCGACGCCAAGCTCTGCGAGAGCACGTGGTGGGTCGCGCTTCTGTCGCCGGCGCTCTTTGGCGCGGGCATCGTGCTCCTCATCTACCTCATCGGCGCCGCCGTCTTCGACCGGCGCGTCGGATTGTTCGCCGCCTTCTTCCTGGCGACGTCCACGGGCTCCATCGGCCGCAGCGTGCTCGGCTTTGCCGACCACGACGCGATCGCCCTCTTCTTCATCGTCGCGGCGCTGTACTTCTTCGTCCTCACGCTGCGCGCGCTGCGCGAGGCGGGCGAATCCGAGCGCCCGGACGGCTTCGTCGCGTCCATCGCGCACGCCATCCGCACGAATTCGCACGCGCTTGCGCTTGCCGGCCTTGCCGGCGCGGCCATCGGCGCGACGGCGCTCGTCTGGAAGGGACAGCCCTACATCGTGGGCATCCTCGTCGTCTTCGGCGTGCTGCAGCTCCTGCTCAACCACTGGCGCAACCGGGACGCCTCGGCGCTGTGGATCGTCACGCTCGTTGCGCTCGTCGTGGGCATGGCGATCCCGACGCCCACGTACCTTGCCATCGGCGAGGGCTTCCTTGGGAACATCAGCGCCGGGTTCTACCTCACGGCCATCTTCGCGCTCGTGGGCGGCCTGTTCGTCGCCGCGCGCGACTACCCGTTCGTCCTCGTCTTCCCGGCGTTTGTGGCCTCCGGCGTGCTCGCCGTGGCGGCGATCGTGATGTTCGCCCCCTCGATCGCGCACGTTCTCTTCGACCCCATCTTCTACTTCAAGAGCGGCGCGCTCTACCAGACGATCGCCGAGGCGCAGGCGGCGGACTTCAACTTCCTCGTGTTCAACACGGGCGTGGTCGCAAGCTTCCTTGCCCTCGTTGCGATCCCGTGGATCCTGTACCGGCACTGGCGGAGCCTCTCGGGTCCCGTGCTGCTTGTCCTCGCCTGGTCCGGGATTGCCATCTGGATGGCCTACACGACCGTCCGCTTCACGTTCAACGCGACGCCGGCGTTTGCCCTTCTTGGCGGCTGGGCGACGGCGGCGCTCGTGGGGATGCTGCGCTACGAGCAGATCAGCAAGACGATGTCGGGCCTGCGCGGCGACTTCGTCTACAACCTCAAGCGCTCGGTGCAGTTCCGTCACGTGATGGGCGCCATCGTGCTCACCTTCGGCCTCATCCTGCCCAACGTCTGGCTCGCCGTGGACGCGGGCATGGCGCCGGAGACGGCCAACAAGCTTGCGCGCGCGGAGGCGGAGGCCTCCGGCAAGGGCATTCAGGACACGTTTGTGGCCAAGCGCTTTGGCGCGTTTGGCCAGAGCCTCATCCCGCCCTATTGGCACTCCTTGAACACGTGGCTTGCCCAGCAGGATCCGCATCTTGCCCCGCACGAGCGTCCCGCCTACCTTTCGTGGTGGGACTATGGTCACTGGGCCGCCTCGATCGGCAAGCACCCCGCCGTGGCGGACAACTTCCAGAACGGCGTGTTCTTCTCGGGCAACTTCATCACGTCGCAGGACGAGACGCACGCGGTGCAGCTGCTCTCCGCCCGCCTCATGGAGCTTGCCGACAGCGCCCGGCACCCGGCCACGCGCGCCGACTTCGAGCGGCTTCTTGTCGCAGCCGGCGTCCCCGCGGCCGACGCGCCCCGGGTGTACGACGACCTCCGCGCGCTCAAGCCCGTGCCCGAGCTTCCCAAGGACAGGGCCCTGGCGTTCCTGCTTGCCGCCGAGGCGCTCACGGGCAAGAGCATCCGGTACTTCGCCGTGGACGCCCGCATGTTCCCGTTCGACGTCCCGGACTGCAACCCGCAGAGCTCCGGGTACTCGCCGACGATCGACCACGGCAGCATCTTCTACGCGCCGGTCATCCTGTCGGAGCACGCTCCCGACGACTACGTCGGCCGCGTGGTGACGTACCGCGAGACGGCCCCCACGAGCCAGGGCCGCACGATCACCGTCCCCGCCGAGGAGTGGCAGCGCCTCCAGCAGGACGTCCGCAACTTCGGAAGCATCGAGTTCGTGTGCGAGAAGTTCCGTTTCAAGGCGCCCTACTACAACAGCATGTTCCACCGGGCGTGGGTCGGAACCCCCGTCACGGCAAGCGCCCTTGGGGACTCTCCTCTGCGCAAGGTCCCCACGACCTTCCCGCAGGAGACCCGCGAGATCGAGGGCTTCGCGCTCCTCGAATCGTCCCTCTTCGTGCTGCCGGGCTACGGCCTCGAGCACTTCCGCGTGGTGTTCGCCAACGACGGCGCCCGCGTGCTCCGCTTCTACCAGGGCGCCGAGCTCTCGGGCCGCGTGCAGTCGGGCGGCGCCCCCATGCAGGGCGTCCACGTCGTCGCCTTCGACGACGCGGGAGCCGACCTGTGGCCGCTCCTGGGCAACCTCGGCATCGCGTCCTACCGCCCCGACTTCGCGCGCGTGGCGGCGCTCGAAATCGTTTCGGGCGAGCTTCCGGCCTCGGTTCGGGCCGACCTTGCCCGGATCCTTGGCGTGGAAGAGGCCGACCTCGAGCAGGCTCTCGCGCGCAACAAGGGCCGCCTCACCGAGCAGGTGTTCGACGACGCCGGGCGCATTCGCGCCTCCGACGCCCGCAACAACTTGACGAAGATCTCCGAGCACCTCGCGCGCCTGGACGCGGGCTCCGAGGCGTTCCGCATCCTGACGAGCGCCCTCGACGTGCCCCACGCCACGCGCGTGACCGACGAGGAAGGCCGCTACACGATCCCGCTGCCGTTTGGCACGCGCGGGCCCGTGACCGTCCGGTTCTTCAAGGACGGCGTGGAGATCGCAAGCCTCGCGCGCGCGGTCACGCCCGAGCAGGCCGAGACCGGCGCGCGCCTCTCCGAGCCCGGCGACGTCGAGGTGGTTCCCGGGCACGCGGCCGGCGTGGTCTTCCTCGACTCGAACCAGAACGGCGTGCTCGACGACGGCGAGTCCCCGCTGGGCGGCATCGACCTTCGGATCGGGCGCGCCGACGTGCGGGCCAACGACGAGGGCGCCTACGCGGTGCAGAACCTGCCGCCGGGCGGCGCCAACGTGACCCTCGTCTCCGATCGCTACGTGCTCTCCCCGCCGGCCCCCACCTTCGTGGGCATCGAGCCGGGCCAGACGGCGCGCCACGACATCGCGCTCGTCCTCAAGCCGGTGACCGCGCGCGGCACGCTCTGGGCGGACGAGAACGGCAACGACCAGCTGGACGAGGGCGAGGAGGTCGTCACGGAGATCCGCTTCGTGCCCGACCCGAGCAATCCGGGAGGCGCCCGCGTGGCCGGCGTCGTGGCGGGGGCCAACGGAACCTGGACGGTCGACCTCGCGCCCGGACGGTACGTCGCGCGCGCCGACGCAGGCGGCTCGACGCTTGCGCTGCCGATCGAGGTGGCCGAGGGCGAAGGCGTCCTCGAAGTGGGGCTGGCGACCCGCATGGTGCCGGCCGCCCCCGTGGTCGGGACGCTCGCGATGGAAGGCGGCACGGCCGACCCGAGCGGCTTCGCGCTCACCTTCACGGCGACCGAAGGGGGCCTCGACAGCCTCCTCCACGACCGCCAGCCCGTGCGCTTCGACGGCAATTTCGCACTGTGGCTCGTCCCGGGAACCTACCTCGTCGAGGGCCAAAAGACCACGGCCGACGGCGTGTACCGGATCCGTGAGACGCTCGAGGTCACCGACGAAGGCGCGCGCCCCTCCTGGACCGCGCGGCGCGACGGCTAGCGAAGGTCGGCGAGCACGCGCTCGGTCCGCTCCACGATCCGGCTCCAGTCGAAGCCTTCCGCCTTCGCGCGCCCCGCGCGCGCCATCGCCTCGGCCCGCGGCCGGTCGGAGAGCAGGCGCGCGATCGCTTCGGCAAGCGCCGACGGCTCGCCGGGGGGAACGAGCAGCCCGTCGCGCCCGTCGACCACCACCTCGGGCACGCCCCCCACGCGCGTGGCGACGACGGGCGTCCCCACGGCCATGGCTTCCAGGAGCACGATGCCAAAGGCCTCGTACTCGCTTGGCAGCACGAAAACGTCCGCGGCCGAAAGCGCGGAGACGTAGACCTCGTACGGAAGCTCGCCCGCGAACAGCACGCGATCCGACACGAGAAGCTCCCGCGCCCGGGCCGACAGGAACGCGCGCGCGCCCGCGTCGGGTCCCACAAGGGCCACGCGCGCGTCGGGCAGTTTTGCGGCCCCAGCCAAGAGGTCCTCGACGCGCTTGTTCTGCGCAAGCCGGCCGGCGAACACGATGAGCGGTTCCTTCCCGCGAAGACCGACGCGTTCACGGAAGCGCGCGCCGCCGTCGTCGGCCCTTCGCAGCGCGGCGACGTCGATGCCGTTTGGGATCACGACGGACCGCCCGGGCGCAAGGCCCAGCGGGGCCATGGCCTCGCGCTCCGCGCGGGAGACGTGGATGACCCGGTCCGCACGCGAGACGTGCCAGGGGCCCACCGCTTGGTCGAAGAGCCCACGGAGGCGCCGGCGGCGTGCGCCGCCCATGACGCTCCAGGGGGGATGGTAGTGGGGCGTGAGGACGAAGGGCACGCCGCGCGCCGGGGCGGCAAGGGCCGCAGCGACGGAATGGTAGTAGCCGTAGCTGTGCGCATGCACGACGTCGAAACCGCGCACGCGCGCGAGAAGCTCGCGAAGGAGGCCGTCCCACCAGACGTAGTGGGCTTCGCCGGGCAGCGCGTGCGCCCGGAAGCGCCGCACGCGGAACGGAGCGGTCGGCTCGTCGGCGGCGGGCAGGCGCTGCAGCGGACGCTCGCTGCGCAGGTCCGTCGTCCAGACCTCGACCTCGTGCCCGCGCGCCGCAAGGCCCGAGGCGACGGCGTGCGCGTGGGTCTCCGCCCCCCCGGTCGCGGGCGGGAACCGCACCGCCAGCGTGAGGACGCGCACGGCCCACCTACAAGGAACGGATCACGCGCTCCACGATGTCGAGGCCCGCGCGCAGCTTGTCCATCGCGGTTGCGTACGACAGGCGAAGATGGCCGCGGCCGCCGGCCCCAAACGCCCGCCCGGGCGAGGTCACGACGCCGGCCTTGAGAAGCTCGAGCGCGAACTGCTCGTCGTCGATAGGAACGTCCACGCGGGGGAACGCGTAGAAGGCGCCCGTGGGCTTGACGCAGGCCACCCGCGGCAGCGCGTCCAGACGCCCGACCATGTAGTCGCGCCGACGGCGGTACTCCTCGACCGCGCCGCGGACGAAGTCCTGGGGGCCCTGGAGGGCGGCAAGCGCTGCGTGCTGCGCGGGCGTGGGCGGCGAGGCGATGAGGTGGTAGTTCACGCGCTTGAGCGGGACGGCGATCTCCGGCGGCGCCACGGCGTAGCCCAGGCGCCAGCCTGTCATGGCGTAGCACTTCGAGAACGTGTTGAGGTAGACGAGCTTGTCGTAGCGCCCAAGCGCCGTCTCGTGCGGGCCGTCGTACACGAAGTCCTCGTACGCCTCGTCCGAGACGACCAGGAGATCGTGGCGTTCCGCGATCGCAAGGACCTCCTCGAGGCGGCTCCGCGTGATCGCCGCGCCGGTCGGATTCGACGGCGAGTTCAGGACGAGCATGCGCGTGCGCGGGCCGATGCGGTTCTCGAGGTCGCCCGGATCCGGCAGGAACCCTTGCTTGGCCGTGAGCGGATAGGGCACGGCCGTGGCGCCGGCCAGGCGCGCGTGAGGGGCGTAGAGGACGAACCCTGGATCGGGCACGAGCGCCTCGTCGCCGGGATCGAGGAACGCCTGCGCGATGCCGTAGAGCAGTGTCGTGCTGCCCGTGGAGACGACAACGTGCTCCGCCGTGGCCGAGGGCAGGTGCGGCCGGACCTTCTGGGCGATTGCGGCGCGAAGCTCCGGGATGCCCGCCGAGGGGCAATACTTGTTGTGGCCGGCGCGAAGGGCCGCGACGTAGGCGTCGACCACGTGCGAGGGAGGCTGGAAGTCGGGCTCCCCGATGCCAAGGTGGATCGCGTCCTTGCCCGCAAGCTCGAAGAGCTTGCGGATCCCCGACATGTCGATCCCGTCCATGCGGCGCGCCGGCATCGCTTGCCGTTAGGTCCCGTTCCGACATAAAGGGTTCGAGGCGGGCGCGCGCCGCGCGGCCGTTCCGTGTGCGACGCCCTCGCACGCCTTGATAAGGCGGCGCGCCATCCTCCGCCGATGACGGCCCGCGAGCCCCTGGACGTGGTCGACGAGGAGGACCGCGTGGTGGGTTCCGTTCCGCGCGCCGAGGTCCACCGGCGTGGGCTTCTCCACCGCAGCGTGCACGTCTTCCTGCTCGACCGGTCGGGCCGCCTGTTCGTCCAGCGGCGGGCCCCCACGGTCGTCGTGTACCCAAACCGTTGGACTTCAAGCGCCTCGGGACACGTCGACGCGGGCGAGAGCTACGAGGACGCGGCGGTTCGCGAGCTTTCCGAGGAGATCGGCGTGTGCGCGGACGTGCGGCTGCGGGGGCGTTTCCGATACCGCGACGCCGTCGAGAACGAGTGGTCCGCCCTGTTCGAAGCGCACTACGACGGCGAGGTCGCCCTCGATGCAGCCGAGGTCGCCGAGGGCCGATTCGTGACGCTCGACGAGCTCGCGCGGTGGATCGCCAAGGACGCGTTCGCGTTCTCGCCAAGCTTCCTGACCGCGTTGGCGTGCTGGCGGCAGGCGGGGGGAAAAGGAGGACGCGCCCTGGCCGGGGCGCCCCCCGCCGACACGGTCTAATGCCATGACGGCCTTCCGGCGGGCGTGCAGGTTCCCCTGGCGGCCCACCGGGTGGTCGTCGACGACGAGCAGTGGGTCGACGTCTGGACGAACGGGAAGCTCAAGCGCGTCCGCGCCCCGTTCCTGCCCTACTGCTACCTCAAGGAACCCGTGGCCACCGGCTTTGCCGCGCACGAGACGGTCGAGGTCCGCCCGCTCTCGAAGCTCAAGCCCGAGCGTTGGCACAAGTACTCCTTCCCGACCATCTTTGGCGTCTCGGACACCTCGAAGGAGGTCACGGGCCTTGGCATCGCGGAGAACCACGTCCCCTTCGTCGAGCGCGTGCTCGTGGACCTGCCCGACTGGTTCCGGCAGTTTGCCAACACGGACGAGCTTCGGGTTCTGTTCCTGGACGTCGAGCAGTACACCGAGGGCAAATTCCCGACAGAGCGCGATCCGTTGCTCTCCATCGGCTGGGCGCTCAACGACGAGCCGCCCCGCTGCGCGCTTGCCACCGAGAAGGACGACGCGGCGATCCTGCGCGCCTTCCTGCGCGCCTTCCGCGAGATGGATCCCGACATCGTCGTCGGCTACAACGTGGCCGACTACGACCTGTCGATGATCGCGCGCCGCTGCCGTCTCCAGGGGATCGACGCCTCGCTGCTGGGACGCGAGCCGAGGGGCGAATGGAGGCTCTCGCCCGGCGACATGGAGCACCTGAACGGCCGCATCGTCTACGACGTCTTCGACTCGGTGCGGCTCGACCAGACCCTCTACGGCATCAAGAACCTGCAGCTCAAGACCGTGGGCGAGTGGCTGGGCCTTCCCATCATCCGCGAGGACACGAAGAACACAGCCGCGCTCCTTGGAACCGAGCGGCTTGCCACCTACAACAAGAACGACGTCGAGCTCACGCGCCGGCTCTTCCGCATCTACTTCCCGAACTTCGTCGAGCTCGCCGAGTTCTACGGCGCGCCGCTCAACGTCGTGCTGCGGGCGACCTCGAACTTCCACACGAACACGCTGCAGGGACGCATCTTCCACAAGCTCGGGATCGTAAGCGACGGGCGCAACGACGAGCGGTACCAGAAGTTCTACCAGACCGCCGAGGACCAGAACCCTTACGAGAGCGCCGTCGTGGAGATCTACCAGCGCGGCCTCTTCAAGCCGTGCTACAAGCTCGACTTCAGCTCGATGTTCCCGAGCATCATGACGAGCCTTGGCGTCGGGTCCGACAACACGACGCTCGTCGGAACCGAGCCGTACTCGACGTTCCGGGTCGAGAAGCAAGGAAGCGCGCGCATCTACCACATCCCCGACCGCAACCGCAACTGGAACGTCGTCCTCCGCGTCGACGGGCGCAGCGAGATGGCCGGGCTCGTGGGCGACCTCATCACCCGGCGTCTTGCGCTCAAGGCGGAGGCCAAGCGCGTGGCCGATCCCAAGGAGCGCGAGCGCCTGCACGCGAGGCAGAACGCCGTCAAGGTCATCCTGAACTCCATCTACGGCGTGAACGCAAGCCGCCACGCGCGCTACGGCTCGCTGCCCGTGGCGATTGCCATCGTCGGCGTGGGACGGCAGCTCATCCGCTTCGTCGAGGACTACCTCGGCGACGCGAAGATCGAGACGGACACGGACGGCGTGTACTGCACGCGCGAGGTGAACCTCGACGAGCTCAACGCCAAGCTCGACGCCTACGTCTCAGACTCGCTCGAGATGGAAAACCGCCTCCGCATCGAGGCCGACAGCTACGCCGCGGCGTACTTCAAGGAGCGCAAGACGTACCTTCTCCTCCACCACGACGGGCGCCTGGAGAAGCACGGCCAGGCGTTCAAGTCGAGCGCGCTCTGCGGCGTCTACGACAAGACGCTCGACAAGCTCGCCTGGTCGCTCCTCTCGGGCAAAGGCGACGAGAAGGACATCGCCAAGGCCTGCCTCTCCCTCGACGGCTTTGCGCCCGAGGACTTCGTGATGCGGATCAAGCTTGGCAAGGACGTCGAGGGGTACGCGAGCCAAAACGCGCTTGGCGCGCAAGTCGCGCGCAAAGCCAAGGAGCGATTGGGGATCGAGCCATCCCAAGGCATGCAGATCGAGTACGTGAAGACGCAGGGCGGCTACGACGTCGTGACGCCCGAGACGCTGCGGCAGCTCGACATGAAGTACTACAAGGAGATGGTGGGCGGCATCCTGGAGAAGCTCGGGATCGACCTTTCGCCGACCAAGCAGGTGAAGCTGTTCGACTTTGCGTGACCCCCGCTTCGCGTTGAAAGATCGCTCGAAGCCCCGCCCCCGTACAGAATCTTCGGAAAAGGCATACGTTTCCCCTCGCGCACCCTGGCGTTGCCCCGATTCTCTCCCGAGGGGGCACACGGCAACGGAACCGAGGTCGGACCGCTCCCTGCATACCCGACCCGGCCTCGGTCTCCCTCTTTCCTTTTCAGGCCGGCCGGAGGCGGACCTCGCCTGTTGCGGACTCGATCGTCACCACGCCCGCGGCCGCCAAGGCGTCGACGTGATGCCGCACCGACGACCGCGGCAGGCCAAGCGCGCGCGCAAGGTGCGCCGGGCGCACGCCCGGCTCGCTGCGGATGGCCTCGAGGAT
>Ga0247717_1000301_pt1 | contig 15520 bp, 15 predicted proteins | sample 24E_NmetaG_FD_189047 | JGI IMG/M metagenome (GOLD analysis project Ga0247717, IMG submission 189047) | Soil microbial communities from hillslope of Landscape Evolution Observatory, University of Arizona, Oracle, AZ, United States - 2-4-E_N | ecosystem: Engineered > Artificial ecosystem >... | reverse complement strand
CGGTGGTCGACATGATCGAGCAGAGGCTCAGCGTCTTCTCCGGATGCCGGCACGCGACCAGCTGGGCGATCATGCCGCCCATCGACGCGCCGACGATGTGGGCGGTGTCGATCCCCAGCGCGTCGAGCAGTCCGGCGGCGTCGTCGGCCATGTCGTCGAGGGTGTAGGCCGCCGACGAGGGGTCGCCGCTCATCGCCTTGGCGATGTCGGGCTCGGGCCCACCGGTGATGCGGGACGACAGCCCGACGTCGCGGTTGTCGAACCGGATGACGTGGAAGCCCTCGTCGGCGAGGCGGCGGCAGAACCCCTCCTCCCACGCCGTCATCTGGGCGCTGAAGCCCATGATCAGCAGGAGGGCGGGGTCGTCGCTGCTCCCGAAGGTGTCGAACTCGATCTCGATCCCATTGCACTGCGCGCGCGGCATGGGCCGGATCATATGGTGACCGGCCATGACGACGTTCGGGGTGCACGCCGGGCTGCAGAAGGTGCCGGCCGGTGAGCTGGTCGACCTCTACAAACGCATCGAGGACCTCGGCTACGGCTGGATCTCGGTGTGGGACCACTTCTACGCCGCCGACATGACCGGCGACGCCACCTGCCTCGAAGCGGTGAGCATGCACGCTGCGCTGGCGCTGTCGACGACGAAGGTGCGGTGCGGTTCCCTCGTGTACAGCGTCGGGTACCGGCACCCGGCGGTGCTCGCCAACGCCATCGCCACGATCGACCACCTCTCGGGAGGCCGGACCGACGTCGGCATCGGCGCCGGTTGGAGCCAGATCGAGTACGACGCCTACGGCATCCCGTTCCCGCCGGTGGGCACCCGCATGGACCAGCTCGAGGAGGGCATCCAGGTGCTGCGGGGGCTGCTCCACGACGAGACGACGACCTTCGAGGGCCGCTGGTTCCAGGTGCGCGACGCCCGCAACGAGCCGCGGCCGGTGCAGGCCAAGGTGCCGATCTGGGTCGGGGGCGGCGGCGAGAAGCGGACGCTGCGGATCGCCGCCCGGCACGCCGACGGGTGGAACGTGCCGTTCATCTCGCCCGAGGAGTTCGCCCGCAAGCGCGACGTGCTGCACCGGCACTGCGCCGACGTGGGTCGGGACCCGGCGGAGATCCGCTGCACGATCAACGTGGGCATGGCGTTCAGCGAGGACGGCCTCCGCGAGCAGTTCGGCAACATCGCCGAGCACGTCCGGCCCGGCGTGCTGTTCGGCACCGAGGAGGAGATGCTCGACCGGATCGGCCAGTACGTCGACGCCGGTGCCGAGCAGATCAACATCGCCATGCGGGCACCCTTCGACCCCGACGCCCTCGAGCGCTTCGCCGCGGCCGTCGGGATCGCGTGAGCCCGCGTCGACGGCGGCGCACTCTTGTGGCGGTCTCGCTCGTCTGACGACACGAACCGCCACGAGACGCGTCGGGAGGTGGGAGCATCACCGGATGCCGCGGGACGAGCTGACCGGCGCCGACGTGGTGATCGTGTCGTCCCGCCAGGGCCGACCCAACCTGCCCGACGCCGGCTGCCCGTTCTGCCCGGGCGGGCTCGAGGCCCCCGAGGGCTACGACGTCCGCTGGTTCGTGAACCGGTGGCCGCCCATGCCCGACGATCGGTGCGAGATCGTGCTCTACACGCCGGTGCACGACGCCCAGCTGTGGTCGCTCGGCGTCGAGGGCGTCCGCCGCGTCGTCGACCTGTGGGCCGACCGGACGGTGGCGCTCGGCCGGCGCGACGACGTCGCCTACGTGCTGGTGTTCGAGAACCGCGGCCCCGAGGTGGGCGCCACCATCGCCCACCCGCACGGCCAGATCTACGCCTTCGACCACGTGCCGCCGGCGGCGGCGGCCGAGCTCGACGAGCCGTGCGCCCTGTGCCGCGAGCCCACCAACGTCGTCGCCGAGCGCGGCGGCTGGCGCGCCTGGGTGCCGGCGGCGGCGTCGTGGCCCTACGAGCTGCGCCTGGCGCCGTCGGACCACGTCGCCGACCTGCCGTCGCTCGACGACCACGGCCGCGACGCGCTCGCCGCGCTGCTGCGCGACGCCAGCCGCCGCCTCGACGCGCTGTTCGACGCACCGATGCCGTCGATGCTCTGGATCCACCAGCGGCCGACCGACGGCGGACGGTGGCCCGCCGCCCACCTGCACGTGCACCTCGCGCCGTTGCTGCGCGCCGCGGGAACGCCCCGGTTCGTGGCGGCCGGCGAGCTCGGGAGCGGCGTCTACTTCAACCCCGTCGATCCCGCCGAGGCCGCGGCCCAGCTCCGCGCCGCGACGGCCCCCGAGTGATCGCGTTCGCGCCGGGACGGGTCAACCTGATCGGCGACCACACCGACTACGCCGGGGGCCTCGTGCTGCCGATGGCGATCGACCTCGGCACCACGATCGAGGGAGAGCGGGGCGGCGACCTCGTGCTGCTCACGTCGGATGCACTCGAGGGCGTCGCGCAGATCCCGCTCGACATCGCCGACCCGGCGCGGGTCGAGCCGGTGTGGGCCCGCTACGTCGCCGGTGTCGTCGCCGAGGTCCGGCCCTCCCGCGGCTTCACCGGTCGCGTCACCACCACGCTGCCCGTCGGCGCCGGACTCTCCTCGAGCGCAGCGCTCGAGGTCGCCGTCGCCCTCGCGCTCGTGGGCGACGGCACCGACATCGACCTCGCCGCCGCGTGCCAGCGGGCCGAGCAGCGCGCGTCCGGCGTGCCGTGCGGACGAATGGACCAGCTCGCATCGGTGCACGGCATCGCCGGGCACGCGCTGCTGATCGACTGCTCGACGTACTCGATCACCCCGGTGCCGGTGCCGGCCACCGCCGAGATCGTGGTCGTGCACGTCGAGGACCGGGCGCTCGCCACCAGCGCCTACGGCGAGCGGCGAGCCGAGCTGGAGGCCGGCCACCCGCGCCGGACCCGTCACGTCCGCACCGAGAACGAGCGGGTCCGCGCCTTCGCCGGCGCCCTCGCCGCGGGTGACCTGGTCACCGCCGGCGGGCTCATGCTCGCCAGCCACGCCAGCCTGCGAGACGACTACGAGGTGTCGACGCCAGCGCTCGACGACGAGGTCGAGCGGCTCCGGGCCGTCCCCGGCGTGCACGGCGCCCGTCTCACCGGGGCCGGCTTCGGCGGCTGCGTCGTCGCCCTGTGCGACCCCGGGGCCCTCGCCGACGGGTGGAAGGTCCGGCCGGCCGGCGGGGCCTGGGTTTCCGCCTGAGGGGCGCCGGGTACCCCCGCGCCACTGTCACATTCACAGGCACATTCGCAGGCAGATCCGCACGCTGGAGGTAGCAACGTCATGGGCATCGGAGTGAGCGTCTTCCTGATCGCCGTAGGTGCCATCTTGAGCTTCGCCGTCGAGGTCACGGCCGAAGGCATCAACCTCAACACGGTCGGCGTGATCCTCATGATCGTCGGCGCCATCGGGCTGCTGATGTCGATGCTGTTCTGGAGCTCGTGGGGCGGCGCCGGGTTCGCGACCAGCCGCAACACCGAGACCGTCGTGCGAGAAGAGCGCCTCTAGTCCCACCCACCCCCACCCCGATGGTTGCCGGGCCCCACGGCCCGGCAATCGTCGTTTTCGGGGCGAGCCGCTTCACATGCGGTCGAGCAGCTTCACATGCGGTCGAGAAGCTTCACATGCGGTCGAGAAGCTTCGCCTTCTTCGCCTGGAACTCGGCCTCGCTGATGACCCCCCGGCGCCGCAGCTCGTCGAGCTTCTCGAGCTGGTCGGGGATGGACTGCTCGCGGCCGAGACCGGCGTGGGTGTCCTGTTCCTCCTCGATGAGGCGATAGATCTCGTTCTGCACCTGGGAGGGCTTGCGGATGTCGCTGAAGCTCTGCGTGCCCCGCTCGCCGGCCGACTCGATGGTGAGGTCGCCCGTGCCCATCAGCCGCTCGAAGATCGACTGGTTGAAGAAGATCGTGTTGACGCGGTCGAGGGGGATCTCGATGCCCTGCTTGGCGACGACGCCCTCGCGGAAGACCAGACGATGGCTGGTCACCACGAAGTTGGTCGTCATCCACTTCAAGTAGCGGCCCACGAACCACAGGAGCGACAGGAGGGTGAGCGCGACGAACACGAGGGTCACGGCGGCGCCGCCGCCCTCGGTCCAGTCGCGGACCCAGCGAAGGTAGACGAGGCCCACGAGCGACACGGTGAGGGCGGCCGCCGGCCTCGAGAAGAACCACCAGTGGGGCCGGATGTCGACGACGAGCCGCTCACCGCTGTTGAGCAGCTTCTTGGGGAAGGGCACGGGACGAGCGTAAGCCCGACGGCGCCGCCGGTCTCGAATGTACCGACTACCGGTAGACGCGGCGGCGGTAGAGGCGGTCGGCGGCCACGACGCGGTCGTGGAAGAGCAGACCGTCGAGATGGTCGAGCTCGTGCTGCACGGCCCGAGCCTCGAACGCGTCCGCTTCGATCGTGCGCTCCTCGCCGTCGAGGCCGAGGCCCCGCACGACGATCGTCGCGGCGCGGAGCACGTCGCCGGTGAGATCGGGAACGCTCATGCACCCCTCCCGCCCCACGTGGGCGCCGGCCCGCTCCACCACCACGGGATCGAACAGGACGACCTCGCCGTGGCACGAGCGGGCCTTGGGGTGGCCGCTCACGTCCACGCAGAACGCACGCCGCGCCACCCCGATCTGGGGTGCGGCCACGCCGACGGAGTGCGACGAGCCCCGCATCGTGTCGAGGAGGTCGCGCCCGAGGGCCAGCGCGGCGTCGTCGATCTCGCCGACCGCCGTGCACCGACCTGCGAGGACGGGGTCCGGGAAGAACCGGACCGGCCGGATCACCGACGCGCGCTCACAAGACGTCGGCCTCGTCGGCCCGCAGGTGCACCTCGACGCCGAGGTCGGCGGCGAGCCGGTCGAGGTCGGCCTCGACGGCCCCCTCGTCGACACCGGTCGGGAGCAGCACCTCGAGCAGGACCACGTACCCGGTGCCGGCGCCTGTGGTGAGCCGGCGGGTCGAGAGGTCGACGATGTTGGCGCCGTGCCCGGCCAGGGTCGTCGCCACGCGGTGCACGATCCCGGGCTGGTCGGCCCCGTGCACGGTCACCGCCCACGGCGAGCCGGTCTCGGCGACCTCGGCCACCTCGCCGATGGGCCGGACCGTCACCGTGAGCCCGAGGTCGGCGGTGCCGGCGGCAAGGGCCTGCTCCAGGCCGGCCGCGTCCTCGGCCCCCGGCACCTCGACCACCAGGACCATCGCGAAGTGGCCGCCCAGCCTGGTCATGGCCGTGTCCTCGAGGTTGCCGCCGTGGTCGAGGAGCACCCCGGTCACGGCGGCGACGATGCCGGGTCGGTCGACGCCCACGGCGGTCACGGCGACGTGCGGCACGGCCCCGACGCTATGCCGCGCCCGGCTCGACGTTGTGCCCGTTCAGGCCCAGCCCAGCTCGTGCAGGCGAGCGTCGCTGATGCCGAAGTGGTGGGCGATCTCGTGGATGACCGTCACCCGCACCTGGTGGACCACCTCGGTCTCGGTCCGCGACCGGCGGAGGATGGGGTTGCGGTAGATCGTGATGCGATCGGGCATCGCCAGGGCGCCGTACTGCTCACGGCGGGTCAGGGGGATGCCCTCGTAGAGCCCGAGCAGTCCGGCGCGGGACTCGTCCTGGACCCGGATCACGACGTTGTCGATGTGGCGGGCCAGCTCCTCGGGGATGCCGTCGAGGGCCTCGCCGACGAGCTCCTCGAACCGCTCCGGCGGCACGTGGACGACCATCCCCCATCCTGTCACACCCCCTCCGTACATTCGTTCGACGTGGGCGCGACACGTCTCCTCGACGGGCTGACCGAAGCCCAGGCCGCTGCCGTCACCAGCGACGGCGCCCCGCTCGTGATCCTCGCCGGTGCCGGCTCGGGGAAGACCCGGGTGCTCACCCGGCGCATCGCGTGGCGGGCGGCGACCGGCAGTGCCGAGGCGCGGCACGTCCTCGCTCTCACCTTCACCCGCAAGGCGGCCGGCGAGCTGCGCACCAGGCTGGGATCGCTCGGCGTGCGCGACCAGGTGGCGGCCGGCACGTTCCACGCCATCGCCTACGCGCAGCTCCGGCAGCGGTGGGCCGATCGCGACATCACGCCGCCGGCGCTCCTGAAGCGCAAGGTCCCGCTTGTGGCCGAGCTGCGGGGCCGCGTGCGCGACGCCGCCGTGCCCCACATCGATCTCGTCGCCGAGATCGAGTGGGCCAAGGCCCGGCTGGTGGCGCCCGAGCGCTACGCCGACGAGGTGGCCCGCATCGGCCGTACCACGCCGATCGCGGCGACCGCCATGGCCGCGCTCTACGCCCGCTACGAGGAGGAGAAGCGGGCCCGGCGCCTCGTCGACTTCGACGACCTCCTGCTCCTGTGCGCCCGGGCCCTGCGCGACGACAGCGAGTTCGCCGCCGGCCAGCGGTGGCGGTTCCGCCACCTCTTCGTCGACGAGTTCCAGGACGTCAACCCCGCCCAGTCCGCCCTCCTCGACGGGTGGCGGGCGGGCAACGCCGACCTCTGCGTCGTGGGCGATCCCAACCAGGCGATCTACGCGTGGAACGGCGCCGAGCCGTCGTACCTCACGCGGTTCTGCGACCGGGAGCCCGGCGCCACCGTCGTGTCGCTCGAGGACAACTTCCGGTCCTCGCCGCAGATCCTCGCCGTCGCCGCCACCGTGCTCGGCGACCCGGGCGGCGGGCTGCGCGCCCACCGGCCCGACGGGCGGCTGCCGTCGGTGCGGGCCTTCGCCGACGAGCACGCCGAGGCTCGGGCGGTGGCGAGGGCGGTGCGCGACCGTCGCCCGCCCGGCACGCCGTGGTCGCGGCTCGCCGTGCTCGCCCGCACCAACGCGCAGCTCGTCGTGCTCGAGGAGGCGCTGCGGAGCGCCGGCATCCCGTATCGCGTGCGCGGCGGTGCGCCCTTCCTCGACCGGCCCGAGATCGCCGATGCCCTCACCTCGCTCCGGCGCCGGCCGGGGACCTTCCCCGAGCGCATCGCCGGGCTGCAGGCCGGGGCGCTCGAGGACGACGACGACACCCCCGCCGCCGCCGAGCGCCGCGGCAACGTCGCCGAGCTGGTGCGCCTCGCCGGGGAGTACGCCGCCGCCGGTGGTCTCCCCACCGTCGAGGGGTTCACCGGCTGGCTCGACGCCACGCTGCGGGGCGACAACGGGGCGACCGTCGCCGACGGCGTGGAGCTGGCGACCTTCCACGCCGCCAAGGGGCTCGAGTGGCCGGTCGTGTTCCTCGTCGGTCTCGAGCGGGGGCTCGTCCCCATCGGCCACGCCAAGACCCCCGCGGCCGAAGAGGAGGAGCGGCGGCTCCTGTACGTCGCCGTGACCCGCGCCGAGGACGAGCTCCACTGCTCCTGGGCGCGTGAGCGCACCTTCGGCGCCCGCTCGCTGCGGCGCTCCCCCTCACCGTGGCTCGACGACATCGGTGCGGTGCTCGCGGCCCTACGCCAGGGCGTGGCGCCCGCCGACCTCCGAGCGCGGGTGGCCGAGGAGCGCCGACGCCTGCGGTCGACCGGCGGCGGGAGCCGGCCGGCGACGCCGGTGATCGGCGCCGACGCCGACCCGGCGGTGCTCGACGCCCTCAAGGCGTGGCGGCGAACCGCGGCCAAGGCGGCGGGCGTCCCCGCCTACGTGATCTTCCACGACACCACCCTGGCGGCGGTGGCCGAGGCCCGGCCCCGCGACCGCGACGCGCTCCTCGCCCTTCCCGGTCTCGGACCGGTGAAGGCGGCCCGCTACGGCGACGACCTCCTCCGCGTCGTCGCCGACGCCCGCGCCTCGTAGCCGCCACCCCCCACCGAGCTCGAAGGTTGTCGCGGACACCCGCCCCGACCGGGCTCGAAGGTTGTCGCGGACACCCGCCCCGACCGGGCGAGCGCGACAACCTTCGTGAGTCAGGGGGCGGCGGCGTCGCGCCGGGTCATCATGTCGGCGATCTTCTGGAAGTCGACGCGGATGAACAGGCCCTCGGCCTCGGCGGTCAGGACCTCGCCGTCGAAGCAGCGACCGGTCGTGAAGATCTTGCGCCCGTCGACGCGGTCGAGCGTGCCCTCGAACCGCAGCTCACGGTGCAACGGGGTCGGCCGCCGGTACTTCACGGTGAGCGTGCCGGTCATGCCCGGGCTCCCACCGAGCGACTGCGCCATGCCGAGCACCTCGTCGAAGGCGGCGGCGATCCAGCCACCGTGGACCGAACCGGGTGGGCCCTCGTAGGCCGAGCCGAACACCGCCCGCACGATGATCTTGTCGCCGCCCCACTCGACCCGCATCGGCGGGGCGATCGGGTTGGCGGTGCCCATGACCGGGCTGTGGTCGAAGTGGGCATGGGGTTCGCCGCCGGCGTTGGCCGACTCGGCGAACCCCTCGTAGCTGCGCACGGCACCCGGGCCCTCGAGCGCCGCCGCGGCCTGCTCGAGGTGCGACGCCGCCCGCTCGATGGCGTCGTGGGGCGCCCCCGAGGTGACCAACCGCTCGATCACGACCCGCGCCGCGTCGGCGAGGCGGCGCATCTCGGCGACGCGCGGCGACGGCTCGTCGTGCGCCACCCACCGCTCGACCCAGCTCGCGGCCTGCTCGTCCGACACGGCCGGCGAACCTACCCGGGGCCGAACTGGGCGACGAACGGAGCGTGGTCCGACGGCTTGGTCCCCTTGCGGGCGTTGCGGTCGACGAGCACCCACTCGAGCCGATCCGAGAGGGACCGACTGGCGAGCAGCAGATCGATGCGCATGCCCCAGTGCTTGTGGAACGCGCCGGCCTGGTAGTCCCACCAGGTGTAGAGCGCATCGTCGGGGTGGCGCACCCGCAACGTGTCGACGAGGCCCCAGCCCAGCACGTGGGCGAGCGCCTCTCGCTCCTCGGGGCTCACGTGGGTGCCGCCGTGACATCGCTGCGGGTCCCACACGTCGCGGTCATCGGGCGCCACGTTGAAGTCACCGCACAGCACGACGTCGTCGTCCGGTGAGGCAACCGCGTCGAGGTGGTCTCGGAGGCGGCGGAGCCAGCCGAGCTTCCGGTGCCACTGCTCGTGGCCGACCTCCCGACCGTTCGGGACGTAGGTCGTCGCCACCCGCACACCACCGCACGTGGCGGTGAGCAGCCGGGCCTCGCCGTCGGACTCGCCGCCGTCGGCGAACCCGTCGACGACGGCGTCGATCCCGACTCGGCTCAGGATCGCCACGCCGTTCCACCGGCCCTCGCCGTGGTGCACGGCCTCGTAGCCGAGCGTCGTGAAGGCCATGGTCGGGAAGGAGTCGTCGCCGCACTTCGTCTCCTGGAGGCACACGACGTCGGGGCGGGCGATGCCGAGCCACTCCTCGAGCCGCGGCAGCCGGGCATGGAGCGAGTTGACGTTCCAGGTGGCGATCCGCACGGTCGGCACGCTAACGATGGACCCGCGTGCTGGTCACCGTCTGGTCCGACTACCTCTGCCCCTGGTGCTATCTGGGGCTCGACCGCGAGCAGCAGCTGGACGACCTCGGCATCGAGGTCGTCATCCGTCCCTACGAGCTGCACCCCGACATCCCGACCGGCGGTCGCGAGCTCCGGGCCGGCGGGCGGACGGCGGCGGTGTTCGACCACGTCGGCCGCGAGTGCGAGGAGGTCGGACTCCCGTTCGTGCGACCCCGACGATCACCCAACACCCGCAAGGTGCTCGAGGCCGCCGAGCACGTCCGCCTGACCCAGCCTCCGGTGTTCCCGGGCCTGCACCGAGCGCTCTTCGCCGCCCACTTCGCCGAGGGGCGCGACATCGAGGATCCGGACGTGGTCGACGAGCTGATCGTCGCCTGTGGGGGTGATCCGGCGCCGGTGCGGGCGGCGGTCGACGACGGCTCGGCCCATGCCGCGCTCCGAGCGTCGATGGTCGAGGCCGTGGATCACGAGGTCACGGGCACGCCGGCGTTCCTCATGCCGTCGGGGTTCGTCATCCCCGGCGTGCAGGACCGCGACACGATGCACCGCGTCGCCACCCGGCTCCTCGAGCGAAGCTGAGCACGCTCGAGACGCGAGCTGGGACTGGCCCGACCGGGCGTGCCCGGGCGAACCAGTCCCAGAACGGAGACGCAGGGCTCAGCGCTTGCGCGCCGTGCTCTTCCGGGCGCCGGCCTTCCGGGCCGTGCTCTTGCGAGCCGTGCTCTTCTTGGCCGGGCGCTTGCGAGCCGTGCTCTTGCGAGCCGTGCTCTTCTTGGCTGTGCTCTTCTTGGCCGGGCGCTTGCGAGCGCCGGCCTTCTTGGCTGTGCTCTTCTTGGCCGGGCGCTTGCGAGCGCCGGCCTTCTTGGCCGAGCTCTTCCGGGCACCCGCCTTCTTCGCGGTGCTCTTCTTGGCCGTGCTCTTCTTCGCAGCCTTCTTGGCCGTGCTCTTGCGAGCCGTGCTCTTCTTGGCTGCGCTCTTCTTGGCCGTGCTCTTCCGGGCAGTCGCCTTCTTGGCGGTCGACTTCTTGGCCGTCGCCTTCTTGGCGGTGCGCTTCCGAGCCGTGGCCTTCTTCGCCGGCGCGCGCTTGGCAGTTGCCTTGCGAGCGGTCGACTTCCGGGCCGTGGCCTTCTTCGCCGTGCTCTTGCGAGCCGTGCTCTTCTTGGCCGCGGTCTTTCGACCCGCTGCCTTCTTGGTTGCTGCCAGTGTGGCCTCGCTTTCGGGCTGGTTCGCCCCGGCCGCAGCCGGGGCCCTGTCCACTGCCGGAGCGGCGTCGTTCGACGCGGCAACCGGCAGGGTCGTGTCGGCCGCTGCCGCGCGCGAGCGGCGGGGCCGAGGTGGCGTCGCGACCGGTTCGGTCGGCGATGCCGCGATGCGTTCGAAGCCGGGCAGCGCGAGGTCGATCCCGCGCCGGGCCGCTTCGATGGAGTGGACGACGAACGTGCGGACCTGGCCCCGCTCGAGCACGTCGCGCGCGCTGCGGGGCGGCGGGTCGCCCATGTTCTTCAGCGGGACGTAGCAGCGGACGTCGCCGATCTGGACATAGGCGCCGTGGCTGCTGAACTCCACGACCTCGCCCTCGACCGTGCTGCCCGGCAGGTGCTCGGCGATGAACTCGATGAAGGGCAGCTGGTCGTTGAGCGGCTGCTGAGGACGACCGGTCCGGCGCCGGCCATCGCCCTCGCGCGGCGGCGCCTTCGCCGCCGGCGGCTTGCCGGCCGGCTTGCCGGCCGCCTTGCCCGGCCCGGCCGCCTTCGCCCGCTTCGCAGGTGCGGCGTCGCCCACCGCCTTCTTCGCCCCTCGGGGGCGCCCCGACGACTTCGAGGGCGCCGTGGGCGCCGCGCGGGGCGCGGCGGCCGCCTTGGTGGCCGGCCCCCGCTTGCGCTTGGCGTCGCGGGTCGCCTGGCGGCTCTTGGGTCCTCGCACCGGTGAGCGCTCGACGAACACCCAGCCGACGCCGGGGACCGGCCGGCCGCCGATCAGGCGTCCCGAGTCGAACAGCCAGCCGTAGTCGCCGTGGAACTCCTGGAACGAGTCGTTCGAGAGCACGATGGCACCGGCGCGGTCGGCAACCTCGAGGATGAAGCGGTCGCCGCGACCGACGGTCCCGGCCGGCGTGACGATGAGCTCGTTGGCGGCAAGCGCGTCGTCGTAGAGCTTCCGCTCCGACGCGTCGATGCGGTGCTCGAACGTGGCGTCGACGATCACGGTGTAGTTGTCCATCGGCCGCTCGGCGATGAACGCGCGCACGGCTTCGTCGAGCTGCGCGAGCGAAGGCATCGTCCGACCTTCGGTCGCGATGTTCGATCCATCGACCACGAGATGCTTCGTTGCCATCAGCGCGTAACAGTCAAGCATCGAACGCGTTGCAATAGTTGCATCCCCGTACGATTTCTCGTATGCGCGACATGCCCGGTGAGGTCGTCGAGGTCCTCCAGTCCCTCATCCGGAACGCATGCGTGAACGACGGAACCGACGACAGCGGTCACGAAGCGCGCTCGGTCGACGTGCTGCGCGCGCTCCTCGAGGGGCCGGGCCTCGACCTGCAGACGTTCGCGGCGCGCCCCGACCGCGCCAACCTGGTTGCCCGCATCGAGGGTCACGACCGCGACGCGCCGTCGCTTCTCCTCATGGGGCACACCGACGTCGTGCCCGTGAACGCCGACGGGTGGACGCGCGATCCGTTCGCGGCCGAGCTCGCCGATGGCTACGTGTGGGGCCGGGGCGCGGTCGACATGCTCAACCTCACGGCGTCCATGGCCGTCGCCGTGCGCCGGCTGGCGTCCTCCGGCTTCCGACCGCGCGGCACGCTCATCTACCTCGCCGTGGCCGACGAGGAGGCCCTCGGTGCGTGGGGGGCGGAGTGGCTCGTCGACCACGAGCTCGACGCCGTGCGGGCGAGCTACGTGGTCACCGAGTCGGGCGGCAACCCCACCCGGCGCTCGTCGGGCGTGAAGCTGCCGGTGATCACCGCCGAGAAGGGCAGCCACTGGTGCACGCTGCGCATCGGCGGCACGCCGGGCCACGCGTCGCAGCCCTTCCGCACCGACAACGCTCTCGTCACCGCCGCCGAGGTCGTCCGCCGGCTGTCGGCGTACCGGCCGCAGGCGGAGATCCACGACACCTGGACGCGATACGTCCGCGGCATGGAGCTCGATCCCGAGCGGGAGGCGGCGCTGCTCGATCCCGGGGAGATCGAGGGCGTGCTCGACGACCTGCCGCTCGGCATGGCCCGCGTCGCCCATGCCTGCACGCACACCACCTTCGCCCCCACCGTCATGCACGCGGGGACGAAGACGAACGTGATCCCCGATCGGGTCGACCTCCAGGTCGACATCCGCACCCTCCCGGGTCAATCGGCCGAGGAGGTCGACGCGATGCTGAGCGACGCGCTCGGCGACCTCGCCGGCCGGGTCTCGGTCGTGGGCGCCAACCACGACCCCAGCACGGCCTCGCCGGCGGACACGCCGCTGTGGGACGCCATGGCCCGGGTTGCCGACGGCTTCTATCCCGGCGCCGCCCTGGTGCCGGCCATGACCGTGGGTGCCACCGATGCCCGCTTCTTCCGTCGTCTCGGCATCCCGTCGTACGGATTCGGGCTCTTCAGCCCCGCGATCCGGTACGAGGACTACGCGCTCATGTTCCACGGTGACGACGAGCGGGTCGACGTCGAGTCGTTGCGGCTGTCGACCGAGATGTGGGAGGAGCTGGCCCGCGACTTCCTGGGGTGACCATCGACGAATGACCTGACCGGACCATGGTGGTCAACCGTTCGATCCTCGATGATCGGTCTGTGCGGCGCGGGTTCGGGTCGGTGGTTGCTGCGGCGGGCCTCGTCCTCGCGCTCGTGTCCGCGACGGCGCCCGCCTCGGCACTGCTGCCCCCGCCGCCGGTCACCGCCACCGCGCCGATGGACCGTGTGCTCACCGAGCTCCTCGCCGGCGGCGGGACCATCCGTGCCGCAGCCGTCCTGTCCTCGCCGGCCACCGCCACCCAGCTCGCGCTCCTGCGCGGCGTCGGGCTCGACGCCACCCCGTACCAGGTCCTGCCGATGGTCGCCCTGCAGGGTCCGGCGGCCGCCATCAACGCTGCCGCCACGCTGCCGTTCGTCCGCTCCCTCTGGGGCAACCACCAGCTGGACTCGGCGCTCGAGCAGAGCACCGCGATGATCCAGGCCGACGACGTGGCCGACCCACCGCTGTCGATCACCGGCGCCGGGGTGCGGATCGCGATCCTCGACTCGGGAATCGACGCGACCCACCCCGACCTGGCCTTCGGCAGCAAGACGGTGCAGAACGTGAAGATCCTCGGCTACACGAAGCTGTTTCGGGACGCCGTCGTCGTGCTCGAGGATCTGCCGAACACCGACACGACCACCGGCCACGGGACCCACGTCGCCGGCGTCGCCGCCGGAACCGGCGGTCTCTCTGGCGGTGCGTACGCGGGCGTGGCGCCCGGCGCCGACCTCGTCGGCGTGGGATCCGCCGACGGTCTCGAGATGCTCACGGCCCTCGGGGGCTACGACTGGATCCTCGCCAACCACGAGGCCCTCGACATCCGGGTCATCAACAACTCGTGGGCCGACGGCACGATCGACTACGACCCGGACGACCCGCTCAACGTCGCGAGCCGGATGGCCTACGAGGCAGGGATGACCGTGGTGTTCGCGGCGGGCAACGACGGGAAGGCGTCGGGCAACGTGTACAACCGCTATGCGTGGCCCGACTGGGTCATCGGGGTCGCCGGCGTCGACAAGCTCGGCCAGCCCGGCGACTACTCGAGTCGCGGCGACGCGCTCCACCATCCGACCGTGAGCGCGCCCGGCTCCTGGATCGTCTCGACCCGGGCCCAGACCGGCGTGGTGAGCTTCCCCAACCAGCTGCCGATCGATCCGACCGATCCGGTGAACCCCCGGATCGTCCCCCCCACCCTGTGGCCGTACTACACCGCGATGGTCGGCACGTCCATGGCGGCACCGCACGTCACCGGCGTCGTGGCGCTGCTCCTGGAGGCCGACCCGACGCTCACCCCCGACGAGATCAAGGCCATCCTCGTCGGTTCGGCGACGCCGATCCCCGGGTGCGGTCCCGCCGACTGCGGGGCCGGCCTGGTGAACGCGCTGGCCGCCGTGCAGCGAGCAGCCAACGAGGCGCCGGTCGCCGCCCTCACGGTGTCCGCATCCTCGGGCCCGGCCCCGCTGACGGTCACGCTCGACGGTTCGGGTTCCACCGACGATGGCGCCGTCGCCGCCTACCACTGGGATTGGGAGGGCGACGGTGTCGCCGACGCGGTCACCGGCACCGACACCGTGGTCCGAACGTACGGCGCCGGCTCGTGGCGGCCCACCCTCACCGTCGTCGACGATCGCGGCGTCTCCAGCGCCCCGGTGTCGGTCGAGGTCCGGTCCTCGGATGCTCCGTCGGCCATCGTGCAGGCGCCTCGCAGGGCGCGATCGGGCGTCGTCGTGACCTTCGACGCGTCTGGCTCCTCCGATCCCGACGGCGCGATCACCTCCTACCGGTTCGTCTTCGGCGACGGGTCCGAGGTGGTGTCATCCGGCCCGGTCGCCAGCCACGTGTACGTCGTCGCGCGACCGACGACCTTCGGTTGGTACGTCGTCGTCACCGACGACGCCGGCGTCAGCGCCGGGGTGAGCGGAGCCATCAAGATCACGCCATAGCCGTTACCGTGCCCGCCGTGATCGAGGCGGTGCTGTGGGACTTCGGGGGCGTGATCCTCTCGAGCCCGTTCGAGGCCTTCAACCGCTACGAGCGCGAGCACGGGCTCCCGGCGGACTTCATCAGGACCCTGAACGCCACGAACCCCGACACCAACGCCTGGGCGCAGATGGAGCGCAGCGAGGTCGACCTGCCGACGTTCTGCCGCCTGTTCGAAGCCGAGGCCGAGGCCGCCGGCCACCGGCTCGTCGGGGCCGACGTGCTGGCCATGCTCCGGGGCGATCTGCGTCCGCAGATGGTCCGGGCCCAGCAGCGGATCAAGCAGGCCGGCCTGCGCCAGGCGCTCCTGACCAACAACTTCGCCTCCGAGGACGAGGACGGCCACGGGTTCTCGCGCCCCGACCTGGCCCACGCCATGGACGTCTACGACTGCGTGATCGAGTCGTCGAAGGC
>Ga0247717_1000300_pt1 | contig 15534 bp, 17 predicted proteins | sample 24E_NmetaG_FD_189047 | JGI IMG/M metagenome (GOLD analysis project Ga0247717, IMG submission 189047) | Soil microbial communities from hillslope of Landscape Evolution Observatory, University of Arizona, Oracle, AZ, United States - 2-4-E_N | ecosystem: Engineered > Artificial ecosystem >... | reverse complement strand
GTCGGCGCTGATCACGCGCGCGGGGGCGCGTGGGCGGCCAGCACCTCCGCCAGGGTCGGCAGCGATGCGTCCTTCGCCGAGAGGATGGGCGGGTCGATCGGCCACCGGATCCCGAGTGCGGGGTCGAGCGGGTGGACAGCGGGCCCGGGCAGGTCGGGTGCCCACTCGCGGTCGAAGCAGTAGAGGTACTGGGTCGGTCCGGTGGCCGTGGCCTGGAAGCCGTTGCACACCCCGGGCGGCGCCAGCACCTGGGTGCCCCGCTCGAGGTCCATCGTCACCACCCGCCCACACGTGGGTGACGCGGGGCGGGCGTCGACCCACGCGCCGAACGCGGCGCCGGCAGCCACCCCGACGAGCTTGGTCATGTCCTCGCCGTGCATGCCTCGGAGCGCTCCCCGCACCGTCTCGGTGAGGTTCACCTGGACCCACGGCCCGCGGTCGTGTCCGCCGAGCGACGCGTACGCCGACGCCCGGAACAGCTCGCGGATCGTGCCGCGGTCGTCGCTGATCGACTTCGCCCGCACGACGAGCAGGCCGTCGATGTCGGTCGGCTCGACCTCGAAGCCGCGCTCGTTCACAGAGATTGCGTAGCCGCGCCGCGCCTCGGATGCGAGCCAGCCGGCCTCGGAGAGGGGCGTTCGACGGGATCTCACTACGCTCCGGCCGGTGGACGGACCGGAGCTCCAGCCTGCAGCCCGCAAGCGAAGCCGGCCCGAACCGCCCCCGGCGCCGGCCGGAGCGCCCGCACCTGCCGGTTCGAGCGAGCTGGCGGCGCGCTTCGCGGCGATCGAGAGCACGGTGCGCGCCATCGACGTGCGGCTCGAGCTGGTCGAGCGGCAGACCCGGACCGCCGCCGAGCAGCTGCGCGCCGAGCTCTCCACCGGCTTCCAGGAGGCCGCCTCCCGGGCCGTGGTCCTGGCGGAGGCGACCGACGAGCTGCTCCGTCGGGTGGAGGCCCGCCTGGACGATCGGCCACCGACCGCGCCGGCGGCCGACCTGTCCGGTGTCGAGGCCGCACTCGCCGAGCTGCGGGGGAAGGTCGACGCCATCCCCACCGAAGGGCCGGTCGACCTCGAACCGGTCCAGGCGGCGCTGCGGACCGTCGACGACCGCATCGAGGCGGCCGAGCCCGGGTGGGAGGAGATCCGCCGCCGGGTTGCCGACCTCGCGGTCGCCGTCGTCGCCCTGCAGCCGACGATCGACGCCATCGTCGGGCTCCGCTCGAACATCGACCTCGTCGCCGGCCGGCTCGCCGACCTGCTCGGCGGTCCGACCCTCACCGAGCTGATGGACCGGCTCGACGAGATCGCTGACACCAGAACCGACTAGGGCGGGAAGGTCCCGCCCGGTAGCGTGTTCCCACGTGCCAGGCACGGTGGTGGTCGGGACCCAGTGGGGTGACGAGGGCAAGGGCAAGCTCATCGACATCCTCGCTGCGGACACCGACATGGTCGTCCGCTTCCACGGCGGTCACAACGCCGGCCACACGATCGTCGCCGGCGAGCAGACCTTCGCCGTCCGGCTCGTGCCGAGCGGGATCCTGCACCCGACGGTGAAGAACGTCATCGGCAACGGCGTCGTCGTCGATCCCCGCGTGCTGTTCCAGGAGATCGACATGCTCGAGTCGCGGGGGATCGACACGAGCAACCTGGTGGTGAGCGGCAACGCCCACCTGATCCTGCCGTACCACCAGGAGATGGACGTCCTCTACGAGCGGCATCTCGGTGAGAACAAGCTGGGTACCACCAAGAGCGGCATCGGCCCCGCCTACGCCGACAAGGCGTTCCGGGTGGGGCTGCGGGTGCAGGACCTGCTCGACGCCAAGATCTTCCGGCAGAAGCTCGACGTGGTCCTCAAGGAGAAGCTGGCGGTGATGGCCAAGGTGTACAACCGCCTCGGCCCCACGGCCGAGTCGATCTGCGACGAGTACCTCGGGGTCATCGCGCCCCGCCTCGAGCCTCGGATCGTGGACTCCGTCGATCTCATCCACTCGTACCTCGATGCCGGCAGGAGCGTCATGTTCGAGGGCGCGCAGGCGACGTTCCTCGATCTCGACCACGGCACATATCCCTTCGTGACCTCGTCGAACACGGTGGCCGGCAACGTGTGCGCCGGCGCCGGCGTCGGGCCGAGGAACCTCGAGCGGATCATCGGCGTCACGAAGGCCTACCTCACCCGGGTCGGATCGGGACCGTTCCCCACCGAGCTGTTCGGGGAGGCGGCCGACGACATCGTGCTCCGGGGCAAGGAGTACGGGGTCAACACCAAGCGCCGCCGGCGTCCCGGCTGGTTCGACGCGGTGATGATGCGCCAGTCGGCCCGGCTGAACGGTCTCACCGACATCTTCCTCACGAAGCTCGACATCCTCGACCCGCTACCGGAGATCAAGGTCTGCGTCGCCTACGACGTCGACGGCACCCGCTTCGAGCACATGCCGTACCACCAGAGCGACCTCCACAAGGCGGTGCCGGTCTATGAGACGTTGCCCGGTTGGCAGGAGGACATCTCCAAGGCGACCACGCTCGAGGAGCTGCCGGCGAAGGCCCGCGACTACGTGCTCTTCCTCGCCGACCAGGCCAAGGTGCCGGTGTCGCACATCTCCGTCGGACCCGAGCGCCGCCAGACCGTCTTCGTGGCCTGATCGGGTCTCGCACCCCGCGGGCCGTCTGCGAGAATCGACCGGTGAAGGTGTGTGTGCTGGGCGGCGGCGGCCGGGAGCATGCCCTCGGATGGGCGGCCGCAAGGTTCGGGCACGACGTGACCGTCGTGCCCGGGAACGCCGGCAACCCCTTCTCGGCGGCCGAGGAGCCGGTCGACGCCGATCTCTACATCCTCGGGAGTGACGACATCGTCGTCGGTGGCACCGGTGACCGCCTCCGGGCGGCCGGCAAGCTCGTCTTCGGCCCCAACGCCGACGGGGGCCGGCTCGAAGGGTCCAAGCAGTGGATGAAGGACCTGCTGGTCGAGGCCGGCGTGCCCACCGCCCGCCACGGCTCCTTCGCCGAGGCCGGCCCCGCCGAGGCGTTCCTCCGGTCGCTGCCGGGCCCCTACGTGGTCAAGACCGACTACCTGGCCCTGGGCAAGGGGGTCCTCGTCACGCCCGACCTCGACGAGGCCATCGCCGACGCCCGGGCCAAGCTCGAGGGCGGGGGCATCGTCGTCGAGGAGTGCATGGAAGGGCCCGAGATCTCGGTGTTCGCGGTGTGCGACGGCGAGCGGGCGGTGCTGGTCCCGCCGGCCCAGGACTACAAGCGCATCGGCGAGGGTGACGTCGGGCCCAACACCGGCGGCATGGGGTCGGTGGCGCCGGTGCCGGTGGCCACCAAGGCGGTGATCGACGAGGTGCTCGAGCGGTGCATCCAGCCGACGCTCGCCGCCCTCCGGTCTCGCGGCATCGACTACCGGGGCGTCCTCTACTCGAACCCGATGCTCACCGCCGAGGGCCCCAAGATCGTCGAGTACAACGTGCGGTGGGGTGACCCCGAGGCCCAGTGCCTGCTGCCGCTGTTCGAGTCCGACCCGGTGGAGCTGATGGCCGAGGCCGCGGCCGGCGCCATCCGGAGCGAGCCCCGGTTCGTCGACCGGGCCTGCCTCACCGTGGCCCTCGCGGCCGAGGGGTACCCGGGCGCGGTGCGCAAGGGCGACCGCATCGAGGGCGTCGACGACGCCGGCGATCTGCCCGACGTCACCGTGTTCAGCGCCGGCGTGGGTCCGGGCATGACCACCAACGGCGGCCGGGTGCTCAACGTCACCGCCCTCGGCCGCGACCTTCCCGACGCCCGGGCTCGCGCCTACACCGCGGTGGGCATGATCTCCTGGCCAGGAATGACCTACCGGCGTGACATCGGAGCGAGGTATGCATGAAGAGGTACGCATGAAGGTGCTGGTGTTGATGGGCTCGGCCAACGACGCCCAGAAGCTGCAGCCGGCGATCGACACGCTGGCGCAGTTCGGGGTCGAGCACGAGTGGTGGGCGGCCAGCGCCCACCGGAACCCCGCGAAGGTGGCCGAGCTCGTGAGCGGCGCACGCGACAACGGGTTCGGAGTGGTCATCGCCGCCGCTGGGATGGCGGCCCACCTGGCCGGGGTGTGCGCGTCAAAGACGACCTTGCCGGTGATCGGCGTCCCGGTCGCGAGCGGCGCCCTCAACGGCGCCGACGCGCTGCACTCGACGGTGCAGATGCCGCCCGGTATGCCGGTCGCCACCGTCGCCATCGACGGGGCGAAGAACGCGGCCCTGCTGGCGATCCAGATCCTCGCCGTCACCGACGACGACCTGCGGAAGAAGCTGGAGGCCGACCGCGCCAGCTGGGAGCCGAAGAAGCTCGCGTGAGCAATCCCAACGTCCTCGCCGGCCGCTACGCCAGCGCCGAGATGAAGCAGCTCTGGTCGCCCGAGCACAAGGTCGTGCTCGAGCGTCGGCTGTGGGTGGCGGTGCTGCGGGCTCAGCACGACCTCGGCGTGGAGGTGCCGGCCGGCGTGATCGCCGACTACGAGCGGGTGATCGACCAGGTCGACCTGGCGTCGATCGAGGCGCGGGAGCGGGTGACCAAGCACGACGTGAAGGCGCGCATCGAGGAGTTCTGCGCCCTCGCCGGCCACGAGCACGTGCACAAGGGCATGACGTCGCGCGATGCCACCGAGAACACCGAACAGCTCCAGCTCCGGCAGTCACTCATGCTCCTGCGCGACCGCACCGTGGCCGTGCTCGCCCGGCTGGCGGGCCTCGCCGCCGAGCACTCGGCGCTCGTCATCGCCGGGCGCTCGCACAACGTGGCGGCCCAGGCGACCACGCTCGGCAAGCGGTTCGCGTCGGCGGCCGAAGAGCAGCTCTTCGCCTTCGACCAGTTCGAGGCGATGATCGAGCGCTACCCGCTGCGCGGGATCAAGGGTCCGGTCGGCACGAGCCAGGACCAGCTGGACCTCTTCGAGGGCGACGAGGAGAAGCTCGACGAGCTCGAGCACCGCATCGCCGGGGAGCTCGGTTTCGCCCACCGCCTGTCCTCGGTCGGGCAGGTCTACCCCCGCACGCTCGACCTGGCGGCGGTGGCCCTGCTGGTGGGGCTGGCGTCGCCGTGCTCGTCTCTGGCGACGACCATCCGGCTGATGGTCGGCCACGAGCTGGTCACCGAGGGGTTCGCCCCCGGGCAGGTCGGTTCGAGCGCCATGCCGCACAAGATGAACACCCGCTCCTCCGAGCGCATCAACGGGCTCACGCACGTGCTCCGAGGCCACCTCACGATGGCGGCCAGCATCGCCGGCGAGCAGTGGAACGAGGGCGACGTGAGCGAGTCGCAGGTGCGACGCGTCGTGCTGCCCGACGCGTCCTTCGCCTGCGAAGGCGTGCTCCTCACCACCATGGCGGTGCTCGACGGGTTCGGCGCCTACCCGGCGGTCATCGAGCGGGAGCTGCGCCGCTACCTCCCGTTCCTCGCCACCACCCGGTTCCTCGTGGCGGCGGTGAAGGCGGGCATGGGCCGGGAGGCGGCGCACGAGGTGATCAAGGAGCATGCGGTCGCGGTCGCCCTCGCCCAGCGGGAGAAGGGCGCCGACGGCAACGACCTGGTCGAGCGTCTCGGTCGCGACGACCGCTTCCCGCTCGGTGAGGTGCAGCTGGAGTCGCTGCTCACCGAGCCGCTCGATTTCGTGGGTGACGCCCGCCGCCAGGTGCGTGACGTCGTGCGCCGCATCGAGACGGTCGTGCACGCCCATCCCGAAGCTGCCCACTACCAACCGGAGCCGATCCTGTGAAGCATCTGTACAGCGGCAAGGTCCGCGACATCTACGACGCCGGCGACGGCCTCCTGCTGTTCGTCGCGTCCGACCGCTTGAGCGTGTTCGACGTCGTGCTGGGCGAGACCGTGCCCGACAAGGGTCGGGTGCTCACCGCCATGTCGAACTTCTGGTTCGACGAGCTGAGCGACGTGGTGCCGAACCACCTCGTGGCCACCGACATCCCCGACCTGCCCCCGGAGTGGGTGGGGCGGGCCACGCTGGCGCGGCGGGCCGAGATGCTCAAGATCGAGTGCATCGTGCGCGGCTACCTGAGCGGGTCGGCGTGGAAGGAGTACAAGGCGCGGGGCACCGTGAACGGCATGCCGATGCCGGCCGGCATGCAGGAGTCGCAGCAGCTGCCGGAGCCGATCTTCACGCCGTCGACCAAGGCCGAGATGGGCGACCACGACGTGAACATCACCTACGAGGAGTCGTGCGGGATCGTCGGCAAGGAGATCGCCGAGCAGGCGCGCGAGGTGTCCCTCGAGCTCTACCGCATGGGCGCCGAGCGGGCGCTGCTCAACGGCATCGTGATCGCCGACACCAAGTTCGAGCTCGGGATGATCGACGGCGAGCTGACGGTGTGCGACGAGATGCTCACCCAGGACTCCTCACGGTTCTGGCCGGCCGACCAGGTGACGCTCGGCCGCACCCCGCCGAGCTTCGACAAGCAGCCGGTGCGCGACTACGCCGAGTCGCTCGGCTGGGACAAGACACCGCCGGCACCGCCCATGCCCGACGAGGTCATCTCCGCCACGCGGGCCCGCTACATCGAGGCCTACGAGCGCATCACCGGCCTGTCCTTCGCCGACTGGCCCGGCTGAGATACTGGGCGAGTGGCGACGTTCTCGGTCCTCGTCGAGGTGAAGCTGCGGCCGGGGATCGCCGATCCGCAGGGCAGCACCATCGAGCGCTCCCTCCCGCACCTGGGCTTCGACGGCATCGCCGGGGTCAAGGTCGGCAAGGCCATCCGGTTCACCTGCGAGGCCGCCGACGAGGCCGCGTGCCGCGCCGAGGTCGACGACATGGCCCATCGGTTCCTCACGAACCCGGTGATCGAGGACTACGACCTGACCGTCCACGAGGTCGGCGCGTGACCAGGATCGGCGTCGTCCTGTTCCCCGGGTCGAACTGCGAGCAGGACGCCGTCGAAGCGGTCACCGGCCTCGGCGGTGACGCCGACCTGCTCTGGCACGGCGAGGAGTCCCTCGGCGACGCCGACGCCGTGATCGTCCCCGGCGGGTTCGCGCACGGCGACTACCTGCGCCCGGGCGCCATCGCCCGGTTCTCCCCGATCATGGGTGCGGTCGCGAGGTTCGCGGCCGACGGCGGTCCGGTGGTGGGGATCTGCAACGGGTTCCAGGTGCTCACCGAAGCCGGTCTGCTCCCCGGCGCCTTGCAGAAGAACGCGGGGCTGAAGTTCCTGTGCACCACCGTCGGTCTCCGGGTGGAGACCACGACCACCGTGCTCACCTCCGAGGCCCGGGCCGGTCAGATCCTCCAGATCCCGATCAACCACTTCGAGGGCAGCTACACCTGCAGCCCCGAGACGTTGCGCCAGCTCCACGAGGAAGACCGTGTCGTGCTCCGCTACGTCGACAACCCGAACGGCTCGATCGACGACATCGCCGGGGTGTGCAACGAGGGCCGCAACGTGGTCGGCCTCATGCCCCATCCCGAGCGGGCCTGCCACCCCCTCCTCGGTTCCACCGACGGCCAGCCGCTCCTCCGCAGCCTGCTCGCCGCCACCTCCCCCCGAACCTTGTCGCGCTGACCCGCCCCGGGCGGGCGAGCGCGACAAACGTCGTGGGTCAGCGGGTGATGCCGGCCCGCTTCAGCACCGGCGCCGGCACCCCCAGCTCGCGCCAGGCGGCGTAGGAGATCCCCTTGCGGTCGCTGTAGGGCTTGGCCGCCTGCACGAACGCGTCCTCGAGCGGCGAGAGGTCGACGGCGGCGCCGAGGGTGTCCCGTTCCTGCTGGAGGTCGATGCGCTGCTGGACGAGGCTGAGGCGGGTCACCCCGGAGGCGCCCGCCAGCTTCGCCTCGACGTCGGCCAGCTGGCGGCCGATCGACTCGGCGGTGCGCTTCCGGCCCCGCTTCGGCTTGTGCTGCTCGAGCGCCTCCAAGTAGGCGCTGACGGCGCGGCCCTGGACCCGGCCCTCGGCCATGGCCGCCTTGTGCTCCTCGGTGACACTGCCTTTCCCACGGGGACTCATAAACCGGAATCCTAGCGGCCCATTTATCGACTTTCGACCACGTCCTTTATCCCTTGAAGGGTGGCGAGCATGTTGGTCCGGTGCTCGTCGAGGCGCCGGGCGATGATCCGCTCCTCCTTGTCGGGCATCGCCGTGATCGCGGGGGTGAGGCCCGAAGGCGCCGGGCCCATCCGCATCGCCTGGCGGAGCCGGGTGCCGGCTCCCTCGGCCTCGAGCTCGAACCGCCACGACGCCGCGGGGTGGTCGGGATCGCTGACCGCCCACGCGAAGACCCGATTCTCCACCCGCTCGACGACGTAGGACGTCGAGGTCCACTCGCCCGCCGCCGGGTGCTGGTTGCGGCCGAGGAAGCTGGTCTGCGCGTCGTCGAGCCACTCGGCGCCCTGGAACTCGGTCGAGAACCGGGCGGGCAGGTTGATGTCGCTCACGAGCGGCCAGATCGCCTCGGGCGGGGCCGCCACGTACAGGTCGACCGTCACCGACGGTCCGTCGGCATAGCGCACGACCGGAACCGTAGGTTGACCGACGATGCGCGTGGCGACCTGGAACGATCCGCACTCCTCTTTTCCGGCTGACGCCGAGCGGCTCGGGGTCGACTCGCTGTGGAGCCCCGAGGCGTGGGGGTTCGACGCGTTCACCCCGCTCGCCTACGCCGCGGCGCAGACGAGCACCGTCCGGCTCGGCACCGCCATCGCCCAGATCGGCGCCCGCACCCCGGCGATGCTGGCCATGACCGCGCTCTCCATGCAGGCGCTGAGCCGGGGCCGGTTCATCCTCGGCCTCGGCACCAGCGGACCCCAGGTGATGGAGGGCTGGCACGGCGTCACCTTCGACCGGCCGATCCAGCGGACCCGAGAGACGATCGAGACCGTCCGCGCCATCTGCGCAGGCGAGAAGGTCGGCAAGATCCGCTCTCCCATCGCCCAGCACGTCCCGATCTACGTCGCCTCGCTCGGGCCCGCCAACCTCCGACTCACCGGCGAGCTGGCCGACGGGTGGATCGGCAACTCGTTCGTCCCCGAGCACGCCGAGGTGTTCTTCGCGCCGATGCGCGAGGCCGGCCGGTTCGACGAGCTCGACATCACCGTCGCCGTCGGGCTCGAGATCACCGACGACGAGACGGTCGGCAGGCGCCACGCCCGCGGCTACGCGTTCACCTTCGGCGCCATGGGCTCGCCCACCCAGAACTTCTACGTCGACGCCTTCGCCCGCCAAGGCTTCGAGGACGACGTGCGGGCCGTCCAGCGGCTGTGGCTCGACGGCAGGCGCGAGGAGGCAGCCGACCGGGTCCCCGAGGAGATCGGGTTCAAGACGAACCTGCTCGGCCCGCCGCAGATGATCAAGGAACGGCTGCGCGCCTACCGCGACTGCGGCGTCACGACGTTGCGGGTCGGGTTGCCGGCCGAGCGCGACCTCGACAGCCTCGCCCAGCTCATCGATCTCGTGCACGAGGTCGACTCGGAGTGATCTGCCTTCGCTCCGGAGCGCCGAGGCCCTTCGGGCGTCCACGCTCACCGCTCCGGCGTGCCTGCATCTGCGCGCGACCGCGGCGCCGGGTCGAGGCCCTTGGCGACCTGACCGGCTTGCTCCAGGTCGATCCGCCCGGTCGGTAGCGTCACGCTCGTGGCCCTGACCGACAGTGAGCTCGACGACATCCGCCGCATCCTCGGCCGCGAGCCCAACCGGGTCGAGGTGGCGATGTTCGACGTCATGTGGTCCGAGCACTGCTCCTACAAGTCGTCGCGGATCCACCTCGGCCGGCTGCCGACCACCGGCGAGCACGTGCTGGTGGGGCCGGGCGAGGGCGCCGGCGTGGTCGACGTGGGCGACGGCATCGCCGCCGCCATCCGCATCGAGAGCCACAACCATCCGTCGGCCATCGAGCCCTACCAGGGGGCGGCCACCGGGGCCGGTGGCATCCTCCGCGACATCTTCAGCGTCGGGGCCCGGCCCATCGCCCTGATGGACCCGCTGCGGGTCGGCAGCCTCGACGAGCCCCGCAACCGCTGGCTGCTCGAGGGGATCGTCAGCGGCATCTCCGGCTACGGCAACTCGGTGGGCGTGCCCACCGTGGGCGGCGAGGTGGTCTGCGACGACACGTACGCCGAGAACCCGCTCGTCAACGTCCTGTGCCTCGGCGTGCTCCCGGTCGAGCGTCTCGTGCTGGCCCGAGCCAGCGGTGAGGGCAACCTCGCGGTGCTGATGGGCAGCAGCACCGGCCGGGATGGCATCGGCGGCGCCGCCATGGCCAGCGAGGAGTTCGAGGACGACGACGCCGACGCCGCGGCCAAGCGTCCCGCGGTCCAGGTGGGCGATCCGTTCGAGGAGAAGCGCCTCATCGAGGCGTGTCTCACGTTGCTCGACGCCGGGCTCGCCGTCGGCGTGCAGGACCTCGGCGCCGCCGGCATCACCGGGGCGACGAGCGAGACGGCGGGCAAGGGCGGCGTCGGCATGGACGTGTTCGTCGACCGGGTGCCGCGCCGGGAGCCGGGCATGGAGCCCTGGGAGGTGATGATCAGCGAGAGCCAGGAGCGGATGCTCGCCATCGTCACCCCCGACGACCTCGACCAGGTCGTCGCCGTCTGCGAGCGGTGGGAGGTGCAGGCGACGGTGATCGGCACGGTCACCGGCTCGGGCCGGCTCCGCGTGCTCGACGGTGAGGAGATGGTCGCCGATCTGCCCGCTGCCGCGCTCAGCGACGCCGCCCCGCGGTACGAGCGCCCGCTCGCGCCCCGTCCCGCGCCGAAGCGGGCGCCGGCGCCGCCCACCGATCCGGCGGCCGCGCTCCTGGCTTCGCTGATGGACACGAGCTGGGTCTCGAGCCAGTACGACTCCCAGCTCTTCCTCAACACCGTCGCCGGCCCGGGCAGCGATGCCGCCGTGCTCCGCCTGAAGCACCCGACGACCGGTGCTGACACCGGCCGGGGGCTCGCCCTCACCACCGACGGCAACCACCGCTGGTGCGCCGAGGACGCGTTCACGGGCACCGCCCGGGTGGTGTGCGAGTCGGTCCTCAACCTGGCGTGCGTGGGGGCTCGGCCCTTGGCACTCGTCAACTGCCTGAACTTCGGCAACCCGGAGAACCCGGTCGTCATGCGCCAGCTGTCCGACTCCATCGACGGCATGGGCGAGGCGTGCCGGGCCTTCGGGATCCCGGTCATCGGCGGCAACGTCAGCCTCTACAACGCCAGCCGGGGCCAGGACATCGACCCCACACCGGTCGTCGGCCTGCTCGGCATGGTCGACGCCCTGAGCCGGCGCCCGCCGGGCGCGGTGCTCGTGGACGGCATGCGCATCGTCGTCGTCGGCGACCGGCAGGCCGACCTCGATCTCGCGGCGGTCTCCCGTACCGCCGAGGTGGTGCGGGCCCTCGTGAACGACGGTGTGGCGGTGGGTGTCCACGACATCGCCGACGGGGGGCTGGCCACGGCGCTGGCGGAGATGGCGGCGGCCTCGGGCGTGGGCGCCCGCGTCACCTACGACGGCGCCTTCGACGAGTCGGCCGGACGGGTCATCGTCTGCGTGCCGCCGGGCGCGGAGGTGCCGGGCGTCGAGATCGGCACCGCCGGCGGCGACCGGCTGACCATCGACGGGGTGCTCGACCTCGGCCTCGACGAGGTCACGAGCGCCTGGCGGGATCGGCTCCCCCAGGCCATGCGGGCTGCCGTCACCCACTGAAGTCGGGTCTCGTCGAGACCCCGACGGCGCCGACGTGATCGGACCGCGTATCGGGCGTGTCGCTCTGGCATCCTGAGTGGGTGGCGGAGCCCGAGCCCATGCCCGAGCCGACCACCCGCGACCTCGCGGTCGACGTCGACGACGACTCGCCGAAGGAGGCCTGCGGCGTCTTCGGCGTCTACGCCCCGGGCCAGGCCGTCGCCCACCTGACCTACCTCGGCATGTACGCCCTCCAGCACCGGGGTCAGGAGTCGGCGGGCATGGCCGTGTGCGACGGCACCACCATCATGGTCGACAAGGACATGGGCCTCGTCTCCAACGTGTTCAACGACCGGCGCCTGGCGTCGCTGTCGGGCCACATCGGTGTCGGCCACACCCGCTACTCGACCACCGGGTCGAGCACGTGGCACAACGCCCAGCCCGTGTATCGCTCCGCCGGCGAGACGCAGTTCGCCCTCGGCCACAACGGCAACCTGACCAACACCGAGAGTCTGGCCGCCGACGCCGGGATGCTCCCGGGCACCGTGGCCAGCGACAGCGACCTGGTGGCCGAGATGCTGGCCGCCGCCATCGTGCGCCACGGCGGCGAGCGCAGCGACGGGCGCGATCTCGAGCGGGCGCTGGTGGAGGTGCTGCCCCACCTCGAGGGCGCGTTCTCCTTCGTCCTCGCCGACGAGGGCCACCTCGTCGGCGTGCGCGACCCCAACGGGTTCCGGCCGCTGTGCCTCGGCCGGCTCGAGGGCGGTTGGGTCCTGGCGTCGGAGACGCCCGCCCTCGACATCGTCGGAGCCCACATGGTGCGCGAGATCGACCCCGGCGAGATGGTGGTGATCGACGCCAACGGCGTCCGCTCCATCAAGGCCTTCCCCGAAGACCGCATCGATCCCCGCCTGTGCCTCTTCGAGTTCGTGTACTTCGCTCGCCCCGACAGCAAGCTCTACGGCCGCAGCGTTCACGCCGCTCGCGGCCGCATGGGCGAGCTGCTCGCCGTCCAGGCGCCGCTGCCGCCCGCCCTGCCCGGCAACGAGGACGCCCCGGCGATGGTGATGGGGGTGCCGGAATCGGGGGTGCCGGCCGCCCACGGCTTCGCCAAGGCGACAGGCATCCCCTACGGCGAGGGCCTGGTGAAGAACCGCTACATCGGCCGCACGTTCATCGCCCCGTCCCAGGAGCTGCGGGCCCGGGCGGTGCGCATGAAGTACAACCCGCTCCGGGAGAACCTCGCCGGCAAGCGGGTGGTCGTGGTCGACGACTCGATCGTGCGGGGCACCACCCAGAAGGCGGTCGTCCAGATGCTGCGCGAGGCCGGCGCGCTCGAGGTCCACCTGCGGATCATGAGCCCGCCCTACCGGTGGCCGTGCTTCTACGGCATGGACACCGGCACGCGGGCCGAGCTGCTGGCAGCGAACATGACCGTCGACGAGGTCCGCGACTACCTCGGCGCCGACTCCCTCGCCTACATCGGCCTCGACCGGCTGGTGGAAGCCACCGGCGCCACCGGCGCCGGCTTCTGCGACGCCTGCCTCACCGGCCTCTACCCGGTCGAGGTCCCGGTCGGTCTGCGCAAGGGCGTGCTCGAGAAGAACGACATGCCCTCGGGCGAGGCCGTGCAGCTCACCATCGGCGAGCCGTGATGAGCGGCGAGACCTACGAGGCGGCCGGCGTCTCGATCAGCGCCGGCGAAGAGGCGGTCCAGCGCATCAAGGACCGCGTCCGCCAGACCTTCCGGCGTGAGGTGATCGGCGACATCGGCGGCTTCGGCGGCCTCTTCGCACTCGACAAGGATCGCTACAAGCACCCGGTGCTCGTGTCCTCGACCGACGGCGTCGGCACCAAGGCGATGGTCGCCCAGGCCACCGGTCGGTTCGACACGATCGGGCTCGACCTGGTCGCCATGTGCGTCGACGACATCGTGTGCCAGGGCGCCGAGCCCCTCTTCTTCCTCGACTACATCGCCGTGGGCCGGCTCGACCCTGACCACATCGAGCAGCTCGTCCACGGCATCGCCGAGGGCTGCCTGCAGGCGGGGTGCGCGCTGATCGGCGGCGAGATGGCCGAGCACCCCGGCGCCATGGAGCCCGGCGAGTTCGATCTGGTCGGCTTCGCGGTGGGTGTGGTCGAGCGCGACCGCATCATCACCGGTGCGCACCTCGCGCCCGGCGACGTGCTCATCGGCCTGCCGTCGCCCGGCCTGCGCTCCAACGGCTACTCCCTCGCCCGGCGGGTCCTCCTCGAGGTCGGGGGCCGGTCGCTCGACGACCCGGCGTGGGACGGGGCCCACCGCAGCCTGGCCGACGAGCTGCTCGAGCCCTCGGTGATCTACGCCCCGGCCCTCGCGAGCCTGATGCGTCATGTCGACATCCACGCCGTCGCCCACATCACCGGTGGCGGCATCGTCGGCAACCTGGCGCGGGTCCTCCAGCCGAGCATGGACGCCGTGGTCCACCGGCGGGCGTGGGAGGTGCCGCGGGTGTTCACCGAGATCCAGCACGTCGGCAACGTCAGCGACGACGAGATGGAGCGGGTGTTCAACCTGGGCATCGGCATGGTCGTCGCCGTCCCGGCGATGGACGCCTACAAGGCGCTCGACGACCTGCGGGCCAGCGGGCACCGGGCCGTGGAGATCGGCTCGGTCGTCGACGGCGACGGCGCCGTGCACGTGGTGCGCAGCTGATGGCGACGATCCTCATCGTCGACGACGAGCCCGACATCCTCCTGATGCTGCGCATGAGCCTCGAGGACGAGGGCCACGAGGTGGTGCTCGCCGCCGACGGTCAGATGGCGCTCGACCGCATCGCCGAGCACCGTCCCGACCTCGTGCTGCTCGACCTGATGATGCCGGTCCTCGACGGGTTCGGTGTGCTCGAGGCGTTGCAGGGTGACCAGGATCCGCTCCCGGTGGTGATGGTGTCGGCCAAGTCGGAACCGGCCGACGTCGAGCGGGCCACCAACCTCGGTGCTGTGGAGTTCGTGACCAAGCCCTTCGACCTCGATCGGGTGGTCGCCCTCGTCGCCTCGGTCCTGTCGCGCTGACGGCGCGAGGGCGGCAGTCAGCTCGCCGGCTTCCGGGCCGTGGTCAGGAGGTGGGACGACGCGCCGATCAGCGTGGGCTCGGACTCGATGTGGTCGAGCAGCTCGGCGAAGGTCTCGATCTCCCTGGTGTGGATGGTGGGCATGAACCACGCCGGTCCCTCGACGGCGGTGACGGCGGCGTCGACGAAGCCGGCCGCGAGCGCCTCGGGAACGAGCTCGTCGGGATGGTGGAAGTACGCGGTGGTGAAGAGGTCGGCGCCCTCGGGGTTGCGATGGGTGCCGGTGCCGAGCTCGGCGATCACCTGGTCGAGGTACTGCATGAGCGGCTCCCACCGGCGCGAGAGCCCGTCCAGCAGCCCCGCGTAGCGGCCGATGGCGGCGGCCGCCACCAGCCCGCCCGGGCGCAGCACCCGGAAGCTCTCCGACCACGCGAGCGCCCGGTCCGCCTGCTCGGGCAGGTGATAGAGCGGGCCGAGCAGCAGCACGACGTCATAGGACGCATCCGGGCGCTGCAGGTGGCGGGCGTCGCCCACCTCGGCGACGATGCCGGCCTCGGCGCACCGCCGGACGTGCACCGGCGCCAGGTCGACGACCTCGACGTCGTAGCCGAGGTCGAGCAGCCACCGGGCGTAGACGCCGGGGCCCCCGCCGACGTCGAGGACGCGTGCCGGTGCCGGCGGCAGGTGGCGCCCGAGGATGCGCTGGGTCCTCGCCAGCTCGAGCCGGCCGGGGCCGGTGCTGGTGAGGCGGGCGTGCTCGAGGTCCTCCTCGTAGTGGCGGACGACGTCGGTGTCGGGCTCCATGCCCGATGGTCTCAGCCCGGCAGCAGCTC
>Ga0247717_1000299_pt1 | contig 15538 bp, 16 predicted proteins | sample 24E_NmetaG_FD_189047 | JGI IMG/M metagenome (GOLD analysis project Ga0247717, IMG submission 189047) | Soil microbial communities from hillslope of Landscape Evolution Observatory, University of Arizona, Oracle, AZ, United States - 2-4-E_N | ecosystem: Engineered > Artificial ecosystem >... | reverse complement strand
GCCCCACCGGAAGGTCCCGAGGCGGCGGACCCTCTCGGCCGTCTCGGCCACCGCGTACACGGGGTCGGTCGGCGCCACGTTGAAGCGGGGTCCGAGATCCGGGGCGACGACCTCGTCGACGTCGAAATGCTCAGCGAGCTCGGCCGCCGTCGAGCGCGAGGTGAACCGCCCGCACATCGCCTGGAACCTACCGGGCGAGCATCCCCCACTCGCGTGGCGCGATTCCGCACACTGCTCGTACGCGCACGTTCAGGGGGCCGCGGGTGCAGCATCGGCGCCGACGGGGGGTCGTCGGGGTGGTGGGCCTCGCACTCGTGTCGGGTGCGGCATGGTTGGCGGTCACCGGCGGCGGTGCGACCGCCGCCCCCGGGGGGCCGGACGGGGCCGACCGCGCCGTCCCCCTCGCATCGGTCAACGCCGACGGTGCGATCGAGGCCGCCGCGGCCGGCGTGATCGTGCACCGCCGCGAGGCCGGTGTGTACGACGTGACCCTGGACGTTCCGGCGGCCCTGTCGGTCTCGTCGTGGAGCGCGCCGGCCACGGTGATCCTGACCCCCACCACCGCCACCGGCTGGGTCGTCACGTTCCTCGCCGACGACCAGCCCGTCGACGTCGACTTCACCTTGCACGCGTCGCCCGCCGGCTGATCTGGCCTACCGTGCCGCGATGGGCGAGATCGGTGGCGTCGACCTCGGGCGGTTGGCGTCGTGGATGGACGAGCGCGGTCTTGACGCCGGTCCGATCGTCGATGGCGAGCTGATCGCCGGTGGCACCCAGAACATCCTCTTGCGGTTCCGACGAGGTGACCGGACCTACGTCCTGCGCCGGCCGCCACCCCACAAGCGGTCGAACAGCGACGAGACGATGCGGCGGGAGGCGATGGTCCTCGCCGCCCTGGCCGGCACCGAGGTGCCCCATCCGGCGCTGATCGCGGCCGAGCCCGACGTCGACGTGATCGGCGCCGCGTTCTACCTCATGGAGCCGGTCGACGGGTTCAACCCGAGCATGGGACTCCCCCAGCCCCACGCGTCGGATCCCGCGCTCCAGCGGTCGATGGGGCTCTCCATGGCCGACGCCATCGCCGCCCTCGGGCGCGTCGATCACGAGGCGGCCGGGCTCAGCGGCCTCGGGAAGCCCGCCGGGTGGCTCGAGCGCCAGGTCGATCGGTGGCGGTCCCACCTGGCGTCCTACGACGCGATCGAGGGCTACCGCGGCGCGGAGATCCCGGGCCTCGACCAGGTGGCGGCGTGGCTCGAGGAGCGGCGGCCGTCGGTGTGGACGCCGGGCTTGATCCACGGCGACTTCCACTTCGCCAACGTCATCATCCGCCGCGATGCCGGGGAGCTGGCCGCCGTCGTCGATTGGGAGCTGGCGACGATCGGCGACCCGCTGCTCGACCTCGGTCACCTGCTGGCGACGTGGCCGACCACGGGCGCCGGCGTGGCTGCCGGCCTCGGCGCCACCGCCCTGCCGAGCCCCGACGCGGTGATCGAGCGGTACGCGGCGGGAAGCACCCGGGACGTCTCGAACGCCGGGTGGTACCGCGTCCTCGCCTGCTACCGGCTCGGGATCATCCTCGAGGGGACGAACGCCCGCGCCGACGCCGGCCAGGCCCCGCGGGAGATCGGCGACCTCCTCCACGCCCACACCGTCAGCCTCTTCGAGCAGGCCCTGGAGCTCATCGAAGCCTGAGCCGCCGGGGCGAGCTCAGCCGCCGACGATCGCGTCCAGGGTCCGTGCCTGCGCGTCGCTCACCGCGGCGGTGCCTCCCAGGATCAGGATGCTGCTGGCCCCGAGGTCGGTGATGGCGTCGCCCGTGACCTGCGGGATCGACCCCGGCGGCAGGAGGAGGAGCGGCCGGCCGAGCGCCCCGGCGACGAGACCATCGGGAAAGTTGGTGCCGGTCGCGACCAGCACCTCGTCGGCGAACCCGAACATCGACGCAACGAGCGCTGAGGTGGCGTACCGATCGGTTCCCGCGACGCGCAGGACCTCGATCCCGAGTGCCTCGATGGACGCGACCGCGGCGTCGGACACCGCGGCCGTCCCGCCGAGCACGTAGACGAAGTCCGGCCCGAGGCGGTCGAGCTCGTCGAGCGTCTCGGCCGGCACCGACCCGCGCTGGGTCAGTAGGAGCGGAGTCGGTGGGCTCCACGCCGAGAACGCCGCTCCACCGAGGGCGTCGGCGAAGTTCTCGCCCGAGGCGATCACCGCCATCGGTGCGCCGTCGGACAGACCGGCCGGGAAGGCGTGGCGCGAGACCGCCACCGCCGTCTCGTAGCGGTTCGTGCCTGCCACGCGAACGACCGAGCCGGAGGTGTGGGCCCCAAGGGCTTGCACCACGGCGGGCGAGACGGCGCCGTCGCCGCCCACGACGATGATCTGCTGCGGGGCGAGCACGTCGAGGGCCGCCGCCGTCTCGGCCGGGATCGAGTCGCGGTTCGTCAGCAGAACGGGTCCCGAGAACGTCGACGCGGCCGACGCCGACGCCAGCGCGTCGGCGAAGGCGAGGCCGGTCACCACGAACGCGGCGGGCACACCCGGCGCGAACCGGTCGACGGCGAGCTCGGCGGCGGTGGCGAAGCGGTTGGCGCCGGCCAGACGTGTCGTGTGCTCGAGCGGCCTGTCGTCGGGCGGCGGCTCACCGACGTTGGCCGCAACGAAGGCCGCGAACGTCGACACCCGCGTGTACGCCGTCGGCGTGTGCCCGCACGACGGGCCCCAGCTCACGATGCCGATCTGGACCCGCTCGGAGCCGTCGAGGGTGACCAGCGGCCCCCCGCTGTCACCCTGGCAGGCGTCGACGCCACCGTCGGCGTCGCTCTCCGGAGCGCCGGCGCACAGCATCGTCTCGGCTCGGTAGTCCGACCCGGATCCGGGTGCGAAGTCGTTCATCATCGCGACGCACTCGGCGTCGGCGACGATCGGCATCGACGCCTCCTGGAGGCGGTTGCCGAAGACCTGGTTCTCCTGGTCGTTGCTGAGGCCACCCCATCCGGTCAGGACGGCGGTCCGGCCGGCTGACTCGAGCACGGTGTCCCCACTGGCCGCCACGCGCACGGCGGGCGCCGAGGTCGGCGACGAGAGCCTGATCAGCGCGATGTCGTTGTCGATGGTCGCCTCGTCGTAGCCGGGATGGACGACGACCTGCGCCGCCCTGATGCGCTGCCCGTCGCCGGCCGAGAGGTCGGCCGAGCCGGTGAGCACGTCGATCGAGCCGGGCGGCGTGGTGGCACCGTCGGACACGACACAGTGGGCGGCGGTCAGGATCCACTCCGGGTCGATGACCGATCCGCCACAGAACTGCGCCGCGAAGCGGTCCGGCACGTCGGACTGCAGGAGTCCGGCCATGTACGGGTACTCGCCGGGACTGGCGTCCCCACCGTTGGTGATCTGGGGCGTGAACCGGGTCGACGCATCCGCGGCAGCGGGCAGGGCGACGACGGAGAGCAGCGCGGCGGCGACGCCGAGCATCGAGGACTTCCAGTGGGAGGGAATCTGGCGATCTTCACCGATGGCGGCGGAACCGGCGAGGATGGTTCGTCCCGGACGGTGACACGCGTGGTCACGCGGAGGCATCCCGCTCCGTGGCTGGGTCGGGCTGCGACATCATTAGCCTTCCGGCGTGCTCCACCACCTCACCCTCTGGGTGCCCGACCTCGAGCGGGCGGCGGCGCCGTGGCAGTGGCTGATGGTCGAGCGCCTCGGCTACGAGGCCGAGCAGCGTGACGACGGGTTGATGGTGCTGTTCCGAGATGGCAACGGCTTCACCCTCGTGCTCGAGGAGTCTCCCGACATGGTGCCGGGCATGTTGCACAGCCGCCTGCGGCCGGGGCTGAACCACGTCGCCTTCACGCTCGACTCCGCGGCCGAGCTCGACGCCGTCGTCGAGGCGGCCCCGAGCCACGGGTGGTCGTCGCTGCCCGTCGACCGCCATCCCATCGCCGGCGGCGCCGCCGTCGCCTACCTCGAGGACCGCGACGGGTTCGAGGTCGAGCTCGTCGCCCCCGTCCCCGAGGTCTCGGGGCATCCGGACCGGTAGAGCCGGCCTGGGTGCGCCGAGATCCTGCCCGGACTCGCTACCGACGTGGACTCTGACTAGTCCTCACCGTCGATCCGTCGCTCGAGCCGGTCGAGCGTCCTTTCGATCCAATCGAACGCACCCTCGACCCGCGTCAGCCTCGATTCGACCTCGACATCGGCGAGCTGCGATCGGATCGCGTCGAACGGGTCATCGGGCAGGCGCGTCTCGGTCACCATCGCCATTGCGGTCTCGTAATCGGCGCCTTCGGCGACCAATCCCCGCACCGCCTGGGACTCTGCGGCCCTGGCCTTGGTGCCTGTCTCCAAGATGGCGACCCGTTCAGCGATGGCCGATCCGACCACGTCGAAGTCTCCCCGGTTGGCCGCGTCGACGATCCGATCCTCGCACTCGCTCAGCATGCCGTCGTAGTCGAGCATCGCGTTGCCCCCTGGCCTGTCGTCGTGGTGTGATGTCGGTGTCCGTGGCCAGCCGATGTTGCGAGCCGATTGCTCGGAGTGCGGCCGGGCCTCGGTCGACTGGCCGCTCACCGTCGGAGCTGCTCGTCGACCGTCTGACCTGCACGTACGCGAGTCGGGCTGGGGAGATTCGAACTCCCGACCTCTTGACCCCCAGTCAAGCGCGCTAACCAAACTGCGCCACAGCCCGTGGAGGGGCACAGGGTACCGGTCCGGCGGTCCTACACGATCCAGCCGACCATCTGGACCAGCCGCCACCCGAGGTAGACCACGACGGCGACCACGAGCAGCTTGAAGTGCCACGGCGCCTTGGGCTGCGCGTCGATCCCGGCCGGGTTCACGAGGGTCGACCCGCACTCGGGACAGGTCCCGTCCTGGTTCATCGACGGCGGCGTCCAGAACCGGCTGCACGCCTCGCACCACGGCACCGGGTCAGGCTACGGCTGGCACCCCCGCTTCCCGGCGACCCGGGACGCCGGGCGCTTCAGGAGGCCCGACGAGAGCGGGGGCCGGCGGCGGCGATGCGCGACGGCACCGGATGGCCGACGATCGCCGCCACCAGCGCGGACGCCTCGAGGAGCAGATCGAGCGACACGCCGGTCACCACCCCGAGGTCGTCGCACAGGTGGACGAGGTCCTCGGTGGCCAGGTTCCCGGCGGCTCCGGCGGCGAACGGCGAGCCGCCGAGTCCCCCCACCGAGGTGTCGAAGCGGCGTACGCCGAGCTCCATGGCGGCATAGGCGTTCACGAGCGCGGTCCCCCGCGTCTCGTGCAGGTGGAGGCCGACGGCCGGGCCCACCTCGGCCACGAGCTCCCGGACCCGTCGCGGCGTCGCCATGCCCGTGGTGTCGGCCATGCTGAGCGCGGTGGCGCCGGCGTCGAGCAGGCGATCGCCGAGCAGCCCGACCCGCTCGGGCCGGATGTCGCCCTCGTACGGGGAGCCGAAGGCGCAGGAGATCACGGCGTCGATCTCGAGCGCGCCGGCGGCGGCGCGGATCCCGGCCAGCTCCTCGATCGACTCCTCGATCGACATCTTCACGTTCTTCTCGTTGTAGGCGGCCGAGGCCGACGCCGTGAAGGTGAGGGCGTCGACGCCCGCCTCCACGGCCAGCTGCGCGCCCCGGACGTTGGGCACGAGACCGAGGTAGCGCACGCCGTCGGCCTTCGCCACCGAGGCGATCACCTCCCCGGGCGATGCCATCGACGGCACCGCCTTCGGCGACACGAACGACACCGCCTCGATCTCCCGGAGCCCGGCGGCGGCCAACGCCTCGATGAGCCGCACGCGGTCCTCGACCGGCACCGGCGCCTCGGCCTGGAGCCCGTCGCGCGGGCCGACCTCACGGATCACGATGGCGTCGGTCATCAGACGGGCGGCACGCCGTGGCGGCGGTTGGAGAACGTCCGGTCCTTGCCCATGGCCGCCGACAGGCGCCGGACGACCTCGAAGCGCAGGTCCTCGAAGTCGACGATGGCGTCGACGACGAGCTCGGACGCCAGCCGGAGCAGATCGACGTCGGCCTCGTACTCGCGGCGCTGGGCCTCGACGAAGGAGGCGCGCTCGTCGTCGTCGTCGATGGCGGCGATGCGGTTGGCGTAGACGGCGTTGACCGCCGCCTCCGGACCCATCACCGCGATCTTCGCGGTGGGCAGGGCGATGGTGGCCTCCGGCTCGAACGCCGGGCCCGACATCGCGTACAGCCCGGCCCCGTAGGCCTTGCGCACGATCACCGACACCTTCGGCACGGTGGCCTCGGACACGGCGGTGATCATCTTGGCGCCGTGCCGGATGATCCCCTCCCGCTCGACCTGGGTCCCGACCATGAAGCCCGGGACGTCGGCGAGGAAGACCAGCGGGATGTTGAAGGCGTCGCAGCACCAGATGAAGCGTGCGGCCTTGTCGGCCGAGTCGCCGAACAGCACCCCGCCCTTCTGCATCGGGTTGTTGGCGACGACGCCGACGGGATGACCCTCGAGACGCCCGAAGCCGACGATGAGCTCCGGCGCGAACAGGGGCTTGATCTCGAACCACGAGTCGGCGTCGATCAGCCCGTCGATGACGCGGTGCATGTCGTAGCCCTGCGCCTCCTCGGCGGGCACGATCGAGGCGGTCAGCGGCTCGCTCGGCGGGTCGGCCTCGTAGACCGGCGGCTCGTCGCGCCACGACGAAGGGAGGTACGAGAAGTAGGCGCGCGCCATGGCGATCGCCTCCTCGTCGCCGCTCGCGAGCAGGTCGCCGCACCCGCTCACGGTGCAGTGCATGCGGGCGCCACCCATCTCCTCGAGCGTGGTCTTCTCACCGATGACCATCTCGGCCATGCGGGGGGAGCCCAGGTACATCGACGCGTTCCCTTCGACCATCACCACGACGTCGCAGAACGACGGGATGTAGGCGCCGCCGGCGGCCGACGGCCCGAACAGGCAGCAGATCTGCGGCACCTTCCCCGAGAGCCGGACCTGGTTGTAGAAGATGCGCCCCGCGCCCCGCCGTCCGGGGAACAGCTCGACCTGGTCGGTGATGCGGGCGCCGGCCGAGTCGACCAGCCAGAACACCGGAAGCTCGTCCCGCAGCGCCCGTTCCGTGAGCCGGACGATCTTCTCGACCGTGCGCGCGCCCCACGAACCCGCCTTCACGGTCGGGTCGTTGGCCATGACGCACACCGGCCGACCGTCCACGCGACCGATGCCGGTCACGACCCCGTCGGCGGGCAGGTCGTCGGCGGCAGCGTTCGCCAGCAGCCCGTCCTCGACGAAGGAGCCGTCATCGACGAGGAGGGCGATGCGGTCCCGCACGAACAGCTTCCCCTGCTGCCGCAGCTTCTCGCCGCCGGTGGCCAGGTTGCCGTCCAGCGCCCGGGCGCGGGCCTTGGCGATCTCCTCTGCGCTCATCGGACCCACCTCATGTGGTGCGGCGCACCGCGAGGATCGCGATGTCGTCGTTGAGGGGTCCGGAGGCGTAGTCCTCGGCCGCCTCACCCAGCGACTTGCACAGCACGTCGACGTCGACGCCCGGGTCCCGGCGGAGGTGGTTGGCGATCCGGTCCTCCCCGAAGAGGGACTCGCCGTTGCGGGCCTCGGCCAGCCCGTCGGTGTAGAGGAGCACGAGATCGCCGGCGGCCAGCGGCACCTCCCGGCTCGTGTACTCGCCGTCGCTGGTGAGTGAGATCAGCGGTCCGGTCGCCTCGAGGCCCCGGACCTCGCCACCGTGCCAGAGGAACGCCGGCGGGTGGCCGGCCGACGCATACCGGAGCGTCCCCGCCTCGGTGTCGAACACGACCACCGCCATGGAGATGAACTCCTCGCCGTGGTGCTGGGAGAAGACCTGGCCGTTCAGCTCCTCGAGCGCCTGGCCGGGGTCGCGGAACTGACGGAGGAAGAGCCGCAACAGGTACTTCGCCTGGAAGGCGGTGATCGACGGCTCGATGCCGTGACCGGACACGTCACCGATCACCGCCGCGATGCGCGAGCGACCGGTGCGGAACACGTCGTAGAAGTCGCCCGCCATCATGCCGGTGCCGGCGCGGTAGAGCGTCCCCACCTCGAAGCCGGGGATCTCGGCCAGCTCCTCCGGGGCGAGCCGGGCCGCCCACCGCCGGGGGGCCAGTGCCTCCTGCTCGAGGACCTCCTCGGCCCGCTGCTCGAGCTGCGACCGGCTCTCCGCCATCCGCGCCTGGCGCAGGAGGGCCCGGCCGTAGCGGAGCGACAGGGCGGCGGGCACCACGGCCGCGAACAGCACGTAGCGCCCCCACCGCAGCGACCACCCGGCCTCGATCACGGCGACGACGAGGACCACGAGGTAGAGGCCGGCGGCGTGGACGTCCTTCAGGTACGCCGCTCGGGCCAGCAGCGACGCCTCCGACTCGGCGCCGGTTGACGCCGAGATCCGGGTGTGGGCCCGCTGCAGCCGCCGGGCCGAGCGCCCCCACACGACTGCCGCGGCCAGGGCGGCGGCCGCCACGACGACCAGGGCCGGTTGGTCCAGCATCTGCGCGAAGACTACGACGACCGGCGCCGCACCCGGACCTTCAACGGGGTGTTCCCGAACCCGAAGTGCTCCCGGATCTTGCGCTCCAGGTAGCGAAGGTAGGTGGGCGGCAGGTCGCGGTTGGCGAACAGGGTGAACGTCGGGGGGTCGATGGCGCCCTGCGTGGCGTAGAGCACCCGCCCCGTGGGCGAGGGGTGGGCGGCCTGGGCGGCCTGGAGCACCTGGTTGAGCTCCCGGGTGGGCACTCGGCGGTGGTAGGCCTCGATGGCGTCGTCGATGGCGGGTAGCAGCCGGTGCACGCCCTTGCCGGTGAGGGCGCTGCCCTTCAGCACCGGCGACGTCGCCAGGAAGTGCAGCTTGTCGCCCACCTGGAACAGCACGTCCTGGCGGCGCTCGGCGTCGAGGGTCTCCCACTTGTTGAGCAGGATCACCACCGGCGAGCCGGCGGCGTCGATCCGCTCCGCCAGGCGTTGGTCCTGGGCGGTCACGCCGTCGGTGGCGTCGATCACGAGGATGGCCACGTCGGCCTCGTCGATGGCCTGGAGCGCACGCACCAGCGAGTAGTACTCGGTGCCCTCGTCGATCTTCGCCTTGCGGCGCATCCCGGCGGTGTCGAGGAACCGCAGGCGGCCCGATGCCGTCTCGACCACCGTGTCGACGGTGTCCCGGGTCGTGCCCGGCATGTCGTGGACGACGGAGCGCTCCTCGCCGATCAACCGGTTGAACAGGGTCGACTTGCCGACGTTGGGCCGCCCGACGATGGCGACGCCGGGAACCTTCTCGTCGGCGTCGCCGTCGTCGCTGGTCGCGCCGTCGTCGGCCTCGGGAGGGAGCAGCCGCACCACCTCATCGAGCAGGTCGCCGGTGCCCCGACCGTGGAGCGCCGACACCAGCCACGGGTCGCCCAGACCGAGCTTCACCAGGTCCCACGCGTCGGACTCCCGGGATTCCCCGTCGACCTTGTTGGCGACCAGCAGCACGGGCACGCTGCCCGCCCGCACCCGTTGGGCGACGGCCCGGTCCTCGGTGGTGATGCCGATGGCGGCGTCGACGACCACGAGCACGAGGTCGGCACCCTGCCATGCCTGCTCGGCCTGGTGGCTGACCTTGTCGTCGAGGGCACTGCCCTTGGCCATCCATCCGCCGGTGTCGACGACCAGGAAGTGCCGGCCGCTCCACTCCGCCTCGACCGCCTTGCGGTCGCGGGTCACACCCGGCTTCTCCTCGACGATCGCCGCCCGCCGGCCGACGATGCGGTTGAGCAGCGTCGACTTCCCCACGTTCGGCCGCCCGACGACGGCCACCACCGGCAGCGTCATCCTGCGAGTTCCAGCGCGGCCCGGAGCGACACGCCGTCGGTGGGCACGATCTCGACCGGCCGGGGCAGGTCGGCCGGCACCGAGCCGTCGAGGAACCGGCCCTGACTGAGGCACACGTCGGGCAGCAGGTACCGGTCACCCTCGGGCTGCTCGGCCAGCACCCGCGCCACGTCGACGCCGGTCAGGAGCCCCGTGACCGCCGTCGTCCCTCCGAAGAACCGGTTCTCGATCGGGATCACCCGCACGTCCGGCCGCCCGGCCAGCAGCGGCCTCAGCACGCGCGCCCCGTATTCCCCGGTGAGCACGCCGACCGGGCGCCGCTCCTCGCGGTCGGTTCGGGAGCGCCGTCCTGCGCCGAGCACGACGCGCGTGGCGCGGTAGCCCTCGGCCGGCGCGCCGTCGACGGCGGCGAAGAACCCCGAGCGGGGACCGGTCCCGACCGCGACCTCGCCGGCGAGCTCCAGCGCGAACAGCCGGGCCATCCCGACGCCGTCCTCGTGCATGGCGAAGCCCTCGTAGTGCTCGGCGGCGGGGAACGGCCGGTCGGCGAGCAGGTAGTACTCGTCGGCCAGGAACGCCAGGCGCCGGCCCAGCAGCCGCTGGTACGTCGGCTGCCACGACTCGACGGCGTCGACCACCGCCGCCGCCTCTCCCTGCGTGTGCGGTCGGAGCGACGGCTCGGGGTTGAAGGCGCTGATCCCGAGCGGCACCACGCACAGCGTCGCCAGCTCGGGATACTCGCCGAGCACACCCGCGAGGGTGGCCTCGAGCACGTCGCCGTCGTTCACGCCCGGGCAGACGACCACTTGGCCGTGCACGGTGATGCCGTGATCGAGCAGGGCCCGCAACCATCGGAGCGATGTGGCGCCGCGGCGGTTCTTGAGCATGCGGGCCCGCACCTCGGGGTCGGTGGCGTGGATCGACACGTGCAGCGGCGACAGCCCCTCGGTGACCACCCGCTCGAGGTCGGCCTCCGTGAAGCGGGTGAGCGTCGTGAAGTTGCCGTACAGGAACGACAGCCGGTAGTCGTCGTCCTTCAGGTACAGCGACCGGCGCATGCCCTTCGGCAGCTGGTAGATGAAGCAGAACTCGCAGTGGTTGTCGCAGGTGCGGACCCGGTCGAACACCGAGGAGTGCACCTCGGCGCCGAGCGCCTCGCCCTCCCGCTTCGGCACCCGGACGAGCACCTCGAGCCCACCGCGCCGCACCTCGAGCTCGGGGTCGGCGTCGTCGACCATCAGGCGCCACTCGAGGACGTCCCGCGGCATCCGCCCGCCGATGCTCACCACCTCGTCGCCGGGTACCAGGCCGGCCCGGGCCGCGGGCGAACCCGGCTCCACGGCAACGATCCGGGGCACGTCGACGGCGCGCGCGGCGTCGAGCCGGCCTACGGACATCACCCCAGGGTACGGCCCCTAGCCTGGGAACATGCCGGTCGACAAGGTGCTGCTGGCCGCCCCCCGGGGCTTCTGCGCCGGCGTCGAGATGGCCATCAAGGCGCTGGCGTGGATGGTGCGCACCTTCGAGCCGCCGATCTACTGCTACCACGAGATCGTCCACAACCGGGTCGTGGTCGACCGCTTCCGCGATCTCGGCGTCGTCTTCGTCGACGACATCGCCGAGGTGCCGAGCGGTGCTCCCATCATGCTGTCCGCGCACGGGTCGGCACCCGAGGTGGTGCAGACGGCGCGCGACCGGGGCGGGTTCGTGGTGAACGCGGTGTGCCCGCTGGTCACCAAGGTCCACCACGAGGTGAAGACCCGGGCGGGCAAGGGCTACACGGTCGTGTACGTCGGTCACGAGGGCCACGACGAGGCGGTGGGCACCATGGCGGTCGCCCCCGGGTCGACCGCCCTCGTCGAGACCGAGGCCGACGTCGCGGCCCTCGACGATCCGGGCACGCCCGTCGCCCTGCTGGCCCAGACGACGCTCAGCCACCACGACTGGCAGGGCGTGCTCGAGGCCGCCCGCGAGCGGTGGCCCGATCTCTGGATGCCGGGGCGCAGCGATCTCTGCTTCGCGACCACGAACCGCCAGACGGCGCTCCAGCAGATCGCACCGGCGTGCGATGCCATCGTCGTCATCGGCTCGGCGAACTCCTCCAACACGGTCGCGCTCGAGAAGGTGGCGCGAGCGGCGGGGGCCGACCGCGTCCTGCGAGTCAACAGCGTCGACGAGGTGCCCCGCGACCTGCACGGCACCGTCGGCGTCACCGCCGGCGCGTCCGCCCCCGAGGAGCTCGTCCGCGCCGTCATCGCACGACTGGCGCCGGTCGGGGGCGTCGAGGAGGTGCGCATCACCAGCGAAGACGAGTACTTCCCCCTCCCCCGCGAGCTGCGTGACCTCCTCGGTCCCGACAAGATCGCCGGCGACCGCGAGGTCGCCGCCTCCGACGTGCTGGCCGACCTGGCCCGCTGACTGGGAGGATGGCGCCCATGGCTACCAGCTTCACGAGCATGGACACCTCGACCGCCGAGCAGTGGGCGGTGATCGGCGCCGAGACGGCGAAGAACCAGGGCCGCGTCGCCGAGCGGGTGCTCGACCTTCTGCGCTCCCTCGCCGACATCGTCGACGGCTTCGCCACCGACCAGCTCACCCACTGCCTCCAGACGGCGACCCGGGCCGAGCGGGACGGCGCCGACGACGAGGTCGTCGTGGCCAGCCTCTGCCACGACATCGGCAAGGCGATCTCGGTGCCCAACCACCCGGCGATCGCCGCCGAGATCCTCAAGCCGTACGTCCGCCCCGAGGTCTACGACATGATCCGCGTGCACCAGGACTTCCAGGGCCGCCACTACTACGCCCACTTCGGCGGCGATCCCGATGCCCGCGAGAAGCACCGGGCGACCCTCGCCCCCGAGGTGTTCGACCTCGCCGCCCGCTTCGCCGACGACTGGGATCAGACCGCCTTCGATCCCGACTACGACACCCTCCCCCTCGAGCACTTCGAGGGCCGCGTCCGCAAGGTCTTCGGCGCCGCCAACCTCATCCCCGGCTGAGCCCCGAAGATCTCGGGCTGGTGCACGCCCTACCAGGGCCTTCGTCGGCCCGAGATCTTGGGTGGGGTGGTCAGTCGAGGAGGCCGACGGTGCGCTGGGCGTCGTCGAAGAGGACTTGGACGCGCTCCTTGAGCGTGGCCGTCAGCTCGGCCACGGCCCGGCGCGGCACCCGCGCGCCCTCCTCACGCGCCTCGGGCCAGATGGGCTCGCCGACCACGAGGTGGATCTTCACCGGGCGGATCATCTTCGAGCCCTTGGGCATCGCCCGCTCCGAGCCGCCGATGCCGACGGGCACGATCGGCACCCGGGCCCGCGACGCCACATAGGCCGGGCCGTCGAAGAGGGGCTGCACGTCGGGCCCCCGCTGGCGGGTCCCTTCGGGGAACATCACGACCGGCTCCCCCGCGCGCAACGTCTCCTCGAGCGCCCGCATCGCATCGCGGTCGGGCGTTCCCCGCACCACCGGGATGGCGCCGAGGCTCTCCCACACGCGGCCGAGCCCGAACTTCCAGATCGAGTCCTTGGCCAGGTACCGCATCCGGCGGCGCGTCACCGCCGCGACGATCGCGAAGTCGACGTTGCTGCGGTGCACCGGAGCCAAGATGAACGGACCGGTCGCCGGCACGTGCTCCTTGCCGGTGACCGTCACCCGCCAGTACAGCCGGCAGAACCCGATGACGAGGCTGCGGGCGAAGGCGTACCAGAGACGTGCGGGCGTCAATCGAGGAGTCCCAGCACGATGTCGACCACCTCGTCGACGGTGTGGTCGGTGGTGTCGATGACCACCGCGTCGCGCGCGCGGTTCAGCGGGGACGCCTCTCTCGTCGAATCGAGCGTGTCGCGCGCTGCCATGTCCGCCGCCACCGCCTCGAACTCGAGATCTTCGACCTCCTTGTGCCGACGGTCGGCACGAACGGCAAGGCGCGCCGTGAGGTACACCTTGGGGTGCGCCTCGGGCCACACCACCGCACCGATGTCGCGGCCCTCCACCACGCCGCCGCCGTGCTTCACGATCCACTCCCGCTGGCGCCGCACCATCTCCGAGCGCACGGCGGGGTTGGCCGCCACGGCGCTCACCGCCCTCGTCACCTCCGGACCCCGGATCTCGATCGACGCGTCCACGCCGTCGACCGTCGTCACACCCCGCTCGACCGAGAGCTCGATCTGCTCGGCCACACGCGTCACCGGCTCGGCATCCTCGGGGTCGACGTTCCGCCGCAGGCACGCGAAGGCGACACCCCGGTACATGGCGCCGGTGTCGAGGTACTCCAGGCCGAGCCGCTCGGCGAGGTGGCGGGCGACGGTGGACTTCCCCGAACCGGAGGGCCCGTCGATGGCGACGACCCGGAGGCTGGCGGGGGCGGGCGTGGCACTCATGGCGCGCTCATGATCGCAAGGAATCCAGCGTCGACCAGAAACCGGGGAACGTCTTGCCCACGCAGTCGGGGTCGGCGATCTCGATGCCCGGCGCCGCGAGACCGAGAACGGCGAAGCTCATCGCCATCCGGTGGTCGTCATAGGTCTCGATGCGGGCCGGTTGCGGGCTGCCCGGGTGGACGACGAAGCCGTCGGGTCGCTCCTCGGCGTGGATCCCCGCCCGCTGGAGCTCGCGCACGGTGTTGCCGATGCGGTCGGTCTCCTTGCCCCGGATGAACCCGATCCCGGTCAGACCCACCGGGGAGTCGGCGAACGCCGCCACGACGGCAAGGGTCTGCGCCGTGTCGGAGAGGTCGGACAGGTCGGCGTCGATGCCCCGCAGCGTCCCGGTGCCCTCCACCGTGATCGCCGTCTCCTCCCAGGTCACCCGGGCCCCCATGCGCTCGAGGATGCGGACGAAGGCGACGTCTCCCTGCATCGAGTCGCGGCCCAGGCCCTCGACCCGCACGCGGCCGCCCGTGATCGCCGCGGCGGCGAAGAAGTAGGACGCGGCCGACGCGTCGGGCTCGACGGCGTAGGTGCGACCGCTGTAGCCGGAGAACGGGACGTGAAGGCCATCGACGCGGGCCCCGAAGGCCTCCATCACCGACCGCGTGAGCTCGACGTAGGGCTTGGAGACGAGTGGTGTCGTGAGCTCGACGGTGAGCCCGCGGGGCATCACCGCGCCCGCCAGCAGGAGGCCCGAGAGGAACTGGCTCGACGTGTCGCCCGTGATCGCCACCGTGCCACCCAGGACCGGACCCCGGACCTCCACCGGGAGGTGATCGCCCGTCACTGTCGCGCCGAGCGCCCGCAGGGCGTCGAGCACCGGTCCCATGGGCCGCGCCCGCAGGGGCGGCGCGCCGTCGATCCGGTACCGGCCGGCGGCGGTGGCCACGACCGGGAGGAGGAACCGAGCCGTCGTCCCCGACAGCCGGGCGTCGAGGGTGGCGGCGTCGGTCCACCGGCGGCGAGTCACGTTGAGGGTGGTGCCGTCGACCACGATGCGGGTGCCGAGCTGGCGGAGGCACGTGCACATGGCGTCGGTGTCGTCGGCGACCAGCGCGCCGGTGATGGTCGACGGCTGCCGAGCCAGCGCCGCGCACACCAGGGCCCGGTTGGTGATGCTCTTCGAGCCCGGCAGCTCCACGACCGCATCGAGCGGTGCCGTGAGCGGCGCCACCGCACGCGCGGTCACTCGGGGCTCCGCTGCATCACTCGAGGCTCCGCTGCATCATTCGGGGCTCCGCCACGTCACTCGAGGTTCCGCCGCGTCACTCGAGGCTCCGCCACGACGACCGGTAGCCGCGGGCGATGAG
>Ga0247717_1000295_pt1 | contig 15689 bp, 20 predicted proteins | sample 24E_NmetaG_FD_189047 | JGI IMG/M metagenome (GOLD analysis project Ga0247717, IMG submission 189047) | Soil microbial communities from hillslope of Landscape Evolution Observatory, University of Arizona, Oracle, AZ, United States - 2-4-E_N | ecosystem: Engineered > Artificial ecosystem >... | reverse complement strand
GCGCTCGCGGCGCGAGACGCGGACGATCTCGTCGGCAAGCTCGCGCGAGCGCTGCTCGCGGAATTTGGCCGCCTTCTCGCGCGCGGCAGCAAGGAGCGCTTCCGCCTCCGCGCGGGCCTTTGCCGCCTGGGCGTCGGCTTCGCTGCGGGCCTGCGCCCGGATCCCGTCGACCACGTTCTCGAGGGCCATGGTTCCACCTGGGGTTCGTTTCCGCTTCAGAGCGTCGGGATCCTGCCGGAGAGCAGGATGAGGCCGACGAAACCGAAGATGAGGATCGTCTCGACGAAGGCGAGCAGGATGAAGCCGCGACCAAGGAACGCCGGGTCTTCCGCCACGGCGCCGACGACGGCCGCGCCGATGCCGTACTGGGCGATGCCCGTGCCGATGGCGGCAAGGCCAAGGGCAAGGCCCGCGCCGATGACCATCAGGCCGGCGCCCTCGGCAAGGGCTCCGCGGTCCGATCCGGTTTCCTGCGCCGCCGCGGTGCCCGCAAGGGCGAGGACCGCCAGCATCCCGATCCCGATCTTGACGACGTTGTTGCCGCTCATGGGTATCCTTTTCCTTACGTTTCGATCGTGTGGATTCGTCGCTTTCCAAACGGCGCGAAGGGCTTGCCTCCGCCCGTGTAGAACTTGTTGAAGAACTCGACGTAGTTGAGACGGATCGCCTGGATGCCGCTCGAGAAGACGCCGAGCACGAACACGAAGAGCTGCGTGATCACGAACAGCACGAGCCCGATCACGAGGAACAGGAGATCGGTGCCGTCGAGGACCATCGCCACGAGCGTGAGGCTCGTGAAGGCCGCGGCCATGGCCGCCTTGGCGACGGCAAGGCCCGCAAGACGCGTGTAGGAGAGGAGGTTCGAGAGCATGGCGGGAAGCTCGAGCACGGTGATGGGCCCTTCGCCCACGGCCAGGAGAATCGCGCCGAGAACAAGCGCGGCCAAAAGCGCAACGTGGAAGCCCACGCCGGCCACGGCGATCGTGGCCTCCGGCACGCCCAGCACGTTCCAGGCGCCAAGCGCGACGCGGTTGCCGCCCTCGTAGCCGGCCATGTAGAGGATCTGCACGAAGAAGCCGATCATGAGCGCAAGCCAGCCGAACTTGGCGAGCACGTGTCGCTTCGAGTGGCCCCAGGCGTTGACCATGCCAAAGACGAGGCCCAGACCCATGTGGACGAAGGCCGCGAGGACCGAGAGCACGAGAAGGTCGGTGACCTGCGTGAGCTTCGAGAGCATCGGATCGGCGTGGAGATCCATGCCCAAGAGGCATCCCCACGAGACGGCGCCCTCGTGGTAGAGCGTGGAGCACACGCTGGCGGCGGTGATGGCCGCGTGCTTGTCCTCGAGGACGTGCTTGATGTGCTCGTACTCGTAGTTGGGGATGAAGAAGTGGATGCCAAAGGCCTCGGCGAACACGACGGCGCCCAGCACGCCGGCCACGATGCCCGCAAGCGCAACGGCGATGCCAAGCTCGCGGACGCCCTGGAGGTGGCCCAGGCGGCGCACGAGCAGGACGCCGATGAGGACCATGAGGATGCCGTACCCGAAGTCGCCGATCATGAAGCCAAGGAACAGCGGCAGGATGAGGGCGAGCACGGGCGTGGGGTCGATCTCGTCGTACTTCGGCGTGCTCACGAGATCGGTGAAGAACTGGAAGGGCCGGAAGGCCCGCGCGTTCTCGTACTTCGTCGGCGGCTCGGCCTGGGGCGCGGCGTGGGCGCCGCCGTGGTGAGCGTCGGCGTGGGCGACCGCGTGGGCGAGCACGTCCACGTGCACGTCGCCGCCGCTGGCCCGCTCGAGCGCCAAGCGGACCTTCGCAACGTCGGAGGCGGGGACCCACGCTTCGGCCACGAAGGCGTGCTCGCTTGTGGCAAAGGAGATCGGCGCCTCGGACTTCTCGACCTCGATCGTGAGGTCCTCCTCGGCGGCGACGAGGAACTGCCGGTGCTGCTCGCGGAGGCGGGCGAGCTCGCCCTCGGCGCGCTCGAGCTTCGCCTTAAGCTCGGCCTCGAAGCGCTCGACGCGCGCAAGCTCGTCGGCGGGACTGCCCTGCCCCTCGGGGAGCTCCTGCTCCTTGAAGCCGAGCGCGCGCAGGGCCTCTTGGGTGGGCGCGAGCAGGCGGCGGGGCACGAAGATCGCGTAGACGGGGGGCGCCTCGAACATCTCGTGCTCGCCGGAGGTCGCAAGCGAGAGGTCGCCCTCGATCTTGCGGGGATCGGCTTCGCAGGAGCCGACGATCACGGCCAGGCTCTCGTAGCCTCGGTAGTCGTCAAGCGACAGCGAAAGGGGAACAAGCGGCGCGAGGGGCTCGCGGCGCTTCTGCAGGTCGGAGAGCTCCTGCTGGATGCGGTTGCGGCCCTCGGCTGCCGAGGCGACGTCGAGCTCCATCTGCGCGATGGCCTGATCGAGCTTGCGGCGGATGTCGGACGCGGGGACGCGCGGCGCGCCCGGCGCGCCGTGGCCTCCTCGGCGGCAAGGCCGAGGTGCCGGTGGAGGCCGCGCAGCTTGACGAGGCGCTCGCTTGCGCCGCTTCCCTCCGGAAGCGGCCGGCCGAGCTTGAACTCGGAGAACTCGGGGTCGTCGCTCTCGACGTGCTCGACGAGATGGGCAAGCTCGAGCCCGTAGAGCGTGTCGACGACGGTGCGAAGGCGCGCGCGCGGCGCGACGACGAGGAGTCGGGCCATGCGCGCGGGTTTCATGCGCTAGGCCACCCTCTGCTCGAACCGCGAAAGGAGGAGCTCGGCGGCCTTCTCGAAGGACTTGGAGTTGCGGCGCGCAAGGATGGCGTCGGCCTCGCGGCGGCCCTTTTGGAGGGCCGCTTCGCGCTCGCGGGAAAGCTCGTCCTTGGCGCGCGCGAGGCCCGTGCGGTGCTCGGCGTCGGCGGCGGTCCGGGCCTCCTCGAGGACGCGGGCGGCCGAAAGCTGGGCCTCGCGGACGATCGTCTCGGCGTTGCGAGAGGCTTCCTCGCGGATGCGCCGGGCCTCCTCCTCGGCCTGCTTGACGCGACGGAGCGCCTCCACCTTGGCGTCCATGGAACTTCGGGCGGGGAATCGGGTTGCACTATTAATAGGTGTCGGGGGGCCGGCCAGAGCGCGCGAAATCCGCGCGCCGCGCGACGGTTTCGCCGCGGCCCGTTCACGGTTTCGGCCGCACGCCAAGACCCGGCCCCGGCGGTGGCGCGACAAATCCGTCGCGGAGGGTCGCCCCCTCGAACGGATCGTTCGCCGTGAGGAACGCGCCGTCGAGGTCCGCGTGGTCGAAGGCGGCCAAAAGATGGCTTGCGGCCGTGATGCCAACGGACGTCTCGATCATGCAGCCGATCATGAGCGGCCAGTCGTGCGCGCGGGCGTGCCGCGCGATGCGCAGGGCCTCGTGCAGGCCGCCGGTCTTCATGAGCTTCACGTTGATGCCGTCGGCCACGCGGTCCGCCACCGCTTGCTGCGCGTCCGCGAACGAGAGCACGCTCTCGTCGAGGAAGATCGGGACGTCCGTCCAGCCCGCAAGCCTTCGGATCGCCGCCTCGCTGCCGCGCGCAAGCGGCTGCTCCAGAAGCTCGATCTCGAGCTTTTCCAAGGCCGAGGTCACGCGGACGGCCTCCGCCTCGCTCCAGCCCCCGTTGGCGTCGCAACGGATCGCCGCCTCCGGGCATGCGTCGCGGATCGCCGCCACCCGCTCGACGTCGCGCGCGGCCTCGCCCACCTTCACTTTTAGGACCCTAAAACCCCGCTCGACGTACTCGACGGACTGCTTGGCCATGGCCTCGGGCAATCCCAGGCTCACGGTGGCGCTCGTGGGAAGCCGCGCCGGTTGCAGGTTGAGAAGCTGCGCCACGCTCTTCTTCCGCTGCTTGCCCAGAAGGTCGGCGACGGCCGTTTCGACCGCGCACCGCGCGGCGGGCGTGCCCGTTTGCTTGTCGACCCAGGAGAGAAGCGCGACGGGGTCCGAAAGCTCGCCGCGCGCAATTCGCGCCGCTACGCCGTCGAGGAAGCGCGACGCGTCGTCGAGCGTCTCTCCGCACACGCGCGCGCTCGGCGAGGCCTCGCCAAGGCCGACGAGGCCGTCGTGCGAGAGCTCCACGACGAGCGTCCTTTCCGTCGTGGCGGCGCCGGCGCTGATGACAAACGGGCGGGAGAGCCGAAGGTCGACGACGCCCACGGAGAGCTTCAGCGCTTCAGCCTCCGGAGGGCGCGCTTGCCGGGGATCTTTCCGGCGCGCGCGAGCACCGCGTCGAGCAGCGGCTTTGGGCCAGAGCGCACGGGATCGGTCGTGGGCAGCCGGGTCTGGCGGCGCACGCGGGCGACGGCGTCCTTGGCCGCGCGCTCGGAGAGACCAAGCGTCATGAGCGAGACGGCGCACGCCTTCCCGCGCGTCCAACCGGACAGGAGCGTCTCGTTGAGGGCGATCTCCTCGCGCGGCGAGCGGAGCTTTGCGCCAAAGCCCTTCATCTCCTTGCGTCGCGCGTCGTGGCAGAGCACGAGGAGGTCGGGGCAGGCCCCGAACAGAAGGCTTGCCGTGACGCCCGCGTAGGCGGGATGCGTGAGCGTGCCTTGACCCTCGACCACGATGAGGTCGGGGTCGGAGCGGGCGCATTCGAGCACGAGGCGCTCGGTCGCGCCCGCCACGAAGTCGGAGACGACGGCGTCGACGGCGACGCCCGCGTCGGCGCCGATCATGATCCCCGTCTGCCCCGTCGCGGCAAACGCGGCCCGAAGGCCCCGCGCGCGGGCGGCGCGCACGATCTCCACGGCGGTCGTCATCTTGCCGGAGGAGCAATCCGTGCCGACCGTGAGGACGACGGGCGCGCGGACCCGGCGCCCCGAGCCGTCGAGGATGCGCTTCTCGGCTGGCGGCCGGCGGACGTCCACGATGCTTGCGCCGCTCTTTTGCGCAAGCGCGGACAGCTCGGGGTCGTCGGCGAGGAAGGTGTGAAGGCCCGAGACGACGCCGAGGCCGTTGTCGAGCGCCGCGCGGAGGTCCGGCCGCCAGGCGTCCGGGAGGGCGCCTCCCACGGGCGCGATTCCGATCACGACCTCGTCGGGGCCAAATCGCAGCCCCTCTTCGACCGACGCGACGACGGGCACGCCGCGGCCGACGGGGCCAACGACCTCGCCCGCGTCGCGGCCGGCGTTGCTGCGGTCCACGACGGCCACCGCGCGGCCGGGGTTGTAGCGGAGGATGCATACGGCCGTCTTCCCCCACAGCGGGTCGAAGCGGTCGTGGGCCAAAAGCAGCGCGCCGGGCATCGGCTCCGCAGCCGGGGGTGGCATGAAAAACGTTTTCCCGCGCGGGCGCTTCCGCGTTGTCGTGCGCGCGCAGCCGCTTGGCCTTGCCCTTGCCGCCCTCCTCCTCGTCCCCTCGCTTGCCGGCTGCGTGGCGCAGACCGAGTGGGCTCGCGAGGCCACGGGCCTTTCCACGCTCGCCGGACGCGGGCTCACGGGGGCGGGCGTGCGGCTTGCCATCATCGACACGGGCATCGATCCCGATCATCCGGCGTTTGCGGGCCGCACCGTCCGATGGGCCGATCTCGTGAACGGGCAGGGCAAGCCGTACGACGACAACGGGCACGGCACGCACGTGGCGGGCCTCGTCGTCGGCGCGACGGGTCTCTGGGCCGAGATCCTAAGCGGCGTGAAGCTTGCGCCCTCCGCGCCGGGCGTCGAGCTCCTCGTCATCAAGGCCATCCGGGCCGGCGGGGAGGGATCGGACACGACGGTCGCGCGCGCGGTCACGACGGCCAAGACGCAAGGCGCGCACGTCATCCTCATGAGCCTGGGCGGCGCCAAGGGCCTCCTCCTTGGGACGGAAACGGAGAACGCCGTCTCCGACGCGCTGCGCGCGGGCGTGTTCGTCGTCGCGGCCGCGGGCAACCGCGAGGGCGGCGGAAACGGCGACGTCGCAAGCCCGGCGAGCGTGAAGGACGTGATCGCCGTGGGCGCCGTGGACCGGAACCTTCGCATCGCGTCGTTCAGCCAGCGGGGCGACAACGGCGGCGTGGTGGGCGGCCTCGTGGGCGCGCGGCAGAATCCCGACCGCAAGCCCGAGATCGTCGCGCCGGGCGTGGGCATCCTCGGGCCCTGGCGCGGCGGGCAGTACGCGACGGCCGACGGCACGAGCCAAGCCGCGCCGTACGTGGCCGCCGCCCTTGCGCTCCTTCTCGAGGCCAAGCCCGAATTCAAGCGCGAGGGAAGCCGGGCCGGCCACATCGGCGCCGTGAAGAGCGCGCTTGCCGCCTCGGCGCAGAAGATCGGGCCGCTTGCCGGCGCGTCGGGACTTGCGCACGACGATCGGTACGGCTACGGCCTGCTGCGCGCCGACCGCTGGCTCGACAGCCTGCGGTAGACGGCCCCGTGCACGAGCTTTCCGTCGAGGTACGTGGCGACCGCGGAGAGCCGGTCGATGCGGGTCGGGTCCTCACGCGGATCGCGCGAGAGCACGACGAGGTCCGCAAGCTTCCCCGGCGAAAGGCTTCCAACGCGATCCTCCGCATGGCACGCCCAAGCGGCGTCGGCCGTGTAGGCCCGCAGCGCCTCGTCGACCGTCAGCCGTTGGCGGGGGTAACGCGCGTTCACGGCCGAATGGATGCCAAACAGGGGACCGTAGGGCATGCCGTCGCTCCCGAGGGCGATCCGCACGCCCGCGTCGGCCATGTCGCGAAGCGGCAGCAACCGCGACGCGCGCCGCACGCCCAGCCGTCGCTCGTACAACCCGTCCTTGCCGCCCCAGCGGCCCAAAAAGTTCGGCTGCACGCTTGCCACGACGCCCAGGCGCCGCGCCCGCTCGATCGCGTCCTGCGAGGGAAGAAGGAAATGCTCGATCCGATGACGCGCGTCGGCGCGGGCGCGCGACCGCTGCGCGTCGGCCGCGGCCGCCAACGCCTGGTCGATCGCGCGGTCGCCGATCGCGTGCATGCAAAGCTGCAGCCCGCCCGCGTGCGCCCGCCGCGCGATCGACCGCAAGCGCGCATCCGAGTACGTGAGGAGCCCGCGCACGTCGGGCGCGTCGGCAAACGGTTCCGAGAGCGCAGCCGTGTGCGACCCAAAGCTCCCGTCGAGGTACAGTTTCACGCCGCCCCAGCGGATCCACGCGTCGCCCGCGGTGCCCCGGGCGAGCGCCTCGTCGAGCAACGACTCGCGCGCCTTGAGGTACGCCCGAACAAGCGGCCGCCCGGAGCGGGCGTGGCGACGATACGCCCGTGCCTCCCACGCTTCGGAGGTCTCGGCCACGCTTGCCACGCCCATCGCGTGCAACCGCCGCGCCCCCCTCCGCAAGCCCGCGTCGACCTCCTCGCGCGTGGCCCGGGCGGCCTCGTACGCGCGGTCCGCCGCGTCCTCGCGCAGCACGCCCGTGGCGACGCCCGCCTTGCGCTCGACGCCTTCGACCCCCCGCAGGTCCAGCCGAACGAGCGCGGCGGAGCTCACGACGGCGCTGTGGCCGTCCACGCGGCGGAGAAGGACCTTGCGGTTGGGCGCGACGGCGTCGAGGTCCGCGCGCGTGGGAAGCCGGTTCTCGGGCCAGCGCGTCTCGTCGAACGAGTGTGCGACGATCCAAGCGCCGGGCTTGGCGCGCGCGGCGCGGACGCGCAGGGAGGCGAGCGCCGAGCGGAGGCTTCGGGCCTGCGAGAGGTCCAGGCGCGAGAGGTCGAGGCCAAAGTGGGTGAGATGCGTGTGGGCGTCCACGAAGGCCGGAAGCAGGCAGCGTCGGCCAAGGTCGACGACCCGCGTGCCCGGACCTGCGAACGCGCGCGCCTCCGTGAGCGAGCCTGCGGCGAGGATGCGCCCGCCGCCGACGGCGAGGGCCTCGACCCGCGGGCGGGCGGGGTCCATGGTGAGGATCGTGCCGTTGCGGAACAGCAGCGAGGCGGGCACGCGGGGCAAACGGCGCGGGCGCAAAAAGGGCTGCCGCTTGCGCGCGGGAAGGAGTGGGACGCTCCCCCGGGGTGCGGCCCGGGGGAGCCAACGAGGTCGCCGCCTCGTTTTTGGTCGGGGCTGTTGGTGTCGTTGGCGCTTGCAGCGCAAGCGTTGGCCTGACGTTGAACGGGCGGGCATTAAGGGATTCCCTGTCACCGCGAGGAGGAACCGACCACCGCGTTGTTTTAATAGCGAGAGCCTGCATTCGAGCGCCGCTTTGGATTGTGGGCGTCGCCTAGCCTGGTAGGGCGCAGGATTGCTAATCCTGTGTCTCATGGACTCCGGGGTTCAAATCCCCGCGCCCACGTTTTTCGAGGGAGCGAAGCGACCGAGAAAAACGTGGCGAGGTGACGAGCGACTGCGCGCGCCGCAGGCGCGCGCAGAGCGAAGTCACCGAAGCCCGAGCATCGGTCGGCGCCGCCGAAGGCGGCGCCGGGTGCCGATGCGAGATTAAGCGGACGCGATGATCATTCATCGCACTGCGATGATCATTCATCGCGCCCGTTCGAGCGCCTTCTCGACGACCGGCGCCAGCCGTTCCGCGAGCTTGCGGTAGCCGTTCGCGTTCAGGTGCCATTCGTCGTCGCTCGTGCACGCGGGGTCGCCAAGGATGCCGTCGAGTGCGTGGAGGACAAGCTCCGCGTCGTGGCGGATCGCAAGCGCGCGCAGCCCGTCGTCCCACGCGCTTCCGTATTCAGGAATGGTGACGCCGACGAGGATCGTCGGGACGCGTCGGGAGGAGAGCTCCGCGAGGATGGCGTCGAGGCCGGAAAGCGCGCGCTCGACGGGTTCCCCGCGCAGCGCTTCGTTTCCGCCGAACTCGACGAGCACGAGGCGCGGGTCGCGATCGAGCACCTCCTGCGGGAGGCGGGAGAGGGCTTCGAAGGCCGTCTCGCCCCGCCAGCCCGCGTTTTCGACGGGCACGCCAAGCAGCCGTTCGAGCACGGCGGGGTACGCGCGCTCGGGAATCGCTCCGATGCCTTCCGTGTGGCTGTCGCCGAAGGCGACGACGGGTCGCAGGTCCAATGCTATCGTTCCCCGAAGTGAGTCATCATATACGGAGCGCTCACATAGTCTTCCGCGATGGCAACGACCGAGCGGGAGATCTCCGCTCCTGCCCTTCCGGCTTGCGATTGCGAGGCCTCGCCGGGCCCCGTTCCGTCGATCGACGAGCGGGACGCCCGCGTCCTCTCCGAACTTGCGCAGGATTGCGAGGCCACGGTCGCCTTCCAGGGATTGCGCCGCCGCCTCCACGTCCACCAGCAGGCCTTGGCGCGGGCGCTCAAGCGCTTGCAGGACGACGGCCTCGTGGCGCACGACGAGAACGGGTATCGGCTCACGGACGCCGGCTGCCGCGTCGCCGTTGCGATGGGGGCCGTCTCCGCGCCTCGGCTTGCCGCGCCTTCCGTTCCCATTCTCCAGGCGCTCCTTCCGCCGCACGTGAGTTCCGAGGCGGTCGTGGAGCGTCTTTCGGGCCGTTGGTTCCGCGGGTTGCGCTGGTACGGCAAGTCCGAGGGGCCCGGCGAGACGACGCTCACGTGGCTTGCCGAGCCGGACGGGTCGGCCGTCCGCGTCCGGATGTCCGGCGGCTCGTTTGCCGTGGAGGCCGAGGGGCCGCTTGGCTCCACGAAGGCGTTTGCCGCTTCGCGTCACATCGTGGCGGCCGTGGCCGACCTCTACGGCGTGTCGGCGGGGCCCTCCCGCGGGCTTGCCACGCTTTCGGACCGCGGCACGTTTGCCGCGTGACCGGGCGAAGCGTGACCCGGTCGTCGCGCCGCTTCGTCAGCAAGCCTGCGGCCGGACATACGCCTGCTTGCGGCAAACGTGCCGCGGAGTGCAACGATGACGTACGCGAATTGCTGCGGGCCCGGATACGGCGGACGACGGTACCTCTCCCGGGACGAGAAGCTCGAGTGGCTGAACGACTACGCGAAGGAGCTGGAGAACGAGCTCAAGGGCGTGAAGGAGCGCATCCAGGAGCTCCAGAAGGCATGAGCGATCCGAGGCTGCCCTTCCATCCCCGCGACCCGTTTGGCCCGGAGCCGGGCCCGCGGGGGCCCTGAATCCGAAAACGTCTTCCGGGGCGGCGGGGTTCGGGAGACCGATGCGCAAGGGCCGCAAGATGCCCGACGTCCGGATCGAGGGCACAAGCGAGCAGGAGTTCGAGCTCGTCGACGGCAAGATCCGCCCCAAGCGGAAGGACCCGGGGAACGCTTGACGCCGGTCCTTCGCGCGCGCCGCGAGACGCTCGTGGGCGTCGTCCTCGTGCTCGCGGGCCTGCTTGTCTCCTACGCCGCCGCCTTCGTGCTCTCGCCCGAAGGCGGCGGCACGGAGGCTCTCGCGGCCGGGTGGCTCGTGGTGCTGGGCTTCACGGCGGTCCTCGTCGGCGCCTTCCTTTTCGTCCTCGCGCCGCGGTTCTGAGCTTGCCGCTCACGGCGGCTTGACGCCGCAATGCTGGCACAGCCGCCGGTGGTCCTCGTCTCCCACCCAGTCCACGCGAAGGTACTCGGCGATCTCCTCCTCCGTCATGCCGATGCGTCGGGCCTCCTCCACGCCGGCGCGGTAGGCCTCGATCTCCGTGGGCCGGTCCACGTAGGTGTACGTCTGGTCGAAGAGCTCGCGCCCGTCCTTCCATTGCACGATGTGCACGAGCTCGTGCACGAGGTCCACGTAGATGCCCCGATCGGGCCCCTCGCGCAGGTACGACTGCGCGACGCACAGGCGGCCGTGCACGTCGTCGATCCACATGTAGCCGTCCCCCGGCACGACGTGCACCTCCACGCTTTCCACGAACCGGGCGAGCGCCGTCTTGCCGCCGACGAGGCGCACGAGCACCGGAACGGCGTCGAGGCCCGTGGCAAGCGCCGACAGCGGGTGCACGCCGTCGGAAAGGTCGCGCCGCAGGACGAAGCCTTCCACGCGGCCGCGATGGGACCGCGTGCATTAAGGCTTCGCGGTATCTCCCGGACGCATGGACGTCTTCCCGCAACGGTTCTACGCCCGGTTCCGCCAGACGACCTCCCGCGGGACGCGCACGACGACGGCGCGCACGCCCTCGGCCGGCGGCTCGCGGAAGCTCGACCACGTTCTCGTGGCGCTTCGCAAGGACCTGCGCGAGACGCTCGCGTGGGACGAGCACGAGCTTTCGGGCCAGGGCTGGCACACGGCCATTCCGGGCTTGGGCGAGCGAGGCGTCTACGTCATCGCGCTTTCGCCGCAGGACGCCGAGCTTGCCGCGCGCTTTGGCAAGGCGCTCCTCGAGCGCGAGGTCCTTCGCTAGAGCGCAACGGAAAGCTTGAAGCGGTTGCGTCCCTTCGCGGGAGGCGGAGCGCGCATGACCCTCATCCACGAGGCCTTCGACGGCAAGTACAAGCTCGAGGTCGAGACCACGGGCTACGGGGGGCTCCTGCTCATCTTCCGCGCCGCGGCGGTGAAGGACGGGCAAGAGGTCCTCGAGACCCACCAGTTCGAACTCAAGCACGAGGAGGCGCGCATCTTCTGCAACCTCCTCGACAACCACCTCTCGATGTACGAGTGAGCGAAGGGAGGTTGCGTTGGCCGCGCGCGACGTGGGCGACGCCGTCCGCGACGTCGCCGATCGCATCGAGCAGGCGATCGCGCAGCAGGTCGAGTTCGATCCCCACTGGTTCCGCCGCGCCTTCCACGCTTTTGGCGCCGCGTTTGTCGCCTACTACCTCCTGCCCTCCGAGGGCACCGTCGGCCTGTTTCGCGACGTGCTGCCGTTGGCCATCTTCGCCGGCGCGGTGGGGCTCGAGCTCTACCGCATGAGCGGGCGCGTGCCCACCGAGGCCTTCTTCGGGCTTCGCGAGTACGAGCGCCGGCGCGTTTCCGGCTACGTGTACTTCGGCTTCTCGGTCCTCCTGCTCGTGTACCTGTTCCCGCAGCCCATCGCCGTCGCCTGCATCCTCGCGGCCGCCATCGGCGATCCCATCGTGGGCGAGTTCCGCCGGGCCAACCTTCCGGCCGCAAGCGTGGTCGCCGGGTCGGCCTTCGTGCTTGGCGTCTTCCTGCTCATCGACTTCCACCCGCTCCTTGCGGTCTTCGGCACGGCGCTCATGATCGTGGCCGAGCGCGTGAAGATCCGCTGGCTCGACGACGATTTCCTCATGCCCATGCTGCCCGCTGCGGCGCTGTACGCGATCACGGCAAGCGGCCTGTTCGCCGCGCTGGGCATCGGCCTTCCGCCCGATCCCATCACGACCACCGTGGAGGTGCCCTCGTGGCTCGCGTGAAGCAGCGGAACCTCCTGCGGCGCGGCGTCCGGGCGGAGCTCTTCCTCGCCCCCGGGCTTGTCCTGTTGCCCATCCTCGTGGGCGCCATTTTCGTGGAGCAGGGCATCCGGCTCGACAACGTGCGCTACCAGGTGCTCGGCCTTGTGATCATCGCCGGCAACCTCGTGTTCGACGTCATGATGGTGGTCACGGCCCTACGGTTCCTACGCATCTCCGCCGACGAGGACGCGCCCGGCTCCGGCGGCTAGAAGGGCAGCGGGAAATGGAGAGCACAAGCGTTTTGGCCGCGGAGCGGCTATCCGGCGCGATGGCGGTCGACCCGTTCGAGCACGCCCACCGCACGCCCGGCGTGGTCTGGATGAGCCAGAACACGAACTACCTCCCCGGCTCGCCGCGGATCCGGGGTGCCGTCTTGGCAGCCATGGATCGGGGGCTCCACCACCAGTATCCGCTGAAGAAGGGCCTCCCGGGCCTTCCCCAACTCGTCCGGGACGACCTCGGAACGCCCAACCACGACGTCCTGATCACGCACGGCGGCCTCGAGGCGAGCTACATCCTCTGGCGCGCCGTCCTGTCGCCCGGGGACGAAGTCGTGGCGAGCGACCCGTCGTTCCTCCCCATCCACGCGCAGATCCGCCTCTCGGAGGCCACGCCCGTGGAGCTTCCCATCTACGCGCCCCCCTGGAAGCTCACCGTCTCGCAGATCCGCGACGCCCTCACCGACCACACGCGAGCGATCCTGCTCATCGACCCCATCAACCCGCTGGGCACCGCCTACACGCGCGACGAGGTGCGCGCGATCGCCGAGCTCGCGCGGGAGCGGAGCCTCCTGCTCGTGCACGACGTCACGTACCGCGACTTCGCGCAAGCGCCCGCGCTTGCCACCGAGTTCTACCCCGAGAACACCGTCCTCATCTACAGCTTCAGCAAGTGGGCGGGCCTCGCGGGCCTCCGCGTGGGCGCGCTCGTTGGCCCGCCGGACTGGATGGCCAAGTGCAAGCCCTACGATACGAACCCCCTGGGCGTAAACGTGCTCGCGCAGGCGGCGGCCAAGGCCGCGCTCGAGACGAAGAAGGAGTGGCTGCCGGGGATGCTTCGGACCTGCCGGGAGAACCAGGCGCTCATCAAGGACGCCGTCGCGAAGATCGAGGGCGCCTTCCTGCCCGTCTACCCGTCCCACGCCAACCTGTTCGTGATTGACGTCTCCGCGACGGGCGTCGACCCGGCCGCAATCGAGGAGAAGCTCCTGTTCGAGCACGGGGTGTTCGTGCGCGGCGGAGCGTACGTCTCCGAACGGTTCGGCCGGCGGTTCGTGCGCGTCTCGTTCACGGTTCCCGCGGCCGACTGCAAGCGGTTCGCCGAGGCGTTCCCAAGGGTCGTTTCGGACCTTGGGCGTTGACGCTTCGAGCCGTGCGCCCGAAAGCCTAGACCTCCTCGCGCCCAAGGACGTCGCATGCACGGCCCCTCGGACGCGACCCTCGAAGCCGCCTGCGACCACCTCCGCCGCTGCGCCATCGCGTCCATCCGCTACGCCGGCTCGCCCCACGGCGTCGAGGACGCGCGCGACCTCGCCGAGATCGCCTCCACGCTCGCCTGGACGCAGGTGTTCAGCCGCGCGTCCACGGGCGCAAAGCTCTTCAGGCACGACCCGCCTGGGTCCGGCCGTTGAACGGCACCGCCCCCGAAACGCGGTTCGAGTGCACCTCCTGCGGCCACTGCTGCCGCTCCCTCATGCAGCACGTGTACGAGTGGCCGGACCGCCGAGGGCCGGTCTACCGGCTGAGCGACACGGCCGGCCTTCCCCTCACGAGCGCCGAGCGCGCGCGCCTGCTGCCCGTCGCGAGCCGGCGCGGGCTTGCGTGGCAGATGGAGCCCACCGACGGCGTGCTCGACCTCGCCTCCTCGCGCGTGCTCGTCGTGGGCTACCGCGCGACGCACGACACGTGCGTCTTCTTCCGCGAGTTCTCGCCCGGCGACCCGTCCTGGATCGTCGGCCCCTCCGGCGCGCCAGGCGGCGTCTGCTCGGTGTACGATGAAAGGCCGCTCGCCTGCCGCGCCTTTCCCTTGAAACCGATGGGTCGCGAGCTTGGCGTCTGCATCGACTGCCCGGAGGTCGTGGACGCGGGCGACACGTTGGAGCACACGCAAGCCGCGTACGGGGACATCGTCGATTCCGCCCACGCGTTTGCCCGCGAGCCGCTGGAAACGCTGCGCGTCATCCAGTTCCTGGCGACGGCCCGACGCATCGCGCCCCTCGTGGGACCCTCGAACCGGGAGGCGCTCGAGACGGCGCGCGGCTGGCCGCGCCTGGACTGGCAGGAGTTCCTGCAAGCCGAAGGCGTCCGGGCCTAGGGCCGGAGACGCCCGATCCTTGGCGCAAGTGCGGCGCGGCCCCCAGCCAGAACCCAGGCCGCCGCGGCAAGCGTCGGGATCGCGATGGCCGCGCCGATCCAGAAAAGCGGCGGCGAGAACGAAAGGCGAACGTCGCCTCCGGCGAAGTCGGCCGTGGCCTCGGCCGCGATCATGCCTTGATCGTCGACCACGCGGAAGCCGGGGGTCGAGACGGTCCAGCCGGGGTAGTACGTCTGCTTGACCGTCACGCGCTCCCCCGCCGAAAGCGCCGGCGCATCGATCACGATCGAGCCTCCGCCGATCGCCCGCAGGCTCGCGGGCTGCACGTCGCTTCCGCGCACGACGAAGGCCGGTGGAGCGGCTTGCAGATCCTCGTACAGGAGAAGGGGGCCCAAAGCTTTCGTGTGGAGCGTCTGTACAAGGCGCAGCGACGAGTCGTTGGCGTGCTTCTCCGCTGTGGCGTTCGTCACGAGGTAGTCGCGCCAATGCAGGACGCGCTCGCCCACGCGGTAGGCGCGCGGGCCCCGCCCGAGAAGCAGGCTTGGCTCGTTGATCCACTCGAGGCTGTGGCCCTCGACGCCCTCCAGCGTCGGAACGCCTTTCGCGACGAGGAAGAGGTCGGTCACGCCGTCGGGCTCCACGAGATGGTAGCCCTCCTGGGGAAGCGCGGCGGCAAGCTCCGCGCTCGCGTCCGTCTGCCCGGGGTAGGGGGCGGGCGTGAAGAGGCTTCCGTTCACGGCAAGGAGCGAGCCCACGATGAACAGCGCCAGCCCCTGGGGAAGCCAACGGGGAGGCCAACGGATCGGCTGCCCCATGCGCGACAGCACGAGCGCGGCCACGAGCACGCCGGCCACGACCGACAGCAGGTCGAGCGGGCGCACGTCGTACGACGTGATCTCGGTGAACCGCGCGTACATCGCCGGCATGACGAGGAACACGAGCGCGGGCATCACGATCTCAAGCGCCTGCAGGCCCGCAAGCGCAAGCGTTCCGCGGCAAAGCCAGCGCGCACGGTCCGGCGCCAGGCGGTCGAGCCAGTGGGGCAGGCGTGCAAGGCCCACGGCGGCCAGGAGCACCACGAGCGGGAAGAGCACCATCATGGCCCGCGCGGGCGCGCGAAGCATCGACAGGACGGGGAGCTGGTGCAGGACGCCAAGCGGCGTGAAGAACCCCTGG
>Ga0247717_1000294_pt1 | contig 15720 bp, 18 predicted proteins | sample 24E_NmetaG_FD_189047 | JGI IMG/M metagenome (GOLD analysis project Ga0247717, IMG submission 189047) | Soil microbial communities from hillslope of Landscape Evolution Observatory, University of Arizona, Oracle, AZ, United States - 2-4-E_N | ecosystem: Engineered > Artificial ecosystem >... | reverse complement strand
GAACTCCCGGGTGGTCCGGAAGGCGGCCAGCTGGCCATCGAAGTCGGCGAACCGAGGCGGGCCGGCGAAGCCCTTCTCCTGCAGCACCTTGGCGGAGAAGTCGACGACATGGGCCACGACGTCCGCTACCGTCACTTCCGGATGCGGCACATGGTCGCCGAGCTCGTACGGTCAGTGGAGACGGCGGGCGTGCGGCCCGGCGAGAAGGCACCCGACTTCACATTGAGGACGACCCACGGCGCCGATCTCCGCCTCAGCGACCTGCGGGGCCGTCCAGTGCTCCTTCACTTCGTCTCCTACACCTGCCCGGTCACGCGCGGCAGCGCCGTAACCATGCGGCGGCTGCACGACCGGTACGGCGACCGGGTGGCGTTCGTCGACATCGTCGTTCGACAGGCCCACCCCGGGGAGCGCCATGGCGCCTACACGACCTTCGAGGCGAAGCTGGCGGACGCCCGCGCGTACCAACGGGAGGAGGCCATCGCCTGGACGGTGGCCGTCGACGACCTGCCGTGCACCGTGCAGCGCGCCTACGGCGGGCTGGCCGCCTCGCTCTACCTTCTCGACATGAGGGGGCGGGTCTTCTACTACGCGCCCTGGGGCCAGTCACCGCCGCTCACGGTCGCCATCGACCAGCTCCTCACGGAGGGCGACCAGGCCACCGTGGAGCGAACCGTGGACCGCGTACCCCACCTCGGAGCGGCGATCGTGGTCGGACAGCGGGGCCCGATTCGGGGAGGAATCCAGTCGCTGGTCGACCTCGAGCTCGGCTTCCCGGGCGCCATGATCCTCATGTCGCTGGGGTGGTTGCTCAGGCCGCTCTTGAAGCCGCTGGTACAGCGCACGACCCCGGTGCCGCTGCACACGAAGGCCGCAGTCGCTCTGGTCGTCCTCGGAGTTGCCGCGGTCGTGCGAGCGGGCCGCCGGTGCCCCACCCGGTAGGGCCTCAGGCTGCGGTCGTCGAGCCCTCGGCCGTTCGGGCCGGCCGGTCGAACTGGCTGCCGAGCTCGTAGGCCTGCCGGAAGTACTGCTCGACGAGCTCGGGCGACGCCGATGTCGCCCCGTAGAAGTAGACGTGCTCGACGTCGAGGATCCCGGGGAACCGGAAGGTCCACTCGTCGAGGACCTTGCCGATGGCATCCCGGACGCCGGCGTCGTAGCTGTTCTTGTCGAAGATCGTCGACGTCATGATCAAGGCACGCCGGTGGTGCAGGAGCGGGATCCGACCGTTGACGTCGCCGTGCCAACCGGCCGAGGTCAGGCCGTAGGCGAAGTCCAGGGTCCAGACGCGGTCGATCCAGCCCTTGAGGATCGACGGGAAGCTGCAGAAGTGGATCGGGGCGACGAAGGCGAGGGCGTCGGCCGCCGCGACCTTGGCCTGCTGGGCGAGCACGTCCTTCGGCATGTGGCTCCGGATGAGCTCGGCGATCTCGGCCTGCGACTTGCCCCGCAGCGCTCGTTCGGCGAGCCACCGCTGGCCCGGCCAGCGGCACGAACTCAAGATCCGTCCACGCAGGTCCATGCGGTCGAGGATGTCCTCGGGGACATTGGCGCTGATGTAGCTGGCGCTGTCCCGGTCGCGGTACACGGGATCGAACTTGATGGCGTACAGGTCGACGACCTCGCTGGTATGGCCGGCATCCCGCAACCCGTCGGTGAACCGGTCGAGTACGCCGTGGCAGAAGGAGTTCGGATCGTTGTGGGCATAGACCGTGAGTACCTTCATGACCGGCTCCCTCCTGGACCTCCTGGCCCGTCGCGCCTCGGCGTCTGCTGACGACTCTCGGCCGGAATCCCGTCGTGGCGGTAGAGGCGTTGGTCATTTCCAAGGCCGCCGGATCCACCACCCTCAGCAGGGTACGTCCCGCGACCGACCGATCCACGTCGTCCGCCGTCGTGCTCCAGTTCGACACGGACATTCGCATGAGGCGCCGGCCGTGCCACGTCGTCGCGCCCATTCCGGCCCTCGCCCGAGCGCTGCACGTCGGCGACCGCATCGGCCTGCTCAGGCGTCGTACCTCCCGCGGCTAGGCCGCGCCTGTCCCATGCCGGCCCGTGTCCCCGGGCACACCGGCCATCGCCCGCGTTCAGCCTGTGGTGACGACCACCTTTCCCAGGGCGCGACCCTCACCCACGTGGGCGAGGGCCTCGGGCACGTCGTCCAGCCCGTAGACGCGGTCGACGTGGACACCGATGTCGCCGGAGATGCACAGGCGCGCGACCGGCTCGAAGTGGGTCGGCCCGGACTTCACGGCGAGGACGCCCATCCGCCGATGGGTGAGCCGGGCGGCGATCGAGCCGACGGTCAGCACGCGCAGCAGCGCGCCCACCGGCCCACCGACGCACCGGTACCGGCCACCTCGGGCGAGTGCTCGCCGGTAGGCGAACACAGATCGATGGGCGACGAGGTCGAGGATGAGGTCGTACGGCTCGGCGGTGCGGGTGAAGTCCGCGGTGCGGTAGTCGATCACCTCGTCGGCGCCCAGCGACCGCATGAACTCGAGCTTGGCCGCATTGTCAACACCCGTCACGTGGGCGCCGAGCCGCTTTGCCAGCTGGATGGCGAACGAGCCCGAGCCGCCGCCTCCGCCGTTGACCAGCACCCGGCGCCCGGCCGCGGCGCCGTCGGTTCCTTGCAGCGCGATCGCTCCCGCCTGGGGAATCGTCGAGGCCTCGGCGAACGTGAGCTCCGCCGGTTTGGAAGTGAGCACCGATGCAGCCGCCACTGCGTACTCGGCGAAGCCGCCCTTCAGCACGAGGTTGTCGCCATACACCTCGTCGCCAGGACGGAATCGAGTGACGCCCTCGCCGACGACGTCAACCCATCCGGCGATGTCCGAACCAAGGGTCCGGTGCGCCGGCGCACGCAGCCCTCCGAGGCGGGCATAGAGCGGCGAGCCGCGCAGGCACTCCCAGTCGCTCAGGTTGACCGATGTCGCGGCAACCTTGACGCGCACCTGCCCAGGGCCAGGGGACGGCACAGGAATGTCCTCGACCCGGAGCACGCCGGGCGGTCCGTACCGGTCGTAGACGACCGCCCTCACCTGGGTGTTCCGACCCCGACGAGCGCCCTCCGCCTCATCGCCTCGAACGTATCCGACGGACGCGCCGGTAGTGGGGTCAGGAGACCTTGACCTGTGCGATCGGTGACGCGCCGCGTCCCAGCCCCACCACGGCCACGGTGTACCTCCCGTACCGAGCCGAGCCCGGGACACCGATCGTGAGATTGGCTGGCGACATGCCCTCCCTCACGATGGCGACTCTGATCGACGCCTCCCCCGCAGTGATGCACTGAGCGCCTGCGGGGCAGCGGCTGTCCGCCACGACCTCTGTGAACGTCAACGAGAGGCCCGCTGACGGGATCGACAATGACTCGCCGACTCGCAACGGCACGGTCTGGCCTAACGCCCCGGCGCGCCCCGTGGTCGTGGTCGTCGTCGACGACGAGGTGGTCGTGGTCTCGGGGGGCCGGGTCGTCGTTGTCGACGACGAACGACTGTCCCCTCCGCACGCCGTGGCGAACACGCCGCTCAGGGCCATCGTCATCGCCCGGCACAGCAGGCGCATGCCGGCCCGTCGGTACCACACCGCCATACCCTCTCACCTCCGGGGTGCATGCGCGCCGAGCATCGGCGACGTCGGCCGGCCCACGAGCCGCGAGCTCCTCTCCCGCCGTGAGCTCGCCTACCGGGTGAGCCGGCGGCGTAGCTCGACGTACACGGTCTCCCCGACCACGGCCTCCAGCTCCTCGCCCAAGGCCTCCACGACCGGCCCCTCGCCCACGTAGGCGCGGTCGCCCTCGGTGCAGCACCACGCCATCGCCTCGCCCTCCGCGCCCCAGTCGCGCCGCTCCCAGCGGCGGACAGTGGCGATCTCCGTCTCGTCCCCGTCCGGCCCGGGCTCCCAATCGACCTTGATCGGAAGCTGCCAGCACACCGATGGCTTCCAGGCGAGAGGTGATTCGCCGCTGTGGAGCGCCTCGACATGGAGGGCGCATCCTGCGCCGCCCGGGAAGTCGGGCCGGTTCAGGAAGATGCAGGCACCGTCGACCACCCGGGTGCTCGTCCGGGTCTCGTCTGCGAAGACACCCTCCTCTGCAGCCGTTGCGTGGTGCTGGAACCGGGACGGGTCGATGACCGCCGCCAACGCCGCCACGTTCCGGGGCTCGTCCTCACCGTCGAGTTCGGCGCCGATGGAGCAGCAGCCCTGCCCGAGGTGCTCGGCCGGCTGGGCGAGCATGCCGAGGCAGCCGCGGCCCCAGATGCACGTCCAATTCGACCTCAGGAAGGACGCGTCGAACCGCCAGACCGTGTCCCCGTCGACAATCTCCTCCACGTCCCACTCTGTCATGAGACCATCATGGACCTCCGGCCCGGTCGACACCACGTGCCGTACCTTGAATCTTTCTTACGCCGCCGGCCTCTATCCGGCCAGCCTCGACGGCCGATTTGCGCTGAACCGTCGAATCCGTTTTGACGCGTCCGATCCCCGGAGGGAGAATCAGACGTGCGCAAGATCGTCGAGATCTCGGGCGCCTTTCGAACTCCTTTCACGCGACGGACTGCATGCGTGGGCGACACGCATAGCCGCCCACCTTGTCTCGATCTGCGCTGGGGGCGCGGCGGAGGAGCCCCTATCTGCTCGGAACGGGACGAGGCGCGTCGCGCCGGCGGCGCTGTGAACGATCTTGCCCGGACGGGTTGATGGCGAGGGCTGGCGTGACCGGCTGCCGCAGGTAATCAGCGATCTCGGTGTCGGGCTCGTCGTCGGCGACGGGAGGCGAGCCGTCGTCGTCAACGACGCCTTCTGCAGGATCACGGGCTACTCGGCCGGAGAGGCGCTGGCGCTGCGCCCCTTCGCCCAGGTGTTCGCAGCGGATACGGGCGGCACCTTTAGCGAAGGACAGGCGCGGCCGGCGGCCGTCGCCGAGGACGCCCCTGCTTGGTACGAGACCGAGATCCTCCACCGGAACGGACGGCGTATTCCGGTGGCGGTGAGCGCACAGGTCGCGTGGCGCGGTGAGCGGCGGGAGGTCGTGGCGACGTTTCGTGATCTGACGGAGCACCGCCAGGCGGAGACTGAGCTGACGGTGCGAGCCCGCCAGCAGGAGGTCGTAGCCGAACTGGGCCGTCGGGCGCTGGTCCATCGCGACCTCGCGTCGCTCCTCGATGTCGCCGTGGTGGTCGTGAAGCAGACATTGGGCCTGGAGTACGTCGAGGTCTGGGAGCTACAACCCGGGCGCGATTCGCTGCTGATGCGGGCCGGCGCGGGGTGGAAGGACGGGCTTGTACGTCAGGTCACCGTCCCCGGGGCCGGTGGTTCGCCGGCCGGGCTCACCCTGGCGTCTGACGGACCCGTGGTGGTGACCGACATCGCCCGGGAGACACGTTGTGCCGTCCCGACGTTGCTCTCAGACCACGGCGTCGTCGCCGGCGCGTTCGTGGTGATCCGCGACGTCGACCAGCCGTACGGCGTCCTCGGAGCCGAATCGACCCGTCAGCGGGCGTTCACTCGCAACGACGTGCACTTCCTCCGGGCGGTCGCAAATATCCTGGCCGATGCCATCGGCCAGGACAAAGCCGAAACGGCGCTGCGCGTTGCCCACGATCGCGAACGCCGGCTCCGCCAAAGGCTCCAAACGCACTCCCGCCGCGTCGTCAGCACCCAAGAAACCGAGCGGCGGCGCGTTGCGCATGAGCTCCATGACGAGATCGGCCAGGCGCTGACCGGTCTGAAGATGACGCTCGAGGACTGCGAGCGCCTCGCGCCCGGATCCGCCGGCACGCGGCTGGCGCGGGCTCGGGAGATCACCACAGAACTGCTCCAGCGCGTGCATGACATGTCGCTCGATCTGCGTCCGGCCATGCTCGACGACCTGGGTCTGGGACCGGCGCTGCTATGGCACGTCGAGCGGTACTCGTCGCAAACCGGCGTCGAGGTCTCCCTGGCCTGCTCGGGGCTCGAGAAGTGCCAGGACCCGCAAGTCGAGACCGCCGCCTACCGCATCATCCAGGAAGCGCTCACCAATGTCGCCCGGCATGCCGGCGCGAAGCACGCCACGGTTGGTTGCTCAGTGGAGCAGGCGACGCTGCGAGTCGAGGTCGCCGACGCCGGCGTCGGGTTCGACGTCGAGGCCGTCCCCATCGGTGCCAGCAGCGGGCTGGTCGGCATGGAGGAGCGCGCCCGGTCGACCGGGGGTCAGTTGTCGATCCGGTCCGCCTCCGGGCTCGGCACGACTGTCCTCGCCGAATTGCCGTTCTCCCAGGGTGAGCTGACGCCGTGACGATCCGACTGGTCCTGGCCGACGACCACCTCGTCGTCCGTGAGGGCCTCCGCGCCCTGCTGGAGTCGGACCCCGACTTCTCCGTCGTGGGGCAGGCCGACAACGGGGTGGAGGTCTCCGCCCTAGTTGAGGAGCTGCGCCCCGACGTCGTCGTGCTCGACCTGATGATGCCGGGCCGCAGCGGTATCGAGGTGACCCGGGAGCTTGCTCAGCGTCCCGAGTCCCCTCCGGTGCTCATCCTGAGCGTGCACGAGAGCGAGGCGTACGTTCTCGAGGCCCTGCGAAGTGGCGCCGGCGGCTATGTGCTCAAGCAAGCTCCGGCGACCGAGCTGGCGCTCGGCATCCGCGCCGTCGCATCGGGCGTCCGCTATCTCAGCACGCCCCTTACCCAGCGCGCCCTCGAGGCCTACGCCCGCCGCGCGGGAGGCGCGCCCGACCCCTACGACACGCTCACCCCTCGCGAACGAGAGGTGCTGACGCTTGCGGCCGAGGGCCACAGCAATGCGGAGATCGGAGCTCGGCTCTTCATCAGCCGCCGTACCGTGGAGACCCACCGGGCGAGGGCCATGCGGAAGCTCGAGCTGCGCAGTCACATCGAGCTCGTCCTCTTCGCGGTGCGTCGAGGGCTCGTCGCAGACCGCGACGCGCCCGCCGACGAGCGATGATGTCTCCGGTGTGCGGGGCACCCTGTCCACCGTCTCCGTAGCGCTACCGACACGGATTTCCGTAGCTCTGCGGATTCCAGGAGCCTGCCCCGCGTGCCAACATGCGGTACCGGGATCGGCCGCTTGCCGGCCATTTCGGGTTCGAGCGATGTCGAGGACGAGGCCGAGAAGGCAGCCTGAGTAGTCCGAGGCGGGCGGTGGCTGATTGCCGACGACGGAACCCCCATCAGAAGAAGCCGCGGTCGCGGTGTCGGGCTGCCGCCGCGTTCCACCGCCCATGTGCTCACGCTGCACCACGACCTCGAGGTGAGCGGGGCCCCGGTCCCGCGAGGCCGATCCTCCGCGGAGAAGGAGAGTGCCATGGCCCAGTTGCCGCCTGACCCCCGACCACGTCGATGTGGCCCCGGGTCAGCGCCGGAGTCGGGAGGACCGTCGAGGTCCCCTCGGTCACGCTCCGCCGAACGTCGCTCGGAGCTCGGCGATCGTCCCGCCTCGGATTGTGAGCCGGCAATCGCCGTCGCCCGCTCCAGGAGCACGGTCGTGGTCACCGTGGTCGGACCCCTGGACACGCTGACGGCAACGCGTCTGGCCGCGGCGCTCGGCGACCTCATCGACGGACAAGGGAATCTGGCCGTCGCCGTTGACCTCGGCGACGTCCATCGCATCGCGGCCCCGGGCGAGCAGGTGCTCGCGGCCGCCGCCTGCAATCTCGAGCGCCGAGGCGGACGCCTGTCCCTGCGTGAGGCGCACGGCAGCGTCCTTTGTGCCCTCGAGCGCGCCGGGCTCACCCGGTGCGTGACATCGTCGCAACCCCACGACGCCGAGGAAGCCGGAACTGGCGCCGGCCGGCCGGCTCTCGGGCTCCTCCCGGGTCGGCGCCCGCCGACCGGTCATCCGGCGGGGAGCGCCAGGGGAGCGAGCCCACAGGGCGGCGCGGATGACCAAGCGTGAGCGGGTTGCCGAGGGGGACTGGATCGCGGTGACCTTCGTCGTCCCGAGCGAAGGCAGGAGCGACTCGGTGCTTGATCTCACGGCGTTCTGATCGACTCGCTTGGCTGTCGTCAGCCGATCACGAAGCGGTCGATCAGCCGAGCGTCCCTGAGGAGCCTCAGCGTGCTGGAGTTCGGCGCCTTGAGGACCACCCGGCGTCCCCCTCCCTGGACGCGGGCCTGCGCGATCGCAAGCGCCCTGAGGCCCGACGCCGCGACGTCGGCCTCTCCCAGGTCCACGACCACGTTGTGTGCGCCACGGCCGAGAACAGCTTGGACGATCCGCAGGAAGGCACCAGTGCTGGTCCCGTCGAAACGTCCGCGGACCGTGATGATGTCGCGCTCTCTTTCTGCCATCGCCTCTCCGCTCCACGCCGCATCGGGATCCGCGCACTGGCCGGTCGCAGGGACCCCGCAATGCCTCACTGGGGGGACGGCTCCCGAGATCCACTGCCGCAATCTCGGATGGGGTACCCGAGCCGAGCGAGATCCGGTGACGGATGACGGGTCGGTGTCCAGCACACGATGCTCGCCAGCGTCTCATGGACCGGCCTTGCGCGGCCATGCGAGACCATACGGAATGAATGTCCGTGTGAATACCGAGGCCGCCGACGACTACCTCAGCGGTGAACCGCTCCCGCACAGCGGTTGTCGAGGCCCCTCCGGGGCCGGCCCGACAGCTTGCGCCGGGGCCCGAGCCCGCTTCCACCTCGGGTTCAGCGGGCCGGTGCCGATGCCAACCGAGTGGGGTGCACTCCTCGCTCGACGCCCTGATCGTCGGCGTTGTGGACACATTGGTTCCCTGTTGGTCGGGCAGTGGAGTGAACGGGCTGGACACCTGTAGGTCGAACACCCGCGGTCCCGCCGGAGTCTTCCGGCCCGGGCTGGAGGACGAATGGCACTGGGCTGCCGGCCGATACGCGTTTCACCCTCGATCGTTGGAGCTCCACGCGGAGGGGGAGGTTCGCCATGCGAAGGGGCCTACGGAAGGCGCTTGCGGCGGGCGTCGCTGTGTTGGTCGTGTCGATGTTGCCCACCACGGCGTCGTTCGCCGATGGCAGCGTTCCGAACCCCGCAGAGGTCGTGGACACCACGCTGACGCCCGAGGAGCTCGCCGCGTCGCTCGTCGGCCCGGGAGTGACGGTCGAGAACGTCGCCCTCACCGGCGACGCGGGGCGATAGGCACCTTTACCTTCACCAATCCGGCCGTCGTGGGATTCGGTCAGGGCATCGTGATGGCCAGCGGCCGGGCCGTGGACGTCGTCGGCCCCAACGTGTCCGACAGCACCTCGACCGACTGAGGGGGCGGCCGGCGACTCCGACCTCACCGCCCTCTCCGGGTTTCAGACGTTCGACGCGGTGGTCCTCGAGTTCGACTTCGTCCCCGTGGAGAACCAGGTCGTCTTCTCCTACGCGTTCAGCTCGGACGAGTACCCGGAGTGGGTCAACACGCCGTTCAACGACGTGTTCGCCTTCTTCGTGAACGGCGTCAACTGCGCCCGGTCCGGCAAGTGGCCGCGACCCGCTGTCGCCCTTCGTGCCGGTCGCGGTCAACAACATCAACAACAGCAACCCGGTCCAGGAGCCTCCTCCGCCGCCCGACCGCCCGGACCTGTTCACCGCCAACTACTTCAATTCGGACGGGCCGTCGGCGATGGACCTGGAGCTCGACGGCATCACCCACGTGCTGACCTGCTAGTCGCCGGTCATCCCGGACGAGATCAACCACATGAAGCTCGCGATCGCCGACGCCTCGGACGGGGTGTGGGATTCGGCGGTCTTCATCCAGGCCGGTTCGCTGGTCAGCAACCCGAACCCCGTGGCCGACCTGAGCGTCTTCCCGGAGACTGGAACGGCTCCCCTGGAGGTGACGGCGATCGTCGAGGGGGAGGACCCCAACGGCCTACCGCTCACGTACACCATCAGATGGGGCGACGGCACGCCCAACTCGACCGGTTCCCTGCCCGACGAGACAGCGCTGGTGCCGCACACGTTCACCTCGTCCGGCGAGTTCATTGTGACGCTCACCGTCTCGAACGGCACACTGTCGGGGACCAGCGCCGAGGACGTCGACGTCCTGCCTGGCGGGGAGACGGCCCCCGTCGTCACCCAACACCCGACGAGCCTGACGGTGAGCCCCGGCCAGGCGGCGACGTTCAACGCCGCCGCCTCCGGTCAGCCATCGCCGACGGTTCAATGGCAGGTGGCTCCCCCGGGGGATCGTTCGGCGACATCGCCGGGGCGACGTCGACCACGCTGAGCTTCATCGCTGCCTCCGGCGACAACGGCAAGCAGTATCGGGCGGTGTTCACGAACTCGGTCGGGTCTGCCACCACCAATGCCGCATCGCTCACGGTGACACGACCAGTCCGCCGACCGTCACCCAGCACCCGACGAACCAGACGGTGAACGCGGGCCAGACGGCGACGTTCACCGCCGCGGCCACCGGTGAGCCCACGCCCACCGTGCGGTGGCAGATCGCAGGTGTGGGTGGGGCGTTCGCCGACATCGCGGGGGCGACGTCGACCACGCTGAGCTTCACTGCGGCCGCAGGGCACAACGCCAACCAGTACCGGGCGGTCTTCACCAACTCGGTGGGGACCTCGACTTCGAACGCAGCGACGCTCACCGTGCCGCTGCTCGCCACGAGCACCGCGCTGACCTCGTCTGCGAACCAGTCACTGCTGAACCAGCCCGTGGAGCTTGCGGCGACCGTGTCGCCCGTTCCCCCGGGAACGGGGATGCCCACCGGGACGGTCACGTTTACCATCGACGGCTCCGTGCAACCTCCGGTCGTCCTGACGAGCGGCGTTGCCCGCATCACGCGATCCAATCTCGGCCCGGGCAGCCACACCATCTCGGCGCAGTACGGCGGCGGGGACGGCTTCGCAGGCAGCGCCAGCGCCCCACTGGTCCAGCAGGTCCGCTACCGCTTCGACGGATTCTCGGGGAAGGTCAAGGGGGCGCCGCAGGTCAACGACATCCGGGCCGGGCGGCCGGTCGCTCTGCGCTGGCAGATCACCGACGCATTCGGGGTCGGGGTCACCGACCCTGCGAGCTTCGTGAGCTTGACCGTCGCCCCGGCGTCGTGCTCGACCTGGGCACCCACGGGGCCACCGTGTCGCCCGTCCCCCTCTCTCACACCAGAGCCGAGGAGCCTGGTCCTCCACCCGGAACGTGCCGGCGCCCGCGACCGGCTGCCTGCTGCTGGCCAGCGCCAACCTGGCCGACGGGACATCTCACCTGATCCGGTACCCGATCCGGTAGCGGTCGTCGGCCGCGCTCGGTCGGAAGGCTCGCCAACGCAATCTCTCCTCGGCTTCCGGCCGTAGTACCGGAGTCGCACCAAGGGCGGAGGGGTGGCCTGCGGACGGCGTCGAAACGGTCACGACGCATGAAGGAGAACGGCATGAGGAACGGTGGCATGAAGAAGCGGACGTTGCTCGTCGCCTTGGTCATGGTCCCCGCAGCGGCAATCGGGTCACTCATCGCCTCGGGGCCGGCAGGGGCCGCTCCCTCGGTGACGCGGGCCGAGCTGATCGATGGCCGACTTCGGGTCGAGGGTCGGGCCGCCGACCGCTCACGCGTCACCGTGAGCTCGGCGACCGCCGGCGAGTCCACTGCTTCGGCCTGGGCCGACCGCCGCGGCTCCTACCGCGTCGAGGCGAGCGGGTTCGTCGCCAGCAGCTGCCGGGCGACGGTCACCGATCCGACCGGCTCGACATCTGTCACGCTGTCCGGCTGCACGCCTTCGGCGCCGCCATCGACCACCACGACAACGCTCCCTCCGACGACCACCACCACCGCTCCGCAACAGGGCTCGTGCACGATCACGCCGACGTCACCGGCGACGTACCACGTGGGCGACCTCCAGACCTTCTTCTGGACGACGACGGGTTGCCGCACGTCCACCCAGACCGTCCAGTGGAGCGTCGTCAGCGGCGTCATCCCGCCCGGCATGAGTGGTCCCTTCACCCAGGGCGTCTCATCCGGGTACGTGACCGGGAAGCCGACGACGGTAGGGACGTTCACCTTCACCGTACGGGTGCGTGACGAGACGGGCGCCAGCGACACCGAGACCACCACCATCAACGTCGAGCCCGCCAGGCCGATCACCGTCACCACGCAGGGCTTCCTGCCGGGACGAGTGGGCGAGTTCTACTGCTGCGGCAACCTCTTCGCCGATGGCGGGACTCCCGGTTACACGTGGGCGATCGTGGGCGGAGCCCTCCCGCCCGGCCTGACCCTGAACCAAAGTGAGGACCGCATCTCCGGCACGCCGACGACTGCGGGCACCTTCACCTTCACGGTCCAGCCCACCGACTCCCGTGGCGTTGTCGGCGAAGCGAAGGCCTTCGACCTCGTGGTGCACCCGGCAGCCTGAACGAGTGGCCGGGGCCGCGCCAGGGAGTTCACCCGCGATCGGGCACCGGCTCGTCACGCCATCCGCCGGGGAGGACGCCGACCGCGACGACCAGCCCACCCAACGCAAGGACGACGGTCCAGAACCAGAACGCCGCCAACCCGCAGCCCAGGAGAAGCGGCACGCTGCCGCTCCAGGTCAACTGAGCAGGACCGACCAGCGCGGCGATCGGAGCCCACCAGGCCTGGCGCAACGCCCCATCACGCTCCCCGCATCCGGTGCCGCGTTCGCCCGCCGGATGGGTGACGGTACCGCTAGCCGTTCCCCCTCCGGAGGAACCTTCGGCCCGTTCGTCGCTCTTTCTGCGGCCCGGTCGCGGGCCTCTCACTCCGGCCTGCCGAGGAAGGCTCTGGTCCGGGGCTCGCGAGGTGACACGAGCACGTCCGCGGTCGGCTCGTCGAAGAGCATCAGCTTGGGGTCCATGGCGAGCGCCCGGGCGATGGACACTCGCTGCTGCTGCCCGAACGAGGGCTGCGCCGGGTAGGCGTCGGCCCGGTCCGCTGGCCCCTCGATGGTGGGCAGCATCCTGCGCGCCTTCACCTTCGGACATGTTCGCCAGCTCGAAGTTGTCGTGGGCGAGACGCTGCGACGGGCGTGGTCGTTGGGGGCCGGTCCCCCAGCGGAGCGGCTCTTGATCGACGTGGACTCGACGGCCTGTGAGGTGGAGAGCACCAAGAAGCAGGGAGCCGGCTACGGCTACACCAAGGTGTGCGGATCATCAGCGCAGGCTCCGGGGTACGGGCCGCTCCACAAGCGACCTCGACAGAACGCGACAGCTGTCAACAACGCCCCAAAACTGACCCCCTTCCACCGGTCGAAAACTGACCCCCCTCCCGAGGTCACCGACCGCCCTGCGTGGTCATCGAGCCAGAGGCCTCACCTCCTCGATGGCGGTCGTTCCGCCGACGGACGGGCATCGGCGCCGCTCAGGCACCATCGTCACCTGGCACCCGTCCGAGGTCTCGGCCCTTCAGGCGGTAGCTGTCGCCCTTGAGGTTGATGACCTCGGCGTGATGGACCAGGCGGTCGATCATCGCTGCGGCCACGGTGTCGTCGCCGAAGACCTCGCCCCAGCGGCTGAACGCTTTGTTCGAGCTCACGATCACGCTGGCCCGCTCGTAGCGGCTCGACACCAGCTGGAAGAACAGGTTGGCCGCCTCGCCCTGGAACGGGATGTACCCAACCTCGTCAATGATGACGAGCGGCACCCGGGCCAGGCTGCGCAGCTCCTCTTGGAGCTTGCCGGCGTCGTGGGCCGCGCCCAGGCGGTCGACCCACTGGGCGGCGGTGGCGAAGGCGACGCGATGTCCGGCCAGGCAGGCCCGGATGCCGAGGGCGATGGACAGGTGGCTCTTGCCCGTCCCCGGTGGGCCGAGGAACACGGCATTGGACTTCGCCTCGATGAAGTCGAGGGCCCCGAGGTGGGCGACGACCTCCTTGCGGACGCTGCGCTGGTGCTCGAAGTCGAAATCCTCGAGGGTCTTGCGGGCTGGGAAGCGGGCCGAGCGGATGCGGGCGTCGCCGCCGTGGGACTGACGGGCCGAGACCTCACGCTCCAGGCAGGCGGCGAGGAACTCCTCGTGGCTCCAGGCGTCGGTCCGGGCCCGCTCGGCCAGGCGCTCCACCCCGGCGAGCAGGGCCGGGGCTTTGAGCTCCCGGCACAGGTAGGTGAGCTCGCGGGCGCCGCTCATGCCGCACCCGTAGCCCGGTCATAGACGGCCAGGTCGCGGACCTCGACCTCGCCGGTGTCGGGGGCGGGGGCGCCAGCGAGCGCCCGGGCCGCCTCACGAGCCCGGTCATGGGCCGGATCGGTCACGGTGACGTGGCCGGCCAGCACCCGGTCGTGGCGGGCCACCTCCTCCTTGCCCAGCGTCACCACCACGTCCGAGTCGCCGACGCGCACGTGCACGCGCCGTCCTACCGCCTTGGGGTGCACGGAGTAGTCGTTGGTCTGGTGGCGGACCCAGTGGTCGGCGGGCAGGCGCAGGTCGTGGTGCCAGTCCATGTCCGGCAGAAGCGGCGGCAGCGCCATCATCGCCGCCATGTCCTCCTCGATGCGCTCCGAAGGCCGGCAGCGCAGGCCCGAGTGCATGCGCACGTTGGCCTTGGTTTCCAGCCAGTCTCCGAGCTGGCCGTTGAAGTCGTCTCGGTCGGCGAAGCGCCGGCCGGGCATGAAGCTGGTCTCCAGGTAGCCGTTGGTCCGCTCCACGATCCCCTTGCGCTCGGGGTGACCCTTGGCCAGGACGACCGAGCCCATGCCGAGGGTGCCCTTGAGGCGCAGGTAGTCCTGGGTGTAGATCAGCCGCTTGCCCCGGCGCACCGAGATGGCCGGCTCGCCGTCGTAGACGCCGACACGGGGCACCGCCCCGAGTTCGACCAGCAGCTCCAGGTGGCCGCCCAGCACGTCCTCGGAGGCCTTGGAGCCGATCATGCGAGCCAGGGTCCAGCGCGAGTAGCACGGCACCCCGACCAGCACCGGGAGGACCGCCGTCTGGCCGTGGCCGACGGGAATGTCGTAGTCGGGGAACCACAGGTCCCACTGGCCGAGCTCGCCGGGCTTGTACTCCGTGCGGCCGAATGCCTCCGGGACCTGATAGGCGGGACGCAGCTCGCCCACCCGCTCGCGCAGGACGGTGATCCCCCGCGTCCAACCGATCCGCTCCGCCACCACCGTCGCCGGCATGTCCGGCGTCACTGCCAGCAGCCGACGGATCGCCGGCTCGAAGGCGTCCACCGCCGAGCCCGGAGCGTCCCGGGTGTACTTCGGTGCCTCGTCCGAGCGTAGGGCGGCCCGAACCGTGTTGCGGGCCACGCCGAGCCGCCGGACGATGGCCTTGACGCCCATCCCCTCGGCCCGGTGCAGCCTCCTGATCTCTGCCCACTCCTCCACGTCGATCACGTTCCTTCTCCCGGTCAGGCCGTTGTCGGCCCGAGCCAGGCTCAAGTCCAAACCGCTGAAAGTGGTGGACCGTCAGGAGAGGGGGTCAGTTTTCGACCGGTGATAAGGGGTCAGTATTGGGGCGGCGGGGACAAACTGGAGACCTGCACGCGGTTACCTCGCGCAGCATATGTGCCGTTACACAGGTGGGCGGCCGCAAGCGCCATCGACTGTTGGTCAATCTAAGCGAGGCTCGAGAATCGCTGTCGCCGAGGTCGGCGGGACCCTCGGGCTCACCGAGGCAGCGCCGTCGGCTCGCTACGGGGACGGTTGGCATAACCAATCGCTCTGATCCAGACCTCCCAAGGCCGGCTGTTGCGTGCGAGGGCCACGTTGTTGCGTAGCAACCTGTCGCCCGCCTCTACCATCCCTCTCGTCCGATCCGAACCATATCCCTTGGTCCGCCCCACGTGGGTCCAGCC
>Ga0247717_1000293_pt1 | contig 15781 bp, 11 predicted proteins | sample 24E_NmetaG_FD_189047 | JGI IMG/M metagenome (GOLD analysis project Ga0247717, IMG submission 189047) | Soil microbial communities from hillslope of Landscape Evolution Observatory, University of Arizona, Oracle, AZ, United States - 2-4-E_N | ecosystem: Engineered > Artificial ecosystem >... | reverse complement strand
ACATGACACTGTGGCCGAGCAAGAAGTCGCGCCCAAGAACCGCTTCGATGCGGGCGTTCAACCGCTCGAGCACGGCGACCGCAACGGCAAACCCATGTTCCGCAGTTGCCCAGTCGGCTTGGGGGCCTGGGACGGTGTCGCCAACGTTGTTCACGAAACCGTCCGGCACGCCGAGATGCGCGCGTAGGACGTCATAGTCTGGCCCGACGTAGATGATCGCGAAGCGGCGACGTAGCGCAGCATCGAGTGGCGCGACGCTGCGATCGGCGCTGTTCATGGCAGCGAGCACATACAGCTGCTTCGGAAGCTTCAGACGGGCATCGAGAGCCTCACCGGCCGACGTCTTCGGGTTGAGGTGGTGGTACGGGGTGTCGATCTCCGCCCCGGAACCTGGCATCGAAGGATCGCTCCGCTTGTCCGCGTCGAGCAGCGCCAAGGTGTCTCCGAAGATGGCAGCGGCATTGCCCCGGTTGAACTCGTCGCATACCAGCAACGCTCGTCTGTCCACCTGCATCGTGAACTGCGCGAGCTCGATGAGAGGGCCGACGTGGGGTTTCACGATGACCTGCTTCGTGCTGGCGTCGAGGTCGGGGAGTAGGCCGATTACGAAGTGCTCGTATGCATAAGACGGGTGGAAGACAACCGTGCGTACCTCGGTCGGAACGGTCGTGCCCTCCTCGAAGGCCCCGTGGTTCAGGTCGGGGTCGAACTTGATCGCGGTCCCATGCGCGAACGCCTCGCGGATGTCCTCCATCGCCACCGTCTTGCCGGTCCCAGGGGGGCCCACCAGCAGGACGTTCGGGGACGTCTTGAACGCTGCGAGCACCTGGTCCACGATCGCTTGGGCACGCACGGACGGCCCTCCCTCCGGGCGGTAGTAACCCTGAATCTCGTTCTTGCCGAGTTGCTGCATGGCGTTACGCAGCGCCGTTGGCAGCGTCTGCCAGGAGGCGAACTCGCGCCCGGGGCCCGGATTCTCGAGCACCACGCGGGGGTGGAGAACGGCGCCTTCATCCGCGAGATGCACCGCAAGGAGCCAAGGCGTCTCACCCGCGGCAATGACATTGGCGATCTCGGCGTCAGCCTCGCCCTCTGTCTGCTTCGTCGGGTCGCCCGCAAGGGTCTCGATCGTTGTCGGCCCGGGGTCCGGCCTGAGCCGCCACGGGGCGGGTGCGCCCTGAGCGGTCGTCCAACGAAGGTCCAGCCGAGTAGCGCCGGTCCCGTGAGCGAGAAGCTTGCCGCCGGGGTCACTCCCGCCGGGCCACCTCCACTCCACAGTCTGCTCTGGCTGGCCAAGCACGTCCTTGAGGACCGCCGCGAGTGCGGCGTTCGGTTGCAGGTAGTCCTTCGTGTACGACTTCTGCGGCGGGATTCGCCCGTACACGGGCTTGTGGACGCTGGCGCGCGGATAGCGCCAGAAGAAGACAGCATCGACGGGACGATGAGTCACGTCCTCGGGCCGCCGATCACCAAGGCCTCGGGTGAGTGAACCGCTTCGATGTCCCGGCGGTTCTGTGCCGCGACGGATCTACGGGCGGTGAAACGCACGATGGTGTGCCCGGCGAACAAGTCACGGACCTGCTCGGTATCGCGATTGGACATGATCCACATCACATCGCGCTCGGTGAGGTCTCGACAGATGTCCGCTAGTTCGGCGAGATCGGGCGCCCTGAATCGCTTCTCGGTGTACAGGAAGAACTTCGACGTGTCGGACAGCGGGAGGTACGGCGGATCGAGGTACACGAAGTCACCTGCCCGAGGCTTTTCAAGCGTCGAGCGAAAATCCTCGCTGGTGATAGTTGCCCCGATGAGCGCATCACTGGTGCGAAACATCACGTCGTCGTCGATGCCGCGAAACGGCCGCTGGCCCCACGGCACGTTGAACTGCCCCCACCGGTTGACGCGCCACAGCCCGTTCCACGCGGTCTGGTTCAGGTAGATGAACCGTGCGGCCTGCTCCACTGCCGACTCGGGCTCAGCGGTTCGCTGCTCGTAATAGAAGTCCTTGCAGTCGTTCGCTCGGTACTGCTCAAGCGCCTCCAGCAAGTTGGTGGGATCGTCTTGAACCTGCCGCCACACGTTCGCTAGGGCGTCGTTCAGGTCATGGAGGTTGACTGTGCCAGAAGCGCGGTCACGCACTGCGAAGAACATGGCGCCTCCGCCCAGAAACGGTTCGTGATAGTTGTCGAACGTCTCCGGAACGTGAGGGAGGATGCGCGCCAGCAGTCGGGTCTTCCCCCCGGCCCACTTAAGGAAGGGCCGCAGCGGCCGCGTATCGACTGGCACACACAGCAGACTACGGAACCGTTGTGACGTCCCGGGGACACGGCGTACGCGTCCAGCCTGATGGGCCTCCCTGCTTGCTCGGAGCGTCGCTACCGTCCGAGGGCTCGGCCGTGCTCCGGGCGCTGCGCGACCGCCTCGAGTCTCAGTTGGAGATCCAGCGATCGCATCCGAGACTCCGCGTGCGGCGCAACGGCTTGAACCGCGTCGCGCTCGGCTCGCAGCCTCGCGACGCGGAGCGTGCTTTCGGTCCGGCGGGCGAGGCTCGGTCGACGCACGTGATCGTCGAGCGCTGGTTCGTCCACGTCGAGCACCCAGCGTTGACGACGGTCGGCCGACCATTCGATGGTGAGGTCCTCCACGCCCTGGTCCAGGTCGTCGGCGACGACGTAGACGTGGCTGGTGTCGCTGGCGCGGCTCATGGCGACGTAGGCGAGCTCTCGACCGCCGCCGTCGGCGAAGACGTGGGCGCGGTCGACGGTCGCTCCTTGCATGCGGTGGATCGTGACGGCATAGGCGTGGTCGAGGCGGTCAATCGCCAGTTCCTCGCCGGCGAGCAGCGCGGTGCGGCCATCATCGAAGCGCACGGTCAGCTGGTCCGGCGCCACGGCGATGAGGCTGCCTCGTTCGCTGGTCACGAAACGGCCGTCGGACGACGGAGCGAGGGTCACGACGCGATCGCCGACGGCGTAGCGCTTGCCGCCCGGTGCCTCGATCTCTGGACCGGTGATCGCGCCGGCCTGGCGGCGGCGTTGGCGGGCTCGTTCGTTGAGGGCGGCGACATCGCGACGACGCCATGCGAGCAGGGCCACTTCGTGGCCGTCGCGCAGGTCGGCTTCCCAGGCGTGGACGGCAGCGTCGAGGACTTCATCGCGCCTCGGCGCGGTCCGCACACGGTCGTTCTTGCGATACCAGGCGACGGCGTCGGTGATCTTGCCGTTGCGGAGCTGCCTCAGCGCTGAGCGTTCGACGGGATCGCGTTGGCGAATGTTTTCGTGGAGCACGTGGACGGCGGGTCCGTGCCGGCTGATGAGGGCTTCGAGTCCTCCGCCGGCTTCGACGGCGTCGAGCTGGTGGTGGTCGCCGACGATGACGGCTTTGGCGCCGGCGACGTCGACGGCGGCGAGCAACTTGAGCATGGCTTGGTCGTCGGTCATGCCGGCTTCGTCGATCAGGAGCACGGTGCCTGCGTCGAGCCTGAGCTGCTGGTGCTCGAGGCGCCAGACGAGCGAGGCGATGGTGCGGCTGTCGACGCCGGCTTCGTCGCGGAGCGTGCGCGCGGCTTGGCCGCTGATGGCGGTGCCGAGGACGCGGTAGCCGTTGCCTTCGTAGCCGGCGCGCAGGACGTCGAGCGCGGTGGTCTTGCCGGAGCCGGCGACGCCGACGATGAGATCGAGGCTCCTACCAGAGGCGAAGACGTGAGCGATTGCGTGCCGTTGACTGTCCGTGAGTGACCGTCCGATGGCTCGCTGCTTGTCGGCGATGGCGACGCTGGTAGCGAGGCGGCCGACTGCCACGCTGCTCTCGCGCCCCGCCAGCCGCTCGGCTACCGCCTCGATGGCTTGCTCGGTAGCGAGCACCGACGCGGCGGCCCAGGCCCTACCTCGCGCACCGGGCTGGCCCACCAGCGGCACGCACTCGCGATGCTGCACGATGCCGGCGACGACCCGGTCGAGTTCCTCGGCGACGCATCCGTAGAGCGCAGGAGCGACGACGCGGATGACGTCGGCGCGCGTGAACGCCTTGCGCTTGGCCAGCGGGCTGTTCGGCCCGATGGTCTCGTACACGAGCTGCTCGCGCTCGCGGTCGGTCAGGGTGCGCAGCGGTCGATGGTGGCGCTCGTTGACCATGTCGAGGCGCTGGCGGAGCTTGCGTGCCGGCCAGCCGGTGGCGTCCAGCTCGTCGAGCCAGCGGGCAATCAACGCCTCGGGCGTCTCGTCCTTCTTCGCCTCCCGGCTGTTGCGAGCCGCGATGCCGCGCGCCCGGTAGGAGCGGAACCCTGCGCGCTCGAGCTCATCTTCGATCGCCGTGCCGCGCTTGGAGAACTGGTCGGCAACCTCGGCGGGGATGCCAGCGATGCGCCAGTGGTCGAGCTTGCCGGAGGGCCCGTGGTCGGGCTCGATCGCATATCCCAGGGAGACGGCCGTCTCGGCGGCGGCCAGACGACCGGCCATCGTCGCCGCGTGGACGAGATCGCGGATGCCGGCCGTATCGAGCGCCTTCCATCCGCCGCGATCGTCGAGCATCTCGGTGAGGTTGGCGATGAGCACGTGATCGTGCGGCGCCGGATCACCAGCGCGCGAGGTGGCGTGGCGGGTGCGGGCCCACAGCAACCCGCTGGTGTGCGTGCGGCGCTGGGCCTTGCCGCGACGGCCGCCCTGTCGGGCGAACCACTCGTCCAGGAAGCCGAGGGTGGCGTCGGTCTCGGCATCGAGGATCGCGTGCATGTCCTCGACCTGGCCGATCAGCCCGAGGACGGCGACGGTCTTGTGTGCGGCGACCACGAGCTCGACCCCGGGTCGCTTGGTCTTGGCCAGCCGTGTCCCGAGATGCGGGTCACGGGCACCGCCCGGTCCGTAGATGGCGTCGTAGCCGGCGTCATCGACCGCTCCGACGAGGCCGAGCCTCTGCGCGAGCGCGCCGCCCCACTGCAGCGGCGTCTCGCCCCGTGAGCCGTAGTACAGGACGGCCTGGCCGGCGTGGTCGTCGTCGCGGCCGAGCACGGTGGCGCGGTGGTACTCGACCGAGTCGAGACCCATCATGCGGAACCAGGCCATGAGCGCTCCCGCGCCGCCAACCCGGGACGGGTTGCAATCGTGTTCGGCGCAGTAGGGGTTATGGACCTGGTGATCGGTCGGCGTCGAGGAGCTCGTCGTGACCGGTCAATGGCGGTACGTGATGGTGCGCGCGTGCTCGCGGTCTTGTCGAGGTCGTCGTCGCGCATGCGGGGTCATGGACGCGGGCGATGTCGCCGAACGGGGCCTCGCGGGGCTTGCAGGAGTCGATTCAGATTTCTCGGATTCGCGTGAGAGATTCCGGGCCTCTCAGCGGCCCTAGTAGGGGGAGACCGAGAGATCTGTCTCACAACCGGCCGTTTCGCGGCCTAGTTGGACAACACCCTCTACTCGCAAGGAGAACCCATGACCGTGACGACCCACGTCGACGAGGTCGACCTGCCTCGCCGGCTGCTCAACATCACCGAGCTCGCTGACTTCCTCGGCGTCAACACCCGCCACGTCCGGCGGCTCGTCGCCGAGCGGCGCATCCCCTTCATCAAGTGGGGCCACCTCATCCGCTTCGATCCCGTCGAGGTCGTGCGCTGGCTCGACGGGCATCGACGTCGGCCCGATCGTTCAGCCTGAGGACCGCCGGGGGTCCCCGGTCAGCCGAAGACTGTCACACCCCCTCCGTACGATCCGAGGCGTGGCAGACGTGTCAACGAACTCGGGAGCAGTCCCCATGTCCAACACTGAGTCGACCTCGGTCATCGACCTCGACGCGCAGCCGGGCAACGGCAGTCCGGCTGCCGTCGAGGACTCACCGGCGAGCGACGGCGTGCCGCCGGAGCCGCCCGAGCTGGCCGAGCCTGCGGCAGCGGTTCCCGCTGGGCGGACGTCTGGCAAGAAGCCCTCGGCAAAGCCGGTCAAGAAGTCAGCAAAGGCACCGCCCAAGAAGCACACGCAGCCGAAGGCAGATGCGGCTCGCGGGAGGGTCCGGCCGTTTCCGGCGTCCTCGTTCGAGGACGCCGCCGAGCTCGCGAACACGATGCACCGCATGGGAAGCGACAACGTGCGCCGGCTCACGTTGTTCGAACAGCTCGGCAGGTCTGCCGACAGCGGTACGAGCAGGCAACAGATCATCAACTCAGGCCGCTACGGCATCACCACCGGCGGTATCCGTGCTGAGTTCATAACGCTGACCGAGGACGGCAGCCTCGCAACCAATCCGGAAGCCGGAAGACGGCCACAGCTCCGCGCTCGGTTCCGCCTCGCCATCGAGGCCGTAGAGCCCTTCAGTCAGCTCTACGAGGAGTTCGCTGGCAAGCGGCTGCCAAGCCAGGCGGTCATGCGCGACTTCTTGCGCGACAAGGGCCTCGCCGACGGCGAGATCCAGGAATGCATCGATACGTTCATCGTCAACGCTCAGTTCCTCGGGCTCCTGCGAACCATCGCTGGAGCCGAGCGGCTGCTGACTCTCGACCATGTGCTCGACGAGCTGCCCGCCGGCGACGGCGGAACGCCAACCCCGGAACTCACGTCGGCTGGAGGCGCGCCGGGGCCGGTGCCGCGTGTGGGCGACCACGGCGACGTCGACTGGTCCAAGGTCTGCTTCTACGTGTCACCGATCGGTTCGGACGACTCGGAACAGCGCGAGCACGCTGACCTGTTCCTTGGCTCATTCGTCGAGCCAGCACTGCGCGACTTCGATCTGAACGTCGTGCGCGCAGACCAGATCGGCAAGGCGGGGATGATCACTGCTCAAGTGATCGAGCACCTTGCCAACGCGCGGATCGTGATCGCAGATCTCTCATTCCACAACCCGAATGTCTTCTACGAGATCGCACTTCGTCATGCCGTGCGGAAGCCGATTGTGCAGATCATCCGAGCGGCCGATCCCATTCCCTTCGATCTCGACCAGCTTCGGACGATCCGCATCGACACGACGAGCATCTTCACGCTCGTCCCGAAGATCGAGACCTACCAGTCCGAGATCGCCGCGCAGGTCCGGCGCGCGCTTGAGGGAAACACGGAGGTCGACAATCCCATCACGGTGTTCTACGCACGCTTCTGGCATCTGATCGAAAAGTCCGTACAAGCGGCGTAGTCCACCCAAGCGTCGCACCTAGAATCCATTTCGCCCGCAAGGGCCTCGCCGTTCACTCGGCCTCGATGACTCCACCCATCTGGAGGCCAACCGATGCCGGCACGACGCCGATTCGGATCCATCCGCCGCCTTCCGTCAGGGCGGTGGCAGGCGCGCTACTGGGACGCGGCCGGCAACCGCGTCGGCGCGACGACGACGTTCGCCACGAAGGGCGATGCCCAGAGATGGCTGTCGGCCGCGGAGACCGACCAGAGCCGCGGCGACTGGCACGACCCTCGCCTCGGTGACGTCCCGTTCCATGAGTGGGCCGACCGCTGGATGGCGACGAAGGCACCGACACTCGGACCGGCGACGCAGGACCTGTACCGCTACCTCCTCCGGAAGCACGTCGTCCCGCGCTTCGGGGCGATGGCCGTCGGGCGCATCACTGCGAGCGAGGTGCAGGCGTGGCTCGCCGAGATGCACCGCGGCGAGCTGAGCCCGAACACGGTCGCCAAGGCATACCGCTGCCTCAGTGGTGCGATGGACGGCGCCGTCGACGCCGGGCTCATCGCCCGCTCACCGTGCACGCTCAAGGGCGCCGGCACCGAACGGCACGCGGAGATGCAGATCGCCACGCCCGAGCAGGTCGCGGAGCTAGCCGGCGCGGTCGGGCCCCGGTGGGAGGCGCTCGTGTTCGCCGCCGCCTACACCGGCCTCCGGTGGGGAGAGCTCGCCGGACTACGGCGGTGCGACGTCGACCTCGAGCGGAACCTCATCAGCGTGACGCGCAAGCTCGCCGAGGTGAACGGCCAGCTTTCGTTCAGTCCGCCGAAGACCGCCGCCGGGAAGCGGACGATCGGGATGCCCTCGTTCGTGGCCCGCTCGCTCGCCGTGCACATCGACCTCTACGCGCTCGCCGGCGCCGACGGGCTCGTGTTCCCGAGCGCCGACGGCCAGCCGATGCGGCGCAGTAACTTCCGGCGACGCGTGTGGGAGCCGGCGACGACCGAGGTGGGCATGACCGGGTTCCGGTTCCACGATCTGAGGCACACCGCGGCAACGCTCGCCGCTGCGAGCGGCACGAGCCTCAAGGCGCTCATGGCCCGCATCGGGCACGCGTCAGCCGCGGCCGCGCTCCGGTACCAGCACGTCATCGACGGCCAGGACGCCGACATCGTCCGCTACCTCGAGCGCTTCGGCGAGGAGCCGCCCGTGCCCTCCCGTGCCCACGACGACACGACAGACACCGCCGTTCGTGGGCACGTAGTGGGCACGCCGAGCGATCCGGCGGAGGTCACGGCCGAGGAGGAACCTCGTGACCTGGACTTTCGTGGTGGAGACGATGGGACTCGAACCCACGACCCCCTGCTTGCAAAGCAGGTGCTCTAGCCAGCTGAGCTACGTCCCCGAGGCAACTCAGTGTACGGGGCGGCACTGGGCGGGATCGCGGGGCTCAGGACCCGTGAATCCCGCCCAGAGCCCGGGGCGGGGGCTACCGTTCGACGTGCGCTCCGAGGCGCAACCGGACGGTCCGGACAGGGCGAGGCCCACTCGTTCATGCAAAGCGCCCATGGACGATCTCGAGCAGCATCGCAAGCGGGCCAAGCAGCTCGTGCGTCAGCACCGCGACGGCGTGCAGGTGGTCGCCGAACGCCTGCGACGATCCCTCCCGCGCCTCGCCGGTCTGACCGACCGCGAGGTGCTCGCCGCCGACTTCGCCTTGCACGACGCGCAGCACGTCGTGGCGGTCGAGCTCGGCTACACGTCCTGGGCCGACCTGAAGGAGCGTCCACCGATGCCCAGCCAGCCCACCGTCGACCAGCGGTTCGAGCGCGCCACCGCGACCGTGTTCGTCACCGACTTCGAGCGCGCGGTCGGCTTCTACCGCTACCCCCTCGGCTTCGAGGTCGTCTACACCTACGGCGACCCGCCGTTCTGGGGTGAAGTCCGGCGCGACGGCGCTCTGCTCAACCTCCGCCACGTCGACGAGTCGCCGTGGGTGGACGGCGTGCGCGACGTCGAGCAGCTGTTGTCGGCCTACGTCCTCGTCGCCGACGCCAAGGGCCTGTTCGTGCAGTACGAGGGCGCGGGCGTCGACTTCCACGAGCGCCTCCAGCGCAAGCCGTGGGGCAACGACGAGTTCGTCGTCCGCGATCCCGACGGGAACCTCCTGCTCTTCGGCAGCCCCGCAGCCGGCGCCACCGCCGAACCCTGAGCGACCGCCACCATGCAGCGCGCCGCGGGCGCACGGCCCGCGACGCACACGCAGCGCGCAAGTGACGAACGGCCCTGTCGAGAGACCCCGCGCCCGTCGTCCAATGGCGCACGGGGATCGAGGGTCGCCGGCATGCCGGCGGCGACACGACCGCCGGTGCTCTACGGTCTCCGTTGTGCACTTGTGCCGCCAACGCGCGGTCTGACCCGACGAAGGGGGAGTTGTGACGACTCCGGACAGGCACCGAGCTGGGCTTCTTCTGCGGCTGTTCGCCGTGCTCGCGGTGTTGGGTCTCGTCGCTGCCGCGTGCGGTGGCGACGACGACGACGGTGGCGGCAGCGGGGGTGGCACGACCGCTCCCGACGAGGAGCGGCCCGATCCCGGTGACCCCGTCTACGGCGGATCGATCACCGTCGGCCTCGAGGCGGAGACCAACAGCTGGCTGCCGGGTTCGGCCAACTTCTCCAACCCCGGCATCAACGTCGCTCTCGCCATCTACGACCCGATGATGCGTCGCGACGAGAACGGCGAGCACCAGCCGTACCTGGCGCAGTCGCTCGAGTCGAACGACGACCTCACCGAGTGGACCCTCACGCTGCGGGACGGCGTGCAGTTCCACGACGGCACCCCGCTCGACGCCGACGCCGTCAAGACCGTGTTCGACGACTACATCAAGGCCGACGGCTCCAACCTCGCCGGCCAGGTCGAAGACGTCGAGTCCCTCGAGGTCGTCGACGACCTCACCGTCGTCTACCGGCTCAGCCAGCCCAACGCCGCGTTCGGCGACGTGCTCGCCGGCGCCGTCGGCTGGGTGTTCTCTCCGACCGCCGCGGAGGCCGCCGGCGAGGACGCCGGCTCCCGGCCGGTCGGCACCGGGCCGTTCGTGTTCGGCGAGTGGCAGCGCGACAACCGGCTGGTGCTCACGAAGAACGAGAACTACTGGCAGGAGGGCCTGCCCTACCTCGACCAGATCATCTTCCGGCCGATCCCCGACGAGGACACCCGCATCCAGAGCCTCGCCTCGGGCGACATCGACGTGATCCAGAGCCTGCGCCAGAGCGCGATCCGCCAGATCCGCGACATCAGCGGCGTCACCAGCTTCGAGCACATCGGCAACAACAGCGGCTCGGCCATCTTCAACACCGGCCGGCCGCCGTTCGACGACGTCCGGGTCCGGCAGGCCATCGCCTACGCCCTCAACCAGGACGACCTGATCGAGGTCCTGGGTGGGACCGGGCTCACGCCGCCGCACACCCAGTACTTCAGCCCCGACAGCCCGTGGTTCTCCGAGGCCGCAGCGGCGGCGTGGCCCACCAACGACCCCGACGAGGCGGCGCGGCTGCTCGACGAGTACACGAGCGACCCGAACCGCTCCGACGGCAAGGCCGCCGGCGACCCGGTGACCTTCCAGTTCGACTGCCCGCCCGACCCGAGCCTGATCGAGCTGTCGCAGGTGTACCAGGCGCAGTGGGGAGCGGTCGGCATCCAGGTGAACCTCAACCAGGTCGAGCAGGCCACCCACGTGAGCCAGGCCATCGCCGGCGACTTCGACGCCAAGTGCTGGCGGGTGGGCAGCCAGGACGACCCCTACCGGGTCTTCTCCGACGCCTTCGGCGAGGGCAGCCCGCTCAACTTCACGCGGTTCACCCACCCCGACATCGACACCAACCTGCAGATCCTCCGCACCACGACCGACTTCGACGCCCGCAAGCAGGCCGTCGAGGAGATCTCGCTCGTGCTCGCCGAGAACGTGCCGAACACCTTCACCGCCGGCACGCTCACGACCCTCGGCGCCCGCGAGCCGGTGCGCAACCTCGACCGCTGGGTCTTCCCCGACGGCACCATGGGCGAGGGTGTGCCGGGAGCGACGACCATGTGGGGTCACGTCTGGCGCGTCGGGTAGCCGGGGCAGGACGGAGGAGCGATGCGAGCGGTGCTGCGCCGGCTGCCGCCTCTGATCGCCACCCTGCTGGCGGTCTCGTTCCTCACGTTCCTGCTCACGAGCCTGCTGCCCGGTGACCCCGCCGAGCAGATCCTCGGCCCGCAGAGCGCGACGCCGGAGCGGCTCGCGGCCGTGCGGGCCGAGCTCCGGCTCGACGACGCGCTGCCGGTCCGGTACGTGCGGTGGCTGGGCGACGCCGCCACCGGCGACCTCGGCCGCTCGTACCGGACGAACCAGCAGGTCCGCGACGCGATCATCGAGCGCCTCCCGGTGACCGTGCAGATCGGCGGCATGGCCATCGGCTTCGCCCTTCTCGTGGCCGTGCCGCTGGGGATGATCTCGGCCTACCGGTCGGGCGGGCCCGTCGACCGGGTGGTGACGGGCGGCAGCTTCATGCTCCTGTCGATCCCGAGCTTCATGATGGCGCTCGTCCTGATCCTCGTCTTCGCCGTGAACCTCGGCTGGTTGCCGGCCACCGGCTGGACCCGGATCTCCGACGACCTCGGCCAGAACCTGCGCGCCGCGCTGCTGCCAGCGGCGTCGCTCGCCGTCGGCGAGCTCGCCGTCTACACCCGCCTCCTCCGCAGCGACATGATCGGGACCCTCCAGGAGGACTACATCGCCCTCGCCCGGGCCAAGGGCATGCCGACGTTCTGGATCCTCCTGCGCCACGCCCTCCGGCCCTCGTCGTTCTCGCTGCTCACCGTGGTGGGCCTGCAGGTCGGCGCGGTCATGACCGGCTCGGTCGTCATCGAGACGCTGTTCGCACTGCCCGGCGTCGGCCGGCTGCTCGTCGACTCCGTCTACCAGCGCGACCTCATCATGGTGCAGGGCATCGCCCTCGTCGTGGCCGTGTCCTACGTCCTCGTCAACTTCATCGTCGACATCGTCTACTCGTACCTCGATCCCAGGATCCGGCATGGGCGAACCGCGGCTCGAACCTGACCCCCCGCTCATCGAAGTCGGCCCCGCCGAGCTCGACGACGACGGGCTCGACCCGCTTCGCCCCGGCACGGCGCCGCCGGCGCGCCGGCGGCGCCAGGGCGTGCTCTTCTGGCTGGCGGTCGGCTGGCTCGGCGTCGTCGTGTTCTGCGCGCTGTTCGCCGACGTGCTCCCGGTGCCCGATCCGAACGGTCAGAACATCAGCGACCGGCTCGCCACCCCGAGCGCCGACTACCCGCTGGGGACCGACGGGCTCGGCCGCGACTCCATGGCCCGGCTCGTCCACGGCGCCCGCGTGTCGCTGACCGTGAGCCTCACCGCGGTCGTCGTCGGCATGAGCGTCGGCGGCACGCTCGGGATGGTCGCCGGCTTCACGCGCGGCCTGTTCGACACCGTGCTCATGTCGGTGATCAACATCATCCTCGCGTTCCCGGGCCTCGTGCTCCTGCTCGTCCTCCTCGCCTACGTGGGCCAGAGCCTGTCGGTGATCTCGCTCGTGATCGGCTTCCTCTCGATACCGGTGTACACGCGCGTCGCCCGCGCGAACACGCTGGCCGTGGCCCAGCGCGAGTTCGTGCTCGCCGCCCACACGATGGGCGCCACCAAGCTGCGCCTCCTGTTCCGCGAGATCGCCCCCAACGTCGTGCTCCCGGTGATGGCGTTCGGGCTCGTGGCGATGGGCGTGATCATCGTGCTCGAGGGCACGCTCGCGTTCCTCGGCCTCTCGGTCGAGGCGCCGGCCGCCACCTGGGGCGGGATGATCGCCGAGGGCAAGCGCCACCTGCACTCCTCGCCGCACGTGGCGCTCATCCCGTCGGCCGCCATGTTCCTCACCGTGCTGTCGCTCAACTTCGCCGGCGACATCCTCCGCCGGCGCTTCGACGTGCGGGAGGCGAACCTGTGAGCCGGCGCCGAGCCCCGATGGTGGTCGACGAGCAGGCGCCCCTCCTGGTGGCGACCGACGTGCGCACGTGGTTCGACACCCCCCGCGGCATGGTGAAGGCCGTCGACGGCGTGACCCTCACCGTGCAGGAGGGACGCACGATCGGCATCGTCGGCGAGTCGGGGTCGGGCAAGACCGTCCTCGGCCGGTCGCTCATGAACCTGGTCTTCTCCCGCAACGCCATCCAGTCGGGCAGCGTCGTGTACCGCGGCGTCGAGCTGCGCGGCAAGCCGCTGCGGGAGATGGTCCACGTGTGGGGCATGGAGATGTCGATGGTGTTCCAGGACCCCATGACCTCGCTCAACCCGACCCTGCGCATCGGCGAGCAGCTGCGGGAGTCGCTCTGGTACCACCTCGGGCTGCGGGGCCAGGAGCTGCGCACCACGATGACGACCCTGCTGCGGTCGGTCGGCATCCCCGAGCCCGAGCGCCGCCTCAAGGCGTACCCGCACGAGCTGTCGGGCGGCATGCGCCAGCGGGTCACGATCGCCATCGCCCTCGCCTGCGGGCCGAAGCTGCTGGTTGCCGACGAGCCCACGACCGCGCTCGACGTGACCGTCCAGCGCCAGATCCTCGACCTGCTGAAAGACCAGCAGCACGAGCGGCACATGGGCATGATCCTCGTCACCCACGACCTCGGCGTGGTGGCCGGCCGCACCGACGAGATCCTCGTCATGTACGCCGGCCGCGTCGTCGAGCGGGCCCCGACCCGCACGCTGTTCCGGTCGGCGCGCCACCCCTACACCGAAGCCCTGCTGCTCTCCATCCCCCGCCTCACGAACCGGCCCCACACCCGCCTCCGCGTCGTCGCCGGCCGCCCACCCGACCTCGTGGGCATCGGCGACGTGTGCGCCTTCGCCCCGCGGTGCCGCAACGCCCAGCCCCGCTGCATCGAGGAGCGCCCGGCGCTGCAGCCCGGCGGGCTCGACCACGAGTTCGCGTGCTTCTTCCCCGCCGGCACCGCCGAGGGCACGGCGGCCGTCGAGCGCAACATCGCCGCCGGCCGCAACGCCGCCGGGATGCCGGTCCTGCCCGACGACACCGCGGTGGTGACGTCCTGATGGCGGGCTCGGGGATCGCCCACCTGCGCGAGCGCGACGACATCGTGCTCTCGGTCCGCCACCTCGTCGTCGAGTTCCCGACCGGCCGGGGCACGGTGCACGCGGTGTCCGACGTGAGCTTCGACCTCGCCGCCGGCGAGACGCTCGGGCTCGTCGGGGAGTCGGGCTGCGGCAAGTCGACCGCGGCCCGAGCGGTGATGCAGGTGCCCCGCCCCACCGCCGGCAAGGTGATCTTCGAGGGCCGCGACCTCACCGAGCTCGACAGCAAGGAGCTGCGCCGCACCCGGCCCCGCCTGCAGATGATCTACCAGGACCCGATCTCGTCGCTGAACCCCCGTCGCAAGGTGCGCGACATCGTCGCCGAGGGCCTCACCATCTGGGGCCGGCGGGACGAGGCGGGCGACGTCGTCGCCGGCGTACTGCGCGACGTCGGGCTCGACCCGGACACGATCGGCGACCGCCGGCCCCACCAGTTCTCCGGCGGCCAGTGCCAGCGCATCTGCATCGCTCGCTCCCTCGCCCTCGACCCCGCAGTGCTCATCTGCGACGAGCCGGTCTCGGCCCTCGACGTGTCGGTGCAGGCGCAGATCCTCAACCTGCTCGAGGAGACCAAGGAGCGCTACGGGCTCACCCTTCTGTTCATCGCCCACGACCTCGCGGTCGTGAAGAACGTGAGCGACCGGGTGGCCGTGATGTATCTCGGCAAGCTGTGCGAGATCGGTCCGTCGGAGCAGCTCTACGAGCGACCCGCCCACCCGTACACGAAGGCGCTGCTCGAGGCGGTCCCCGAGCCCGACCCCGACGCCGTGCTCGGCGACAACGTCCTCGCCGGCGACCTGCCGTCGCCCATCGACCCGCCCAGCGGCTGCCGCTTCCGCACGCGCTGCCCGATGGCGGCCGCCGTGTGCCAGGTGGAGGAGCCGACCATGCGGGAGGTGGCGCCCGACCACTTCGCCGCCTGCCACTTCGCCGAGGCGGTCCCCCCCACCTGAGCGGGATGCCTACGCGACCTGCGGTTCGGCCTCGCGCAGCAGGGCGACGGCGCCGGCCAGCACCCACACGAGCAGGCCGGCATACCCGGCAAAGGCGAGCGACGACAGGTTCGAGCCGTAGACGACCGAGGCGAAGCCGCTGAAGCCGAGCACGCCGACGACCACCGAGAGGTAGCCGAACCAGCGCGGCAGCAGGCCCCGCTGCAGCACGGCGACCGCCGACGCCAGCCCGAGCGGCACCACGAAGGTCATGCCGAGGCCGTAGGCGACCATCGACAGATCCCAGGTCAGCCGGGTGGTGGCGGGCTCGAGCGAGGACACCCCCCGCAGCGCGAGCACGGCGTTGGCGAGCAGGCCCACGCTGGCCAGCCCGGCCGCGAGCACGGCGGCCAGCAGCACGACGAGCCCGTACGCCTCGCCCCGGGCCCGGTCGCCGCTGCGGACCATCGCCACGAAACCGGCGATGTAGACGAGGAAGAGGAGCATGCCGAGGCCGCTCACCAGCAGCCCGACCTTGAGGGTCGAGCCGCCGTCCTCGATGTAGCGCACGATCTCCGCCGGACCGTCCTCGGGGGCCGGGGGCGAGCCCCCGAGGAC
>Ga0247717_1000292_pt1 | contig 15847 bp, 13 predicted proteins | sample 24E_NmetaG_FD_189047 | JGI IMG/M metagenome (GOLD analysis project Ga0247717, IMG submission 189047) | Soil microbial communities from hillslope of Landscape Evolution Observatory, University of Arizona, Oracle, AZ, United States - 2-4-E_N | ecosystem: Engineered > Artificial ecosystem >... | reverse complement strand
GTGGGGGCGGGCGTGCTGGCGGCGGGCGCCGCGTCGGCCGATGCGGGGGCGGCTGGCGAGGCCGGCGACGCCGGCCTCTCGGCGGACGGCGACGACGACCTGGCCGCCCTCGTCGAGGCCGCCCTGCGGGAGGGCGACGAGGAGGCGCTGCGGGCCCTGGCGGCCCGGGCCGTCACCCGCTCGTCGGGCATGGCCACCGGCCGTCCCGCCGGCGGCACCTACTACCTGTACCGGACCCTGCGCAGCCTCGACCTGGACGGGGCGCTGGAGCGCCTCGTGGCGGGCGAGGGGCCACGATCGCCGCTCGACGAGCGGCTGGCGCGCGACGAGTACGAGGTCCGGCTCGACCGGTTCCGGACCGAGGTGGAGGCGGAGATCCGCCGGCGGCTGGTCGCCGACCGCGGTGCCGACGCCCTGGCCCGCACCCTCCGCCGGCCGCTGCCCGAGGACCTCGACTTCATGCACGCCTCCCGGGAGGAGCTGGCGGCGCTGCGCCGGGCCCTCCAGCCCGTCGCCCGCCGGTTGGCCGTGCGCCTGGCCCGCCGCCGGCGCCACCGCCGCCGGGGCCCCCTCGACTTCCGCAGCACCGTCCGCCACTCGATGTCGTACGGCGGCGTCCCCGCCGAGCCCCGCTTCCGCCGGCCCCACCCGGCCAAGCCGGAGATCTGGGTGATCGCCGACGTCTCGGGGTCGGTGGCGGCCTTTGCCCGGTTCACCCTGCACTTCGTCCACGCCATCTCGTCGGAGTTCTCCCGGGTGCGCAGCTTCGTGTTCATCGACGGCGTGGACGAGGTCACCCACCTGTTCGAGGGGACGGAGGACATCTCCGAGGCGGTGGAGCGGGTGAACGCCGAAGCCGACGTGGTGTGGCTCGACGGCCACTCCGACTACGGCCACGCCCTGGGCGCCTTCTGGAACCGGTGGGGCGACGAGATCGGGCCCCGGACCACCGTCATCATCTTGGGCGACGCCCGGAACAACTACCACGCCGCCGAGGCGCAGGTGGTGGGAGCCGTGGCGAAGAAGGCTCGCCACGTGTACTGGCTGAACCCGGAGCCCCGCTCCTACTGGGACACCGGCGACTCCATCGTCAGCGAGTACGCCCGGTTCTGCGACGGCGCCTTCGAGTGCCGCAACCTCACGCAGCTGGAGCGCTTCGTGGAGCACCTGGGATGACGGACGACCGCCCGACCCGCCTCGTCCTCGTCCGCCACGGCGAGGCCCAGTGCCACGTCGACCAGGTCGTGGGCGGCATGAAGGGCTGCACCGGGCTGTCGGGCCTGGGACGCCGCCAGGCCGAGGCGCTGCGCCAGCGGCTGGAGCGGACGGGCGAGCTCGCCGACGCCGGCGTGCTCTACGCCAGCACGCTGCCCCGGGCCATCGAGACGGCGGAGGCCATCGCCGGCGTGGTCGGCGCCTCGACGATCGAGCAGGACGAGGACCTGTGCGAGCTCCACCCGGGTGATGCGGACGGGATCACGTGGGAGGAGTTCCGGGCCCGCTACGCCTGGCCGTCGAGCTCGGCCGACCTCTATCGCCCGATGGCCCCGGGCGCCGAGACGCTGGCCGCCCTGTGGGTGCGGGTCGCCTGCGTCCTGCTGCGGCTTGCCACCGAGCACGAGGGCCGGACGGTCGTGATCGCCTGCCATGGCGGCGTCATCGAGGGCTCGCTGCGAGCCCTGGCCGAGATGCCCCTCGCTCCTCGGTTCAAGACCAGGATCGACAACACGTCGATCACCGAGTGGGAGCGACCGGCGTCCGACGACCCCCACCGGCGCTGGACCCTCGTGCGCTTCAACGACCACGCCCATCTGTTGTAGTCGCCGTCGCAAGCGGAGCTTGCTCGGCGAGCTCGATCGTGCTCCGAACGGCCGGCGGAGCCGGCCGTTCTCCGCTCGTCCCTCTTTGGCCGGCAGCCGGTGGGGCCGCCTGCGGCGGCGGGAGCGCCCCCGGGGCCGGGCCAGCGCCCCCGGGGCCGGGCCAGCGCTGATCCGTTCTCTGGACGGGAAACACCGCGGTCCGGCGCATTCCGTCCAGAGAACGGCCGGGCGCCGGTCCGGCGGTCCTCAGGCTCGGAGGAGCTCGGCGACGCGGAAGGCGAGGTCGAGGGACTGGCGGCCGTTGAGGCGGGGGTCGCAGGCACTGGTGTAGCGGAGGTCGAGGTCGGAGACCTCCTCGGCGCCGCCCAGGCACTCGGTGACGTCGTCGCCGGTGAGCTCCACGTGCATGCCGCCCGGCCAGACGCCCTCGGCGCGGCAGGTCCCGAAGAACATCTCGATCTCGGCCATGACGTCGTCGAAGTGCCGGGTCTTGCGGCCGCCCGGCGCCACGAAGGTGTTCCCGTGCATGGGGTCGCACGCCCACACCACGGGCCAGCCGCCGTCGCGCACGGCCCGCAGCAGCGGCGGCAGCGACCCGGCCAGGCGGGCGGCGCCCATGCGGGAGATGAGGGTGAGCCGGCCCGGCGTGCGGTGGGGGTCGAGCCGCTCGCACAGCGCGCGCACGCCGTCCGCCGTGGCCGTGGGGCCGAGCTTGCACCCGATGGGGTTGCGGACGCCGGCCAAGAACTCGACGTGCGCCCCGTCCGGCTCCCGCGTCCGGTCGCCCACCCACAGCATGTGGGCCGAGCAGTCGTACCAGTCGCCCGTCAGCGAGTCGAGGCGGGTCAGCGCCTCCTCGTAGACGAGCAGCAGGGCCTCGTGCGAGGTGTAGAAGTCGACCTCGCGCAGCTGGGGCTGGGTGTCGCCGACGACGCCGCACGCCCGCATGAAGCGCATGGCCCGGTCGATCTCGGAGGCGATGGCCTCGTAGCGGCGGCCCTCGTTGCTGCTGGCCACGAACTGCTGGTTCCACACGTGCACCTGGCTGAGGTCGGCGAAGCCGCCCTTGGTGAACGCGCGGAGCAGGTTGAGCGTGGCGGCCGACTGGTGGTAGGCGCCGATGAGGCGCTGGGGGTCGGCCACGCGCGCGGCGGCGTCGGGGGCGTCGTCGTTGACGATGTGCCCGCGGAACGACGGCAGCTCGAGGTCGCCGACCAGCTCGGTGGGCGACGACCGGGGCTTGGCGAACTGGCCGGCGATGCGGCCCACCTTCACCACCGGGACTCCGGAGCCGTAGGTGAGCACGACCGCCATCTGGAGGATGACCTTGAGCTTGTCGCGGATCGAGTCGGCCGAGAAGTCCCCGAAGGACTCGGCGCAGTCGCCGGCCTGGAGCAGGAACGCCCGCCCGCCGGCCACGTCCGCCAGCGAGCAGGTGAGCTGGCGCGCCTCGCCGGCGAAGACCAGCGGCGGGAGGCCGGCCAGCTGCTTGAGGGCGCGGTCGAGGGCGGCCTCGTCGGGCCAGTCCGGCTGCTGGGCCGCCGGCCGGTCGCGCCAGCTGGTCGGCGTCCACGCCCTCGCTTCCATCGTCATCAGCCTAAGGGCTCCTCGCGCCGTAGGGTGCGGTGATGGGCGTGCGGCCGTTCCGGTTCGGCGTGCAGCTGGCGGCGGCGACCGACGCCAAGGCGTGGGCCGACCAGGCCCGGGCGGCCGAGGACCTCGGGTACTCGACGATCCTCATGCCCGACCACTTCGGCGACCAGTGGGGCCCGCTGGTGGGCCTCACGGCGGCGGCGACGGCCACCACGTCCATCCGGATCGGGTCGCTGGTGTTCGCCAACGACTACCGCCATCCCGCCGTCCTGGCCCGGGAGGCGGCCACGCTCGACGTGGTGAGCGAGGGCCGGCTGGAGCTGGGCATGGGTGCCGGGTGGCTGCGCAGCGACTACGACGAGCTCGGCCTGCCCCACGACCGGCCGGGCGTGCGGGTCGAGCGCCTGGGCGAGGCGGTGCGGGTGGTCAAGGCGCTGTGGGCCGGCGGCGAGGTCACGTTCTCCGGGGCCCACTACCGGCTCGACGGGGCCCGCTGCCTGCCCCGGCCCGTGCAGCGGCCCCACCCTCCGGTGGTGGTGGCAGGGGGCGGCCGTCGCGTCCTCGGCGTGGCGGCCCGGGAGGCCGACATCGTGGGGTTCAACACCAGCCTGGCCGCCGGGGAGCGGGGGCCGGAGACGGCGCGGGCCGCCCTCGTCGAGCACTTCCGGGAGCGGGTGGCTTGGGTTCGAGAGGCGGCGGGGGAGCGCTTCGACGACCTGGAGCTCCAGTGCTACACGGCGTTCTGCCTGGTCGGCGTCGACCCCCAGGCCACCGCCGCCTTCATGGCTCCCCGCTTCGGCGTCACCGCCGAGCAGGCGCTGGAGGTGCCCATCGTGCTCGTGGGCAGCGTCGACCAGATCTGCGACACCCTGGAGCGGCGCCGGGCGGAGCTCGGCTTCAGCTACTGGTCGGTCCCGGGCGACGCCCTCCACGCCTTCGCCCCCGTGGTGGCCCGCCTCACCGGTCGTTAGCGCTTCTCGCACCAGGAATCGACCGCTGGTGGTCGATTCCTGGTGCGAGAACGGGGCGGCGGGAGCTCAGGCGCCGAGGACGGACCGCACGGCGGCCTCCACCACCGAGCGGCCGCGGGCGTCACCGAGGAGGTCGAGCTCCAGGCGGTCGAGGGTGACGGCGACGGCCAGCTCGGAGCGGGGCTCGGCCATGGCGACCGACCCGCCCAGCCCCGCGTGCCCGAAGGCGCCGTCGCCGCCGTCGGGGTCCAGGGCGGCGAAGCCCATGAAACCCAGTCGCCACCGCACCGGGGTGAGGAGGATGAGGTCGGGCCGGGTGTTCTGGACCTCGGTGGCGGCCGCGATGGTGCCCGGCTCGAGCAGGCGCACGCCGTCGAGCTGGCCGCCCCGCTCCAGCGCCGCGTACACGGCGGCGAGCGAGCGGGCGGTGAACGCGCCGGTGATGGCCGGCACGCACGCCGCCCGGCCCCGCTCGCTGTTGACGAAGGCGATCATGTCGCCCTTGGGGGCGACGGCCCGCAGGATCAGCGAGTCGGCCGGCAGCAGTTGCTCGAGCGACGGCATGGACAGGTAGACGGGGTTCCAGAACACCGGGGCCAGGCGGTGCTGCTGGTCGGGTGGTGTGCCCAGGAAGCAGCCGTCGAGGCCGAGCGGCCCGGCGATCTCCTCGGCCACGAACCGCTCGAGTGCGCGGCCGTCCACCCGCCGCACCAGCTCGCCCGCCAACCAGCCCCACGTGAGGGCGTGGTAGCCGTTGGCCGTCCCCGGCTCCCACTCGGGCGACAGCCCCTCGACGGCGGCGACCATGGTGTCCCAGTCGGCCAGCGTCTCGACGCCGGGGATGGCGTCGCGGATGTGGGGGACGCCCGCCTCGTGGCACAGGGCGTGGCGGATGGTGATGCCGTCCTTGCCGTGCCGCCCGAACTCCGGCCAGACGGAGGCGACCGGCGTGTCGTACCCGAGGCCGGCCCGCTCCAGAGCCATGTGGACCGCCGTGGACACCGGCCCCTTGGTCGTGGAGAACGACACCGCCAGCGTGTCCTCACGGAAGGCGCCGCCCCACAGGTCGACCACGGGGACGCCCCGGTGGCGGACGGCGACGGCGACGCCGTGGTGGGCGCCGGCGGCCAGCGGCTCGGCGACGGCGCGGGCGACGGCCGCGAACCGGGCGTCGCACCATCCGTCGAGCCCCTCGGGCAGCCGGGCGTCGGGCACGGGAGGGGACGGTACCGCCGCCGAGGCCGCCGTAGGCTTCGTCTGTGCCTGGCGCGGTCGGCGGGAGCGGGAGGCCGCCGCGGATCGGCATCCTGGGCGGCACGTTCGACCCCGTCCACGTCGGCCACCTGTCGGCCGCCGTCGAGGTGCGGGCTGCCCTCGCCCTCGACCGCATGCTGCTCGTGGTCGCCAACGTGCCGTGGCAGAAGGTGGCGTCCCGGGCCGTCACGCCGGCCGAGGACCGCTTCGCCGTGGTCGCGGCGGCGGCGTCCGAGGTCGACGGCCTGGAGGCGAGCCGGCTGGAGATCGACCGCGGGGGGCCGTCGTACATGGCCGACACCGCCGCCGAGCTGGCGGCCCTCCACCCGGGCGCCGGGCTCCACCTGGTGGTGGGCGGCGACATCGCCGGCGAGCTGGGGACGTGGGTGCGCGGTGAGGAGCTGTGCGCGGCCGTGTCCCTCGTGGTCGTGTCCCGCCCCGGCGCGGCGGCCGTCCTGCCTCCACCGCCGTGGCGGTCGACGGCGGTCACCATCCCGGCGCTCGACGTGTCGAGCAGCGATCTGCGGGCCCGGGCGGCCGCCGGGCGCCCGCTCGACGTGCTCGTCCCGCCCGCCGCCCTACGCGAGATCCGGCGGCGCGGTCTGTATCTTGGTTGAAGGATGAACAGCGGCAGGACGGACACGGTCGGCCCGGCGCCCGGTCCGTTCCCGCTCGATCCGATCCCCCTCCCGGAGACGCGCCGCGGCGGGCGGGCCGAGCGCCGCCGCCAGCGCCGCCGGCGCCGCCGGGTCCGCAACGTCGCCGTCGCCACCGTGGTGGTGCTCGTCGTCGGCGTCGCCGCCGCCCTCCTGCGCTCCGGCGCCGACAGGGGCGGTGGGGACGACGGCGACGGCCCGGGCGGCACCGCCGCCGCCGCCCCCCCCGCCGTGCTGCTGGCCCAGCAGGAGGCCTCGGGCCGGGCGTCGTCGCTGACCGTGCTCGTGCCCCGGCCGGGCGGAGGGGGGACGCTGATCCTCCTGCCGCCCGGGACCATGACCGAGGTCGTCTCGCTCGGCCTCGAGCCGGTGGCCCGATCGTTGGAGCTGGGCGGCCCGGCCCGCCTGAAGTCGACCGTCGAGAACCTGCTCGGCGCAGTGCTGGGCGACACCGTGCTGTTGGACGACGGCTCGTTGGCGGCCGTCATGCAGCCCGTCGGGCCGGTAACCGTCACTGTGCCCGAGCGGGTGGAGCAGGTGGAGCCGACGGGCCGGGTGCAGGTGCTCTACGAGGCGGGGCCGGTCGCGGTGGCGCCCGCCGACGTGCCCGCCTTCCTGGCCGCCAAGGGCCGGGGCAGCGACCTGTCCCGCCTGGCCCGCCACCAGGCGTTCTTCGACGCCTGGCTGGGCGCCGTCCGGGCCCGGCCCGACACCGCGCCCACCAGCCCGCCCGGGCTGGCCCGGGCCTTCGACGCCCTGGCCGCCGGCGAGGTGCGGACCCGCATCCTGCCCGTCGAGGCCTTCGGGACGGGCGCCGCCGAGGGGGAGCTGTACCGGGTGCGGACCGAGGAGAAGCAGCGCATGGTCGCCGAGGCGTTCCCCGCCGACGCCCTGCCCGGCGGGTCCGAGCGCCCGCGCATCCAGATCCTCAACGGGACGGGCGCGGTGGGCCTGGCCGAGGCCGTGCGGGCCAGGCTGGGAGCCGGCTTCGACGTCCGCCTCACCGGCAACGCCTCCACCTTCGACAAGCCCCAGACCGAGATCGTCTTCTACGACCGCGACGAGGAGTCGGCGGCGCAGCGCGTCCGCGACGCCCTCGGAGTGGGACAATTGGTCTTCAGCCGCAATGCCATCGACGTCGTCGACGTGACGGTCATCGTCGGAAAGGACTTCCCCACCGCGTGACTCCCGAGGACATCCGCCAGCAGACCGTCGTGGCCGCCAGGGCGGCACTGGCCAAGAAGGGCGAGGACCCGGTGATCCTGGAGGTGGGGGCGGTGCTGGCCATCACCGACGCCTTCGTCATCACCAGCGGGACGAACCCCCGCCAGGTCCGCACCATCGCCGAGGAGGTCGAGCTCCGGGTGGCGGAGGAGTGCGGTCCCAAGCCGCTCCGCGTCGAGGGGCTCGACGACGCCCGGTGGGTCCTCCTCGACTACGGCGACTTCGTGGTCCACGTGTTCCTGGACGAGGTGCGCCGCTACTACGACCTCGAGCGCCTGTGGTCCGACGCGCCGCGGGTGGAGTGGGACGAGGAGGCCGCCGCCGCCAGCGGGTAGCCGGGTGGCTCCGCCGGGGGTGCGGTAACGTGAGAGCCCTCCGGGGCTGTAGCTCAATTGGTAGAGCGCAACGATGGCATCGTTGAGGTCAGGGGTTCGATTCCCCTCAGCTCCACTTCCCGACGTGACAGCAGAGCTTGCTCGGCGAGTCGATGGAGCTCCGAGGCCCGGTGGTGCCCGAACTCCGTGGGGCCTTTTGCTCGCGCCGGTACCATCCCGGCATGGGTGAGGGGTACGACCCGCAGACGGTCGAGGCGAAGTGGCAGCGCCGGTGGGACGACGAGGGCACCTACCGGGTGGCCAACGACGACCCCCGGCCGAAGTGGTACGTGCTGTCGATGTACCCGTACCCGAGCGGCCCCGCCCACCAGGGCCACGTGCGCAACTACACCTTCGGCGACCTGAACGTGCGCTGGCGGACCATGCGGGGCCACGCCGTCCTGTCGCCCATGGGCTTCGACAGCTTCGGGCTGCCGGCCGAGAACGCCGCCATCAAGTCGGGGTCGCACCCGCGGCCCTTCACCGACGAGCGCATCGCCGAGCTGAAGGCGTCGATGGTCCGGCTGGGGGCCATGTACGACTGGCGGCGGGAGATCCGCAGCCACGACCCCGAGTACATCCGCTGGAACCAGGTCATCTTCGAGCGGTTCCTGGAGGCGGGCCTGGCCTACCGGGCCAACGCCCCGGTCAACTGGTGCCCCGGCTGCCGGACGGTCCTGGCCAACGAGCAGGTGCTGGCCGACGGGACGTGCGAGCGGTCGGGCGACGTCGTCACCAAGCGGGACCTGGAGCAGTGGTTCTTCCGCATCACGCGCTACGCCGACGAGCTGCTGGACGACCTGGCGGGGCTGGACTGGCCCGAGCGGGTGAAGACCATGCAGCGCAACTGGATCGGCCGCTCCGAGGGCGCCGAGTTCGACCTGGCCGTGGGCGGCCGCCCCGACCTGAAGGTGCGCGTCTTCACCACCCGCCCCGACACCAGCTTCGGCATGACGTACGCCGTGCTGGCCCCCGAGCACCCGCTGGTCGACGACCTGACCACCGACGAGCAGCGGGCGGCGGTCGACGAGTTCCGCGAGCGGGTGCGCCAGGAGTCGGAGATCGAGCGCCTGTCGACCGAGGGGGACGTGGCCAAGCGCGGCGTCTTCACCGGGTCGTCGGTGGTGAACCCCTTCAACGACGAGCCGGTGCCGGTGTACCTGGCCGACTACGTGCTGATGGGCTACGGCACCGGGGCGATCATGGCGGTGCCGGCCGAGGACCAGCGCGACTGGGACTTCGCCACCGTGCACGGCCTGCCCATCGTGCGCACGGTCCAGCCGCCCGAGGGCTGGGACGGCGAGGCGTACACGGGCGACGGCCCCCGGATCAACAGCGAGTGGCTGGACGGCATCACCGACACGGCCACCGCCAAGGCCCGGGCCGTCGAGTGGCTGGAGGAGCGGGGCCTGGGCGAGCGCAAGGTGAACTACCGCCTGCGCGACTGGCTGGTGTCACGCCAGCGCTTCTGGGGCTGCCCCATCCCGATCGTGTACTGCGCCACCGACGGCATGGTCCCCGTCCCCGTCGACCAGCTGCCCGTGGTGGCGCCCGACGACATCGAGCTGGCGCCCACCGGCGAGTCGCCGCTGAGGAAGCACGAGGGCTTCCGCCACACCACCTGCCCGACGTGCGGCGGGCCGGCCGAGCGGGAGACCGACACCATGGACACGTTCGTCGACTCGTCCTGGTACTTCCTGCGCTTCTGCGACCCCTGGGTCGCCGATCGGCCCATCGCCACGGACGCCGCCGAGCGGTGGATGCCGGTGGACCAGTACATCGGCGGGATCGAGCACGCCATCCTCCACCTGATGTACGCCCGCTTCTACACCAGGGCGCTGGCCGACCTGGGCCTGGCGCCGGCCGGGGTGCGCGAGCCGTTCCGGCGCCTGTTCACCCAGGGCATGATCCGCATGGGCGGCACCAAGATGTCGAAGTCCAAGGGCAACCTGGTGGCGCCGGCCAAGTACTTCGACACGGTGGGCGCCGACGCCCTGCGCCTGTACCACCTGTTCGTGGGGCCGCCGGCCGACGACGTGGACTGGACGGAGCAGACCGAGGAGCTGATCGAGGGCTGCTCGCGCTTCTTGAAGCGGGTGTGGCGCATGGCCGGAGGCGACGGGCCCGGCCCGGCCGCCGACCCACTCGCCGTGGACCGGGCCGCCCACCGGCTGATCGCCCGGGTGAGCGACGACTACGAGCGCTGGTCGTACAACACGGCCGTCGCCGCCCTGATGGAGTTCACCAACCTGCTGTACCGCGACGGCACGACCGACTTCGCCGTCGACACCATGCTGCTGCTGATGGCGCCCATGACCCCCCACCTGTCGGCCGAGCTGTGGGAGCGGCGCCGCGGCGGCCACGTGCACGCCGAGCGCTGGCCCGAGGCGGACGCCGCCATGGCCCGCCACGAGACGGTGACCATGGTCGTGCAGGTCAACGGCAAGGTGCGCGATCGCATCGACGTCGCCCCCGACGTGGACGAGGCCGCCGCCGAGGCGCTGGCCCTGGCATCCGAGCGGGTCCGCGAGCAGCTTCAGGGCCGCCCGCCCCGCAAGGTGATCGCCCGCCCGCCCCGCCTCGTCAACGTCGTGGTGTGACCGCACCCGCCGAGCCGCGTCTGGCACCAGGAACCGACACCCCGGTGCCGGTTCCTGGTGCCAGAACGGCGGGGGGCGGCTCGGAGCGGGCGCCGGCGCCGTGACGGCCGCCGCCCCAGAGTGGCCCCGCCTGAGATTGACGTTCGGCGCCGCCTACGATGACGCGGTCGTGCCCGGTTTTTCTCTTTCGGCGGATCGTCCTCGGCGCGCCCGGCGGCTGGCCGCCGCCGCCCTGGTCGTGCTCGCCGCCTGCTCGGGCGGGAGTGACGATGGCGGCGCCGGGACCGGCGGCGGCGCCGGGTCAGACTCGGCGAAGGCGCCCGGGTTCGCCTTCACCATCACGGGGACCGAGGTGCAGTCCATGGCGCCCCAGGCGCCCGCCTTCCCGCCCGAGGTGGCGGCCGAGGTGAAGGCGGGCCTCGACGCCTGGCTCGCCGACGGCCTGATCGAGCCCCTTCGCGACGGCCGGGCACCCGCCGGCCTGGAGCAGTCCTTCACGGCCGGCGCCCTGGCCCGGCTCACGGCGTCGGCGCCCGACCGGTCCGCCGTGCTGGAGGACGGCGTGGCGCTGAAGGGCGACGTGCGCCAGGACCGGGCGAACGCCAAGCTCACCGCCCTCGTCGACCCGGCCGGCGGCGTCCCCCTCGTCACCGCCCAGGTCGACGTCGCCCACACCGTCGACACCGGCGACGGCGACGTGGCCGTGGTGCGCACGGGCGAGTTCGTCCTGGTCGACGACGGCGGCTCGTGGAAGGTCGAAGCGTTCGACATGCGCACGTCGAGGGACTCGGTGTGAGGCGGACGGCGGCGGTGGCGGCCGCCGGCCTGGCGCTGGTCGCCACCGCCCTCACCGTCAGGCCCGACGGCGCCCGCGCCCAGCCCGGGATCGAGATCCACAAGGTCGACGAGGGGCACTTCTCCCCGGTGCCCGACAAGCCGGTCTTCGTGCTCGTCGTCGGCCTCGACGGCGGCCGGCCGGGCATCGACGGCGACCGGGCCGATGCCATCCACCTCATCGGGGTGAACGCGGCGGCGGGCGCCGGCACCATGCTCAACATCCCGCGTGACGCGTTCGTCGCCATCCCCGGCCGCGGCCAGAGCAAGATCAACGACGCCTACTACTACGGCGGCCCCGGCCTCATGGCCGAGACGGTGGAGGCGCTCACCGGCGCCGACGTCGCCTTCGTGCTGGCGGCCCGTTTCGGCCCGTTCGAGAACCTGGTCAACGAGGCGGGTGGCGTCCCGGTGGACGTCCCCATCCCCATGAAGGACAAGAACTCGGGCGCCGACTTCCCCCAGGGGCGGGTGGACATGGACGGGCGGGCGGCGCTGGCCTTCGCCCGCAACCGCTACATCCCGGGCGGCGACTTCCGCCGCAGCGAGCACCAGGGCCTGCTGATCCTGTCCGCCCTCACCAAGCTGCGGGCCGAGAACCCGGGGGCCACGGGGGTCGCCCGCTACCTCGGCATCCTCGGCCGCAATGTCGAGATCACCGGGGTGACGCCGCTCGAGCTGTACCGGTTGGGCCGCCTGGCGCTCACCATCGACCCGGCCAAGGTGCGCAGCGTCACCATGCCGGGCCAGGTCGGCCAGGCCCGGGGCCTCTCCGTGGTGCTGGTCGCCGGCGGCGCCGTCGGGCTGTTCGCCGACCTGCGCGACGACGCCGTCCTCCAGGCCCACTGAGTCGTTCTCCCGGCCGGGGCCCCGACCCCGGCCTCCTCGCCGAGGCGTGGGCCCCAGCCCCGCCCGGCGCCGTGAGTCGTTCTCCCGGCCGGGGCCCCGACCCCGGCCTCCTCGCCGAGGCGTGGGCCCCAGCCCCGCCCGGCGCCGTGAGTCGTTCTCCCGGCCGGGGCCCCGGCGGGTCAGGCGGCGGGCATGGACAGGGGGCGTCCGAAGAGGTAGCCCTGGCCCAGGTCGACGGCGAGCTCGGTGAGCATGCCCCGCTCGTGGTCGGTCTCGATGCCCTCGGCGATGAGGAGGCTGCCCGTGCGCTCGGCGAAGTGGCCGAGGCCGGCGACGAGGGCCTGGCGGGCGGGGTCGCCGTGGATGCCGGTCACCCAGGACTGGTCGAGCTTCACGTAGTCGGGCTCCAGGGCGAGCACGTGGCGCAGGCTGGCGAAGCCCGAACCGGCGTCGTCGACCGACAACCGGGCGGCCGGGCGCAGCTCGTCGAGGGCGTCGGAGAGCTGGCGGTAGTCGCCCACCGGGTCGTGCTCGGTGAGCTCGAGGACGATCTGGACGGTGCAGCGGGCCAGCAGGTTCCGGAGACGGCGGCCGTCGAGGACCAGGGCGGGGGAGACGTTGACGCTCACCCAGCAGCCCGGCGGGAGGCCGGAGGCGGCCCGCAGGGCGGCCGCCAGCGTGGCCGTCTCCAGGTCGATGCCGCGGTCGAGGGCGCTGGCCTCGGCGAAGCGGACCATGGGCGGCGTCCCGTCGGTGAAGCGGGTGAGGGCCTCGAAGCCGATGACCCCGCCGTCCCCGAGGCGCACGATGGGCTGGAACACCGGGGCGAACGCCTGTCGCACCAGCAGGTCGTCGAGCCGGGCCCGGCGGATGTCGGGCTCACCGCGCTCGAGCAGGGCGGGGGTGAGCAGGCCGGACGCCACGGTGGCGAAGTCGATGGCGGTGGCCAGCAGCTGGGCCTCCGCCATGGCGGCGTCGGGCTCGCCGTCGGCGGCGACCAGGCCGAGGGCGCCGAGCGGCTCCGTCCCGGTCCCGAAGGGCGCCCACGCCACCCGGGCCGCGCCGCGCTCGACCCACGGCCCGCCGCGGGCGTGGGCGCGCAGGTCGGCGGAGGCGTCGGCCGACAGGGGGACGCCGGGGCGCAGCGAGTCGGGCGCCGAGCCCTTCACGCTGAGCGGGACGGCCCCGCCCTCCTCGGGGAACAGGACGACGGCGGCGCCGGCCAGCTGGCGCAGCTCGCGGATCTCGTCGCACAGCACCTCGGCGGTACGGGCGGCCGACGCCTCGGGGTGCATGCGGCACAGGGCGGCGGCGATGGCGGACCGCTCGGTCAGGCGCCGCTCCAGGACGTCGGCCCACGCCGCCCGCCCCCGCATCTGGGCCCGGACGCGCGCGACCAGCTCGTCGGGGTGGAACGGCTTGGTGACGTAGTCGTCGGCGCCCTGCTGGAGCCCCTCGACCCGGGCCGAGACGTCGTCCTGGGCGGTGACGATGACCACGGGGAGGGTCCGGGTGCTCTCGTCGGCCCGCAGCCGGGCGAGCACCTGGAGCCCGGACATGCCCGGCATGGAGTTGTCGAGCAGGACCACCGAGTACGGGCGGCGGGCGGCCAGATCGAGCGCCTCGATGCCGCTGGACGCCTCCTCGACCTGGAGCCCAGCCGTGGCCAGCGCCGTGGACAGCACCATGCGGACGGTGTCGTCGTCGTCGACCACCAGCACGGGGTGGGTCCGGTCACCGGGAACCGTCAGGGCCCGCTCCTTCTCGTCCGATCACTGCCATGTTGCCACCGGATGCCCGGAGGAGGCGTTTCGCGCCATTCGGGCAACCGGGTGCTCAGCCGTCGGCGTCGGGCTCGCCCCGCAGGAACCGCTCCAGCTCGGCCACGATCTGGTCGCCGGTGGGGATGTCGGAGGGGTCGAAGGGGGGCGGCGACTCCTCGGCGTCGGCCGCTGCCTCCAGCTGGCGGACCAGCTCGGCGTGCTCGGGGCTGGACGCCATGAGCGAGTCGATGCGGACCGCGGCCCGGGCCGCCGCCTCGTGCAGCTCGGAGACGTCGAGGTCGAGGCCCCCGACGGCGGCCAGGCCGTCCAGCAGGGCGGCGCCGGCCGCCGGGTAGGGCATGTTGGCGGCGTAGTGGGGGACCCGGGCCCACAGCCCCACGGCGGGGATGCCGGCTGCCGCGAACCCCTCCTGGAGGGCGAAGGAGATGCTGGCGGGGACGGTGTGGGTCCCGGGCACGACGCCGACCCGGGCCGCCTCCTCGGCCGACGTGGCCGTGGCCGCCAGCCTGACCGGCCGGGTGTGGGGCGCGGCGAGGGGGAAGGCGCCCAGGGCGACGACCCGGCGGACACCGAGGAGCGTCCCCACCTCGACGACGGCGGCCACGAAGGCCCGCCACGCCAGGTCGGGCTCGGGCCCGACGAGCACGAGGACGTCCCGGCCCGCCCGGTCGGCCATCGACCGCAGCTCGATGGACGGCCACGTCACCGGCTCGGTGACGCCGTCGACGATCTGCACCAGCGGCCGGCGGTCCCGGTAGTCGAGGAAGCGGTCGCCGTCGAACGTGGCCGCCACCTCGCTCGCCTTGCCGTCGAGCAGGTGGCCGATCGCCGCGCCCGCCCCCAGGCCGGCGTCGATGAAGCCCTCCAGCCCGATCACGAGCAGCGGGGCGTCGAAGGTGGCGCCGGAGCGGATCGTGTAGGGCTCGGTCACGGGGCAAACGTAGACTCCCGGGCATGGCCGACGTCACCGATGCCACCTTCGAGCGCGACGTCCTCGAGCGGTCCGCCACCGTCCCGGTGGTCGTCGACCTGTGGGCGGCGTGGTGCGGACCGTGCCGGTCGCTCACCCCCATCCTGGAGAAGGTGATCGCCGAGACCGGCGGCGCCGTGGAGCTCGCCAAGGTCGACATCGACGCCAACCCGAACGTGGCCGCCAGCTTCCAGGTGCAGTCGATCCCCGCCGTCTTCGCCGTCAAGGACGGGCAGGTGGTGGACTCGTTCGTGGGCGCCGTCCCCGAGGCCAGCGTGCGCCAGTTCGTCGCCGGGCTGGCTCCTGCCCCGAGCGAGGCCGACCTGCTGGTGGAGAAGGGCGACGAGGCGTCGTTGCGCGCCGCCCTGGCCCTCGACCCGGCCCACCACGGCGCCGCCGTGGTCCTGGCCGAGCTGCTGGCGGGGCGGGGCGAGGGCCAGGAGGCCCTGGGCCTGCTGGCTCGCGTCCCCGAGACGGCCGAGGTCCGGCGGGTGGCCGCCCTGGCCCGGGTGGGCGCCACCGGGCCCGACGACCCGGCCGCCGAGCTCGACGCCCTCCTGGACCGGGTCAGGGGGGACGACGACGCCCGCCGGCGCTTCCTCGACCTCCTCGAGGTCCTCGGTCCGGACGACCCGCGCACGGCGCAGTACCGCAGGGCGCTGACCACCCGCCTCTTCTAGCGGGGCCCGCCGGCCGGGAAGCCCCTGGCCCCGGGCCGGGGCCGGCGGTAGGGTGCGGGCGCCGCTTCCCCCGGTCGACGTCCTCCGTCCCGGGAGTGCCCCGTGCCCGACATGCCGGCGTCCTGGCGGGAGCGGCTGGCCGCCGCCCGCCTCGCCATCCGGTCGCTCGCCCCGACCGCCCGCCCCGCCGCCATCGCCGTCACCGCCGGCGGGGTGGCCGTCGCCGTCGCCGTGGCCG
>Ga0247717_1000291_pt1 | contig 15861 bp, 12 predicted proteins | sample 24E_NmetaG_FD_189047 | JGI IMG/M metagenome (GOLD analysis project Ga0247717, IMG submission 189047) | Soil microbial communities from hillslope of Landscape Evolution Observatory, University of Arizona, Oracle, AZ, United States - 2-4-E_N | ecosystem: Engineered > Artificial ecosystem >... | reverse complement strand
TCCCAGCCGGGGTCGACCTCGACGAGGTCGACCCCGGCTGGGAGGCCGCGTTCGAGGCGGCCGTGGGCCCCGCGCTCGGCGCGGTGGTCGTGGCCGGGGGCGCCGACGGCGCGCGGCGCGCCCTCACCGCGCTCGGCGAGGGCGCGGTGCTCGCCCTCGGCACGCCGGCTCCGTCGTCGCCGTCGGCGCCGGCGGTGGGCGAGCCGGTCCGGCGCCACGTCCGGTCGTCGCGCCCCGAGGTGGCGCGGGCGCTCGACGCGCTGCTGGTCGCCGCCGTCGCCGTCGACGGCGACTGGACCGCGGCGCTCGACGCCTCCCTCGCCCATCCCGATGCCGTGATCGTGACCCGCGCCGGCGACCGCTTCGCCGCCTCCGGGTGGCGGGTGGGGGCGGCCGGTGCCGGTGCGACCGGCGCCGCGCTCGAGGAGGCCCGCACCCGGGCCGAGGAGGCGGCCGGCGCCCTGGCCGCCGCCGAGCGGACGTTGGACGCCGCCCGGTCGGCGCTGGCCGACGCCCGCCACCGCGAGGTCGAGCTCACCCGCGCCCTGTCCGACAACCGCAGCCGACTGTCGGCGCTGGCCGAGGCGCTCGCCCGCATCGACGACGAGATCGCCGACGCCACCGGCGAGTCCGACGCCGTCCGCCAGCACCTGGCCGAGCTGTCGGCCCGCATCGAGCAGGAGCGGGCCCGCACCGACGAGCTGCAGATGGCGTTGCCCGGGCTCGAGGCCGAGGAGGCGGCGGCCGCCGAGCAGGTCCGGGCCATGTCGGCGGCCCGCAACCGGCTCGAGGAGCGGGCGGCCGCGGTCGGCGCCCTGCGCACCGACCTCGAGATTCGGGCCACCGGGCTCGAGGAGCGGCGGGGGTACCTGCAGCACCGGCTGGCCGAGGTCGACGAGGCGCTGTCCCGCAACGTGGCCCAGGCCGACGAGGCCGCGGCGCGGCGGGTCGAGCTCGACCGCAAGCTGGCGGTCACCGACCGCCTCGCCGACCTGCTCGCCGCCCGCAGCACCCAGGTCGACGGCTGGCTCGCCGAGCTGCGCGAGGGCCGTCGCCGCCAGTCGGAGGCCCAGCGGGCCACGGCCGAGCGGCTCGACGGGCTGCGGCGGTCCCGGGCCGAGGCCGAGCGCACGCTCGAGGGGCTGCGCGAGCGCATGCAGCGCGCCGAGCTGGAGCACCAGGAGCTGCAGATCCGGCTGGAGGGGGCGACGGAGACCCTGCGGCGCGAGCTCGACTGCGAGCCCGACGCCGCCATCGCCGCCGAGTGCCCGCCGCTCCCGGAGGGCACCTCGGCCGCCGCCCGCCTGCGCGAGCTCGAGCGCGAGCTGCGGCTGATGGGCCCGATCAACCCGCTCGCCCTCGAGGAGTTCACCGCGCTGCAGGAGCGCAACCAGTTCCTCGAGTCCCAGCTGGAAGACGTGAAGACGTCCCGGCGGGAGCTGGCCCGGGTCATCAAGGCGGTCGACGCCGAGATCGTCAACGTGTTCAGCGCCGCGTTCGCCGATGTGTCGCAGAACTTCACGGCGCTGTTCGAGACGCTGTTCCCCGGCGGCCACGGGTCGCTCAAGCTCACCGACCCCGACGACCCGCTCTCGACCGGCATCGAGGTCGAGGCCCGGCCGTCGGGCAAGAACGTCCGCAAGCTGTCGCTGCTGTCGGGCGGCGAGCGCTCGCTCACCGCGCTGGCGTTCCTGTTCGCCGTGTTCCGCAGCCGGCCCTCGCCCTTCTACCTGCTCGACGAGGTCGAGGCCGCTCTCGACGACGTGAACCTCAGCCGGTTCCTCGATCTGCTCGACGAGTTCCGGCGCGAGGCGCAGATGATCGTCGTCAGCCACCAGAAGCGCACGATGGAGACCGCCGACATGCTCTACGGCGTCACGATGCAGCCGGGCGCGTCGTCGAAGGTCGTCAGCGAGAAGGTCGCGTAGCCCACCACGCCGTAGTGTGCGCCGGCTGTGGTGGTCGACCTGCTGTTCGTCGTCGCCGGGCTGGCGCTCCTCGTCAAGGCCGCCGACCGGTTCGTCGTCGCCGCGGCGCGGATCGCCGATGCCGCCAACGTCCCCCCGATCGTCATCGGCGCCGCCCTCATCGGCTTCGGCACGAGCCTCCCGGAGATGCTGGTGTCCGGGCTCGCGTCCAGCCAGGGTGAGCCCGAGCTCGCGATCGGCAACATCGTCGGGTCGAACCTGGCCAACCTCACCCTCGTGCTCGGCGCCGCGTCGCTGCTGGTGCCGCCGGCGGTGGTGCCGCGGGTGCTCAAGCGGGAGGCGCCCATCGCCCTCCTCGCCGCCGTGGTCTTCGCCGTCCTCGTCCAGAACGGCCTCACCCGGCCCGAGGGCGTCGTGCTCGCCGCCGGCCTCGGCGTCGCCCTCTGGCTCATCCTCCGCGCGAGCGAGGGGGAGAGCGAGGCGGTCGCGCTGCTCGAGGAGGTCAAGGAGCTCGAGCACGTCGAGGGCGCGATCAGCATCCCCCGCGAGCTGCTCATCGGCCTCGTCGGCCTGATCGGGACCCTCGCCGGCGCCCAGCTGCTCGTGCACGGCGCCACCGACATCGCCGAGGCGCTCGGCCTCTCCGGCGGGTTCATCGGGCTGACGCTCGTGGCCGTCGGCACGTCGCTGCCCGAGCTGGTGACCGGCATCCAGTCGGTGCGCCGCGGCGAGGAGTCGCTGCTGATCGGGAACGTCCTCGGGAGCAACGTGTTCAACTCCTTCGCGGTGGGTGGCATCACCGCGCTCGTCGCCCCCGCCGCCGTCACCGACGCGTCGCTCGTGGTCACCGCCACCGGGCTCATGGTCGGTGTGGCCGTGCTGGCCACGATCTTCCTCGCCACCGGGCCCCGCATCACCCGGCTGAAGGGCGGCGTGCTGCTGGCCGTCTACTTCCTCTCCCTCCCGTTCCTCGCCTGATCGGCGGCGTCAGGGGCGGGGGTAGGGTCGGCACCGCATGGAGATCGTGATCCTGCTGCTGGCGATCGTGATCGTGGCGGGTGCCACCGCGGCGTTCGTGGTGGCTCGGCGCGGGCCCGATGGCGACACCGTCCTCGAGCCGCCGCCGCGCCCGGTCATCGAGGCGCCCGCCGCCGTCCTCGAGCCCGCGCCCGCGCCCGAGACGATCGAGGAGATCGAGGAGGCCCTCGCGGATGTCGAGGTCCTCGAGAGGCCCCGCTTCCGGGAGCGGCTCACCAAGGCCCGCGGCGCGCTGTCGGGCTACCTCGGCTCGATCCGCTCGCGCGGACGCGTCGACCAGGAGACCTGGGACGAGCTCGAGGAGGCGCTGATCCGCGCGGATGTCGGCGTCGCCACCGCCACCGCCGTGCTCGAGGACCTCCGCAAGGAGGTGGAGGCGACCGGCATCACCGACACCGAGGCGCTGCTCGACCAGCTCAAGGCCGACCTCAAGGCGCGGCTGGCGGCGCACGACCGGTCGCTGCGGTTCGAACCCGGCGTGCCCAACGTGTGGTTGGTGGTCGGGGTGAACGGCGCCGGCAAGACGACCTCGATCGGCAAGATCGCCAAGCGCCAGATCGACGAGCACGGCAGGAGCGTGATCATGGCGGCCGGCGACACGTTCCGGGCGGCCGCCGGCGAGCAGCTCGAGACGTGGGCGGAGCGGTCGGGGGCCGACATCGTGCGGGGCGCCGAGGGCGGCGACCCGTCCTCGGTCATCTTCGACGCCGTGCAGCGCGCCGGTGCGCGGGGCACCGACATCGTGCTGGCCGACACCGCCGGGCGGCTGCACACGAAGACGAACCTCATGGAGGAGCTGAAGAAGGTGCGCCGGGTGGCCGACCGGGAGCCGGGCCGGGTCACCGAGGTGCTCCTCGTCATCGACGGCGTCACCGGGCAGAACGGGCTGGCCCAGGCGCGGGAGTTCACGCAGGCCGTCGATGTCACCGGCGTGGTGCTCACCAAGCTCGACGGCTCGGCCAAGGGCGGCATCGTGCTCGCCATCACCGAGGAGCTGGGCCTGCCGGTCAAGCTCGTCGGGCTGGGCGAGACGGCCGCCGACCTGGTCGACTTCGATCCCGACGAGTTCGTGGAGGCGTTGTTCTCATGACGACGACGTGGTGCGCATGATCTGGCTGCTGACCCGCCCCATCGTGTGGCCGCTGAAGGTCGGCACCGGATCGGCCAAGGTCGGGTACCGGACCGGGCGGGCGCTCGGCTACCGGCGGGTGTTCGTGTTCTTCCTCGGCGTCGCCGTCGGGCTGCTCGTCGCGCCCATGACGGGGGCGGCGCTGCGGGAGCGGATCCGGGCGATGATCGAGGGGGACATGGCCAACGACCCGGTTCCCGCCGAGGCCCCGATCGGTCGAGAGCATCTCGCGGGCGTGACCAGCGAGGGAGCGCGCTGATGGCTGGACTGGGCTGGTCGGCCGACATCGAGAAGGCGACGGTCGGCAACGAGAACTTCCGCACCGTCCTGTTCACGGGCGCCCACACCCAGCTCACGGTCATGCACCTGGCGGCCGGCGAGGAGATCGGCCTCGAGGCCCACGACGGGATCGACCAGTTCATCCGCGTCGAGGAGGGGTCGGCGACGGTGACCATGGGCCGGTCGCGGGACGTCGTCGACGAGACCCACGTGCTCGAGGACGACTGGGCGGTGATCATCCCCGCCGGCGTGTGGCACAACGTGGTCAACACCGGCACCGGCCCCCTCAAGCTCTACTCGCTGTACTCGCCTCCCGAGCACCCCGACGGCACCGTCCACGTCACCAAGGCCGAGGCCGACGCCGCCGAGGCCGAGCACGGCCACTGATCACGAAGGTTGTCGCGCTCGCCCGGCCGACCCGGGTCAGCGCGACAAGGTTCGTGATGACGTTCGTGATGGGGGACGGCGACCCGTGACGAGGGGACACCCCTGCGACCCCGGGTAGCCTCGGAGGCCGCATGTTCGACAGCCTGTCCGACCGCTTCGAGGGGATCTTCTCGCGGCTGCGCACGAAGGGGCGCCTGCGCGAGGACGACGTCGACGAGGTCCTGCGGGAGATCCGCCTCGCGCTGCTCGAGGCCGACGTCGCCTTCACCGTGGTCAAGGGCCTCGTGGCCCGCATCCGCGAGCAGGCCGTCGGCGCCGACCTGAGCAAGGCCCTCAACCCGGCCCAGCAGGTCATCAAGATCGTCCACGAGGAGCTGAAGCAGACCCTCGGCGGCGAGACCCTCAAGATCACCTACGCCGGCCGGCCGCCGACGGTCGTCCTCATGGCCGGCCTGCAGGGCGCCGGCAAGACCACCGCCAGCGCCAAGCTGGCCCGCTGGTTCCGCCAGCAGGGCCGCAACCCGCTGCTGGTCGGCGCCGACCTCCAGCGCCCGGCCGCCGTGGAGCAGCTGCGGGTCCTCGGCCAGCAGGCGAACGTCCCGGTCTTCAGCGACGACGCGGCGTCGGGTCAGCCCGGCGCCGACCCGGTGGCCGTGGCCCGCCAGAGCATCGAGGAGGCCCGCGACAAGGGCCGCGACGTCGTGATCGTCGACACCGCCGGCCGCCTCGCCATCGACGCCGAGCTGATGGAGCAGGTCCGCCAGATCAGCGCCGCCACCTCCCCCGACTACACCTTCCTCGTCGTCGACGCCATGACCGGCCAGGACGCCGTGAACGTCGCCGAGGCGTTCCACGCCACCCTCGCCCTCGACGGGGTCATCCTGTCCAAGCTCGACGGCGACGCCCGGGGCGGCGCCGCCCTCAGCGTCAAGGAGGTGGTGGGCAAGCCCATCGCCTTCGCCTCGGTGGGGGAGAAGCTCCAGGACTTCGAGCAGTTCCATCCCGACCGGATGGCCGACCGCATCCTGGGCATGGGCGACATGCTCACCCTGATCGAGAAGGTCGAGCAGGAGTACGACCAGGAGGTCGCCCAGAAGGCGGCCACCGCCCTCATCGAGGGTCAGTTCACGATGGAGGACCTGCTGGAGCAGCTCCAGCAGATGAAGCGGATGGGTCCGCTGAACAACATCATCGGTATGCTCCCGGGGGTCCCGAAGGAGCTCAAGAACGCCGATGTGGGCGAGAAGGAGCTCGGACGGATCGAGGCGATCATCCGGTCGATGACGCCGGCGGAGCGCATCAACCCCGATCTCATCAACGGATCGAGGCGCGTGCGCATCGCCAACGGCAGCGGCACCTCGGTAGGCGAGGTCAACCAGCTGCAGAAGCAGTTCAAAGAGATGTCGAAGATGATGAAGCGCATCCCCGGGCTCGGCGGAGGCAAGAAGGGCAAGAAGGGCCGCAAGGGCCCGGGCAAGCTCCCGAACCTCAAGCAGCTCCAGGCGATGCAGGCGGAGATGGACGATCTCCGCCTCAACTAGCGAGGACGTGCACCGAAGATGGCCGTGAAGCTCCGCCTCATGCGGATGGGCAAGACCAAGCAGCCGACCTACCGCGTCGTCGCCGCCGACGGCCGCTCGCCGCGCGACGGCCGGTTCATCGAGATCGTGGGCTTCTACGAGCCCCGCAAGGAGCCCTCGGGCATCGAGATCGACAACGAGAAGGCGCTGGCGTGGCTGCGCAAGGGCGCCCAGCCCACCGAGCGGGTCCAGAAGCTGCTCGAGTCGTCGGGCGCGTGGGCCGAGTTCAAGGGCACGTCGTGAGCTCCTCGGACGTCGAGGACACCCCGGCGGTCACCGCCCTCGACGTGTGCGAGCACCTCGTGCGCTCGCTGGTCGACGAGCCCGACGCCGTGCGCATCGAGGCCGAGGAGGGCCGTCGCGGCGGCTACGTCCTGCGGGTGAACGTGGCCCCCGACGACATGGGCCGGGTCATCGGCCGCCGGGGCCGCACCGCCCAGGCGGTGCGCACCGTGGTGGCGGCAGCCGCCGTGCGCGACGGCGTGGAGGTCGACGTCGACTTCGTCGACTAGCGGCCCGAGCGGGGCGCCCCTCCTCGAGGTGGGCCGCATCACCAAGCCCCACGGCATCAAGGGCGAGGTGGTGGTGGTGCTCACCACCGACCGGACCGAGCGGCTCGCCCCCGGCACCGTGCTCAGCACGGCCGGCGGGCCCCTGACCGTCCTCGCCTCCCGCCCCCACCAGCACCAGTGGCTGGTGACGATCGACGGCTGCACGACCCGCAGCGAGGCGGAGGCGCTGCGAGGCACGGTCCTGTTGGCCGAGGCGCTCGAGGACCCCGACGCGCTGTGGGTCCACGAGCTGATCGGGGCCACCGTGCTCGACCGTGACGGCCGGGTGCTCGGCACCGTCGCCGCCGTGGAGGACAACCCGGCCGCCGACCTGCTCGTGCTCGACGGCGGCGGCCTGATCCCCCTCACCTTCGTGGTCGCGACCGAGCCGGGGCGGCTCACCGTCGACGCACCGGAGGGCCTGCTCGACTGAGCGCGGTCCTGTAACGGTCGTGTGACGATCGGCGCCACCACCGCAAGAACCCCGCACCACCCCCGTCAGGTCTGTTGAGACAACCGTCACATCGGCGGAGGGGGTCGAGTGCAGGAGACACGAAAGGACCCGTTGCGGTTCGGGCCGCTGGCGGTCGTGGCCACCATCTGGGTGGCGATCACCACCTTCTTCCCGACCGACGAGCCGGGCGGGCCGGCGTCGGCATCGACGGTGGCGGCCGGGCCCGGCGCCACCACCGTGGTGGGTTCGACCGGGGGAGGCACCGTCGCGACCTCCGGCGGCGCGGCTGCCGGCTCGGGCGGGGCCGGACCGGCCGTCACCGCGGGCGGGGCCTCCGGCGGCGGGGGCCCGGCGTCGCGGGCGACCGGGGGCTCCGGCACCGAGGCCGTGGCCGCCGGCGCCTCGGGGGTCACCAAGGGCGGCCTGCCGTGCGAGCCCGGCGTCCGCCAGCTCCCCATCTCGTCCTACGCCCATCCGTGCCAGCCGGCGTGGTCGGGCGACAACGGCGGCGCCACCCATCGGGGCGTCACCGCGGAGAGCATCCGCATCGTGATCCGCACGTTCCCCGAGACCGCCAACAGCCAGGCCGTGGCGGCCGTCGGCGAGCAGGCGGGGGCGGCGTCGGAGGAGGACACCGAGATGGTGTTCCGGACGTTCCTCGACTACTTCAACGAGCACTTCGAGACCTACGGCCGCACGGTCGAGCTGGTCGAGTACCAGAGCCGGTTCGGCAACGGCACCACCGAGGCCCAGAGCAAGGGTCGCGAAGAGGCGTGCCTCGACGCCGACGTCGTCGCCAACGAGCTCAACGCCTTCGGCGTCGTCGGCACGACGGCCGCGGCGGTGAGCGGTCCCTTCGCCGAGTGCGCGGCGCAGCGAGGCGTGGTGGTCTTCAACGGCGCCGCCTACTTCCCCGAGAAGTTCTACGACGCGCTGCACCCGTACGTGTGGGCCACGACGATGGAGTGCGAGCGCATCTCCTACCAGGTCGCCGAGTACCTCTCGAAGCGCCTCGTCGACCGTCCCGCACAGTGGGCCGGCGACCCGCTGCTGCAGACCCAGTCCCGGAAGTTCGCCACGTACGTGCCGAACAACGACGAGTACCAGCACTGTGTGAACATCACCGAGAGCGAGGCCCGCCGGCAGGGCCACGGCGACGCCAACGTCTCCCGGTACAACTACACGCTCGACGTCAGCCGGTTCCCCGATGAGGCGGCTCGCGGCATCGTGCAGTTCAAGGCCGACGGCGCCACCACCATCGTGCTCGCCTGCGACCCCATCTCGGTCATCTTCCTCACCCAGTCGGCGTCGTCGCAGGCCTACCGTCCCGAATGGTTCCTGATCGGCGTCGCCCTGCAGGACACCGACAACCTCGCGCAGCTCTACGACCAGACCCAGGTCGACGGTCACCTGTTCGGCATGAGCCAGCTGGGGGCGACACCAAAGCTCATCGGTCCGGCGAGCGAACCGGGCCGGCTGTACCGGCACATCACCGGACAGACGATCCCCGACGGAACCGCCGGCGGCTACACCGGGCTCCACCAGATCTTCAACCTCATCCAGGCCGCCGGCCCGCACCTCACGCCGGACGCAATCGCCGCCGGAGCGCCGACCATCCCGCCCGGCGGCGCGCCCGACTACCCGTTCGGCTACTGGTCCTTCGCCGACGGTCCCGACGGCACGCCGGGCGCCGGTGACCACACGGCGGTCGAGGACTCGCGTGAGATCTACTGGACGTCGGCCTACGTGAGCCCCGAGACCGACAAGCCCGGGACCTACGTGGAGACCTACGGCGGACGCCGGTTCCGCAACGGCGAGTGGCCGGCCGAAGAGCCGCCGGTCTACCCGGCCGGATGAACGCCCCGGTCGCGCGGCGCGCCTGGCGAGGGCTCCCGGGGCCGGCCCGGGGCGCCGGCACCGGCGCGGTCGTCGTCGCCGTGTGGGCGCTGCTGGCCTCGGTGATGCAGCGGGGCCTGCCGCTCGGCATCGTGCTGCGCGGCGTGGTGTTCGGCTCGCTCATCGCCCTGCTGGCGATCGGCGTCGTGCTCGTCTACCGCGCCAACCGCATCGTCAACTTCGCTCAGGCCGAGCTCGGGTCGGTGGCGGCCGTGCTGGCCATCGAGTTCAAGCTCGTGTGGGGCTGGAACTACTTCGTGGCCATCGGCACCGGCTTCGCCATGGCCGCCATCCTCGGGGCGACCATCGACGCGGTCGTCATCCGCCGCTTCCACCGTGCCCCGCGGCTGATCCTGACGGTGGCCACCATCGGCCTCGCGCAGATCCTCAAGGCGCTGTCGATCATCATCCCGCTGCTCTTCGGGGGGCTCACCGCCGGGCGGTTCGAGACGCCCTTCGAGATGCGCTTCGACATCCACCCGCAGGTGTTCAACGGCAACCACGTGATGGTGGTCGTGCTCGTGCCCCTGATCATGATCGGGCTGATCGCGTTCCTGCGGTTCACGGACTACGGCATCGCCATCCGCGCGTCGGCCGAGAACGGCGACCGCGCCAACCTGCTCGGCATCCCGGTGAAGCGGCTGTCGACGCTCGTGTGGGCGATGGCAGGGTTCCTGTCGGCGACGGCGGTGATCCTGCGCATCCCGCTCGTCGGCTTCGCGTCGTTCCAGTCGGTGTCGGGCAGCGGCAACGCCCTGCTCCTGCGCACGCTGGCGGCGGCGGTGATCGGGCGCATGGAGAGCCTGCCCCGCACGGTCGTCGCCGCCATCGGCATCGGCATCTTCCAGGAGGCGGCGGCCTGGCAGTACTCCGACACCGACTTCGTCGACGCGCTCCTCGTTGTGGTGATCCTCGCCGGGCTGTTCCTCCAGCGCGACCACTTCAGCCGGATCGCAGAGTCGGGCATCTCGACGTGGAAGTCGATCCGCGAGGTGCGGCCGATCCCTCGGGAGCTGCGCAACGTGCCCGAGGTGCGGTGGGCGACGTTGGGCGTGACGGTGGTGCTGACCACGGTGGCGGTGACGTTGCCGCTGTGGGCGTCGCCGAGCCAGGAGCAGGCGGCGGCGCTCATTGCCATCTACGCGATCGTCGCGCTCTCGCTGCTCGTCCTGACCGGGTGGGCCGGTCACATCAGCCTCGGGCAGTTCGCGCTCGTCGGCTTCGGCGGTGCCGCCACCGGCGTCCTCTACGGCCGCCACGGCTGGGACCTGCTGCTCGCCATCCCCGCCGGCGTCGTGTTCGCGGCCGCGGTGGCGGTGGTGATCGGGCTCCCGGCGCTGCGCATACGCGGCCTGTTCCTGGCCGTCACCACGCTGGCGTTCGCGGTGACCGCCGAGACGTTCTTCCTCGAGGACCGCTACGTGCCATGGCTCATCGAGCAGCGCATCACCCGTCCGGCGCTGTGGGGTCGCTTCGCGCTCGAGCGCGGCTGGCAGCAGTACTTCTTCTGCCTGGTCGGGCTCCTGCTGGCGATCGCGGCTGTCCGCAACCTGCGGAACGGTCGCACCGGCCGGGCGATCATCGCCGTGCGCGACAACGAGCTCAACGCCGAGGCCGCCACCATCGACGCGACGCGCACCAAGCTGCTCGCGTTCGCGCTGAGCGGCGGCCTCGCCGGGTTCGCGGGCGGGCTCTACGTCGTCAACCAGCAGGGGCTGTTCGCCGACGCCTTCGGCGCCGACACGTCGATCCGTCTCTTCTCGATGGTGGTCATCGGCGGGCTCGGCTCGCTGCCGGGCGCGGTGCTCGGTGCCATCTACGTGCGGGGCGCGGAGTTCTTCCTCCCCGCCCAGTACGAGCTGCTGGCGAGCGGCATGGGCATCCTGCTGCTGCTGATGTTCCTGCCCGAGGGGCTCGGCGGGCTCGTCTACCGCGTGCGCGACGGGTTCCTCCGGTGGGTCGCCCGCCGCCGCTCGATCCATGTCCCCAGCCTCCTCGCCGACAGCCGCGTCGACGACGACCCCCTCACCGCCTCTGTGTCGATCGACCCGTCAGAGAGCACAGGTGCATCGCCACAGAAGGAGGAGGTGGGGGTGTGAGCGAGCAGGCGAGCGGGCCCGAGCGGCCCGGCCGAAGGCCAGGAGCGGAAGACATGAGCGGGCGGTTGGAGCGCATCACCGCGGGCGCGCCGACGCTCCCGCTGATCGTCCTGTTCGGCCTGAACGCCGTCGACGAGCTCGACCGCACCGCGTTCACCGTCCTCACCCCCGAGATCCGCGACGCGTTCGGCCTGTCGAACCAGGGGATCCTCTCCCTCGTCACCGCCTTCGCCGTGGTGGTGCTGTTCCTCTCGTTGCCCATCGCCCACCTCGCCGACCGCCACAGCCGCGTGCGCATGGCCACCGGCGGCGCCGCCGCGTGGGCCGGGTTCTCCGTCCTCACCGGCCTCGCCCCCACGATCGCGGTGCTCCTCCTCGCCCGCATGGGCTCGGGGCTCGGCAAGGCGGTGAACGACCCGACCCACAACAGCCTTCTCGCCGACTGGTACCCGCCGGAGAGCCGGGCCCGCGTCTACTACCTGCACCGGATGGCGAACAGCGTCGGCCAGTTCATCGGCCCGGTCACCGCCGGCGTGCTGGCCACCATCTTCACCTGGCGCACCCCGTTCTTCGTGTTCGCGGTGCCCACCGTCGTGTTCGTGTTCTTCGCGGCGCGGCTGAAGGAGCCGTCGCGGGGCATCTGGGACCGGCGGCTGGCGGGTGCCGACGAGACGACCGCGCAGATCGAGGAAGCGCCGCTTCCGTTCCGGCAGGCGTTCCGCGCGCTGTGGCAGGTGCGGGCGCTGCGGCGCACGTGGCTGGCGCTGCCGTTCCTCACCGCCAGCCTCGTCGGTCTCGGCGCCCTGCTGAACCTCTTCTGGGAGGAGGTGTACGGGCTGAGTCCGGCCGAGCGGGGTGTGCTCGAGTCGGTGTCGGAGGGCTTCCAGTTCCTCGGCATCCTCGGCGGCGCCGTCATCGTGCAGCGCGTCCTGTCGCGGGAGCCGGCCGACGTCGTGCGCCTGCTGGCCGTCGCCGCCGTCATCGCGTCCGGCTGCATCGCCGCCATGGCGCTGTCGCCGTGGTTCCTCGGCTCGGTGGCGGCCCGCTTCGCGCTGGCCGTCCTGCTCGTGGCTCTGATCCCCGGCATCTACGCGGTCGGCTCGATGGTGATCCCGGCGCGGTGCCGCGCCCTCGGGTTCTCCGCGGCCGCGGTGTTCGCCATCCCCGGCGTGCTGTTCCTCCCGATCGCCGGCGGCATCGGCGACACCTACGGGCTGCGGGCGGGGATGCTCGTGATGCTCCCCGTGTACATCGTCGGCTCCGCCATCCTCGCGTCGTCGGCCAAGTTCATCGCCGGTGACATCGAGCGCAACCGCAACGCCCAGCTCGTCGCCGCCCAGCGGGCCGTCACCCCGCGGGCCGCCAACGGCCGCCGCCGGCAGCTCCAGGTGCCGACGCTGCTCGACGTGAAGCACATCGATGCCGGCTACGGGCAGACCCAGGTGCTCTTCGAGGTCGACCTGCGGGTGCGGGAGGGCGAGATCGTGGCCCTCCTCGGCACCAACGGCGCCGGCAAGTCGACCGTGCTCAAGGCGGTGTCGGGCCTGCTCGCGAAGGACCGGGGGAGCGTGTTCTTCGACGGCGAGGACATCACCGGCCTCGACCCGAACTCGATCTCCCGCCTCGGCATCGCCCAGGTGCCGGGCGGGCGAGGGATCTTCCCGAGCCTCACCGTGGCCGAGAACCTCCGCGCCGCCGGCTGGCTCTTCCGCCGCGACCGCGAGCGGGTGCGGGCGTCGACGGCGCGTGTGCTCGAGCTGTTCCCCGAGCTCGGGAAGCGGTGGGACACCACCGCCGGGTCACTGTCCGGAGGCGAGCAGCAGATGCTCTCGCTCTCCAAGGCCTTCATCGCCCGGCCCCGGCTGCTGATGATCGACGAGCTGTCCCTCGGGCTGGCGCCGACCGTCGTCGAGCGCCTGCTCGAGATCGTGCGGGAGATCCACGCCGCCGGCACCACCATCGTCCTCGTGGAGCAGTCCGTGACCACCGCCCTGCGCCTCGCCGACCGCGCCGTGTTCATGGAGAAGGGCGAGGTGCGCTTCGAGGGGCCGACCGCCGAGCTGCTCGAGCGCCCCGACATCCTGCGGGCCGTCTACCTCAAGGGCTCAGCAGCCACGTCGACCGCGGCGCAGCCCGAGCGCCACCGCGCCGCGCTGCTCGACCGCCCGCCGGTGCTCGAGGTGCGGGGCCTCACGAAGCGCTACGGCGGCGTGACCGCGGTCGACGACGTGAGCTTCCGGCTGCACCGCGGCCAGGTGCTCGGTCTCATCGGGCCCAACGGCGCCGGCAAGACCACCGTGTTCGACCTCATCTCCGGCTTCCAGCCGCTCGACGGCGGCCGGGTCACGCTGTTCGGCCGCGACGTCACCGAGTGGCCGGCGTACGCCCGGGCGCGCGCCGGGCTCGGACGGTCGTTCCAGGACGCGCGGCTGTGGCCGTCGCTCACCGTGCGCGAGGCGCTCGCCGCCGCCCTCGAGCGGCACGTCGAGGTGGGCGATCCGTTCTCGTCGATGCTCGGCATGCCGACGGCGGCGGCCAGCGAACGGGTCGTCACCGCCCGCGTGGAGGAGCTCGTCGAGCTCGTCGGCCTCGGCGCGTTCGGCGACAAGTTCGTCGGCGAGCTCTCGACCGGCTCCCGGCGGATGGCCGAGATCGCCTGCCTCCTCGGGATCGAGCCCCGCATCCTGCTGCTCGACGAGCCGTCCTCGGGCATCGCCCAGAAGGAGGCCGAGGCGCTGGGACCCATCCTGCGCGACGTGCAGCGCCACCTCGGCGCGTCGATCCTCGTCATCGAGCACTCGATGCCGCTGCTCACGTCGATCGCCGATCACCTCGTCGCCCTCGACCGGGGCCGCGTGGTCACCGAGGGCGAGCCCGACGACGTGCTCACCCACGACCACGTGGTGACGTCGTACCTCGGCGGTGAGCTGGTGTGAGGAGGGTCACGGTCGTCGCGCTGGCCGTCGCCGGGGCGCTCGCCGCGACGGTGGCGTACGCGGCGGCGGGCGGGTCGGGATCGGTGACGGTCGTCGACGGCGCGGTGCCGACCGCCTACCGGATCACCTACGAGGTCGTCACCGGCGGGGTGCCGAGCACCGAGGTGCACACCGTCCGGCGGCCGTTCCAGAGCCGGATCGAGGTCGGTCGGGCGACGCGGGTGAGCGACGCCGGCGTGCTCGCCACCACCTCCGACGGCGCGTCGTGGGTGCGGATCGAGGTGCCGCTGGCGCTCGCCGGCGGCGACCTGCGCCCCGACGCCGTGCTCGACGACGCGCTGGCGGCGGGCGTGGTCGAGGTGGTCGGGACGCGCCGGGTCGCCGGACGGCCGTGCCGGGTCGTGGCGTTCGGCGGGCCCGTCGGCGGGGGGACGCTCACGCCGGTCGGCGCGGTGGCGGGCGAGTCGGTCGAGGCGTGCATCGACGGCGCCGGGCTGGTGCTGGCCGAGTCGTGGTCGGTGGCCGGCGTCGTGCGGCGCGAGCGGGAAGCGGTGCGCGTCGAGGTGGGCGAGGTCCTCGGCCCGGTGGGCGACGACGTGTTCGGAGTGCCGGCGTCGGCGTCGACGCTGTCGTTCGGCGACGGCGGCGGCTCGGTGCGGGCCGTGGCCCCGGGGGAGGATCCCGGCTTCACGGAGCGGTGGCAGGCCACCGTGCCTGCGGGCTTCGAGCACGCCGGGCGCTGGCACGTCCTGCCGCCGGCGGTCGGGGCGCCCGTCGACCCCACGGTGCCGCGCGCCGCCGACGTCGCCCTGGTCACCGACGTGTGGGTGCGGGGCCCCGACCTGGTGCTCGTCGACCAGGGCGCGGTGGTGGGCGGCGGACCGCCGCCGTGGGACGACCGCCCGTGGGGGGAGCCGGTCGATCTCGGTGCCCTCGGTCCGGGTGAGCTCGTGTTCGACCTGCGCCTCAGCGAGGTGCGGGTGGTCCGGGGTGACGGAGGGTTCGTGCGGGTGGCGGGGACGCTGCCGCCGGCCGAGCTCGTCGCCGTCGCCCGGAGTCTGGAGCTGGAGGAGGAGGAGCGATGATCGAGGACACGAGCGCGACCGCCGCCGCGGGTCCGGACGGCACTGACGGCACCGGCGCCGACGGCGCCACGGGCTACGTCTACGAGCCGCCGGTGCGCCGCGTGGTCGGGCACCTGCGCTCCTATCCGCGCCACTACGGCGCGCTCGCGCTGTGGCTGGTGGCCATGGTGCTGGCGCCGTCGGTGGCGTCGGGCTCCTCGCCGCTCGCCCCTCCCTCGGCGCCGGCTCCGGCGGTGGCGGGCGGGAGCGACGGTGGTGCGGGGAGCACCGCCGACGGGCCGGGCCCCGCCGGCCGCGGGGAGGGGAGCGCGCCGGCGTCGTCGACGACGCCGTCGGTGCTGGCCGGGGCCGCCGCGTTCGTGGGCGAGGAGCTCGCCCGGCGCGGCGACGACCCGGCGCCCCGCGGTCCGGCCCCGGCGCCGAGTGGCAGCCAGGGCGACGGCGAGGGTCCCGCCGACGACGGCGACGGCCTCGTCCCCGCCCCGGGCGGGGGCGAGGC
>Ga0247717_1000290_pt1 | contig 15862 bp, 18 predicted proteins | sample 24E_NmetaG_FD_189047 | JGI IMG/M metagenome (GOLD analysis project Ga0247717, IMG submission 189047) | Soil microbial communities from hillslope of Landscape Evolution Observatory, University of Arizona, Oracle, AZ, United States - 2-4-E_N | ecosystem: Engineered > Artificial ecosystem >... | reverse complement strand
CGGCTGGTCGGTCATCCCGAGGAACGCCTCGTCGATGTCGTAGCGGCGGAACCGGAAGTAGTCGCGGCCCTTCTTGCCGACCACGACGAGCCGGGCGACCTTGCCGTCGGCCCGGGCGTCACGGACGGCGCGCTCGGCGGTGCGCAGGACGCTCGAGTTGTAGCCGCCGGCGAGGCCGCGGTCGGCGGTGAGCACGACGAAGGCGACGGTGCGCACCTCCTCGCGCTCCTGCAGCAGCGGCGAGGACAGGCCGGCGCCGCCGGCAGCCAGGTTGGCGATGACGGCGGTGATCTGCTCGGCGTACGGCCGCGCCGCCTCCACCCGCGCCTGCGCCTTCATGATGCGCGACGCGGAGATGAGCTCCATCGCCTTGGTGACCTTCTTCGTCGACTGGACCGACTTGATCCGTCGCCGGAGAACGCGCTCCTGACCGCCCGCCATCGGCTAGAACCCGGGCCTTTCCGGCTCGCGCTCGATCTCCTCTTCGGGAAGGAAGCCCCGGTCGTGTGCCATGCCGCTCTTGCCCGGGTCGTGCTGACCCTCGGGCGCCGCACCGCTGTCGCCGCTGGGGCTGAAGGTCTCGGCGAACGCCTTGATGCCGTTCTCGAGCGCGTCCTCGTCGGCGATGGCACCGGTGGTGCGGATGGCGTCGAGCACGTCGGGGTGCCGGGTGCGGAAGTGCTGCAGCAGCTCCTGCTCGAAGCGCTTGACGTCCTCGACCGGGATGGGGTCGAGGTAGCCGCGGGTGCCGGCCATGAGCGACACCACCTGCTCCTCGACCGGCATCGGGCTGTTCAGCGGCTGCTTCAGCAGCTCGGTCAGCCGGTAGCCGCGGTCGAGCTGGGCCTGGCTGATCTTGTCGAGCTCGGAACCCATCTGGGCGAAGGCCTGCAGCTCCCGGAACTGCGCCATGTCCGACTTGAGGAGGCCGCCGCCGGAGCCCACGGCCGACTTCATGGCCTTGATCTGCGCGTTGCCGCCGACGCGCGACACCGAGATGCCGACGTCGAAGGCGGGGCGGATGCCGGACTTGAAGAGGTCGTCCTGCAGGTAGATCTGGCCGTCGGTGATCGAGATCACGTTGGTCGGGATGTACGCCGAGACGTCACCGGCCTTGGTCTCGATGACGGGCAGGGCCGTGAGCGAGCCGGCGCCGCGGTCGTCGCTCAGCTTGGCGGCCCGCTCGAGCAGACGGGAGTGCAGGTAGAAGACGTCGCCGGGGTACGCCTCGCGACCCGGCGGGCGCCGCAGCAGCAGCGCGATCTGGCGGTAGGCCTCGGCCTGCTTCGACAGGTCGTCGTACACGACCAGCGCATGCTCGCCGTTGTCCATCCAGTGCTGGCCCATCGCGCAGCCGGCGTAGGGGGCGAGGTACTTGAACGGCGCCGGATCCGATGCCGGGGCCACCACCACGACCGTGTAGTCCATGGCGCCGGCGTCCTGGAGCGTCTTCACCGTCTGGGCGACGGTCGACGCCTTCTGGCCGATGGCGACGTAGATGCACTTCACGCCGAGGCCGCGCTGGTTGAGGATCGTGTCGACGGCGATCGTCGTCTTGCCCGTCTTGCGGTCGCCGATGATCAGCTCGCGCTGGCCCCGGCCGATCGGCGTCATCGAGTCGATGGCCTTGATGCCGGTCTGCAGCGGCTCGTGCACGGGCTTGCGGCCGGTGATGCCGGGGGCCTGGATCTCCATGCGGCGGGTCTGACCGCCGGCGATGGCGCCGCGACCGTCGATGGGCTCGCCGAGCGCGTTGACGACGCGACCGAGCAGCGCGTCGCCGACGGCGACCTCGAGGATGCGTCCGGTGGCCCGCACCGGTTGGCCCTCCTCGATGTGCCCGACCTCGCCGAGCACGACGGCGCCGATCGACTCCTCGTCGAGGTTCAGGGCGAGGCCGAGGGTGCCGCCCTCGAACTCGAGGAGCTCGTTGACGGCCGCGCCCGGCAGGCCCGACACGCGGGCGATGCCGTCGCCGACCTCGACCACGCGGCCGACCTGGGCCTGCTCGGTCTTGGGCGAGAACCCCTCGAGGTTCTTGCGCAGGGCGGCGGTGATGTCCTCGGAGGTGAACGTGAGGTCTTCCATGTGTGGGTGGTCCCTTATCCGATCGCTTCGCGGAGCTGTTCGAGCCGGTTGCGGATGGAGCCGTCGATCACGGTGTCGCCGATCTGGGCGACGACCCCGCCCAGGACGGAGGGGTCGACGATCGACTTCACCTCGACCGACTTGCCGGTGGCCTTGCCGAGGGCGTCGGCGAGGCGGGTGCGCTGGTCGTCGGTGAGGGGCACCGCGGTGCGCACCTCGGCGACGGCCTTGTTCTTGGCCTCGGCGGCGCGGGCCACGAGGCGGTCGACGATGGCGGGCAGCTGGCGACCGCGACCGGCACCGACGATGAAGGAGACGAGGCTCACCGTCACCGGCGATGCCCGGTTCCCGAGGAGGTCTTCGACGACGCCCTGGCGGCGCTCGACCGGGATCAGCTCGTCGGTGAGCGTCGTGCGCAGCTCGTCGTTCGACTCGAGGGCGCGGGCGAGCTGGAACAGCTCGTTCTCCACATCGTCGAGCGACCCTTCGACCTGCGCGACCTCGAACAGCGCGTTCGCGTAGCCGTCGATCCGCTCTGTGCTCATGACGATGCCCACGCCCTCGCTTCGCAGGCTGCGCTCGGGTGCCGGCTGCTCGCTGGCGCTCCCGACGCCGGCCCGACGTCGATCCGATGCGTCACGGTCATCGCTGTCCCACCTGCTGGATGTAGGACTCGATGAGCCGGGTGTTGGTGTCGCGGTCGAGGTTGGCCTCGACGACCTTCTCGGCGAGCTCGATGGCGAGAGCCGCGACCTGTCCCTGCATCTCCGACATGAGGCGGGCCCGCTCGGCGTCGAGCTGCTCGGCGTTGCGCTGCCGCAGCTCGGCGGCCTCCTGCTCGGCCCGCTGGGTGAGGTCGCGCCGCACCGAGTCGGCGGCCTGCCGGGCCTCCTCGATGATGCGCCCGGCCTCGGCCTTCGCGTCGGCCAGCTGGGCGCTGTACTCCTGACGGATCCGGTCGGCCTCGGTCTTGGCCTTGTCGGCTTCGTCCAGGTCGGCGCGGATGCGCTCGGTGCGCTGCTCCATCATGCCCTTCAGCCCGGGCAGAGCGAACTTGTAGAGCGCCAGCAGCAGGATCGTGAAGCTGATGCCGCCCCAGATGACCTCGTTCCACTCGGGGAAGATCGGCGACGGCGCCTCGTGGCAGTCGGCGGGCTCGCCGCCCTCCTCGAGGACCTCGATGCAGTGCTCGGCTTCGTGGGTCAGTCCGCCCTCGGCCGCACCGGCGATGCCGGCGAAGCTGAAGATGCCGACCACCACCAGCGCGAGGGCTGCGAGCAACCTGCGCGTCAGCATCGCCACTACCCCGCGACGATGAAGGAGAGGACGAAGCCGAACAGCGCGAGCGCCTCGGTGAAGGCGATGCCGAGGAACATGGTCGTGCGGACCATGCCTGCGGTCTCGGGCTGCCGGGACATCGCCGTGATGGCGTTGCCGACGACGAGACCGATGCCGATGCCCGGGCCGATCGCGGCGCCGCCGTACACGATTCCTCGGCCGACGGCGGTGAGACCCGCCTCCAGCTCGCCCGCTGCCTGCTGGGCGAAGGTTGCCAGTTCCAGCACTTGCTTTCTCCTTGGTGCTCGGTCGTGCTCGGTTGGGTGTTGCGGACTCGAAGAGACGTGACGTCGTCACCGGCCCCTGCGGCAGCAGTGGGTCAGTGCTCGGGGTGCATCGCCTTGCCGATGTAGACGCCGGTGAGCATGGCGAAGATGAACGCCTGCAGGAACGCCACGAGCAGCTCGAAGGCGGTCAGCCCGACCAGCAGGCCGAGGCTGAACGGCCAGATGGCGAGCGACGGCCCGAGCGCCCAGAGGGCGGCGGTGATCGTGGCGAAGCTCACGAGCAGCAGGTGGCCGGCCAGCATGTTGGCGAAGAGTCGGACGGCGAGGCTGAGCGGCTGGGTGATGAAGGCGGTGATGAACTCGATCGGCACGAGCAGGACGTGCATCGCCGCCGGTACGCCCGGGAGGATCAGCGTGTTCTTGAAGTAGTGGCCGACGCCCTGCTCCTTGATCCCCATGAAGTGGTACAGCACGTAGACCACGACCGCGAGCAGCGCCGGGAAGGCGATGCGGGCGTTCACGGGCATCTGCGCGACCGGGATGATCTCCCAGAGGTTGCCGACGAAGATGAACAGGAAGACCGTCAGCAGGAAGGGCATCCAGTTGAGCCCCGACGGCCCCATCGTCTGCAGGATCACGCCGTTCCGGATGAAGTCGATCGTCGCTTCGGCGATGCTCTGGATGCCCCGGGGCACGAGCTGCTGCTTGCGGCTGGCGGCGAAGAAGAAGGCGAAGATGACCGCGGTCGTCAGCCACATGAGGATGACGACCTTGTTGATCTCGAAGATGGTGCCGTCGAGGAAGATGCCGGGCCACTCGATGACGTGGCTGATCGGCGGGAATTCGATGGCGAGGACCTTCATCGCGCAGCGATCTCCTTCTTGGCGCGGCTCGTGTGCGCACGCGCGGGCTTGAGGCCGGGATAGGCGAGGGACAGGGAGACCGAGCGGGTCTCCCACAGGAGCAGGCCGAGGTGGGTCACGACCAGGGTCACGAGCAGCGGGGCCCGCTCGATCCACGCCGCGTCCTTCACGGCGAAGAGGGCGACGCCGAGGCCGGCCATCCGCACGAGGTAGCCGCCGAGGACGGCCCCCATGAGGAACCCGCCGCCCCGAGGCGCGCCCCAACCGATGAGGGCGGCGGCGGCGAGGAGGTTGAGGACGACGAGGGCGACGGCGTACGCGCTCGAGAGGGCGCCGTCGAGGCCCCACGCGATGCTGGAAGCGACGACGAGCACGGCGGCGACGGCCACCGACTTGCGGGCCATGTCGCCCGCGACCTGCATCTCGCCGGGCCGCTCAGTCACGGTGGAGCACCTTGCGGGTCTCGGCGTCCATCTGGGTGAGATAGCCCGCGGACAGCTTCCAGAGCGTGTAGATCAGCACGAGGATCCCCAGCGTGAGCGCGAACAGCGGCCGGGTGCCGACGCGACCGTCGATCCACCAGCCGAAGAGGCCGAAGAGGAACGGCGTGAAGACCACCTCGAAGGCGCGCGCCAGCGAGTCGCCGAACCCGTTGTAGAGGTCGCGCTTGTCGCTCGGCACTCGCCCGCTCCTCGCAGCCCGGACGCCGTCGCCCGGGTGCTTGTGAAACTTCGCACAATCTAAGCCAGGGTTTCGCGACCTGCAAATCCGGGTCGGCACCCCCACCAAAACCTGTCCCTCCGCCCGGGCACGGCCGGCGAACCTAGCGGCCCGACACGCCGTGGTCAGATCCGAGACGGCTCAGTCGACGGGCACCTCGGGGTCGAGGTCCAGCTCGAGCTGGTCGGCCCGCTGCCGGCGGACCTGGGGGTGCAGCACCGTGTAGAGGGCGATGGCGAGCCCGGCCATGCCGAAGGGCACGATGGCGTTGGTGGCGTCGGTGTAGACCGGCAGCAGCACGAGCCCCGAGAGCAGGGCCGTCCACGCCCACAGGATGAACACCGCCCGGCGATGCCCGTGGCCGATCCGCATGAGACGGTGGTGCAGGTGGTCCTTGTCGCGGACCATCACGCCGCTGCGCTTGGCCGCCCGCCGCACGATCGAGAAGGCGGTGTCGACGATGGGCACGCCCAGGATCACGAGCGGGATCACGAGGGGGGCGAAGAAGAAGTACGTCGTGCCGCTCGTCCCCTCCGCGGTCTGGCCCCCCACCAGCAGCGTCGACGCGGCCATCAGCATCCCGAGCAGGAGCGCGCCGGCATCGCCCATCATGATCCGTGCCGGGTGCAGGTTCCACGGGAGGAACCCCACGCACATCCCCAGCACGATCACGGCGAGCAGGGGGCTGATGCTGTTGCTCTCGTTGGGCAGCAGCCCCTGGTCGAACAGCCGGTCGGAGTACAGGGCGAAGGACCCCGCGGCGATGGCGGTGATCCCCGCTGCCAGCCCGTCGAGCCCGTCGATGTAGTTGATGGCGGTCGACATCCCCACCACCCACAGCACCGTCACCAGCGGTGCGAGGTCGGGCGACAGCGACCAGAAGCCGAGGAACGGGAGCCGGAAGAACAGCATCGTCACGCCGAGCAGCGACAGCAGGCTGGCCCCCAGCACCTGGCCCGCCATCTTCGCCGGGGGCGACAGCTCCCTCACGTCGTCGATCTGCCCGACGAGGAAGGTGATCACCGCGCAGATCACGATCCCGAGCGGCTCCGAGGTCCCCTCGAACACCGGGTCGAACTGCTCGATGCGGGTGGCGACGCCCATCCCGGCCAGGAAGCCGAGGAACATGGCGAGCCCGCCCAGCACCGGCAGCGGCCGGGTGTGGACCCGCCGCTCATCGGGAGGGACCACCGCACCGGTGCGGAACGACAGCCAGCGGGCCAGCGGCGTGCTGAGCAGCGTCACCCCGCCGGCGACGGCGAGCACGATCAGGTAGCCCGACATGGAGCGACCATCCTGCCCGACCGGTCGGCGCCGATCGGACCCCGGCATGCCCGAAGCGCATGCTCTTCCCGTTGCGGGCACGGGTGACGGCCCGCGGGGTGACGAGTCCGGCTCCGGGTGCGCCCGGAGATCCCCTGGCGCGTGGCTAGTACGGCTGGAACTTCGAGCAGAGGGTGCGCACGTCGTCGCGGATGGCGGCCAGCTCGGTGTCGTCGGCACCCGCCCGAAGGGCGCGGTCGATGAGGTTGGCGACCTCGGCCATCTCCGCCTCCCGCATGCCGGCCGTCGTCTCCGCCGGCGTGCCGATGCGCAGCCCGCTCGACTGGTACGGGGGCCGGGGATCGTCGGGCACGGTGTTCTCGTTGAGGGAGATCCCCGCCTTGCCGAGCCGGTTCCGGGCCTTGCGGCCCGACAGGTCGGGATCGAAGGACCGCAGATCGACCAGCATGAGATGGTTGTCGGTGCCGCCAGACACGAGCCGCAGGCCGGCACCGGCGAGACCCTTGGCCAGCGCCTCGGCGTTGCGCACGACCTGCGCCGAGTAGTCCGCGAACGACGGCTGCGCCGCTTCGAAGAAGCCGACCGCCTTGGCGGCGATGATGTGGTCGAGGGGCCCACCCTGCATGCCGGGCATGACCGCCTTGTCGATCGCCGCCGCGTGCTCGTCGCTCCGAGCGACGATGCAGCCACCGCGAGGGCCCCGCAGCGTCTTGTGGGTGGTGAAGGTCACGATGTCGGCGAGTGGCACCGGGTTGGGGTGCACGCCACCCGCGATGAGGCCGGCGATGTGGGCGGCGTCGAACATGAACAGCGCGCCCACCTCGTCGGCGATGTCACGGAACGGCCGGGCGTCGATGATGCGCGGGTAGGCCGTGGCGCCGGCGACGATCAGCTTCGGCCGATGTGCAAGGGCCAGGTCGCGCACCTGGTCGAAGTCGATGCGCTCGTCGCTGGGCGTGAGGCCGTAGGACACGAAGTTGAACAGCCGGCCCGACGCGTTGTTCGGGTTGCCGTGGGTCAGATGACCGCCCTGGTCGAGCCGCAGACCGAGCACCGTGTCGCCCGGCTCGAGGAGGGCGAAGTACACGGCGAGGTTGGCGTTGGTGCCCGAGTGAGGCTGGACGTTGGCCCACGCGGCGCCGAACAGCGCCTTGACCCGCTCGATGGCGAGGTTCTCGACCTCGTCGATGACCTCGTTGCCGCCGTAGTACCGCTTGCCGGGGTAGCCCTCGGAGTACTTGTTCGTGAGCACCGAGCCCGCCGCCCGAAGCACCTCCGCCGACGCGAAGTTCTCCGAGGCGATCAGCTGGAGCGTCGTGTTCTGGCGCTCGAGCTCCCGCTCGATCAGGCCGAACAGCTCGGTGTCGTGGACCTCGGTCATGGACGCTCCCCTTGCTGGGCAGGGCCGGACAGCGGTCCGGCAGTGGCGCGGATCGTGCGGGGCGCGCCCATCGGCTACGCCGTCTCCCGGTCTTCGGCGGCGCCGAACGCCAGGTCGACGAACCGGTCGATGAGTCCCGACAGCTCCGCGGCCGTCTCGTCGTAGAGGCGATCGGGCCCGCCGATCGGATCGGCGACGTCGTCCCTCGGGTCGTCGCCGAGCAGCGCCGCCCGCTCCCGCCCGCGGTGGACGGCGGCCAGCCACGCCGAGAACGGCTCACCGGGGCGGCGGGCGCCGACGGCGGCCGCCCGCCGCACGAGCTCCTTGAGCGTGAAGGTCCGCTCCCAGGCGTCGGGCCGCATCGCGACCGCGCTGCGAAGGTGGCGCCGGCCCATGGCGATGACGAGGTCGGCGGCACCCACCAGGTCGGGGGTGACGGTCTGGCTGAGGTGGTCCCGCAGGTCGAGGCCCCGGGCCGCCATGGCCCGCACCGAGCCGGGGCTGGCGTGAGCACCGCCCGGCAGGTCGCCGGCGGAGCGGACGGCGGCATCGACGCCCACCGCCCCGAGGCGCTCCTGGAGCAGGACCTCGGTCATCGGCGAGCGGCACTGGTTGGCGGTGCACAGCACGAGGACGTCGATGGGGTCGAGTGTACGGGCAGGGCGCAGATGGGCTTGACTCCCACCATGCCGCTCGATCCCCGTACGCCGGTCCTCGTCGGTGCCGGCCAGCTGCTCCAGCGCGTCGCGCCCGACGAGGCGCTCGAACCCGTCGACATGATCGCCGAGGCCGCCCGCCGGGCCGCCGACGACGCCGGCGCTCCTGGCCTCTTGGCCGCCGTTGACTCGGTGCGGATCGTGTCGCTCCTCTCGTGGCGCTATGTGAACGCCGCCGCCCTGGTCGCCGAGCGCGTCGGCGCCCACCCCCGTGAGACGGCGTACACGCCGATGGGCGGCAACACGCCCCAGACGCTCGTGAACAAGACGGCGCGGGCCATCGCCGCCGGCGAGCTCGACGTCGCCGTGATCGGCGGCGCCGAGGCGTGGCGCACGCGGATGGCGCAGCGCAAGCAGGACATCAAGCCGGACTGGACCGTCGAGCCCGACGACACGGCGCCTCCGGTGGTGCTCGGCGAGGACCTCCCGATGACGCATCCGGCCGAGGCGGCCCGCGGCATCGTCATGCCGATCCAGCTCTATCCGATCTTCGAGAACGCGATCCGGGCCGCCGCCGGCCGCTCCGTCGAGGACCACCTCCGCCACATCTCCGAGCTGTGGGCCCGCTTCAGTGCGGTCGCCGCCGGCAACCCGTACGCCTGGATCCAGGAGGCGAAGTCGGCCGAGGAGATCCGCACGCCGTCGCCCAGCAACCGCATGGTCGGGTTCCCGTACACGAAGTCGATGAACTCGAACAACGACGTCGACCAGGCCGCCGCCCTGCTCCTGTGCTCGGTCGAGGCCGCCCGGCGACTCGGCGTCGCCGAGGACCGCTGGGTGTTCCCGCTCGCCGGCACCGACGCGCACGACACGCCGTTCGTGTCGAACCGGGAGAACCTCCACTCCTCTCCGGCCATCCGCGTCGCCGGCCGCCGCGCGCTCGAGCTGGCCGGCATCGGGATCGACGACGTCGTCCATGTCGACCTCTACTCGTGCTTCCCGTCGGCGGTGCAGATCGGCGCCACCGAGCTGGGCCTCGCCATCGACCGGCAGCTCACCGTCACCGGCGGGCTCACCTTCGCCGGCGGCCCGTGGAACAACTACGTCGGACACGCCATCGCCACGATGGCCGGCGTGCTGCGGGCCGACCCCGGCTCGGTCGGGCTGTGCTCCGCCAACGGTGGCTACACCACGAAGCACGCCATGGGGCTCTACTCGACGACGCCGCCCCGCGACGGCTTCCGCTGGGAGGACGTGCAGGACGAGGTCGACGCCATCACCTCGGCCAAGGACTTCGCCGAGGAGCACGAGGGGCCGGCGACGATCGAGTCCTACACCGTCATGCACGAGCGCGACGGCTCGATGACCAACGCCATCGTGGCCTGCCTCACGCCCGACGACCGGCGCACGTGGGCGACCTCGACCGACGCCGACGTGATGAAGGCGATGACGAGCGACGACCTGATCGGCCGCGCCGCGACGATCACCGGCGGCACGCTCACCGTCGACTGACCACGCGTAGAAGATCTCGGGTCGACGGAGGCCCGAGTCGGGCTTCCAGCAGCCCGAGATCTTCGAGCTAGCCCAGCGCGCGGGCGAGGGCGGTCGCCCCGCACCCCGCGAGCACGACGAGCAGGAACGACGCCCGCAGCCACACGGCCGCGGCCGCGGCGACGAACCCGGCGAGGCGCGCGTCGAGGACCAGGCGTCGGTCGCCAGCGGCGACGCTGACCGCGATGAGCGCGGCCAGGAGCGCGGCCGGCAGGAGCTCGGCCAGTCGCCCCAGCCGGGGCGGCAGCGGGCGGTCGCCCAGCAGGATCGGCCCGCTGGCCTTGAGGGCGTAGGTGCCGACCGCCAGCGCGGCGATGGCGACCCAGCTCACGACTCGCCCCCCCGCCGACCCGCCAGCAGGACGGCGGCCGACGCCGCGAGCACCGGGATGCCGGCGGGGACCAACGGGGTGAGCGCCAGCGCGATCGCCGCCCCGCCCGCCGCGGCCCGGCGGGCGTCGGCCCGGACGAGTCGGGGCGCGAGCAGCGCCACGAACACGGCCGGGAACGCCCCGTCGAGGCCGATCGTCGTCGGGTCGCCGAGCACGTCGCCCACCGCAGCGCCCACCACCGTCACCACGTTCCAGCAGACGAACAGCAGGATGCCGGTGAAGAAGAACGTCGCGCGCGCCTCCTCGCGATCCTCGTGCTCGAGCGCGAGTGCCACGGTCTCGTCCACCACCAGATGCGAGCCGGCGAAGCGCCGCCATCCGGTGCCGCCGAGGAACGGCGCGGCCAGGACGCCGAACGCGGCCAGCCGGGTGTTGAGGAGCAGGCCCGCCACCACTCCGGCCACCGGGTTCCCGGCGAGCCCGACGGCGGCGAACTGGGAGCCGCCGGCGAACACGAGCAGCGAGAGGGCCGACGCCTCGACCACCGACAGCCCCTGCTCGGCGGCGACGACCCCGAAGGACAGCCCGAACACGCTCACGGCGGCGGTGACGGCGATGGCCTTGCGGCGAGTGGCGCGCAGGCCGACGAGGCTAGGAGCGCGTGCGGGCTACGACGCGCAGCGCTCGCGCAGGACGGCGAGCCGCTCGGCGACGACGTCGGGCGCGATCGACGCCGACGATCGCGCCTCGAGGTAGTCGAGCCAGCGGGACGCGTTCTCGCGCTCGTCGAGCAGCAGGCTCAGTCCGGCGATCCAGCGCAGCCGCCGGAGCTCGCCCTCCCCCGCGATGCCCCGCCCCTTGACCAGGTGCTCGACGAGGTGGGACTGGACGGCCGGGATGGTGTCGAAGCGGTGCAGCATCGGGATCAGGTCGGTCTGGGCCACCCGCAGGACGCTTGCCGCGGTGCGGGCGTCGACCACTCGCTCGAGCACCCGGTTGACGGGCCCGACGGTGAACCACGCCGCTTCCACCCCGGTGAGGCCCTCGCCCAGTCGGGCGTGGATCGGGCACTGCGCGACCCGCGACGGCGGGGACTCGTCCTCGCCGAGAACGGCCTCGAGGCCCGGCACGGCGACCCCCCAGGCGAGCGTGAAGCAGATCTTCTCCGGGTTCGTCCACGGCGCCAGCTCGATCTCGATCAGCCATCGCACCTCGCCGCCCTCCCGCTCGAGCAGCGACCGGCGGCGCTCGAAGCCGAGTGGCGCGAACGCCGGTGCGATCCGGCGGTCGACGAGGTCGAGGAAGCGGTCCGTCACCGTCGTCGAGGGAGCCCCTACCTCCCGCATCGTCCAGACGGTACGACAAGCCGCGCGCGGGACCGTGGATGGTCCGCTACAGCCGGCGGAGCAGCCGGGCGAGCAGTGTGAAGGCGATCGGGAGGGCGACGAACACCGCCACGCCCGCCGCCAGCCCGTGGCGGTCGATGACGAGCCCGATGGCGACCGGCGCCGCGAACGCGACGGCGTCGACGGTGGAGACGACCGCCTTCGTGGTGCCGGCGGCCCCCGGCCGGCTGGTGAGGATGCGGTGCTGGAGGACGACCCAGCCGACGGCGACACCGGCCCCGACGCCCACCATCCCGACGAGCGCCAGCGCGCCAGGGAGGACGGCGAACGCCGTCACGCTGGCGGCCATCACGGCACCGGCACCGACGAGGAGCCGGTCGTCGTCGTAGCGGTCGAGCCGCGGCGCGGCCAGGAGGCCGAGGATGCCGCCGGCCGACGCCAGCAGTGCTGCGCTCGTCGCCAGCGGCGCTGAGAGCCCCCGCTCCTCCTGGAGGAAGGGGATGCCGAAGCCGATGATCGTCTCGTCGAGCGGGTTCATCAGCACCGACAAGCCTCCGAGCACCCAGACCAGCGGATCCCGGAGGACCGTCGCCAGCTGCCCACCGGGACGCGGGGCGTCGCTCGTCCGCTCGGCGCGTGGGATTGGATGGCGGGCCAGCACCAGCGCGTAGGCGACGAGGAGGGCGGCGACCACGGCGAACGCCACCCGCCAGCTCCACCCGGCGGCGGCGACGCCGACGAGCAGGACCGGTCCCAGGACGTCGCCGGCGTACGCGAGCAGGTTGCCGCGGGCGAGCAGGACCCGCAGCCGATCGCCGGCCACGTCGGTCAGGGCGACCTCACCGGCGTCGACCATGGCGGTGGACGCGGCACCGAGGAGCGCGCCGCCGGCGAGCAGCACCGGGAACGACGCGCCCGCCGCGAACGCCAGCATCGACGCGGCGTACGCGAGGGCGCCGGCGACGACGATGAGCCGGCGGCTCACGAAGTCGGCGGCGACGGCAGCCAGGTTGCCGACGAGGGCCCCGGGGCCGACGGCCGCGAGCACGGCGCCGGCCTGGGCGTAGGTCAGGTCGAGGTCGTCACGGAACGATTCGAGGGTGCCGGCAGGAAGGAAGGCCGCCAGCTCGTCGAAGAACCGCAGCAGGAGCAGCGCCGCGACCATCGACCGCGCCAAGCGGCCGAGTGCGGTTCACCAGTGCGAGATGCGCTTCACGCCGGCCAGGCTGTCACAGCACGACCGCGCCCTGCCGGAGGATCTCGACGGTGTCACCGTCGACCCGCACGACCGTCGACGGTGCACCCTCGCACCGACCTCCGTCGATGACGACGGCCACGTCGAGCACGGCGCGCACCTCCTCCGCAGTCGGCGGCGTCGGCTGGCCGTGGCGGTTGGCGCTGGTGGTGACGAGGGGCCCGACCTTCCGCGCCAGCTCGCGGGGGACGTCGTGGGCGGGGACGCGCACCCCGACGGTCGACGGATCGCGCCCGCCGAGGTCGGCGTCGAACCCGGCTCGGCGCGGCAGCACGATGGTGAGGCCGCCCGGCCAGTGCGCGCGCATCAGCCCCTCCGCCACCGGCGACACCTCGGCGATCGTGCGGGCCTGGGCCTCGTCGGCGACGAGGACCGGCAGGGCCACGTCGGTCGGCCGGTCCTTCACCGCGAACAGGCGAGCGGTGGCGCCGGGGACCGAGGCCGCCACCGCCACGCCGTAGACGGTGTCCGTCGGCAGCACCACCACCTCGCCCCGGCGGAGCGCGTCCACCGCCTCGTCCAGCACCGCGTTGAACGTACTGTCGGCGGTGATGACCGAGCGCAGCGAGGACCGGGGGGAGCTGATCCGCTACGAGGTCGACGGCGGCGTCGCCACCATCACCATCGATCGGCCCGAGAAGAAGGGGGCGATGACCTACGCCATGCTCGGCGAGTTCATCGCCACCGTGCACGAGGCGGGACGCGACGAGGCGGCGCGGGTGATCATCCTCACCGGCGCCCCCGGGACGTTCTGTGCCGGGACCGATCTCGCCGACCTCCAGACCATCCCGGGGACCGAGCGGGGGACGCGCGGCACCGCCGAGCAGACCGACGTCTGGTGGCCGATCGTCCAGTGTCCGAAGCCGGTCATCGCGGCCGTCGACGGTCCGGCCATCGGCATGGGCGCCGAGTTCACCAGCCAGTGCGACGTGCGGGTGGCGTCGACGAGAGCCCGGTTCGGCTGGGTGTTCGTGCATCGGGGACTGGTCCCCGACACGGGGGCCGGCACCTGGCTGCTGCCGCGGCTGATCGGCGTGCCCGCCGCCCTCGACCTGCTCTACAGCGGTCGGATCATCGACGCCGCCGAAGCGCTCGCCGTGGGCTACGTGCGGTCGGTGGTCGAACCCGACGACCTCCTGCCCACGGCGCGGACGGTGGCCGAGTCGTACCTCGCCGGCTCGCCGTTCGCCATGCGCAAGATCAAGGCGCTCGCCTACGAGGGCCTCGAGCGATCGGTGCACGAGCACATGACCGCGCACGTCGAGGCGCTCTCGGCGTGCTTCAAGTCCGAAGATCACGCCGAGGGTGTGGCGTCCTTCCTCGAGCGGAGGCCGGCGCAGTTCACCGGGCGCTGAGGTACTTCGAGCGCGACGGCTACGCCGTGGTGCCGGCGCTCCTCGATGCGCCCGCCGTCGCTGCCGCCCGCGACCACCTCGCGACGCTGCCGGCCACGGGAGCGCTCGTCACCGCGCCGCTCGACACCGACCCGTTCTTCGCCGACCTCGTCGCGCGGCCGGCGCTGGTCGGGGTCGCCACCGAGGTCCTGGGGGGTGCGGTCGAGGCGTTCGGGTGCACCTACGTGGTGAAGGCCGCCGGCACCGGCGTGGCCACGCGGTGGCACCAGGACGGCCACCCGTGGGCGGCGCGGGGGATCGATCAGGCGGTGTCGATCGGCATCGCCCTCGACGACGCCGGCCCCGCGAACGGGGGGCTGCTCGTGATCCCGGGCTCGCACCGGCTGGCCGCGCAGCCGCTCCGACCCGCGACGGAGGAGCCGAACACGTTCGGCGTCGAGATCGACCCGGCGCTCGTCGACGAGTCGCTCGCCGTCCCGGTGGTGCTGGCCCCGGGCGACGCTTCGGTGCACCACCCGAACCTGATCCACGGCGCCGGGCCCAACCGGTCCGACCGGCCCCGCACGACGCTCGTCGTGCGCTACCGCCGCGGCTGATGGCGGTCGGGCGGTTCGCGCCGAGCCCCACCGGCCCGCTGCACGTCGGGAACCTGCGCACCGCGCTGGTCGCGTGGCTGTTTGCGCGGTCGGCCGGCTCGCGGTTCCTCGTGCGCATGGAGGACCTCGACGAGCGGGTGGTGCAGCCCGAGCAGTACGACCGGCAGCTGCGCGACCTCGAGGCGATCGGGCTCGACTGGGACGGGCCCGTCGAGCGCCAGTCGTCCCGCCGGCACCTCTACGACGCCGCCATCGATCGCCTCACCGCCGCCGGGCTCACCTTCCCGTGCTGGTGCAGCCGCAAGGAGGTGCTGGAGGCGGCGTCCGCGCCCCATGGACCGCCGGGCGCGTATCCGGGCACGTGCCGCGACGGCGGCGAGCCGCGCACCGGGCGGCCGGCGGCGCTGCGGTTGCGGTGCCCCGAGCCGGGTGCCGTCGTCGGCGTCGACGATCGCATCCACGGTCGCTACGAGGGCGTCGTCGACGACGTCGTGCTCCGGCGCAACGACGGCACGCCCGCCTACAACCTGGCGGTGGTCGTGGACGACGCCGAGCAGGGCGTGGAGGAGGTGGTGCGGGCCGACGACCTGCTCCCGTCGACGCCCAGGCAGGTCCACCTGGCGACACTGCTCGGTCTGCCGGTGCCGGCCTACGCCCACGTGCCGCTCGTGGTCGGCCCCGACGGCGACCGCCTGGCCAAGCGCCACGGTGCGGTCGACCTCGGCGACCTGGCGGCGGCGGGCGTCAGCCCCGCCGCCGTCCGCACCCTGCTCGCCGCCAGCCTCGGCCTCGTCGCCCCCGGCGAAGCGGTCACCACCGACCACCTCCTCGCCCGCTTCGACCCCGCCGCCCTCCCCCGCGACCCCTGGAC
>Ga0247717_1000289_pt1 | contig 15894 bp, 15 predicted proteins | sample 24E_NmetaG_FD_189047 | JGI IMG/M metagenome (GOLD analysis project Ga0247717, IMG submission 189047) | Soil microbial communities from hillslope of Landscape Evolution Observatory, University of Arizona, Oracle, AZ, United States - 2-4-E_N | ecosystem: Engineered > Artificial ecosystem >... | reverse complement strand
CGGCGAGTACCGGGCCCCCACGGGTGTGGCCGCCGCCGCCGGCCAGGCCCGCGGCGCGCTCGCCGACGTGGCGGCCAAGGTCAAGGCGATGGCGGGCGGCCCGCCCCGGTTCCTCGTCGCCAAGCCGGGCCTCGACGGCCACTCGAACGGCGCCGAGCAGATCGCGGTGGCCGCCCGGGACGCCGGCATGGAGGTCGTGTACCAGGGCATCCGCCTCACTCCCGAGCAGATCGCGGCAGTGGCCCGCGACGAGGACGTCGACGTGATCGGGCTGTCGATCCTCTCCGGCTCCCACCTCCAGCTCGTGCCCGACGTCCTCGCCCTGCTCGAGGCCGAGGGCCTCGACGTGCCGGTCGTGGTGGGCGGCATCATCCCCGAGGGTGACCGCACGGTCCTGCTCGACGCCGGCGTCGCCCGCGTCTACACCCCGAAGGACTTCGAGCTGTCTCGACTCATGGACGAGATCGCCGATCTGGTGGCGGCTCGGAGAACATGAGCGTGCATGCCTGACGCCGCTCTGCGCGATCCCGATAGCGGTCTGCTCAACGAGGCGTACTTCCGGGCCGCGCTCCCGAACCGCGTGGCGACGGCCCGCCGCGTGCTGCGGCCGATCTCGATCGTGCTGGCGCGGCTGGGACGGGTCGAGCACGCCCGCCAGGTCGCCTTCGGCCTGCTCGACACCCTGCGGGAGTCCGACACCGCCTGCCGGCTCGACGACGGCGGCTTCGCCCTCATCCTCGAGGACACGCCGGAGAACGGGGCCGTGTGGACCGTCGAGCGGGTCCGGCGGTTGCTGGCTGATCAGGGCACCGAGGCGGTGCTGTGGGCCGGTGTGGCGTCGTATCCCGCCCACGCGTTGGAGCCGCCCACCCTCCTCGCCCTCGCCGAGCGGGCCCTCGCCGATGCCATGCAGTGGGAGCAGTCCCGCATCGAGGTCGCCCTACCGGAGTGAGATCACGAAGTTCGTCGCGTTCACCCGTCCCCGCCGGGTGAGCGCGACAAGGTTCGGGGGGTCAGGGGCCGAGCACGTCGTCCTGGTCGGCGCCGAGGGGGCGTCCGGCCCACCGGATGCGGCCCGGGGTCCTGCTCAGGCGGGCGACGAGGCCCTGCATGGGGGTGCCGTCGACTTCGGTGATCGCCCCCCGTGCGGCGTAGTGCGGGTCGGCAGCGATGTCGGCCATCGACAGGACGGGGGCGACGGCGGCCTGCGCCTCGTCGAAGGCGGCGACGACCTCCTCGAAGGTGCGCTCGGCGATCCAGGACCCCATCCGCTCCTCGACCTCGTCGCGATGGGCCATGCGTCCCTGGAAGGTGGCGAAGCGCTCGTCGCCACCGGCGCCGATCATGGCCATCACACGGCCGGCGACCGACTCGGCCGAGGTCGACACCGCCACCCACCGACCGTCCTTCGTGCGGTACGTGCCCCGCGGCACCGAGTACGCGATGCCGGAGCCGAGCCGGGGTTGCTCGTAGCCGTTCACCGCGTACGCCGAGGGCAGCGGACCCATGAGCTGGAAGAGCGACTCGAGGAGGTTCACGTCGACGACCTGGCCGACGCCCGAGTGCAACGCCACCATGACGGCGAACGCCCCGACGAGGGCGGTGACCTCGTCGGTCAGCGCGATGGGCGGCAACAGCGGCCCGCCGTCGGGTTCGCCGTTGAGCGCCGCGAAGCCCGACATCGCCTCGGCCATGGTGGCGAACCCGGGGCGGGCGGCGTACGGACCGTCCTGGCCGAAGCCGGTGACGCGCAGCACGACGAGCCGCGGGTTGGCGGCGATGAGGTCGTCGGGGTCGAGGCCGAGCCGCTCGAGGGTGCCGGGCCGGAAGTTCTCGATGAGCACATCTGCGTCCGCGCACAGGCGGCGCATGGCGGCGAGGCCGTCGGCGGCCTTCAGATCGAGCACCACCGTCCGCTTCCCGCGTGAGATCAGCTTCCACCAGAGCGACACGCCGTCGCGGGAGTCGGGCCAGCCCATCGTGCGGGTCGTGTCACCCTCGGGCCGCTCGACCTTGATCACGTCAGCGCCGAAGTCGGCGAGGTACTTGGCGGTCCCGGGGCCGGCGACGACGGTGGCCGCGTCGATCACCCGGATGTCATGGAGCGGGCCCGGCTGGCTCACCACGGCAGCACGAAGTTGCGGTCCTCGAGCCGTCCGAAGGCGTAGTCGTGATACGTGCCGCTGTACATGCCGCGCGTGCGCTCCGACCACGCCAGCGCGTCGGGCGAGGAGATGCGGCGGAACACCTGCACGACACCGCCCTCGTAGACGCGGTACTCGGCCCACGCCCCGGGATAGTCCTTCACGCACGACACCTCGACCCACGGCACGGCGCCCGTCACCGAGAAGCGGCGCACGCGGTTCCGGTGCGTGTGGCCCGCCCAGTAGCCGACGAGGAGTGGTCGGCGGGCGAACACCTCGATGAGTCGCTCGGAGTCGTCGGGGTTGATCCCGAAGTAGCGCTCGGGACGGACGCGGGACTCGGGGCTCCACACGTGGTGGTGGCCCATCACCATCACCGGCCGGTCGGCGTCGGCGCCGAGCGCGTCCAGCCAGTCGAGCTGGTCGGTCGACACCCGGCCGAACTCGACGCCCGTCCGGCTCGTGTCGATCAGGGCCACGACCACGCCCGGCAGCACCCGCTTCTGGAAGGGGATCGCCGCGTAGCTCACGTCGTGGTAGCTCTCGTGGTTGCCGCGGACGTACAGGAGCCGGCCGCCGAACGCGCCCAGATATGCGCGCTCGAAGGAGTCGAGCTCGACCTTCGTGCCGTTGCTCGTGAGGTCGCCCTTCACCACCACGAGGTCGGGGGCGAGCGCCGCGATCTCCGCGATGGCGCCCGCGTTCATGGTCTCCGGGTACGGCGTCTCCCCCTCGGCCACGCTGAAGAACGGACCAGGGTCCTCGGGGCCGCCGATCACCCCGCACACGGTCTCGCCGAAGTGCACGTCGTTCACCGTGGCGAACGTGGCGAGGCGCTCACCCGCGGGCTCGCGGAGCGTGCGGAAGCGCGGGAGTCCCTCGATGTCGTGGTCGGTGTCGGGTTCGAGGTCGACCACGTGGGTGGGCTCGCCTCGGTCGAAGAAGACCGCCTCGTCGGGCGCGAGGGTGGTGAGGTCCATCAGGTCCAGGGTCGGAACCGGCGCACCGGCACCGGGCGCGACCACCACCGTCCGCTGAACCGCCACACCGGCGAGGGCGGGCCGGCATCGGCACCGCCGGCCACCACGACCGGCCGCAGCACGAGCGCCTGCACGGCGACGGCGATGGCGGCCATCTCCTCCTCCGTCGGTGTGGGTCTGATGTTCATGGAACCGTCCGGGTCTTCTTGCGCCGAAGGCGCCGCTCGCGGCGGTAGCCGCAGGCCAGGGGGATGGGAGAAGGGGGGCGCAGCTTCCCCCTTCTCTACAACGGCACGTTGCCGTGCTTGCGCTTGGGGAGCTCCTCACGCTTGGAGCGGAGGAGGTGCAGGCCGGCGATCAGCTTCTGGCGGGTCTCGGCGGGGTCGATCACGTCGTCGACGTAGCCCCGCTCGGCGGCGCCGTAGGGGTTGGCGAACTCCTCGGTGTAGGCCTCGATGAGCTCGGCCCGCTTCGCCGCCGGGTCCGACGCCTCGCGGATCTCCTGGCGGTACACGAGGTCGACGGCACCCGACGGACCCATGACCGCCAGCTCGGCCGACGGCCAGGCGAACGCGAGGTCGGCGCCGATCGACTTGGAGTTCATGACGACGTAGGCGCCGCCGTATGCCTTGCGGGTGATCACCTGGATGCGCGGGACCGTCGACTCGCAGTAGGCGTAGAGCAGCTTGGCTCCGCGGCGGATGATGCCGCCGTACTCCTGGTCGACGCCGGGAAGGAAGCCGGGCACGTCGACGAACGTGATGAGCGGAATGTTGAACGCGTCGCACGTACGCACGAAGCGAGCGGCCTTCTCCGACGACTCGATGTCGAGCACACCCGCCAGCACTTGCGGCTGGTTGCCGACGATGCCGACCGGGAACCCGTCGAGTCGGGCAAACCCGCACACGATGCTGCGGGCCCAGTGGTGGGCGTACTCGAAGAACTCGCCGTCGTCGACGACCGCCTCGATGACCTTGATCATGTCGTAGGGCTTGTTCGAGCTGTCGGGCAGCAGGTCGGCGAGCTCGGGGCACAGCCGCTCGGGATCGTCGGTGGTCTCGAACCGGGGTGGCTCCTCGAGGTTGTTCGAGGGCAGGAAGCTGAGCAGGTAGCGGACCTGGTCGAGGCACGCCTTGTCATCGGGGGCGATGTGCGTGGCGACGCCCGACTTGGTGGCGTGCGTCATTGCGCCGCCCAGCTCCTGCTGGGTGACGTCCTCGCCGGTGACCGACTTCACAACGTCGGGTCCGGTGATGAACATGTAGGACGTCTCGTTCACCATGAAGATGAAGTCGGTGAGCGCCGGGCTGTACACGGCCCCGCCGGCGCACGGGCCCATGATCACGCTGATCTGGGGGATGACGCCGCTCGACTGCACGTTCCGGTAGAAGATCCCGCCGTAGGAGGCCAGGGAGACGACGCCCTCCTGGATGCGCGCGCCGGCACCGTCGTTGAGGCCGATGAACGGCGCGCCGACCGACGCCGCCAGGTCCATGGCCTTGTGGATCTTCTCGGCGAAGACCTCGCCGAGCGCACCGCCATAGAGCGTGAAGTCCTGCGAGAACACGAAGACCTTGCGGCCGTCGATGGTGCCCCACCCGGTGATGACGCCATCCGTGTACGGCCGATCGTCGGCGAGAGCCGGCGACCGGTGGCGGGCGAGCATGTCGAGCTCGTGGAACGAGCCGTCGTCGAGGAGGTAGTCGATCCGCTCCCGGGCCAGCATCTTGCCCCGGTTGCGCTGCTGCTCGACCCGGCGCTCGGCACCGGGCTGCAGTGCCTGCTCCTTGCGCTTCTGGAGCTCTTCGATGCGCTCGCGGAGGGGTTGGTCGGCCATACCGCTCCGACAGTAGTTGGGCCTCAGCGCGCGGCTGCGAGCGAGGTGGCCCGGCGGAGCAGGTCGGGCGACTCCAGCCGCTGGGTGATCGCCTCGAACGCCGGCGTCGGACCGGCCCACCGCCACTCGTCGACCGCCCCCACCTCGCAGTCGGTGCGCAACGTCGCCAGGGTCTTGAACAGCATCGCCCGGTCCCGCTCCGCCGCCAGCCGGGCCGCCATCGACCGCACACCGGGTGCGTTCACGTCCCACTCGAGCACGTCGTCGGGGATGTCCTCGATGCGCCCCCATCGGGCGAGCACCTTGGCTGTTCCCTTTGCCCCCCACCCCTGGAGGCCGGGGAAGCCGTCGGCACTGTCACCGACGAGGGCGAGGTAGTCGGGGATCGACGTGGGCGCCACGCCGAACTTCTCCCGCACACCGTCGGCGTCACGCACCTCTCGCTTGCGCCGGTCGTACTGGACGATCTTGCCGCCGACCACCTGGCCGAGGTCCTTGTCGGGCGTGCAGACCAGGACTCGCTCGACGCGGTCGTCGGCGGCGGCGACGACGGCGGCGGAGGCCAGCGCGTCGTCGGCTTCGTCTTCGACCATCGCCCACACCGTCAGCCCCATGGCCCGGAGCGCGTCCTCGAGGAGCGGGAACTGGCGCTTCAGGTCAGGATCGACGCCAGTGCCGTCCTTGTAGCCGTCCCACAGGTCGTTGCGGAACGACTCGATCACGTGATCGGTCGCGACGCCCACGTGGGTGGCTCCGTCGCCGAGCAGCTGGAGCATCGAGCTGAGCACACCGCGGGCGGCCGCCACCTCCTCGCCGGCGGCAGTCACTCGCGACGGCACCGCGTAGAAGTGGCGGAAGAGCTCGTAGGTCCCGTCGACGAGGTGGACCTGCATGCGACGTGTCTACCGCGACGGGCGGGCTCAGGGCTGCGGGCAGCGGAGGCCGTCGCGGCGGGTGGCGACGATCGGCTCGAGCGGCGGCGTGTCGGTGCTCGGTCTCGCGTCGCTGGTCGAGAGGGTGGCGAAGTTCTGCGTCGCCCACATCACCCCGTCCGGCGCACAGTGGACGCCGACACCCCCGATGTCCCACGACTCGCGGAGGATGTTGCGCCGATGCCCATCGGAGTGCATCCAGCCGTCGTGCAGGAACCAGCCGCTGTCCTCGTGGAACCGGTTGAGGAAGATGTTCTCCCCCACCGAGCGGATGCGGCCGGCGAAGCGGGGGTCGTCGAACACGCCCCGCAGGTCGCGGTGCACGTAGCTGCCGGTTGCTCCCATCGTCTGCGACCACTCCTTCGCGAGCGCCGCGAGATCGGGATCGTGGCCGAGCGGCGCGATGCCCCGCGCCGCCCGTTCGGCGTTGATGCGATCGAAGAGGTCCGCCTCGGTGGCGGCCTCGATCCACGCGGCCGTGCCCGGGACCGGTCCTGCGCACTCGGCGAAGGTGGCGACGGCATCGGGGACCGCCGCCGTCCCGCCGACCACGACGAGCTGGTCGATCGCCAGCTCGGCGACAGCGGTGCGGAGCGCGCGGTCGGCGCAGGCGCCGGTGGCGAGCAGGAGCGGCGCCCCGACGGCACCCGCCACCCCGCCGGCGGCGAGCGCGTCGGGGAACTGGTCGGCGGTCACGAGGTAGGCGGTCGAGCCGCCGAGAACGCCGAGGGCGCGACCGAGGCGGGCGGCGTCCGCGGCCAGCGCGGTCGGGCCCGTGGCGAGCATCGGCACGAAGGCGCTGCCCTGCTGGAAGATCGCCGTGAGCCCCACGCCCAGGAGCTGGCCGAGGCCGGCGCCGTAGACCGTCGCCGGGCGCAATCGCCGGACCTCGCCGCTGATGTCGCTGCCGGGACCGTCGAGGAGGATCGGCGCGCCGAGCGCGCCGGCGACGGCGCCGACGGCGAGGACCTCGGCGAAGGCGAACCCGTCGGCGACGAAGACCACCGAGGCTTCGGGGAAGAAGCGCTGGCTGATGGCCTCGGCCGTCCGGTACCGGTCGACGCCGGCGATCCGGGTCACGGGTGCGACGGCCCGCAGCGCCGCCTCGGTCTCCGGGCTCACGGCCGCCGTCCCGCCGAGGAGGTGGATGTGGTCCGGCGCAAGCCGCCGGAGCTCGGCGCCGACGGGGCCGGGCACGCTGCAGCACCGCGGCACGAGGAGCACGGGCGCGCCGATGGCGGCGGCGGCCGGGGCGGCGGCAAGGGCGTCGGGAAAGGCCTCGCCGCTGGCCACGATCACCTCGGTCGCGCCGGCCGGGAACGCGTGCTGGGAGACGGCCACCGCGGTCTCGTACCGGGTGGGGCCGGCGACCCGCCGGGTGGTGGCGGCGCCGGCCCCGCCCGAGACGGCCACCAGCGTGATCACCAGGGCGATCACGACCGGCAGCTGCAGCCCCCTCCGCATCTCACGAAACGTACCGGTCTGTCACATTCCGTGGTGGTCGCCGCCGAGGGCTACGCGCGCGGGACGGCGTCGAGGATCTCGAGGTTGCGCAGCTCGTCCTCGTCGACGCCCGCGGGGTCGTCGGCGAACACCGTCACGCCCGCCGACGCGTCGGTCATCAGGGCGAACGCGTCGGCGAACGGAAGCGTCGGGGCACCCGTCGAACGACCGTCCTCGGTGTCGCCGGTGACCAGCCGGTGGAGGCCGACGAGCGGTGCGAGCGACTCGATCGGGTGATCGGAGCCGGCGATGACCCGGACGCCCGCGTCGAGCAGGAGGTCCCAGCGGTAGGCGTCCTCCCACCGGTCACCCAGGGCGGCGCGCGCGGTGTCGGCATCGCTCACGGCGAAACCGGGCTGGATGCAGGCGACGACCCCGAGCTCGGCCATGCGGCGGATCAGGTCGGGGCTGAGCACCTGGGCGTGCTCGATGCGGGGGGCCGCCGCCGCGCAGTCGGCGCCGAACACCTTCTCGTAGGCATCGAGCACCGTCTCGATGCCGCGGTCGCCGATGGCGTGGGTGGCGATCGTCCAACCCGCCTCGGCGAACGGGTCGGCGCGGCGGGCCAGGGTGTCGGCGGTCATGAACAGCACGCCGTCGTTGTCGGGCTCGTCGGCGAACGGCTGGCACAGCGCGCACGTCCGGGGCCCGACCCACCCGTCGGCGTAGAGCTTCACGCCCTCGATCTCGACCCACGGGTCGCCGGTGCGCTGCATCCGACCGAGATCGGCGATGCCCGAGGCGACGAGGATCCGCACCCGCACCGGCAGCCGGTCGAGCGCCCGCAGGTCGCGCAGCGCGTCGAGGTACGCCCAGTCGGTCATGCCCGCCTCGGTGATCTGCACGAGCCCCAGCCGCCGGGCCTCGGTGAGCGCCCGCTCGAGGTCGCCGCGCAGCTGGTCGGTGGGGGCCAGGGGCTGGTCGAGCTCGTCCATCGGCGTCGACCATCGCTCGGCCACGCTCCGGTGGAAGGCGGTGATCGACTCGTAGCGACGCGGCGGCGTCGACGGATGGGCGACGCGCAGGAGGTGAGCGTGATGGTCGACGAAGCCGGGTGCTTCGTGCGGCACCGCCTCGCCTATTCCTGGACGAGCTCGATGAGGGTGCCGAAGATCGCCTTCGGGTGGACGAACGCCACCGTGGTGCCGCGCGAACCCGGTCGGGGTGCTTCGTCGATGACGCGGCCGCCGGCGTCCTTGATCGCCTGGAGCGCGGCGGCGCAGTCCTTCACCCGGTAGCCGATGTGGTGCAGGCCCTCGCCCTTGTTGGCGAGGTACTTGGCCACCGGCGAGTCGTCGCGCGTCGGCGTGAGCAGCTGGATGTAGGACTCGGCCACCTTCAGCAGCGCTTCCTCCACGCCGTCGCTCTCGACGACCTCGCGGTGGTCGACGGTCGCGCCGAACACGTCCTCGTAGTACTTGACCGCGGCCTCGAGGTCGTTGACGGCGATGGCGACGTGGTCGATCTCGGTGAACATCGGCGCCGCCGCCGTCACCTCCGGCCCGCCTTCTCGGCGTGACGGCGGAACAGCGTGATGCGGTCCTCGCCGACCTTCTCGCGGAACTCGGGATCGTCGATGCCGAGGCCCTCTTCGGGAGCCAGGCAGAGGACGCCGAGCTTGCCCTCGTGGAGGTTGTGGTGGATCTGGTACGCCGCCTCGCCCACGTCGGTGAGCGGGTAGACCGCCGACAACAGCGGCTGGATCATGCCCTTGGCGATGAGCCGGTTGGCCTCGTACGCCTCCTTGTAGTTGGCGAAGTGCGAGCTCTTGATGCTCTTCAGCTTCATCCAGAGGTGGCGGTTGTCGTACTCGATCATGTAGCCGGACGTGGCGGCGCAGGTCATGACGACGCCGCCGCGGGCGCAGATGAACACCGATGCGCCCATCGTCTGGCGGCCGGGATGCTCGAAGACGATGTTGGGGTCCTCGCCGACGAGGCTGCGCACGTCCTTGCCGAGACGGCGCCACTCGCTCTCGTCCTGGGTGTGCTCGTCGCTCCAGAACTTGTAGCCCTTCTCCTTGCGGTCGATGATCGCGTCCACGCCGAGGTCGCGCAGCAGCTCGACCTTGTCGGGCGCGGAGACGACGCACACCGGGATGCCGCCACCGTTGAGCACGTACTGCGTGGCGTAGCCACCGATGCCACCGGTCGCACCCCAGATGAAGACGACGTCGCCCTGCTTCATCGCCGCGCCGTTCTGCGACACGAGCATGCGGTAGCTCGTGCTGTTGCAGAGAGCGTTGACGGCCGCCTCCTCCCAGGTGAGGTGAGCGGGCTTGGGCATCAGCTGGTTCGCCTTCACCACGGTGAGGTCGGCGAGTCCGCCGAAGTTCGTCTCGAAGCCCCAGATGCGCTGGTTCGCGGCGTGCATCGAGTCGTCGTGCGCCGAGGGGTCCTGGTCGTCGACGTGGTTGCAGTGGAGGGTCACCCGGTCGCCCGGCTTCCAGTCCCGCACCGCCGAGCCGACCCGGAGCACGACTCCGCTGCCGTCGGATCCCACGACGTGGTACGGCAGGTCGTGGCGAGCGCCCCACGTGCCCTCTCGAGCCAGGCGCTTGAGGAACCCGAAGGTCGGCAGCGGCTCGAAGATCGAGGTCCACACGGTGTTGAAGTTGATGGAGCTGGCCATGACGGCGACGACGGCCTCGTCGGGCGCCAGCTCGGGCACCGCGACGTCCTGCACGTGGAGCGACTTGCGGGGGTCCTTGTCCTCCGACGCCTGGCCCTCGAACATCGCCTGTTCCTCGGCGAGGACGACCGCGGCTCGGTAGGACTCGGGGAGCGGGAGGTTGGCGAGGTCGTCGCCGCTGGCACCCGCCGTGATGGCGTCGAGGATCTCCTTCATGGTTCAGGACCCTACGGAAGCAGAAGCGCGCTTGGCGAACGGCGAACCACAGCTCGAACGGCAGGTCGAAGGGCCGTCCGGCGTCGCACCGGGCGAGCGCCTGCCCGGACCGACGAGGCGCTGAGCCGCAGTTGGGCGCTCGGGCGCGCCTTCCCTAGACTTCCCCTACCGCAGTTCGAGCCGAAGGGGGCGCTCATGCCCGGATCAGTCATCGTTGCCGGGGCCCGCACCCCGATCGGGAAGCTGTCGGGGGCGCTGGCGTCGTTCTCGGCCGCGCAGCTCGGCGGCTTCGCCATCAAGGCCGCCCTCGAGCGGGCCGGGGTGCAGCCCGACCAGGTCGACTACGTCTACATGGGTCAGGTGCTCGGCGCCGGCGCCGGCCAGATCACCGCTCGCCAGGCCGCCGTCAACGGTGGCATCCCGATGACGGTGCCGGCCGCAACCGTGAACAAGGTGTGCCTGTCGGGCCTCAACACGATCATCCTCGCCGACCAGCTGATCCAGACCGGCCAGGCCGACATCGTCGTGGCCGGCGGCATGGAGTCGATGACCCAGGCGCCGTTCCTCCTGCCCGGCGCACGCGAGGGCTACCGCATCGGCGATCAGAAGGTCGTCGACTCGATGATGTACGACGGGCTGTTCTGCGCCTTCGACGTCTGCGCCATGGGCGCCGGCACCGAGAAGTACACGAAGTCGGCCAAGGGCATCACCCGGGAGCGCCAGGACCAGATCGCCGCCGCGTCGCACGAGCGGGCGGCCGCCGCCATCAAGGACGGCAAGTTCAACGACGAGTACGTCACCGTCGAGGTGCCGCAGCGCAAGGGGGATCCGATCCTCGTCGAGACCGACGAGGGCGTCCGCCCCGGCACCACCGCTGATTCGCTCGGCGGGCTCCGGCCGGCGTTCGAGGCCGACGGCACGATCACGGCGGGGAACGCGTCGCAGATCTCCGACGGCGGCGCCGCGGTGGTGGTCATGTCGAAGGCCGCCGCCGAGCGTCTCGGGGCCACGCCCCTCGCCGAGATCATCGGGTTCGGCTTCGTCGCCGGTCCCGACGCCTCGCTGCTCACGCAGCCGTCGCGGGCGATCCAGAGCGCCGGCGAGCGCTTCGGCGTGGCGGTCAAGGACATCGACCTGTTCGAGCTCAACGAGGCCTTCGCCGCCGTCGGCGCGGCGTCGATGGACGACCTCGGGATCAGCGACGACGTCGTGAACGTCAACGGCGGGGCGATCAGCCTCGGCCACCCGATCGGGATGTCGGGCACCCGCCTGGCGCTCACCCTGGCCCACGAGCTCAAGCGCCGCGGTGGCGGCACCGGCGCCGCCGCCCTCTGCGGCGGCGGCGGCCAGGGCGACGCCCTCCTGATCCGCTCGCTGTAGTCCCTCGTCGAGATCTCGGCGCACCCAGGCCGGCCTTCTACCGGTCCGGGTGCTCCGAGGTCGTGCGCGCTTGGTCAGGCGTCGACGTCGCGGCGGCCTTCGAGGGCACGGCCGAGGGTGAGCTCGTCGGCGTACTCGAGGTCACCGCCCACCGGAAGGCCCGACGCGATGCGGGTGACCCGGATGCCGAGCGGCTTGAGCAGGCGCGCCAGGTACATGGCGGTGGCCTCGCCCTCGATGTTCGGGTTCGTGCAGAGGATCACCTCGGTGATCGCCTCCGGCTCCAGCCGCTGCATCAGCTCCTTGACCCGCAGCTGCTCGGGCCCGATGCCCTCGATCGGGCTGATCGCTCCCTGGAGCACGTGGTAGCGACCCTTGAACTCGTGGGTCTTCTCGATTGCGACGACGTCGCGGGGCTCCTCGACGACGCACAGCAGGTGCGGTTCGCGCTCGGGCGACCGGCACAGGTCGCACTCCTCGCCCTCGCTCACGTTGTAGCAACGCCGGCAGAACGACACCCGCTCCTTGGCCTCGGTGATGGCGGTGGCGAGGCGGACGGCGTCCTCCTTGGACAGCTTGAGGAGATGGAACGCGATCCGCTGGGCCGACTTCGGGCCCACCCCGGGTAGGCGACCGAGCTCGTCGATCAGGTCCTGGACGGCGGCGGCGTAGACGGCCACTACTCGTCCGGCTGGCCGAGCATCTCACCCAGGCCCGGAGGCAGCAGTCCGCCGAGCGAGGACTGCTGCGCCTCACCGACCCGGGCGACGGCGTCGTGGATGGCCGCCAGCACGAGGTCTTCGAGCATCTCGACGTCGTCGGGATCGACGGCATCGCGGCGGATCTTCACCGACCGGAACTCCATGCCACCGGTGACGGTGACGTGCACCGCCCCGCCGCCGGCCACGCCCTCGTACACCTGCTGCGCGGCCTCGGCCTGCGCGGCCATGAGCTGCTGCTGCATCTGCTGGGCCTGCTCGAGCAGGGCACTGAAGTCGAACCCGCCCTCCTGTTCGTCGCCTGGCTCGGTCACTGGCCGTCCTCCACGATCTCGCTGCCCGGGAACGCAGCGCTCAGGTGGTCGATGCCGCTGCGGTCGTCGGGCGGGGCGTCGGTGAGCCCTTCGAGGTCCGGCTCCTCGGGTTCGGGTTCGGGATCGGCCGCGGCCGGCCCGCCGCCATCCTGGGGTGGGCCGCCGGGATCGACGACGAGCTCGAGGGGCACCGGCGCGCCGAAGTGGGCGGCGAGCGCCGCCTCGACAGCGCCCTTGACCTCGGCCGCCTTCTCGAGCAGACCCTGGCCGGGCAGGGCGTAGGTGGCCCGCCCCCCCTCGACCCGCAGGAAGCGGCCGGCAGCGAACTTGGCCTTGATCGTGGGGCGCAGCTTGGGGAGCACGGCGTCGGCCCACGCGGTCGTCAGCTCGTCGCGGCTCGGCAGCGCCCCGGGGGACGCGTCCGGCGACGGACCGCCGCCCTCGGCGGGCACGTCGCCGGCGCCAGCTGGTGCCGCCGCGGCCGGGCCCGACCCCGAGGACGAGGCCGGACGGTCCTTCTTCGCGCGCAGCGCGCCCAACGTCGGGCGATCGCCGCGCCCGGCGCGGACGGGAGCGTCGGGCGCCGGCGCCGGGTCGGCGGGCGCCGGAGCCGGGGCCGGGTGCGCCGTGCGGGCGCCCCGCTCCAACCGTTCGAGTCGCTCGACGAGCGCCGCCGGTGAGGTGTCGAGCTCGGGGCGGGTGCAGCGCACCAGCGCCACCTCGAGCGCCACCCGCGGATCGGGCGATTCCCGCATGGCCTGGATGGCCTCGCCGATGGCGTCCATGGCCCGCACGGTTGCGGCGTTCCCGAGCCGCCGGCCCTGGTCGCCCACGACCTCCTTGGCGTCGTCGGGCAGGAGGACCACGTCGGGCGCCAGCGTGGTGACGAGCGCGTCGCGCAGCTGGCCCAGCAACGCGTCGGCGAGCTGGCGGGGCTCGCGTCCGGCGGCGGCCGCCTGCGCGACGGCGACCAACGCCCGCCCGGTGTCGCGCTCGCACAGCGCCTCGACGATCTCGTCGACCGCGGTGTCGTCCTCGCCGGTGCCCCCGGCCGCCGCGATCTGATCGAGGGCCGACAGCGCGTCCCGCGCCGAGCCCTTGCCCCGACGCACGGCGAGCGCGATGGCGTCGTCGCTCACGTCGAGCTTGGCGTCGTCGGCCACCCACCGGAGGTGCTCTTGCAGCGTGGGGCCGTCGAGCAGGCGCAGCTCGTAGTGCTGGGTACGGCTGCGGATGGTGGGCAGGATCTTCTCCGGCTCAGTCGTGGCGAGCACGAACACCACGTGACCGGGTGGCTCCTCCAAGGTCTTGAGGAGCGTGTTGGCCGCCGCCGCCGTGAGCATGTGGGCCTCGTCGAGGATGTAGAGCTTCGTGCGGCCGGGCGAGCCGAGGGCGGCGCGGGCGACGAGATCACGCATGGCATCCACGCCGTTGTTCGATGCCGCGTCGAGCTCGATCACATCCATCGAGGAGCCGCCCTCGATGGCGACGCACGAGGCGCACACCCCGCACGGCTCGCCGTCCTCGAGGTTCTCGCAGTTGAGCGCCTTGGCGAGCAGCCGCGCGGTCGTGGTCTTGCCGGTCCCCCGGGGGCCGCTGAGCAGGTAGGCGTGCGCGACCGTGCCCTCGCGGATGGCGTTCTGGAGGGCGAGCTTCAGGTGCTCCTGGCCCCGCAGCTCGGCGAACCGCCGGGGCCGGTAGCGGCGGTAGAGCGACTGGAAGGCCACGGGCCGAGGTTACGGCGACGGCGTGACCGACCGGGACCGAGCGCTCGCGCGGCTCGCCCGGCGATCAGTGCGGGCGACCGGCGACCTGCGGCACACCGCTCGACCGGCTGAGAGCTGCTGCGTTCCCGCCCTGACTCGGTTCACCAGGAGCAGTTGCACAGGGCCGATCGCCCGCGTGGCCATCCTACGCCGGCCGGTAGCCTCGGCCCGCACAGCAAGACCGGTTCCGGGCGCTCACCTCCGTCGTGCCCGCGGACAGGGAGGGGTGCGAGAGCGGCCGAATCGGCACGCTTGGAAAGCGTGTGTGGGGCAACCCACCGTGGGTTCGAATCCCACCCCCTCCGCCAGCAGCGCTCAGCCGGGAAGGCGAACCGAGAACACCGAGCCCCGCCCGGCGGGGTTGGGTCCGACGGCGACGTCGCCCCCCATGGCCCGGACGAGGTTCCGGACGATGTACAGCCCGAGGCCGGTCCCGTCGGTTCCGGTGTCGCCTCGGACGAACGGGGCGAACACGTCGAGTGACGGGTCGACGCCGGGCCCCTCGTCGGTGACCTCGATCACGACGTCGGTCCCGTCGCGGCGGGCGCCCACGGTCACGCGGGAGTCCGCCGGGGTGTACTGCACCGCGTTCTCGAGCAGGTGGCCGAGGACCTGCTGCAGCGCGGCCGGGTCGACCTCGACGCGCACAGCGGCATCAGCGGTCACGTGGTCGATCCGGTGACCGGGGGACATCCCGTCGTAGGCCGCAGCATTGAGGCTGAGGACCTCCACGAGGTCGAGCTCGACCGGCGCGAGATCGAGGAGGCGGATCTCGGCCCGAGCCTCGCTCAGCAGCTGCCGGGCCTGCTCGGCCATGCCCTCGCTCGTGCGGCGGATGATGTCGAGCCCCTCGAGCATCACGGCCTCGTCGAGGTCGGCCCAGCGATCCACCAGCGTGGACGCCCACCCCGTGATCACCGCCAGCGCCGTCTTCAGCCGGTGCTCGGCCTCGGCCAGGAGCATCGTCTGCGAGCGGAGCCGCTCCTCGGCGTTCTCGGCGCGCGCCGACGCGATTGCCAGCGCTTCGGCGGCGCGCTCAGCGTCCGCCATGACCGTCAACCATGGTCCGCTCTTCGCTCGTCGCCCGGCTCCGCTCCGACCATTGTCCCGACCCGGACCCACCGCTGGGAACGACCAACGACAGAAATGGCCCGATCGGGCTATCGCCCCCGGTCCCGTTCATCACAGTTGGCCAACGAGCCGAGGACCAGCAGGCAGGTCGGGCCATCGTCGTCGTCCTCCTCCTCGGGCGGGGGTGCCGGCTGCGGCGAGGGCTGCGAGGGCGAAGGCTGGTTGGGCTGTGTGGGCTGGCTGGGCGGGACCGGGTTGGGCGTGCCGAGGCGCAGCTCGCCGGGAACCTGGTCGTACTGCACGGGGGTCCGGCGTGGGTGATCGATCGTCAGCGCGGCGTGGGCCCAGGCGAAGGACTGCTCGACCGACTCGGCGGCCCGGCCGTGCACCATGGCCCGCTC
>Ga0247717_1000288_pt1 | contig 15911 bp, 10 predicted proteins | sample 24E_NmetaG_FD_189047 | JGI IMG/M metagenome (GOLD analysis project Ga0247717, IMG submission 189047) | Soil microbial communities from hillslope of Landscape Evolution Observatory, University of Arizona, Oracle, AZ, United States - 2-4-E_N | ecosystem: Engineered > Artificial ecosystem >... | reverse complement strand
GAGCTGGCGTTCGCCCGCCGTCCCGGCACGCTGATCGTGATCGCCCACCGCATCAGCTCGGCGCTGCGGGCCCGGCGGGTGCTGGTCCTCGACGGCGCCGGCACGGCGGCGGGCACCCACGACGAGCTCCTCGACGGCTCCGTGCTCTACCGGGACCTCGTCGGCCACTGGGGCTGAGCGCCGCCCGGGCCCGGCGACTGCGGCACTACTCGGGCGACTGGTCCCGCAGGAAGCGCTCGACCTCGCCGGCCAGGTCGGGGGGTGGGGGCCACGGCAGCTCGTCGGGCTCCTCGTCGTCGCCGCCGTCGCCGTCGCCCAGCTCCTCGAGGCGGGCGACGTAGCCGGCCACGTCGTCGTCCTCCGACACCACCTCGCTCACCTGGCGCTCGTAGGCGGCGGCCGCCACCTCGAGGTCGAGCGTCTCGATCCTCGCCCCCAGCAGGGACGCCGTGCGCTCGACCAGGGCGAGGGCGGCCTTGGGCGACGGCGTGCCGGACACGTAGTGGGGGACGCCCGCCCACAGCGACGCCGAGGGGATCTCGGCCCCGGCCAGGGCGTCGTGGAGGACCCCGACGATGCCCGTCGGCCCCTGGTAGCGGGACCGCTCCAGGCCGAGCCGGCGCTCCAGCTCGGGGTCGGCGGCCGTGCCCGTGACGCGCACGGGCATGGTGTGCGCCACCTCGGCTCCCAGCCCGCCCAGGGTGATGGCGATCTCGACGCCCAGCGACCGGGCCACCTCCACCAGCGCGCCCGTGTACGTCCGCCACCGCAGCTGCGGCTCGGCGGCGTGGAGGAACACGACGTCGTGGGCGGTGCCGACAGGCGAGGCGGCGCTCAGCTCGCCGTCCGGCCAGCTGACCTCGCGCCGCGTCCCGTCGCGAAGGGCGACCCGCGGCCGGGTGACCGTGAAGTCGTAGAACTCCTCGGGGTCGATGGTGGCGAACTGGCGGGCGGCCCACTGGGCGGCGAGGTAGCGGGCGGCCAGCGAGGCGCACTCGCCGGCGTCGTTCCAGCCCTCGAACGCCGCCACCAGCACGGGCCGGCGCAGGCGCGGGCGGTCGTCCCAGCGCACGGGGTCCACGGGCGAACGCTAACCCGGGGCGACCGGGAAGCCGTACTCACGGCGCGGTCCTACGCTTGGCGGCGTGCCGTCGCTGGACCGGTTCTCGCCGATCACGCGGGCCTGGTTCACGGCCACCTTCGAGGCGCCGACGCCGGCCCAGGAACGGGGATGGGACGCGGTCAGCCGGGGCGAGTCCGCCCTGGTCCTGGCGCCCACCGGGTCGGGCAAGACGCTTGCCGCCTTCCTGTGGACGCTCGACCGCCTGCTCACCACGCCGCCGCCGGAGGACGCCGGGAAGCGCTGCCGGGTGCTGTACGTGTCGCCCCTCAAGGCCCTGACGTACGACGTCGAGCGCAACCTGCGCGCCCCCCTCGCCGGCATCGCCCTGGAGGCGCAGCGGGCCGGCCTCGACCCGCCGTCGGTGACGGTCGCCACCCGCACCGGCGACACCCCCGCCCGCGAACGCCGCGACATCGCCCGCCACCCGCCCGACATCCTCATCACCACGCCGGAGTCCCTGTACCTGGTCCTCACCTCGGCGGCGTCGGGGATCCTCGGCTCGGTCGAGCACGTGATCGTCGACGAGATCCACGCCGTCGCCGCCACCAAGCGGGGGACCCACCTGGCGCTCTCCCTGGAACGGCTGGAGCGGCTGGTGGCCCGGGCCGGCGGCGCGCCGCCGCAACGCATCGGCCTGTCGGCCACCCAGCGGCCGCTGGAGGAGCTGGCCCGCTTCCTGGGCGGCCGGGCGCCCGACGGCACCGCCCGGCCCGTCACCATCGTGGACGCCGGGAGCCGCAAGGCGCTCGACCTCGAGGTCGTCGTGCCCGTCGAGGACATGGGCGAGCTCGGCAAGCCGCTCCGACCGGGCGGCCCGGACGACCTGGTGATGAGCGGGCCGGCGGCGGGCGACCCGGAGGTGCGGTCGTCGATCTGGCCCGCCATCCATCCGGTGCTGCTGGACCTCGTGCGCCGCCACGTCTCGACGCTCGTGTTCGTGAACTCCCGGCGGCTGGCCGAGCGCCTGGCCGGGCGGCTCAACGAGCTGGCCGGCGAGGAGCTGGTGCGGGCCCACCACGGCTCGGTGGCACGCGAGCAGCGGCTGGAGGTGGAGGACGCACTCAAGGCGGGCAGGCTGCCGGCCCTGGTCGCCACCTCGTCGCTCGAGCTCGGGATCGACATGGGGGCGATCGACCTCGTGGTCCAGGTGGAGGCGCCGCCGTCGGTCGCCGCCGGCATGCAGCGGATCGGCCGGGCCGGCCACCGGGTGGGGGAGCCGTCCAAGGGGCGCATCTTCCCGAAGTTCCGCGGTGACCTCCTGGTGGCCGCCGTCGTCGCCCGGCGCATGACCGAGGGGCTCATCGAGGAGACGGCCATCCCCCGCAACCCGCTGGACGTCCTCTCGCAGCAGATCGTGGCCATGGTGGCGGTCGAGGACCTGAGCGTCGACGAGGTCTCCCGGGTCGTGCGGGGCGCCTACCCCTTCGCCGACCTGACCGGCGAGGCGCTGGAGGGCGTGCTCGACATGCTGGCCGGGCGCTACCCGTCCACCGAGTTCGCCGAGCTGCGTCCCCGCCTGGTGTGGGACCGGGCGGCGGGGATGCTGCGGGCCCGGCCCGGTGCCCGCATGCTGGCCGTCACCAGCGGCGGGACGATCCCCGACCGCGGGCTGTTCGGCGTCTACACGCCCGAGGGCTCGCGGGTGGGCGAGCTGGACGAGGAGATGGTCTACGAGAGCCGGGTGGGCGAGACGTTCGTCCTGGGTGCCACCACCTGGCGCATCGAGGAGATCACCCGCGACCGGGTGGTGGTCACGCCCGCCCCCGGTGTGCCGGGCAAGATGCCCTTCTGGCACGGCGACCAGGTCGGCCGCCCCTACGAGCTCGGTCGGGCCGTCGGGGCGTTCCTGCGCCAGGTCGGCGACCTGCCCGACGAGCGCCTGGCCGAGGACCACCGGCTCGACCCGCTCGCCCTCCGCAACCTCCGCGCCTACCTGGACGAGGAGCGGGAGGCGACGGGCGGCGTGCTGCCCACCGACCGCCAGGTGGTGGTCGAGCGCTTCCGGGACGAGCTGGGCGACTGGCGCATCTGCGTGCTCTCCCCGTTCGGCGCCCGGGTCCACGCGCCGTGGGCCCTCGCCATCGAGGCGGGGATCCGGCGCCGCCTGGACGTCGAGGTGCACGCCATCTGGTCCGACGACGGCATCGTCGTGCGCCTGCCCGAGGCCGACGACGCCCCGCCCGCCGATGCCGTCGTCCTCGACCCCGAGGAGGTCGAGGAGCTGGTTGTCGGCGAGCTGGGATCGGCCGGGCTGTTCGCCTCCCGGTTCCGGGAGAACGCCGCCCGCGCCCTCCTGCTGCCCCGGCGCCGGCCGGGGTCGCGCACGCCGCTGTGGCAGCAGCGCCAGCGGGCCGCCGACCTGTTGTCGGTGGCGTCCAACTACGGCTCGTTCCCGATCCTGCTGGAGACCTACCGGGAGTGCCTGCGGGACGTGTTCGACCTGCCCGCCCTGGTCTCGCTGATGACCGACGTGCGGGCCCGCAAGGTGCGCGTCACGTCGGTGGACACGCCGTCGCCCTCGCCCTTCGCCTCGTCCCTCGCCTTCTCCTACGTGGCCTCGTTCATGTACGAGGGCGACGCCCCCCTGGCCGAGCGGCGGGCCCAGGCCCTCACGCTGGACCGGCGCATGCTGGCCGAGCTGGTGGGGTCCGACGAGCTGCGGGAGCTGATCGACCCGGCCGCCCTGGCCCAGCTGGAGGCCGAGCTCCAGGCCCTGGACGAGCGCCGGTGGGCGGCCACCGCCGACGCCGCCTCCGACCTGCTGCGCCGGCTGGGCGACCTGTCGGCCGCCGAGCTGGACGCCCGCTGCCGCCGCCCCTTCGCCGCCGAGCTCCTCCGCGACCGGCGGGCGGTGGAGGTGCGCGTGGCCGGTGAGCGCCGGCTCATCGCCGCCGAGGACGCCGGCCGCTACCGCGACGCCCTCGGGGTGTCGCCTCCCGCCGGCGTGCCCGAGGCGTTCCTGGAGCCGGTGCAGGACGCCCTGGCCCAGCTGGTGCGGCGCTGGGCCCGCACCCACGGGCCGTTCCGCACGGCCGAGCCGGCGCTCCGCTTCGGGCTCCCCACCGAGGCCGTGCGGGCCGAGCTGGCCGCCCTGGCCCGCGCCGGCGCCGTCCTGCGGGGCGAGTTCCGTCCCGACGGCACCGAGCGGGAGTGGTGCGACGCCGAGGTGCTGCGGGTGCTGCGCCAGCGCTCGCTGGCCGCCCTGCGCCGGGAGGTGGAGCCGACGCCGCCCGACGCACTGGCCCGCTTCCTCCCGGCGTGGCAGGGGATCGGCGCCGACGCCGGTGGTCCGGATCGCACCTTCGAGGTCGTCGCCCAGCTCCAGGGCGTGGCCGTGCCGGCCAGCGTGCTCGAGCGCGACGTCCTGCCGGCGCGCGTGCGCGGCTACTCCCCCCGGCTCCTGGACGAGCTGCTCGCCGCCGGCGACGTGATGTGGGTGGGCGCCGGCTCCCTCGGGAGGGACGACGGCAAGGTGGTGCTCCTGCTGCGGGGCACGCCGCTGGCGCGCACGGCACCGCTCGGTGACCGGCCCGAGGGGCCCGAGCACGGTCGCATCCGCGAGGTGCTGGCGTCACGGGGTGCGTGCTTCTTCCGGGAGCTGGGCGGCGCCGACGACGGCGCCACCCTCGACGCCCTGTGGGACCTGGTGTGGGCGGGCGAGGTCACCAACGACTCCTTCGCCGCCGTGCGTGCGCTGCGCAGCGGGAGGCGCCCGGGCTCGCGCACCACGAGGTCGGGCCGGCCGCGCGTCGGCAGCCTCAGCGCGCTCGGGCCCCCGCGGGGCCAGGGCCGGTGGTCGCTGGTCGAGCGGGGCGGCGTGAACGCGACCGAGGCGGCCGCCGCCCGGGCGGCCGCCCTGCTGGAGCGCCACGGCGTGCTCACGAGGGAGGCGGCCCGGGGCGAGGGCGTACCCGGCGGGTTCGCCGGCGTGTACCCCGTGCTGCGCGCCATGGAGGAGTCGGGGCGGGTGCGGCGGGGCTACTTCGTCACCGGGCTGGGCGGCGCCCAGTTCGCGCTCCCGGGAGCGGTCGACCGCCTGCGCTCGGTGCGCGACGCCGGCGGCTCCGGCCGCGCACCCGCCGCCGCCGTGCTGGCCGCCACGGACCCGGCCAACGCCTACGGCGTGGCGCTGCCGTGGCCCGTCCCCGGTCCCCGGCGGGTGGCGGGGGCGTACGTCGTGCTGCTGGACGGGCTGGCGTCGCTCTACGTGGAGAAGGGAGGCCGGGCCCTCGTCGCCCTGCGCCCCTACGACGGCGAGTGGGAGTCCTTCGCCGTCGCCGCGCTCACCACCCTCCTGGCCGACGGCCGGCTGGCCCGCCTCGGCGTCGAGCGCTACGACGCCGAGCTGGCACCCGCCCTCGCCGCCGCCGGCTTCGTCCCCACGCCCAAGGGGCTGGTGCGCTACGCCTGACACCGCCGCCACCACGGCTCCGGTTCTCGCACCAGGAATCGACCGCCTGCGGTCGATTCCTGGTGCAGGAACGGTCGGGGGCGGTGCCAGACGGGCCGGGGACGATGCCTGAGGGCGACACCATCCTCCGGGCCGCCCGGTCGCTCGGGCGCTGGCTGGAGGGGCGGGAGATCACGGCGGCGCGCTCGCAGCGCCTCAAGGTGCCGGCCGACCGGCTGGTCGGCCACACCGTCGAGTCGGTGGAGGCGCGGGCCAAGCACCTGCTGATCCGGCTGTCGTCGGGCGACGTGCTGCACACCCACATGCGCATGACCGGGTCGTGGCACGTGTACCGGGCAGGGGAGCGGTGGCGCAAGCCGGGGTGGCAGGCCCGGGTGGTGCTGGAGGCGGGCGACCGGGTGGCCGTGTGCTTCGACGCCCCGGTGGTCGAGCTGCTGTCGCCGGGCGAGGTGGAGCGCCACCCGTCCATCGCCCGCCTGGGGCCCGACGTGCTGGTCGACCCGTTGGACACCCACGAGGTGGCCCGGCGGGCGGCGGCCCGCCCGGCGGACGTCCCGATCGGCGACGTCCTGCTCGACCAGCGGGTGGTGTCCGGCATCGGCAACATCTACCGCTGCGAGTCGCTGTTCCTCGCCGGTCTGCACCCGGCGACGCCCCGGTCGGCGGTGGAGGGCCGGACGCTGGCCGACCTGGTCCGCACCGCCTCGGACCTCATGCGGGCCAACCTCGAGCCCGGCGCCGGGTTCGACCGCCGCTTCGCCCCGCTCGGCGGCCCCCGCGGCGCCTGGGTGTACGGGCGGGGCGGCCGGCCGTGCTACCGGTGCCGCACGCCCGTCGCCACCGCCGTCCTCGGCGACCCGCCCAGGGACGTGTGGTGGTGCCCGTCGTGCCAGCCGGCACCCGCCTGACATTCCGCGGGAGCGTCACCTAGTGCCCCGGCCAGAAACGTTCGCGCGCTTGAAATGTCATGAAATTACTCAGCTTGCGGATGCTCCAGTGGGTGAAGGGCCGCCCAACCTTCTCCGGGCGGGCCTTGGCCGTCGCCACGATGAAGGCCTCGTCCTCAGTCGTTATCCGGCGGGGCCGGCCACCCGCCCACTGAGGGTCCAGCGACTTCATCCCCATCTCGTTGAACCGGTGGATCATCTCCCGGACCCGGTCGGGGGAGGTCTGCACCAGGCGGGCGATGACCTCGACGGTGTTGCCGCCTGCCGAGGCCAGCACCACCATGGCCCTTCGATACCGGACGACGTTGACTTGGGCCTTGCCCCCTCCACGCCGCACGATCCGCTGCAGCTGCCGTCCTTCCTCATCGGTGAGGCGACGGACCTTCACCCGTTGGCTCATGTCCCAAACGGTGGCGCGTTCGAGTTCAGTAGCGGTGGACCCCGAACGAGCGAAGGATGCCGGTCAGGGCACTAGCCAGCGAGCGGCTGGAGGTGCTTCTCGTCTTCGGGGGACGAGCCGGCCGTACCGGCGACCGGCAGAGCCAACAACAGGATGGCCAGGGGCAGCATCTGCACCCGCTGGCGGGCGAGCAGACCGAAGTTCCCGAAGCTCGACAGGGCGACCGCGCACAGGACGGTGAACGCCACCGCGAACGCGACGTAAGGCCTCGTCCAGGCGAGGCGTGGGAGTCGCAGCAGACTGCGGGCAGCGGCGACGTAGAGCAGCAGGAGGAGCGCTCCCTCAAGAGACGAGGCGAGCGCCTGGATGTTCTGCGCCTCGTGCGGGAAGGGCCGGAACATGGCCGTGACCAGGGCCCCGGGAATCTCGAGCGGCGACGGGATGTCGCCCGGGCGTCGGTCGGCGACGTACGAGCTGCCGCCGTAGCTGCTGTTCGACGTGGTGTTCGCCAGCACCGTCTCGGCGGATCCCCGGTCCAGGTCGTCGATGCCGAAGAAGGTCTCAACCCGGGCGACGAGCAGCGCGCCGACCGCCAACAGCGCGGCCAGCCCGACCAGCTTGGTGCCGACCGCCCACGTCATCCGCCGTGTCCGCCGCAGCAGGTACGAGACGGCGACGCCGACGAGGACCAGCAGGGTGATGTGCGGTCGTACCATCGCCGACCCGGTGAGCCCGAGAGCGACGGCCCACAGGCCGCCACCATGATGGGTCAGGAACCGGGCGAGGCCCCACGCCACCATCCCGAGCATCAACGTCATCCATGCCTCTTTGCCCACGCTCGACGACCAGAACAGCAGCGACGGCAGGAAGAACAGCAGGGCGGCGTAGCGCCGACGGCGACCCTCCGGGAAGCCGATGCAGAAGGCTCGGTAGAACAAGAGCAGCCCCCAGAACCCGAGCCAGGAGAAGATCAGTGCCCCCCCGAGTCGGGTGGCACCGATGACCGCGTAGACGATGCCGGTGAGGAGGACGATGAAACCGGTGCCCACCAGGCGGTAGCCCTCTCCGAGGTCGACGTCGAAGTCGCCGCGACGGAGTGACTCGGCGACGATCGTCCCCTGGTCGTGATAGAAGGACGCGTCGGCGGCGCCCTTGTAAAGCTCGGCGGACACGGCGAACAGCGCGATGGCCCCCACGAGCTTCAGGACGAGGGCGGCGATGAGGACGCCGCCGAGCGCCGGGTCGCCGCTGCGCTCGGCCGCCCGTTGGAGGCGACGGATGCTGGCAAACACGATCACCGGGGCGATGACGAAGGCGGCCCACACGTCGTAAGTGGCGTGCTGCAAAGACCACCCGAAGGCGACGAGGTAGATCGCCACGGCGGTGAGGGCCACGACGGTGAACGCCCGTGGTGCCTCTCCCCGCCGCCGGCCAGGCGCTCCGGCTGCGACGAGCCACTCCACCTGGGCAAGGATAGAGGCGACGTCGCGCCCCGGGGGCAAAGGAGCAACCATGTCGAGTTCCACCAACGGCGCCCGCCCCGCGATCCTCGGCGGGCGGGCGGCCTTCCCTGGCGGGCTGGCCTTCTTCCGCCCTGCGACGCCACCGCTGAAGCGGGTCGTGGCCCGTCTCGAGCACTCGTGGGAACTCGGCGTGCTCACGAATGGACCGCTGGTGCGGGAACTGGAGGAGGCCGTCGCGGCCCGCCTCGACGTTCGCCACGCCGTCGCCGTCTCGTCCTGCACTTCGGGCCTGCTGTTGAGCCTGCGGGCGCTCCGGCTCTCGGGCCGTGTCGTCCTCCCCAGCTTCACGTTCTCCGCCTCCGCGCATGCGGTGGCCTGGAACGGGCTGGAACCCGTCTTCGCCGAGTGCGATCGGGCGACCTTCCAGGTCGACCCGGCCGATCTGGAGGCACGCGTCGCGGCATGCGACGGCGTCCTGGCGACCCACGTCTTCGGCGCCCCGTGTGACGTAGAGCGTGTGACGGCCGCCGCCGACACCGCCCGGGTGCCCGTTGTGTTCGACGCCGCTCATGCCCTCGGCACGAAGCGCCGCGGAGAGCCGATCGGCGGGTTCGGTGACGCCGAGGTCTTCAGCTTGAGCCCCACCAAGCCGGTCGTCGCCGGCGAGGGGGGAATGGTCACCACCGATCGCGACGATGTCGCCGAAGCGGTGCGCATCGGGCGCGACTACGCCAACCCCGGCGACTACGACACCCGCTTCATCGGGCTCAACGCCCGGATGTCCGAGCTACACGCGGCGCTGGCCTTGGAGTCGCTCCACGAGATCGACGAGAACCAGCGACGCCGCCGAGCGGTTGCCGCCCGGTACCGGGCCGGCCTCTCAGAGCTTCCCGGTATCACCCCCCAGGCGGTCGACGAGGGCGACGAGTCGTCCTACAAGGATTTCACGGTCATCATCGACGAGGAGTTCGGGCTCCGACGCGACACTCTCGGCCGGGCGCTGCTCGCTGATGGCGTCGACACGCGGCGGTACTTCGACCCGCCCGTCCACCGCCACCAGGCGTATGCCCATCTCCCTCCGGTACCGCTGCCCGTCACCGACGACGTGGCCAGCCGGGTCATCAGCCTGCCGATGTCGGCGGTGCTCCCGCCGGAGGCGGCCGACCGCGTGGTGGAGGTGATCGCCGCGCTGCATGAGCACGCGACCGACGTCGAGGCCATGGTCGCACCATGACCCCGGAGCCCTTGTCGACGCTCCTCGACGGGGCGGAGTTCCGTACCGCCGTTGCCTTCGGCTTCGCCGGGCTCGTCGCGGGCATGGGTGTGGCCGTCGCCTGGCGGGCAGCCCGTCGCCGTGGCACCCCGCCGGTCGTCGGCATCCTCGTCGTGACCGCGGGTGCGCTCGCCGTGAGGGAGCCGGTCGCGCCCGCGCCCGGCCGCCTGCTGGACGACCCGAGCCTGCCCGGCGGGCTGGTGGTCGCCTTCGGCGTCCTCGTCGTGGCCGGCATGGTGGCCGATTTGGCGCGATGGCCGGTCGGCGCTGGTGCGCTGCTCGCCCTCCCGGGGGCGTTCCTTCTCGCCACGCGTGCCGAGATCGTCGAGGTCACCTGGATCCGGGTCGCCGCCGGTGCCGCCACCCTGGCGGGCGGCTGGATGGTCGCGTCGTTCGACCGCCGTTGGGAGGGGCAGGGAGTGGCACCGGCGATGCTGGCGCTGTCCGCCGTCGGCGTGTACTTCACCGTCCCGGACACGGAGGAGGCCATGGTGCTGCTCGGCGTCTCGGCGCCGATCGCCCTCCTGGGTTGGCCGCTGTGCCTGGCGAGGATCGGCACAGGTGGTTCTTTCGCGGTGATGGGGCTGCTTTCCTGGACCGTCGCCGAAGGCGGCTACGGCCGGCACAGTTCGATCGTCGGGGGTCTTGCGTGCGTGGGGTTGTTCGCCGTCGAGCCCCTCGTCGGTCTGGCCGCTCGGGTTGACGGCTGGCGCAGATCGAGGTCACCGCTCGTTCCACTCGGGGTCATGGCGGTCCACCTGGCGCTCGTCTTCGTGGCGTCCCGCGTCGCCGGCCTCCGGCTCACCGTGCCGGCCGCCCTCGCCATCGTGGGCGCCGAGTTGGTGGTCGCCACCGGCGTCCTGGCGGGCCTCAGCCGCGCCCTGCGGGCACCGACGGAAGGCTCGCTCGGCACCCAGGGCGCCGTGGCGACAGAGCGGCAGGCATGAGAATCGCCACGGTCACCGTCATGCGCGGCGAGGTCGGTCAGTTGAGGCGGCTGCTGGCGTCACTGGAATGGGCTGACGAGCGTCACGTCGTCGAGACGGGGCCGGAGGTCGAGGCCACCGTCGACGCGGCCGGCGACGCCGTGGTCCACCACGCGCCACGGCCGCTCGGGACGGGGTTCGACGACGCAAGGGCGGTGGCGCTGACCGCGGTGGAAGCCCAGTGGGTCCTGGTGGTGGACACCGACGAGGAGATCCCCGAACCGTTGGTGGATCGCCTGAGGACCGAGGCGGAGTCATGGCACCGGGAAGGGGTGGCGGGTGTGTGGCTCCCGCGCCTCAACCACGTGCTCGGTACGCCGTTGCTGCACTCCAGCACCTGGCCGGACTACCAGATGCGTTTCCTGCGTCCCGAGGCGGCGGTCTTCAGCCCGGTCCTGCACGAGCCGCTCGGGGTGGGTGGCCCGGCACGATGGCTCCCGGCCGACCCACGGTGCGCCATCCAGCACCACAACTTCCGGTCGACCACCCAGTTCGTGGAGAAGCTGAACCTCTACTCCACGATCGAGGCGGGCCAAGGCGGCCGGGGTGGCAGGCCCACCGTACGGGCCGCGGTCCGGGCCGGGGTTCGTGAGTTCCTCGCGCGCTACGTGAAGATGCGGGGCTTTCGCGACGGCCCCGAAGGGCTGCACTACTGCATTCTGCACGGAATGTACCGCTACCTCATCGGGTCCAAGCTGTGGGAGCAACGCGGTCGCGGCGGTGGGGGTTCGTCCAGGGGTCATCCCCGGCGCAGGTAGCCCTGTGGCGTCGTGGGAGGCGACGTGGGAGTGGGAGTGGACGGTGAGTCGAGTCCCTGGCGAGGCGCACCCCGGCCACCGATGCATCCCGGTCTTGCCCAACCGCTGACGCTGGGCGCCTCAGTGTGAGGACGCTTGCTACCCCGCCGGTCGGCTGAATGGGCTGGGGTGGGCCCGTTCCCTCAAAGCGTGTTTGCCGACGCCGTGACGGCGGTGCTCAGGTGGTCATTCACCACGGCCTCCGTGGCGCCCGAGAAGGCGTTGCCGGTCACGGAAACCACATGGGCGTTGGCCAGACGTACACCGGCGCGCGTCCCGCAGCCCGCGTCGGTGAACGTGACGGTGTTTCCCGCCACCTCGGCACCGGCGACCCCCCGCAGTTCGACGGCGTCGCCGAAGGAGAGGAGGCGGTTGCCGGTGATGGTGTACCCCGCGCGGAGCCCGCCGTCCGGTGTCTCGACGAACACCGGCGGCCTGCAGCTCACCAGCGGGCCGACCATGGTGTTCCCCGTGATGGTGATCTCTCCCACGTTGACGGCGGCGCCGCCGCCGGCGTTGGCCAGCACCGAGAAACGGATTCGCCCGAACGTGTTGTTCTCCAGGCGGATGCCGGTCGCCCGAGCCTCCAGGAAGTCGGGCTCGATGTCGACGGCATTCATGTTCACCTCGCCGAGATAGGACCCCTCCACGAGCAGTCCTTCGACGTTCGTGGGGGAGATCCCCTGGCGGCCGTTGCGTTCGAACCGGGCGTTGCGGATCGTCACGTTGCGCGCCGGTGCCGTCGTCGTCGGGTCGTAGCGCTCGTCGTGGTGGATCGCCACGAAGTCGCCGTGGACGTCGTGAGCGCCGACGCCGTCGAGCGTGGCGCCCTGCGTCCCCTCGATCGAGTACGCGTGCTGGAACTCGTAGGACGGGTCGTACGCGCCTTCCACGATGCCGGCGGTGGGGTTCGCGCCGCGGGCGGTCATGTTCCGGAGCGTGACGCTCTTGCCGCCCTGGAGCCGCCAGTTCCGCCGAGTGCTGCTCCCCTTGGTCAGCGCCGCGAACGTGGCGCCGTTGCCGTCGACGGTGAGGTTCGTCCGGTCCGCCAGCACGATGGAGCCGTCCACCCCATAGCAGCCGCCCGGCGCGAACCGCGCGACGGCGTGGTTCGGGACCCGGGCGAGCCAGTCCATGATCTCGGCGTCGACGGGGCGCGAGCAGTCAGCTGCGATCGAGCTGGGCACCTCATAGACGGGCGACGGGGGAATAGGCGTGGCGACGCCGGTGCACCGCGAGACCTGGGAGACCTCGATGCCCGACACCATCGGGTTCTCGACCACCTTGGTGAACTCGAGGCTCACGGCACCGTCGGGGACGTCGGCGTCAAAGCTGCGCACCAGGGCGGCGTGCCTGCCGGCGACGGCGAGCACGTCGAGGCGGGAGATGCGCTCCGTGCCCTCGGCCGACACATTGAACACGCGCTGGCCGGGCGCGTACCAGTACACCTCGGCGAAGTGCAGGTCGACGCGGTACCTGGCCGGGCACGGCACGGGCACGTCGTAGCCGGACATCGCCCAGCGGTGCTTCGTGTACAGGTCGTCGTCGTCCGTGCCGGCCACCGGAACGGGCACCGGCGCCGAGGGGGCGCCGCCGACGAAGCCGGTATCGGCCGACCAAATCCGCCCCGCCGAGTCGGTGTAGGCGTTCCCTCCCGCGCTGACCCGGACGGAGAACGCCGCGTCGGTCGCGAGGGACCGCCCTCTGGGCAGGACGAGCCCGACAGCCGACAGGAGGAGGACGAGCACCAGAACGGTGTGGCGGCGTGCCGCGGTTGCGCGGCGGCGACGCGCTCGCCGGGCGGGGATGTTCGTCGTCACCACGAGACCGTCCCCTCGCTCGGATCCGGATCCAGGAGCCGTCGCCGGCCCGTCGGGGCGGACAGTACCGGTTCGCCACCTTTACGGCAATGGCCGCTTCGGTACCTTACGGCGCCCTACGGCAAGCGTGACCAGGCGGCCGCTCAAGGCGTGTTGTTCGCCGTCGTGACGCCGGTGCTGAGGCTGTCCTGGGTGATCGCCCGTTCGGCACCGTCGAACGAGTTGCCGGTCACCGAGACGCCGTGCGAGTCCACCAGCCCGACGCCCGAGCTGGTGCCGCAGCCGCCGAAGACGAAGCTGACCGTGTTGCCCGACACCTCGACGCTCTTGGAGCGGATGAAGTCGAAGGCGTTGCCGAGCGTCATGAACCGGTTGTTCGTGATCACGTAGCCCGAGCGGTAGCGACCGGCCGCGGCGGTCTCGGCGTGGACGGGGGGCCGGCAGCTCACCAGGGGGCCCACCATCGTGTTGGCGTCCAGCGATATCGGGCCCACGTTGGGATCGACCCCAGCGCCCACGTTGGCCAGCACCGAGAAGCGGACCGGCCCGAAGGTGTTGCCCACGATCCGGATGTCCTTGCCCTTCGCCTCGTCGAAGTCCAGCTCGATGTCGACCGCGTTCATGTTCACGTCGCCGAGGTACGAGGACTCGAGGAGCAACCCTTCCACGTTGGTCGGCGACACCCCTTGGCGGCCGCTGCGGGCGAAGTGCGCGTTGCGGATGGTGATGTCCCGAGCCGGGTCGGTCGTGTAGGGGTTGAACCGCTCGTCGTGGTGCACGGCCACGAAGTCACCGTAGACGTCGTAGGCCTTGACGTTCTCGAGCACTGCGCCCTGGGTGCCCTCGATCGAGTACCCGTGCTGATACTCGTACGCCCCGTCGTAGGACCCCTCGAAGATCCCGGCCTTGGGGTTGACACCGCGAACGGTCATGTTCTTGAGCGTGATCCGGCTGCCGCCTTGGATGCGCCAGTTCCGCCGGCCGATATCGCCCTGCGTCACCGCCTTGAAGGTGGCGCCGTTTCCGTCGACCGTGAGCTCCGTGCGGTCGCTCAGCACGATGGTGGCGTCCTGGCCGTAGCATCCGCCGGCCGCGAACCGGGCGACCGCGTTGTCGGGAACGCTGGCCAGCCAGGCGCGGATCTCGGCGTCCACCGGCCGGGAGCAGTCAGCGGCGATCGTGGCGGGCGCGTCGTACGTCACCGGGACGGGGGCTGGAGAAGGCGCGGAGGCGCAGTCCCCGACCCTCGCGACCTCGATGCCCGACACCATGGGCTGGTCGACCTTCTTGACGAAGCCGAGGATCAGGCTGCCGTCGTTCACGGCCACGTCGAAGCTGCGGGCGAGGGCCGTCTCCTTGCCCACCGCTGCCGCGATGTCGAGGTTGGCGAGCTTCGTCTGCCACTCGGCCGTCACGCTGAACACCCGCTGCCCCGCCGCGTACCAGTACGTCTCGGCGAAGTGGAGCGTCACCCGGTAGGTCCCGGCACACGGGACGGCCACGCTGTAGCTGCTCATGGCCCAGCGGTGCTTCTGGTAGAGCGGGCCGGCGTCCGTCCCGGAGATGGGCGCCGGAGTCGGCGACGCCGGCGCTCCGCCCACGTAGCCATGGTCGGGTGACCAGGTGTGACCCGCCGGGTCGGTGTACTGCGAAGCTCCGCCGGTGTTGATGCGGGTCACGAACGGCGGTGCCGGGGGCGGAGGCGCCGTCGTGGTCGTCGTGGTGGTGGGGGCTAGGGTCGTCGTCGTGGTCGCGGGCGCAGTGGTCGTCGTGGTGGCCGTCGTGGTCGTCGTGGTCACGGGCCGTGGCTTCCGTGGACGGGCGGCTGCGACGTCGGGAAAGGCTGCGACGACGACGAGGAGGAAGCTGACCACGGCGGCCCAGGTGGTGGCCGAGACGCGCAGGGATCGAGACATGGGACGAAGGGCTCCTCGGGGACGGCCGGACGGGTTCACCGCGGAGTGCGTTGCGAGACGGCCGGCCAACGGCCGGCGTCGTGCCGCCCGCGCCGGCCTGAGTGCGGCGGTGACCGGTCCAGGAGTGCTGGATTCAGTGAACTGAGGACTGTGTCGACCGCTTCGTCGGCGCCCTTGAGGGGACATCTGCGAGCGGTAGGTGCACCCGCGCCCGCCGGTTCCCCCGCCGTCCGGTGACGCCACCGATGGGCGTGCCTGCATCCCAGGGCGGAAGTGCGACCCTGCTGCACGACAGCGGCCTGCTCCTCGCCGCTCGCGCCGCGCAGACCCTGTTCGGGGCCGTCACCTTCGTCGTACTGACCCGCCGCCTCGGGCCCGCCGGGTTCGGCGAGGTGGTGACGGCATCGGGGTTCGTCAGCGTCGTCGGGGGCGTCGTCGGGACGGCGTTGAGCGACGCCGCGGTGACCGCCGGAGGCGATCTGCCGCGGTTCGGCAGGGTCACCGCAGCGGTCGCGCTCGTTTCCGGCGTCGCCGTCGGGCTGGCCTGGGCCGCCAGCGGCGGTGATGGCGACGGCCTGGTGGCGGCGCTCGGAGGGGCGCTGTTCGTGTCGGCATCGGCGGCGACGGCAGGGAGGACGGCGCTTGCTCGGGTGGGGGGCGACGCCTGGCAGATGGCCCTCCTGCAGGCGGGCGGCGCCCTGGCCACGCTGGCGGTGGTCGGCTCCCTCGCCTCCGCAGGCGTGAGCCGCTGGGGACCGTACGTCCTCGCCTACGC
>Ga0247717_1000287_pt1 | contig 15940 bp, 12 predicted proteins | sample 24E_NmetaG_FD_189047 | JGI IMG/M metagenome (GOLD analysis project Ga0247717, IMG submission 189047) | Soil microbial communities from hillslope of Landscape Evolution Observatory, University of Arizona, Oracle, AZ, United States - 2-4-E_N | ecosystem: Engineered > Artificial ecosystem >... | reverse complement strand
GGCGCGCTGGCGGCCACCGCCACGGTGCTGGCCGCCATCACCCTGCTGCTCGACGGCGACCGGCTGCTGCGCCACCTCCGGCGCCTGGTCCCTGCCCGCCGCCGCGACGCCGCCGACCGCGTCGGCCGCCTCGCCTACCGGTCGATCGGCCAGTACTTCGCCGGGTCGGTGCTCGTCGCCGCCATCGCCGGGGTGGTCGTGGCGTCCGTCGGCCTCATCCTCGGCGTGCCCCTCGCCCCGCTGGCGGGGGCGTGGGTGGCGGTGTTCAACCTCGTGCCCCAGATCGGCGGGGCCGTGGGGGGCATCCCGTTCGTGCTGCTGGGCCTCACCCAGGGCGCCGGCACCGGCATCGCGTGCGCCGTGTTCTTCGTGCTCTACCTGCAGTTCGAGAACAACATCCTGTCGCCGCTGGTCGTCGGCCGATCCGTCGACCTGTCGCCGCCGGCGACGATGACGGCGGCGCTCGTGGGCGTCTCCGCGGCCGGCGTGGTCGGCGCCCTCGTCTCGGTGCCGCTCCTCGGCGCGGCCAAGGCCGTCTATGCCGAGGTCCGGGGCGGGCGGCTCACCGAGCCGGACCCCGACGAGGCCGACGACGAGCCCAAAGAAGCGAGGACCGGGCCGGCCCCGTCGTAGCCTTGGCGGCCATGTCCGCATTCCTGGAGGCCGCACGCGAGCGCGTGGTGATCTACGACGGCGCCTTCGGGACGTTCATGCAGGCCAAGGACCTGACCCCCGACGACTTCGGGGGCCCGGCGCTCGAGGGCTGCAACGAGATGCTCGTGCTCACCCGCCCCGACCTGGTGGCCGAGATGCACGACGCGTTCTTCGGGGTGGGCTGCGACATCGTGGAGACCGCCACCTTCGGTGCGTTCGCCGTCCCCCTCGCCGAGTACGGCCTCGCCGACCGGACGCACGAGATCAACGTGGCCGCCGCCCGCATCGCCCGCGAGGTTGCGTCGGGCTATCCGGGCCGCTGGGTGTCGGGATCGATCGGGCCCGGCACGAAGATGCCGACGCTCGGCCACATCACCTTTGCCGAGCTGCGCGACGCCTACGAGGTGCAGGCGCGCGGCCTGCTCGAGGGCGGCGTCGACGTGCTCCTCGTCGAGACGCAGTACGACCTGCTCGGGGCCAAGGCGGGGATGATCGCCTGCCGGCGGGCCATGGCCGCCACCGGCATCACCGTGCCCCTCCAGCTGCAGGTCACGATGGAGAACACCGGCCGCATGCTCGTCGGCACCGAGATCGGCGCCGCCCTCACCGCCCTCGAGGCGATGCGGCCCGACGTCTTCGGCATCAACTGCGCCACCGGCCCGACCGAGATGCACGAGCACCTGCGCCACCTCGGCCGCCACTCGCGGGTGCCCGTCTCGTGCCTCCCGAACGCCGGCCTGCCGTCGGTCGTCGACGGGGCCATGCACTACGACGTCGGCCCCGACCAGCTCGCCGAGGCTCACGCCCGGTTCATCACCGAGTACGGCGTGAGCGTGGTCGGCGGGTGCTGCGGGTCGACGCCCGAGCACCTCCGGGCCGTGGTCGAGCGGTGCCGCGACCTCACGCCGGCACCCCGCGACCCGGTGCACGACCCCGGTCTCGCCTCGCTCTACAGCCACGTGCCCTACGACCAGGCGCCGTCGTACCTGTCGGTGGGCGAGCGGTCGAACTCCAACGGCTCGAAGCCGTTCCGCGAGGCGCTGCTGGCCGAGGACTGGGACGGCTGCGTCAAGGTCGGCCAGGCGCAGGTGGCCAAGGGCGCGCACGCGCTCGACCTGTGCGTCGACTACGTGGCCCGCGACGGCGAGGCCGACATGCGCGAGCTGGCGCCGCGGTACGCCACGCAGCTCACGGTGCCGCTGATGCTCGACTCGACCGAGCCCGGCGTCCTCGAGGAGGCGCTGCAGTGGATCGGCGGCAAGTCGATCCTCAACTCCGCCAACCTCGAGGAGGGCGAGGAGGAGGGCAAGCGCTTCGACCGCGTGATGCGCCTCGCCGCCGAGTACGGCTGCGCGGTCGTCGTGATGTGCATCGACGAGGAGGGCCAGGCCCGCACCGCCGAGCGCAAGTTCGAGATCGCGGCCCGCATCCGCGAGCTGGCGATCGAGCGCTACGGGCTGGCGCCCGAGGACCTCTTCTTCGACACCAACACGCTGCCGGTCACCACCGGCATGGAGGAGAGCCGGCGCGACGGCCTCGAGACGATCGAGGGGATCCGCCGCATCAAGACCGAGCTGCCCGACGTGCGCACGTCGCTCGGCATCTCGAACGTGAGCTTCGGCCTGAACCCCGCCGCCCGCCACGTCCTCAACTCGGTGTTCCTCCACGAGTGCCACCAGGCCGGGCTCGACGCGGCGATGGTCGACCCCGCCCGCATCCTGCCGATGAACAAGATCGACGAGCGGGCCCGCGAGGTGTGCCTCGACCTGATCTACGACCGCCGCGCCTCCGTGGCGAACGGGGATGACCGGGACTACGACCCGCTGCAGGAGCTGCTGAAGCTGTTCGAGGGCGTGAAGGCGTCGACGGTCGCCAAGGTCGACCGCTCGTCGATGCCGATCGAGGAGCGGCTCAAGGGCCGCATCATCGACGGCGACCGCGACGGCCTCGAGGCCGACCTCGACGAGGCCATCGCCGCCAAGCCGGCGCTTGCCGTCATCAACGACGACCTGCTCGCCGGCATGAAGGTGGTCGGCGACCTGTTCGGGTCGGGCCAGATGCAGCTGCCGTTCGTGCTCCAGTCGGCCGAGACGATGAAGGCCGCCGTCGCCTACCTCGAGCCGCACCTCGAGAAGAGCGACCAGGGCGGCAAGGGCCGCATCGTGCTGGCCACCGTCAAGGGCGACGTGCACGACATTGGCAAGAACCTCGTCGACATCATCCTCACCAACAACGGCTACGAGGTCGTCAACCTCGGCATCAAGGTGCCGATCAGCGAGATGGTCGACAAGGCCGTCGAGGTGAAGGCCGACGCCATCGGCATGAGCGGCCTGCTCGTGAAGAGCACGCTGATCATGCGGGAGAACCTGCAGGAGCTGAACGAGCGGGGACTCAGCCAGATCCCGGTGATCCTCGGCGGCGCCGCCCTCACCCGCTCCTACGTGGAGCAGGACCTGCGCTCGATCTACGAGGGCCGGGTCTTCTACGGCAAGGACGCGTTCGAGGGGCTGCACACGATGGATCGCCTCGGCGAGATGAAGCGCAGCGGCGAGTGGGACCCCGACTTCGGGCGCAAGCTCGGCGAGCGCACCATCACCCGCCGATCGGATCGGCCCACGGACACGTCGATCGTGGTGCCGGCGCGCTCCCCGGACGTCGAGATCGACAACCCGCTGTTCGTGCCGCCGTTCGTCGGCAGCAAGGTGGTGAAGGGGATCTCGCTCGACGAGATCGCCGAGTACCTCAACGAGACCGAGCTGTTCCGCCTGCAGTGGGGGTTCCGGCCCGACAAGGACCTCGGCGAGGACGACGCGGCGTTCCGCGAGCGGATGCGGCCGCTGCTGCGCGAGCAGCTCGAGGGCGCGAAGGCCGAGGGCCTGCTCGTCCCCCAGGTCGTGTACGGGTACTTCGCCGCCAACAGCGACGGCGACGACCTGGTGATCTGGAAGGACGAGAGCCGCACCGCGGAGTGGCTGCGATTCACCTTCCCGCGCCAGCAGGAGCCGCCGTTCCTCTGCATCAGCGACTTCTACCGACCCGTCGGTGCGGGCGACGACTACGCCGCGTTCCACATCGTGTCGATGGGAGCGGCGGTGTCGGAGCGAGCCCAGGAGCTGTTCAAGGCCGACCGCTACAACGACTACGTCCAGCTGCACGGGCTGGGCGTGGAGATGGCGGAGGCGCTCGCCGAGCTCTGGCACAAGCGCATCCGCGAGGAGTGGGGGTTCGCCGACGAGGACGGGCCGACCCTCGGCGGGCTCTTCCGCCAGCAGTACCGCGGCGGTCGCTACTCGTGGGGCTACCCGGCGTGTCCCGATCTCGAGGACAACGCCAAGGTGGCCGAGCTGCTCGGCGCCGAGCGCATCGGCGTCGAGGTCAGCGAAGAGTCGGGCTGGCAGTACCACCCGGAGCAGACGACCTCGGCGATCATCGCCCACCACCCCAAGGCCAAGTACTTCAACGCGCGGTAGTCGTTGTGCGCGCTCGTGCCGGGATACCGGCACGAGCGCGCACAACGGTCAGGTCGTGGCTACGGGCGGCGGCTCCCGCCGGGGCGGACGTTCTCGCAGAGGTCGGCCCACTCGTCCTCGGTGTACTCGTTGAAGACGGGCGAGTTCTCCTTCGCCTCGTCGGCGTTGTTCGCGTACGCCTTGCACAGGCCGTACATGGCGGCGTCGCCGCTGTTGCCCGGACCCGGCCCCGGCCCGTTGTCGTACGGACCGGCGATGGCCACGCCGGCCCCGCCGAGGAGCGAGGCGGCGACGAGACCGGACACGATGAGCTTCTTCACGCGGTGACCCCCTGGTCAGTCGTGGGCCCCCGTCGGGCCCCCGCACCGGGGTTCGCCGCCCGCGGTCCGATTCCTGCCGGTTTGTGACGGTTTCGTGGCGAGACGAAGACAGTTGGGTGACGCGTGGCGTCGTCAGGCCAGCACGGCCCGCGCGATGAGGTCGGTGCCGAAGGCGGTGAGGATGGCCAGGTACAGGAGGCCGGTGGCCGCCATCACCGCCGAGTACTGGCGCTCCCGGAGCGCGGCCCTGGTCACGAAGCACAGGCCGATGGTGGTCACGGCGCACATCGCCCACGTCCAGCCGAGGGTGCCGCCGTACCCGTCGTCCACGGCGCCGGTGAACACCGACAGCATCCCGGTGGGCAGGAGCATCGCCACCACCTCGAAGGGCCAGAGCACCGCCGTCCACCGCACCAGCTCGAGCAGCGACGAGCGGGCCAGGCCGGGCTGCACGAGGTACCAGTGACCGAGGAGCATGGCGTCGGTGACGGCCCCGAGGAAGGCGGCGCCGACGAGGGTCCGCACGAGCGCCACCACCGGCCGATCGCCGGCGGCATCGAGGGCGGCGGCGACGAGGCCGATGGCGCCGATGGCGGGGGCGACCAGGTCGAGCGCCGGCGGGAACTCGGCGACGCCGGCCACCGTGGGCGACGCCTCGCGCTCGATGCCGGTCATGGCCGCCACCCGCTCGCTGCGGCGAGCGTCGTCGGCCCGCTCCCCCGCCACGCCGGCCCGCCGGCGGACGACCGACACCACGAGGGCGGCGCCGGTGGCCACCACCACGAGCGCGGCGGCGACGTCGCGCACGGGCACCGGCTCGAGGGCGACACCGGCCACCACGGCGCCGGCGGCGAGCGCGCCGTAGCTGCCGCGGAGGAGCCAGCCGTAGCCGATGCCGACCTCCCGGCGCCGGGTCGTGACCCACAGGAACAGCAGTCCGCCGGTGGCCCACTGCAGCAGCACGGTGGCGGCGTCCAACCGGATCACGGCGTGTCAAGGTACGGGTGATGCGCCGAGCCCTCGCGATCGCCCTCCTGGTGGCGGTTGCGTCGTGCTCCGGCAGCGATGACAGCGGTCCCGACGGGGGCGGCGTCGTCGACCGCGACCGGGACGTCCCGGCCGACGTGGGGGCCTTCCTCGACCGCGTCATCGACCCGGCGACGGTCGCCTTCGAGGCCCGCTACGACCTGCTCAACAAGAACGGCGGCGGCGAGCACACCGTGGTCGTCGTCTCCGCACCGCCGGAGCTGACCGTGACCGTCGATGGCGAGATCGTGGACCTCACCGACGAGGCCGCCCTCGCCCGCTTCGGCATCTTCTCGGGGTTCCTCGCCGCCAACCCGGCCGCCGCCATCGAGGCCACCGCCCGCCGGGCCGACGCCGGCGACGCCGACCTCACCTCGCCCTACGGCCTCGACTGCATCGCCATCCCCGTGCAGGGCGTGGCCGTCTCCACGTGGTGCCTGTCGACCCGGCTCGGCATCTTCGCCTACGTCGACACCCCCGCCGTGCGCTACGAGCTCACCTCGCTCACCCTCTGATCCAGTTCTCGGCGCATTCAAGCCGGTACAGCCGGTCTGGATGCTCCGAGATCTTGACGGGGCGGGTCACAGGAGGCCGGTGACCGCGCCGCCGTCGATGTTGAGGGCGACGCCGTTGATGTAGCCGGCGGGCTCGGAGCAGAGGAAGGCGACCACCTTGCCGAAGTCGGCGGGGTCGCCCATCGGCCCAGTCGGCGCGCCGCCGGCGAGCTGCTTCATGCGGTCGGTGGCGTGGGTGCCGGGCGCCGCCATGTTGAGCGTGATCCCCTTGGGGGCGAGCGCCGGCGCCGCCGTCTTCACCCACGCCCACAGCCCGGTGCGGGCCACGTTCGACAGCGCCAGCATCGGCGCCGGCTGCTTCACCGTGTAGCTGGTGATCATGCAGATGCGACCCCACTCCCGCGCCTCCAGGTGCGGGAGCGCCGCCCGCACCAGCCGGATCGACGCCAGGCAGTTCGCTTCGAACGCGTCGCGCAGCTGCTCGTCGGTCACGTCGAGGGCGGCTCCGGGCGGAGGACCTCCGGCGTTGGGCACCACGATGTCGAGGCGTCCGTAGGTGGCCACCGCCAGGTCGACGAGCCGTTGCGGCGCGTCGGGCTCGGTGATGTCGAGCCGGATGCCGGGAGCCTGCAGCTCCTCGGCGACGGCCTGCAGCGCCGTCTCCTCCCGGCTGCACACGACGACGTGGCAGCCCTCGCCCCGCAGCGCCCGAGCGCTGGCGAGACCGAGCCCCTTCGACGACGCCGCCACGACCGCCACCCGGTCACGGATGCCGAGGTCCATCAGCGCTCGACCACCACGAGGTCGTGCGTCACGTGGTTGAGGGGCTCGGGCCCCGCCTCGGTGGCGACGACGATGTCCTCGATGCGGGCGCCGACGTCACCGGCGAGGTAGATGCCGGGCTCGATCGAGAACGCGTGGCCGGGCGCCAGCGGCTCGCAGTTGCCGCCGACGAGGTACGGGTCCTCGTGCTCCTCGAGGCCGATCCCGTGACCGGTGCGATGGATGAAGTGCGGCCCGTAGCCGCCGTCGGTGATGAGCCGGCGGGCCACGCCGTCGACGTCCTCGCACGGCGTGCCGACGACCGCCGCCTCGACGGCCCGCGCCTGCGCGTCCTGCAGCACCGCGTAGAGGTCGCGCACGCGCGACGGCACGTCGCCGCCGGTCCACACGCACCGGGTGATGTCGGAGCAGTAGCCGTCGGGCATGGTGCCGCCGAAGTCGCACAGCACCATCTCGCCGGCGTCGATGACCCGCTCGCCCGGCTCGTGATGCGGGCTCGCCGCGTGCTCGCCGGCGGCGACGATGGCGAAGTTCACCCGGGCGTGGCCTTCGGCGACGAGCCGCCGCCCGAGGTCGCGCGACACCTCCCGCTCGGTGCGGCCGACGAGCGGGATCTCCCCGCCCTGGAGCTGGGCGGCGACGCGGTCGGCGGCGGCCGACGCAGCCCGCAGAGCACTGATCTCCGCCGCGTCCTTGCGGGCCCGCAGCGGCGCGGTCACGTCGCTGCCCTTCCGCCAGGTGACGCCGGGCAGCAGGGCGTGGAGGTCGACGAGGAACCGGGCCCAGGTGCGGTCGCCGATGGCGATGGCGCCGGCGCCCGCCGCCAGCTTGGCCACCATGCCGACGGGGTCGTCGGTCTCGTCCCACGGGAGGATGGCGAACACGTCGGGGCGCTCCTCGACGCGGGGCGCCTCGAGCCGGGGCACGAGCAGGGTGGCGTCGCCGTCGCGGGGAAGGACGAGCATCGTGAGCCGCTCGAGGGGCATGGCCTCGTAGCCGGTGAGCCACGGGAGGTCGGCGCCCACCGAGAGCAGCAGCACGTCGACGTCGAGCTCGCTCATGCGCGACCGCGCGCGGGCGACGCGCTCGGCGAAGGCCGATCCGGCGCTTGGCGTGTCGACCCGAGCCACCGCGCGACAGTAGAGCGTGGACATCGAGGTGGTGCGCGGCGATCTCACCGACGAGGACACCGACGCCATCGTGAACGCCGCCAACTCGTCGCTGCTCGGCGGCGGCGGTGTCGACGGGGCCATCCACCGGGCCGGCGGACCCGAGATCCTCGAGGTGTGCCGGCAGATCCGCCGCACGACCTACCCCGACGGCCTCCCCACCGGCCAGGCGGTGGCCACGACCGCCGGCCGCCTCAAGGCCCGGTGGGTGATCCACACCGTCGGCCCCGTCTACGACGAGCACGATCACCCCGAGCACCTGCTGGCGTCGTGCCACACGCAGTCGCTGGCGGTGGCCGACGAGCTGGGCGCCCGCTCCGTCTCGTTCCCCGCCATCTCGTGCGGGGTCTACGGCTACCCGGTGGCCGAGGCCGCGGAGGTGGCGCTCACCGCGGTGCGGGAGGCCGACACCGCCGTCGACCTCGTGCGCTTCGTGCTCTTCGGCGACGACGCGTTCGCCGCGTTCCGCGCCGCAGCCGACTGACGCGTCAGGACGCCGCTTCGGCGGCCTGGCGGGCGTGGTAGCTCGACCGGGTCATCGGTGACGCCTCGACGTGGGGGATGCCGAGGCCGCGGCCGGCGGCGGCCAGCGCGTCGAAGGTCGCCGGCGGCACCCACCGCGCCACCGGCAGGTGCCGGGTGGTGGGCCGCAGGTACTGCCCGATGGTCACGATGTCGACGCCGACCCCCCGCAGGTCGGCGAGCGCCTCGACCACCTCGGCGTCGGTCTCCCCCATCCCGAGGATCAGGCCCGACTTGGTGGTGAGGCCGGCGGCCTTGGCCCGGGCCAGGACCGACAGCGACCGGGCGTAGCCGGCGGAGGGCCGGACGGCCCGCTGCAGGCGGGCCACGGTCTCGAGGTTGTGGTTGAACACATCGGGACGGGCGTCGACGATCGTGGCGATCGCGTCGGGGTTGCCCTTGCAGTCGGGCACGAGGACCTCCACCGCGCACCCCGGCCGCCGGCGGCGGATGGCGTCGATGGTGGCGGCGAAGGCGGCGGCCCCGCCGTCGTCGAGGTCGTCGCGGGCGACGGCGGTGACGACGGCGTGCGAGAGACCCAGACGCTCGACAGCGGCCGCCACCCGGGCCGGCTCGTCGGGGTCGAGGGCCAGCGGGTGGCGGGTGTCGACGAGGCAGAAGCCGCACGCCCTGGTGCACCGCTCGCCGTTGATCATGAACGTGGCGGTGCCGTCGGCCCAGCACTCGAAGATGTTCGGGCAGCCGGCCTCCTCGCACACGGTCACGAGATCGAGGTCGCGCATCGTGCGCTTGAGGGCCAGGTACTCGCGACCCATCGTCGCCCGCGCCCGCAGCCACTCGGGCTTGCGCTCCCCGATCGGCAGCCCCTCGGCCACGCCCGCCTTGCGCAGCCGCACCAACGTCGAGGAGATCTCGGGCTGTTCCGGGCCCACCTGGGGCCCCGGCCGACCCGAGAACTCGGTGGTGTCGGCGCGGGTGTGGCCGGCGGTGCCCCACCGCTCGACGGCGCGGGCGGCGACGGCGTCGACGACGTCGGCCATCGCCACTGCGAAGCCCTCGGCCCGCAGCGACGTGACCTGCTTGTCGGCGATGCCGCACGGCACGATGTGGTCGAACATCGCGAGATCGGTGTCGACGTTGAGGGCGAACCCGTGCATCGACCGGCCCCGCGAGAGCTTGACGCCCACCGCGCACACCTTGCGGTCGTCGATCCAGACGCCGGGGTAGCGGTCGAGGCGGCCGGCGGCGACGCCGAGGTCGGCGAGCGCGTCGATCACGACCTGCTCCACCGACCGCACGTAGGCCACGGTGTCGGCCATGCCCCCACCGCGGCGGCCGGGCACGGTGAGGATCGGGTAGCCGGTCAGCTGGCCGGGGCCGTGGTAGGTGACGTCGCCGCCCCGGTCGGCCCGGACCAGCTCGGCGCCGACGTCGGCCGGCGGCACAAGCACGTTGGCGAGGTCGGCCCGCACCCCGAGCGTGTAGACGGGCGCGTGCTCGAGCAGGAGCAGGTGGTCGTCGGCCGAGTGCTCGTACAGCCCCCGCTGCAGCGCGTGCGCGTCGCGGTAGCGGACCCGACCGAGCCACCGGACGTGGAGCACGGCTATGCCAGCTCCGATGCCCAGTCGCGGGTCTCGAGGATCTCCTTCACCTTGGCCATGAACGCCGCCGCGTACGCGCCGTCGACGGCGCGGTGGTCCCACGACATCGCCAGGTTGCCGGTGGGATGGATGGCGATGGCCTCACTGCCGTCGGGCAGGGTCACCACCACCGGGCGGCGCTTGACGCCGTCGGTCGACAGGATGGCGATCTGCGGCTGGTTGATCACCGGCATCGTGAGCACCGTGCCGTAGGAGCCGACGTTGGTGATCGTGAAGGTTCCCCCGGCGATGTCGTCGGGCGACAGGCGCTTCGAGCGGGCGCGGTCGGCGAGGTCGGCCACCTGCCGGGCGATGGCCCGCAGCCGCATCCCGTCGGCGCGGTGGACCACCGGCACCACGAGGCCCTCGAAGCTGAGGTCGACGGCGAAGCCGAGGTGCACGTCCTGGTGGACGATCAGCTCGTTCTCGCCGACCGACGCGTTCAGCTGCGGGTACTCGCGGAGGGCGTCGACCACGGCCCGAGCGGTGAACGGCAGGTACGTGAGGGCGACGCCCTCCTCGGCCCGGAACTCGTCCTTGGCCGGCAGCCGGACCCGGTCGACGTTGTCGTAGTCGACCTCGATGGCGACGAGCGCGTGGGCCGAGGTGGCCTTCGACCGCGTCATGTGCTCGGCCGTCCGCCGCCGGATGTTGGTGAAGGGCACGACCTCGTCGCGATCGCCGGCCGCCGGCGCCGGTCCGGCCGCCGCGGCGGGCGCCGGCGCGGACGGCGCGGGGGCGGCAGCGGGCGCCGCGGACGGGGCAGGGGCGGCGGCCGGCGCCGAGCGACCCTTCTCGTCGATGACGGCGAGGACGTCGTCGCGGGTGATGCGCCCGCCGGCCCCCGAACCGCTGATGGTGGCGGGGTCGAGGTCGTGCTCGCTGATCAGCCGGCGCACGACCGGCGACAGCAGCTGGCCCTCCCCGTTCGGCGAGGCGCCGCCGGCGGTGGCGGGTGCGGGAGCGGGCGCGGGCGCGGGCGCCGGAGCCTCCGGGGCGGGCGCTGCCGGCGCGGGAGCGGGCGGAGGCGCCGGCGCGGCGTCGGCAACGGGCGCCGGCTCGGCCTCGGGCGCCGGCTCGGGCTCGGGCTCGGCCGCGGGAGCCGGCTCGGCGGCGGCCGGCGGCGGCGCGCCGGCGGCGTCGCCCACGCGGGCGAGCACGGTGCCGACGTCGACGGTGTCGCCCTCGGGCACGAGGATCTCGGTGAGGGTGCCCGACACCGGCGAGGGCACCTCGGAGTCGACCTTGTCGGTCGACACCTCGAAGATCACCTCGTCCTCGGCGACGGTGTCGCCCACCTTCTTGAACCAGCGGGTGATCGTCCCCTCGGTGACGGTCTCACCGAGCTGGGGCATCGTGATGTCGGCCATGTCGTGTCTCCTACCCGTGCAGCGCGCGACCCGTGAGGGCCATGACGGTCTCGCCGAACAGCTCCGAGAGCGTCGGATGGGGCTGGATGTAGTGGGCCACCTCGTCGACGGTCGCCTCCCAGTTCACGGCGAGGTAGGCCTGGCCGAGCTGCTCGGTCACCCACGGCCCGACCATGTGCACACCGAGCACCTGCCCGGCGCGGCCGTCGTCGGTCTTGGCGGCGATGACCTTCACCAGGCCCTCGGGGTCGCCGACGATCATCGCCCGCCCGTTGCCGCGGTACTGGTGCTTCGACACGACGACGTCGTAGCCCGCCTCCCGGGCCGACTCCTCGGAGTGACCGGCGAACGCGACCTCGGGGTGGCAGTAGATCGCCCACGGCACCCGGCCGTAGTCGACGGGCACCGGCGACTCACCGAGGATGTCCTTGATCGCCACGATCGCCTCGGCGAAGCCGATGTGGGCGAGGGCGGGCGTGGCGATGAGGTCGCCCACCGCCCACACGCCGGGCACGCTCGTGCGGCACGTCTGGTCGACCTTCACGAACCCTCGCTCGTCGACCTCCACGCCGGTGCCGTCGAGGCCGAGGCTCTCCGAGAGCGGCCGCCGCCCGACGGACACCACGACCGTGTCGACCTCGAGCGGCTCGCTGCCCTCCATCTGCACGCGGGTGGTCGACTCGCCCGGCTCGTGTCCGGTGATCCGGACTCCGGTGCGCACGTCGATCCCCCGCTTCTTGAACGAGCGGAGCACGACGTTGGCGACGTCGGCGTCGGCGCCCGGCAGGATCTTGGGCAGCCCCTCGAGGAGCGTGACCTGCACGCCGACGTCGGCCAGGAACGACGCGAACTCGCACCCGATGGCACCGGCGCCGATGACGGCCGCGGTGCGCGGGAGCGCGTCGAGCTCGAGGACCTCGTCGGAGGTGAGGACGAACCGGCCGTCGACGTCGAAGCCGGGGATGGTGCGCGGCACCGACCCCGAGGCCAGGATGACCGAGCGACCCTCGACGGTCTGGGAGCTGCCGTCGTTGAGTTCGATCTCGACGGTGCCGCCGCCGCGGTAGCGGCCGGTGCCGGCGATGGTCGTCACCTTCCGGCCCTTCAGCACACCCTCGAGCCCCTTCCACAGGGCGTCGACCACGCGCTGCTTGCGCTCCATCGTGGTGGCGAGCTGCATGGTCGGGCTCGTGGTCTCCACGCCGAAGTCGCCGGCCCGGGCCACCGTGCGGAACACGTGGGCCGACTCGAGCAGCTCCTTGGCCGGGATGCAGCCGCGGTGCAGGCACGTGCCGCCGACCTTGTCGTACTCGATCAGGCAGATGCTCAGCCCCGCGGCCGCGCCGTACAGGGCGGCGGCGTAGCCCCCCGGTCCTCCACCGATGACGACGACGTCGAACTGGTCAGCCACGAGGTCGAGGCTAACGAGTCGGCGACGGGTGCCTGGCGGTCGGCTGCCGGCGGGGCATCCCGCGGAGGAACGGTCGCTCCACGAGCAGGTAGGAGAGCGCGCCGGCGGCCAGCGACAGCGGGATGGCGATGGCCGCGATGCGAGCGATGTCACCCTCGTTGCGGCGCGACACCTCCTCGATGATCGGCAGGTGCCAGAGGTACACCGAGTACGAGATCCGGCCGAGCACCACGAGCGGCAGCAGCTCGAAGACCGGCCGGAGCGGCGACGGCGCGCCGGTGGCGCCACCGGCGACGAAGATGACCCCGGCGACGGCGACCGCCGTGAGCCCCCATTGGTAGGTCCGGCCGTCGAGGAACGACAGCTCGACCACCATCCACGCCATCACCGCCGCCGCCGGCAAGGCGAGGAATGCGAGGGGCCGTCGAAGGCGAGCGACGTCGAGCCACGCGTACGCGAGGCCCAGCGCGCAGCCGGCGAGCAGCGACCCGCCGTGGGTGTCGGGACCCAGGTACAGGCGGTTCCAGGGCGTGCCGCCCTCCCACAGGACGAACCGCTCGGCCCACGACGCCAGGAACAGCGCGACGACGAGCCCGGCGATCACCGGCCGCGGCGCGCCGAACCGCACGAGGAGGATGAGACCGAGGCCCCAGACCACGTAGAACTGGACCTCGGCCGACAGCGACCACAGGTGGCCCATGTGCGGTGAGAACGGCGGACCGATGGCGCCCTGGACGTTGGTCCACTGCGTGGTGGCGGCCAGCAGCCACTCGAGGCGCTGGCGGGCGTCGTCGGCGCCGATGCTGGCGACCGCATAGACGGCGAGGAACACCGCCATCGCCGGACCCAGGCGCCACCATCGGCGGCGGAGGAAGCCACCGACCTCCGGTCGCTGCAGCACGGAGACCGTGATGAGGAAGCCGCTCAGCACGAAGAAGAGGTCGACGCCCAGCCAACCGCCCCGGACGACGGCGTCGGGGTCGCGGACCACGACGTGATGGACGACCACCAGGGCCACCGCGACTCCGCGCACGCCGTCGAGGGCATTGACGTGGCGCAGGCCGGAGGCGCTCACCGGGCCTGGAGCACCTGCACGGTGAACGCGAGGAGCAGGGCCATGCCGCACAGGAGGGCGAGCACGATGAGCGTCCTGGTCTTCATCGGGCGCCGACGCTAGATGCGCTCGAGGACGTCGATGCCGAGGAGGGCGAGCCCCGACCGCAGGGTGTTGGCGCTCACGGCGCACAGCGCGAGACGCGACGACCGCGCCGGCTCATCGGCCCGCAGCACCGGGCACGCCTCGTAGAACCGGCTGAACGACTGCGCCACCTCGAACAGGTGGCTGCACAGGTGGTTGGGCTCGTGGTCGGTGGTGACCCGGTGCAGCACGTCGGGCAACGCCACGAGCCGCTTGGCGAGGTCGAGCTCCTCCGGTTCGGACAGCACGATCCGCTCGCCCGGTGACGCCTCTCGCAGGATCGAGCGCATGCGGGCGTAGGCGTACTGGAGGTACGGCGCGGTGTTGCCCCGCAGGCTCAACATCTTCTCGTAGGAGAAGACGTAGTTGCTGAAGCGGTTCTGGCTCAGGTCGGCGTACTTCACGGCGCCGATGCCGATGGTGTGGGCGATCTGGTCGACGTCGTCGGGCACCGGCTCCTGGCGCTCGGCGGCCCGGGCGATCACGAAGGCGCGAGCCCGATCGACGGCCTCCTGCAGCAGCTCGGCGAGCTTCGGGTTGTCACCCGTCCGAGCCCGCAGACGCTTGCCGTCATCGCCGAGCACCAGCCCGAAGCCGATGTGCTCCACGTGCACGCCGTCGGTCCAGCCCGCCATCCGGGCGACCGCGAACACCATCTCCAGGTGCTGGCTCTGGCCGGCGTCGACCACGTAGAGGATCCGATCGGCACCGAGGTCCCGCGCCCGATGGCGGATGGCCGCGAGATCGGTGGTGCCGTAGACGTAACCGCCGTGCTGGTTGACGACGATCAGCGGGAGCGGTTCGCCGTCGCGGTTGGTGAAGCCGGGGACGAAGACGACCCTTGCGCCCTGGTCCTCCACGAGGAGGCCCTTCTGCTCCAGCTCGGCGACGACGTCGGCCAGCATGGGCTCGTAGAAGGACTCGCCGCGCTCCTCGAGGTCGTGGATGCCGAGGAGGTCGTAGATGGGCTGGTTGGTCCGCCGGGTCGAGTCGAGGAACTCGAGCCAGACGGCCCGGGCCTCGCGCTCTCCCGACTGCAGGCCGACGACCCGCTGCCGGGAGCGCTCGAAGAACTCGGCGTCGTCCTTTGCCCGGGCGTTGGCCTCGCGGTAGAACGCGTCGGGGTCCTCGACCTGGAAGCCGGGATCGGCGCGCCGCCGGTCCTCGAACTGGGCGAGCAGCACGCCGAACTGCGCGCCGTAGTCGCCGATGTGGTTCACGCGGTCGAGCTGGTGGCCGAGGTGCTCGTACACGTGAGCGAGGGCGTCGCCGATGATCGTCGAGCGCAGGTGGCCGACGTGCATCTGGCGGGCCATGTTCGGCGCCGAGTAGTCGACGACCACCAGCTCCTTGGTCGCCGCCCGCTCGACGCCGGCCCGCTCGTCGCCCACGAGCTCGCCGAGCCGGCCGGCCAGCCAGCCGGGGTCGATCGTCAGGTTGACGAACCCCGGCGGGGCGACGGTGGGCGGTCCGGCGAGGCCGGTGACGTCGAGGGCGGCGGCGAGGCGTTCGGCGATGTCGAGAGGTGCCTGCTTCAGCTGCTTGGCCAGCTGCATGGCGACCGGCGTGGAGTAGTCGCCGTGGGCGGAGTCCTTGGCGGTCGTGACGACGGCCCCCGAGAGGGCGGCGCCGGGCGCGATCGCCTCGACGGCGGCCCGCACCCGGGCGTCCAGCAGTGATTGGGGCGTCGAACCCATGGGCAGGCATTCTCGCGGACGCATGACCGAACCCATCACTGTCGCCATCACGGGTTCCAGCGGGCTCATCGGCACCGCGCTGGGCGCCGCCCTCCGATCGGCCGGGCACCGGGTGCGGCCGGTGGTGCGGCGGGCGCCGGCCGGCCCGGACGAGATCGCCATGGACGGCCTCGACCTCACCGGCGTCGACGCCGTCGTCCACCT
>Ga0247717_1000286_pt1 | contig 15947 bp, 13 predicted proteins | sample 24E_NmetaG_FD_189047 | JGI IMG/M metagenome (GOLD analysis project Ga0247717, IMG submission 189047) | Soil microbial communities from hillslope of Landscape Evolution Observatory, University of Arizona, Oracle, AZ, United States - 2-4-E_N | ecosystem: Engineered > Artificial ecosystem >... | reverse complement strand
TGCGTGCGGGTGGCCACCAACTGGTCGGTCTCGGTGACGTACCAGGTGAACCCGCCGCCATGGCCGCGGGCGACGATCGAGATCTTGCCCACGCGGTCGGCGCCCGGGGTGGCCGCTGATACCACGGCATGGCCCGCTTCGTGGTAGGCGATGCGGAGGCGGTCCTCCGGGCTGAGGACCCGCGACTTTCGCTCCGGCCCCGCTACGACCCTCTCGATGGCCTCGAGGAGGTGCCTGGCCTCCACGGTGGTGCTGGCCCTGCGGGCGGCGAGCAGGGCGGCCTCGTTGACCACGTTGGCCAGGTCGGCACCGGAGAACCCGGCCGTCCGCCGAGCCACCAGCTCGAGATCCACCTCCTCGCCCATGGGCTTGCCGCGGGCGTGGATGCGGAGCACCTCGAGGCGGCCACGGACGTCCGGGCGGTCGATGCCGATGCGCCGGTCGAACCGTCCGGGCCGCAGGAGGGCCGAATCAAGGATGTCGGGCCGGTTGGTGGCCGCCAGCACGACCACCCCGGCACCGGAGTCGAACCCGTCCATCTCGACGAGCAGCTGGTTGAGGGTGGCCTCCCGCTCGTCCTGGCCGCCCACCGCCGAGACGGTCCTGCCCCGGCCGACGGCATCCAGCTCGTCGATGAAGATGATGGCGGGGGCGTTGGCCTTGGCCACCCGGAAGAGGTCACGGATGCGGGCCGCGCCGACACCCACGAAGATCTCGACGAAGTCCGAGCCCGAGATGGAGAAGAAAGGGACACCGGCCTCGCCGGCCAGGCCCCGGGCCAGCAGCGTCTTGCCGCATCCCGGGGGGCCGGTGAGCAGGATGCCCTTGGGCACGGCCGCCCCCATGGCCAGGAAGCGCTCCGGGTTGGACAGGTAGTCGCGGACCTCCCGCAGCTCCTCGATGGCCTCCTCGACGCCGGCCACGTCGGCGAAGGAGATCTTCGACTCCCCGACGGAGTGCCGTTTGGCTCCCGCCTTGCCGAACCCTCCCATGGTCGTGTCACCCCGGCCGAAGAGCAGGAACAACACGAACAGCCCGTCCACGATGATCAGCGCCGGCAGCAGAAGGGTGGCCGGTACCACGAGGTTCTTCAGGGGCTGCTGCTTCACGCTGGTGGGAACTCCGCCCTCCTCGAGGGCCTGCACGACGCGGGCGAAGAGCGTCTCTCGGCCTCCGGCGATGGCCACCCAGTACTGCCCCCGGTCGTAGCGGCCGACCACCCGGTTGTCCGACTCGAGGATCGTGGCGTCCTGGATCCGTCCCTGGCGCAGCAGGGTGATGAACTGGTCGAGCCGCAGCTCGTCACCCGGGCTCCGTGGCTGCGACCAGTAGAGGACCACGATGTAGAACCCGATCAGGATGGGCAGGGCGAGCGTGCACAGGATCAGGGCCCGGCGCCGCCCGTCCTTCTCCTGCTCCTGACCAGGCTCCTTGGGGATCTCCTCCCGGTCCCGCCTCCGAAACCTACTGGCCATGGCCTTCTCCCTCTCCTGGATTCCGTCGGTCGCCGCTCACGGCTGGTAACGCTCGGCACACGCCTGGGCGATGGGCGGCTCGCCCGGGAACGTGGCGTCGCCGGCGATGATGAGCGCACTGCCGTCCTTCAGCCCCACGCCAGCATGCTCGCTGCGTGGGCAGCCCATCGTGCCCGCCGGATGCCAGGCGCCGTCGTCCGGGTCGAGCACCTCGGCGGTGGCGAGCGTACGGCGCACCCCGCGCTCGAGAGCCTCGCCCCCGGCCACCAGAACGCGGCCTCCCCCGACGAGGGTGGCGGTGGCCCCGGTTCGCGGGTGGGCCATCCCCTCCATGCGCGACCACGTGCCCCGCCGGGGGTCGTAGCGCTCGACCGCGGCCAGGGCGACGTCGCCGCCTGCCCCACCGGCGCCCCCCACGACCAGCACCGTCCCGTCTTCGAGCTTGACCGCCGCGTGGTTGGTACGCCCCTCGGCCATGCGTCCGGACTCCACGAAGACGCCGGCCGCGGGGTCGAAGGCCTCGGTGCTGCCCAGGGGTGACAGTTCGCCATCCCGCGATCCGAGCCCGCCGGCGACAAGGACACGCCCGTCGTCCAGGCGCACCGCGATGTGCTCGAAGCGAGCGCTGCGCATGGGGGCCGCGGGCGCCCACGTGGCCGTGGCCGGCGTGTAGATCTCGGTCGAGGCGTCGGGGCCGAGGGTCTGTCCGCCGGCCGTGCCCCGCTGGGCCTCCGGCGTGGTGCCCCCCGTGGCCAGCACCCGCCCGTCGGCGAGCACGGTCAGGGCATGCCCGAGCCGGGGAACGGTCATCGCTGCGGTGGCCTCCCACCTCCCGGTGGCCGGGTCGTAGATCTCGCTGGAGGCCAGCAGCTCGCCCTCGGAGATGCCGCCGCTGACGAGGATCCGGCCGTCGCCGAGGACGACCCCGGCGTGACCTCGACGGGCCTGGACGAGATCGCCGGAGTTGGTCCACGTGCCGGCGTCGGGGTCGTACACCTCTGTGGCGGCCAGGGGGATGGAGCCCACGCCGCCACCGGCGGCCACCACCCGACCGTCGGGCAGCAGGAGGGCGACGGCGGTCCCCCGCAGGTTCGACAGATCCGGCACCGCCGTCCAGGAGCCGACGGGGTCCTCCTTGGCGCCGGCGCCGGCGCCGGCGCCGGACCGCCGGCCGTCGCCGGTCAGGAAGATGGCGGCGGCGGCCACGAGGAGGACGGGCCCGGCCACCAGCGCGACCAGCCTCCAACGCCTCGGCGACCCGGAGACCTTGACCGGTGCCGGCCGTGCGCATGTTGCGCACTTCAGCCCGACCGCGGTGCGGACCAGGCATCGCGGGCACAGAGCGTCGCCGCACTCGGCGCAGGTGAGCCGCGTGTTCTCGCCGTGGGCGGCGCACTTGAGAACCTTGGTGGCCACGCTCAGCCCCCCACGCCGCACGCCCAGGCGGTGTGCGTCATGGCGCCAGTGTGCCAGGGCGCGGCGCGCGGCAGGGACGCCGGCGCCGCACCGATCAGGCGCTGGGCGAGGAGCCCCGGTCGCCCGAAGCCTGCCTCGCCCGAAGCCCGATCTCGTCTGACACGAGGACTAACCGACCGACGCAGTCTCACGCACCTCGGGTTCCGGCTGCAGCGGTCGCCGCCGCGGCCGCCCGGTGCCACTCAGCCCCAGCAGGATCACGCCGGCCAGGGCCATGCCGGCCAGGATGGCCAAGGCGTAGCGCAGGGCATTGGAGCTGCCGGTGCCGATGGCCTTGAACTGCCCGACGGCCGAGAAGATGTCCTGGGCTTGGCCGACCTCGTCGCCCTCCCGGGTGTCGTCCCAGGCGAAGACCGCCATCTCGTCGGCGGAGGCCATGCCCGGCGGCTGACGCATGTCGAAGTTGTTGCTCCAGGGGCCGATGCGGCGGTTGATGGAGCGGTCCGTGACCCGGAGGTTCTTGGCCCAGGTCTCCCCGTTGTCCTCGGAGTAGGTGTAGTAGACGTCGTTGAGGTACAGGCCGGGATCGTTGCGGAAGTCCCACCAGGCGATGTCGATGCGGCCGTTGGGCGCCACAGCCAGGTTGGGGATGAACTGCCCCACCAGCTGCTTCGGGTCTTCGTCGTGAACGATCTTCGGCTCGCTCCAGGTGCTGCCACCGTCGGTCGAGCGTTGGTAGAAGATGTCACGATCTCCCTGCGGCTGGCCGGGCTTGTCCTCGAACACGGCGTGCAGCGTCCCCTGCTCCCCGCCGGCCTTCGTCCACTCGATGAGATGGCCGCCGTAGTAGAGGCTTGGCTCGTTCAGCTCCGTGACCGAGAAGGTCTTGCCCTTGTCCGTCGACCGCCCGACCAGCAGCGGCGCTGCCACCGGGTTCTCGAACTGGGCGTAGCTCGGTGGGCCGCCAGGGAACAGCGCGTACAGGGCGCCTTCACCGTCCAGCGCCAGCTGCGGGTTGGGGAAGCGGCCGCCGAGCGGCTGGTCCTTGCCCTCTTTGTCCTTCACCGTCTTGTCGTAGAACTTGCTGACGCTGACCGGCTCGCCGAAGCTCTCGCCGCCGTCGGTGGACACGGCGACGACGGCGTTGGCCGGCTGGGGCGGCTGCGCAAGGGGCAGGCTCGACCGCCAAGCCACGTAAACGACGTCCTTGCTCCCGCTGGTGTCGACCGCGACCGACGACACCGGCCGATTGTTCTCCGTCTCTGGCCCTTGCTTGCCTCGGGCGTCCCGGACCACGGTGGTCTGCCAGCTCCCGCCCTTGTCGGTGGAGCGGGCCAGGATCACGCTCAGGTTGCGGCTCACGCCGCCGTCCTCTTCCCCCCAGCCCACCATGCCCATGTAGATCGTGCCGTCGCGGCCCCAGGCCATCGGGGTCTGGGTGACGCCGCCCGAGGTGTGGAAGCAGAAGGGGTAGGCAGCCGGCTGCGGCGAGGCCTCGAGCATGGTCCAGGACCGGCCCGCATCAGTCGAATGCAGCACATGGCAGCGCCGGGTACGCATCTCGAGCGTGGAGGCGAACGCCTCCCGCGGGTTGTCGGGGTTCACGAGCACATCGGGCGACGAATACGTGCGGGTCGGGACCTGGTCGTCCTCGGTGGCCCGACTCGACTGGGTGAAGCGCACCGATGACGCCGCGCCCGCCGTCCCCGAGACGGCCACCAGTGCCACTGCCAAGAGCACCAGAGACCGTGTTGTCCGGCTCTTCATTGTCATTTCCTCCCTATCCCGTCCGTGGGAGCGAGCGCCGGAACGCGCCCGCCTCCCCCCTTGTCGCAGCCTCCATGTGTGGCGGTCCTGTCCTCGGGTGTTCATTTGCACCCGGTCTCCTCCGACCCGCTCAGTGACGCCGGGCCTTCGAATGCTCTTCGAGCCCTCTGCTGGAGCTACCCCTTGCTGAGGGGTATGGCCTCGGCCGCAGGTCCCCGTCGCCGACCGGCAGCGAGGGCCACGACGCCGGCGGCGAACATCGCTACGCCAGCAGCACCCAGGGCCACCAGCAGCAGGGTCCCGGCCCCGATGGGTTCGTCCTCGACCACGGTGGCCGGCCGTTCCAGCACCGGCGCGGCGAGCGGTTGGCCGAGGACCGGGGCACCACCCTCACCCACGACCTGAAGCAGCGCTCTGGCCGGCACGCCCCATGTGGTCTCGCCCGCCTTCGCCTCCTGGGTGGCGACCAGCACGTAGTTGCCGGGGCCGGCGTCGGCCGGTATGACGACCCGGCTGCTGATCAGCCCGTTCTTGTCCGGCTGGAGGGTGGCGAGCACCGGTCCGTCCACGGCGTTGAAGCGGACAAGAACCGGATTCGTCTTTCCGAACGGCCGCCCCGTCACCACGACCTCCTCGCCGGGCCGGGCCTGAGCCGGGCTGACGTCGAGGGTGGCGACAGGAATGCACGCCCACGCAACTGCGGCCGGCACCAGCGCTGCGATAGCAGCGACGCCCGCCGTCAACAACCACCGGCGCTTCGGGTTCATGGCTCTCCCTTCTGCGGGGAACCTCCCGGCAGCACCACGCTCCGGCGGCTCCCTCTGGTCATCTTTGCAATGCTTCGGCGTGTCGATGACTTCCCCGCCTCCGGGCATGAATCCACCCGGTGGGGCTGCGTCGGCTCCGTCGCCTGAATAGGTATCAGAAACGGGAGCGCCTGTCACTAGGTACATGCATTTATTGTCGCCAGAAGGCGCCGGTCCTCACGCGACGTGGTGCCGCAGCCTCAAGCCGTGTGGAAGCCGGGGGGCTTCTGCCTATAGCCCGCAGACATCTAGCTGTGCTGCGACTCCAGTCCTGAGACACACGCTTGCACTGGCAACGGATTGGGATCACACTTGCGCTTGGGGCGGGCGCAAGGTGCCCCCCAGGGGAGGATCAACATGCGAAAGAGCAAGCTCGTATTCACCACAGCGGTGGCACTGGCAGGCGCAGTCATGGTTTTCAGCAGTGTCGCCTTCGCCTGCACCAACCTGGCCACGCTGAACCTCAGCAAGGCCTCGGGGCAGCCAGGTGACACCCTCGAGGTCACGGGATCGTCGTTCCGAGTGGCAAAGGAGGGGCCCTCGAACCCGGTCCTGCTCCACTGGAACGGCCTCGAGGGCCCGGTGCTGGCCCAGACACTCCCTGATGCAGCCGGCAACATCAGCCTGACGGCGACCATCCCGCAGGCACAGCCCGGCTACTACGTGCTCGTCGCCACCCAGCAGACGCCCGAAGGGGTTGCGGAGTACGGCACGCCCGCCCGCGTTGCCTTCCAGATCCTGGGCCCCGGCGGTCGCTCCGTCGTGGCGCCGAGTGGCGCCGAAGGCGCCGGAAGCGTCGCCACCGAGCCGGCTTCGACCGGGATGATCGCCCTGACCGTCGCCCTCGGTGTCCTCGGCTTGGCCCTCTTCGCCGCCGGCACTGGTGCCTTCATCCGTCAGGCCCGACGCCGCGAGGTCCCCGCCGCCGCTCCGGTCCGGAAGTCGTCCTGATCCTTCCGCAGCACTGACAGCACCGGCACGACGCGACAACGCACCCGGAGACACCGGGTGCGTTGTCGCGCCCCGGGCTTCGCCGGCGAAGCCCGGGTCCTTGTGTTCCCGACCTAGCGCGATGCGGGGTTCGCGGTGAGCCAGCGGGTGGAGCTCGTGTGGTATGGAGATGACGGGCCGTGGTACTCCCACGGCCCCCATCACCCGCTGCGACCGGAACGGGTGATCCTCACCCGCCAGCTCATCCATGACAGCGGGCTCCTCGGTGGTGAGGGCGTGGCCGAGATGCCGGCCCGCGGCGCCACCGACGATGAACTACTCCTCGTCCACACCGAGGCCTACCTCGACGCCGTCAAGCGGGCGGGGCACGGCGAGCAGGGCTCCTGGTGGCAGTTCGGCTTCGGCCCCGGCGACAACCCGGTGTTCCCCCACATGCACGAAGCGTCGGCGCGGGTGGCCGGCGCCTCGCTGGTGGCCGCCGAGGCGGTCATGTCGGGGCGGGCGGAGCACGCCTTCAACCCGGCCGGGGGACTACACCATGCCATGCCCGGGCGGGCCAGTGGGTTCTGCGTGTACGACGACCCTGCCATCGCCATCGCCTGGCTCCTGGCCCACGGTGCCGACCGGGTGGCCTACGTGGACGTCGACGTCCACCACGGGGACGGTCCCCAGGCCATCTTTTACCGCGACCCACGGGTGCTCACCATCTCGATTCACCAGTCGGGTGCCACCCTGTTCCCGGGGACGGGGTCCGTCGACGAGATGGGCGAGGGCGACGCCCTCGGCACCAAGGTCAACATCCCCCTCCCCCCCTTCACCGGCGACGAGGGGTGGCTCAGGGCCTTCCGCGAGCTGGTCCCCCCTCTGGTCGAGGCGTGGAAGCCGGCCGTGCTGGTCACCCAGCTGGGCTGTGACACCCACCACAGCGACCCGCTGGCCAACCTCCTGCTCACCACCAACGCCTACGTCGAGACCGCCGCCATCCTCCATGACCTGGCCCACCGCAGTGCCGGGGGGCGGTGGCTGGCCACGGGAGGGGGCGGCTACCAGTGGGCCCGAGTGGTGCCCCGGGCCTGGACCATCTACTTCGCGGAGATGGCGGGGGCCGAGGCGCCCGACGAACTACCGGCGGCGTGGATCGAGCGGGCTAGGCGAGAGGGAGGAACCGACGTCCCGGCCCGCCTGTCCGAGCCGCCCCTCGAGCACAGCTCGACCGACACCGCCGAGGAGGTCGAGCGTGTCATCGATGATGTGCGATCGCGCATCTTGCCCATCCACTCCTGAGGGATCACACGGTTTCGCCGTCGCCGATGGGCCTCAGCCGGCGCCGGCCTCGCGGCCGTACCGCCTCGGCGCCCAGTCCACATATCCCGGGCCGTGACGCGATAGCGACCTGACACAGGTATCGGACGGATGCTGGTGCTACGTTTGCGGGCGGCAGCTGAACGGAGGAAACCCATGGGTGCGAAGCGCGCCATGCGCATGCTGGCAGTGATGGTGCTGGCAACGCTTGCCAGCCCCGTAGCGGCGGCGGCACGACGGACGGACGATCCGATCCGGGTCAGCCGCACACCAGCCACAACCCGCACCTACGAAGGCCCGGCCGTCGCCATCGCCCCCGACGACCCCGAGCGGATCTACGTGGCCGCCGCTGACCTCCAGGATGCGTCCTGCCACGTCTTCCGCTCCTCGGATGCCGGCCTGAGCTTCACCGAGCTGGACCCTCCCGATTTTGGGAAGCTCACAGACTGCGGCCTTAACCGGGGCGGGCTGCCGCAGAACATCCGGATGAAGCTGGCGGTCGACTCGGAGGGCGTCGTCTACTGGGCGGTGGCGGTGGCCGACCCGGCGGCCGGAGGTCCCCGCAACGTCGTCCTGGCTCGCTCGGATGATGGTGGAGATAGCTGGTCCACGACCCTCGTAGCCGAGGCACCTATTGCGGCCCAACCCCAGGACGCAGTGACGAACTTCGTCCCCGACCTCTTCGTGAACCCCTTCGACGAGGCGCCGCACGAGGTCTGGGTGTCGTGGCGGCGATCGTTCACCGACGCCTCGGGTCGCGTGACAGAAGGTTGGGCGAGGCGGTCTACCGACGGGGGCAAGACGTTCGGTCCGGAGCTGCGGGGGATCGAGGCCAACCCCGGCTTCGACGCGCCCAGGGTGGTAACCGACGCCGAGGGCCGCGCCTACTGGTTCCAGAGGGAACGGCCGGCGCGCCCCGCCGAGGGCGAGGAGCCCAAGCCCTCGCCACTACGGGGGGCCCGCTCCGACGACGGGGGGCAGACCTGGCAGGAGCTGCAGCTGGGCGAGGCCCACCTGGTGATGGAGGAGCCCCTGGCCGCCGTGTCGCCGGAAGGTGACGCCTTGTACCTCGCCTGGGCGGACGGGCGCAACGGGGACCTCGACGTGTTCTTCATGCGCTCCACCGACGCGGGCAAGAACTGGACCGACCCCATCAGGGTCAACAGCGACCGGCGGGCGAACAAACGCAGTCAGAAGTGGCCGAGGATGAGCGTCGCGCCCCAAGGACGCATCGACGTCGCCTGGTACGACTACCGCCACGACGCCGAAGACGTCCCCGCCGACGATGTCGAGTTCTTCCTTGGGAAGGCCAATGACGTCTACCTCGCCTCCTCGAGCGACGGCGGTAAGACCTTCGACGAAGACGTGCGCGTCACTGATGCCTCCATCGATCGCTCTGTCGGCACGTACAACACGCAGTACTTCGTCGAGGTCCCGCCGGGAGTCGGCTCGAGCGACCGGCGGGCTTTCGTCGCCTGGTCGGACACGCGCCTGGGTGACACCGAAACTTCCGCCCAGGACATCTTCGGCGTACCGATGGACCATCGGAGCCCGACCTCGCCCGGGTGGTGGCTCCTCATCGGGGCCGAGGTGGCGCTGGCCCTTGCCGGGGTGGGCCTGCTCCTGGCCGTCCGCCGCCGACGAGCGGTTAACAAAGCCACCGCATCGCCGGTACCGGCGTGACACCAGGGCCGTCTCGTGCACAAGAGTCGGGAGGGCTGCGGATCGCCAGACCGGTGGCAGTGGATCCCCGAAGGTGCGCCGGTACGCTCTTACCGATGACGTTCGAGAGGTCGGGCGCGTAGTCGTGTGCGGACGCGTCGTCGCCACCTCCAAGCGCGACGACCTGGCTGGTCTCTTCGATGTCGATGCCGTCGTCGGCCCGGAGCTGGCTCCGGCCTACAACGCCGCCCCCGACGCCACCCTGTACGCAGTGGCCGACACCGGCCAAGGCCGGCGCCTCGGTTGCATGCGATGGGGCTTCGTCCCGTCGTGGTCGGCTGATCCCCGCCGGGGCCCGCGCCCGACAAACGCCCGGGTCGAGACCCTGCTCGACAATCGGCTGTTCTCCGACGCGCTCCACCGTCGCACCTGCCTCATCCCGGTCGACGGGTTCTACGAGTGGATGGACGGCCCCGAGGGAAAGCAGCCCTTCCTACTGCAGGCGAGCGACGGCTCGGCGTTGGTGCTGGCAGGCCTGTGGAGCCGGTGGTCGGGCAACGGCTTCGAACCAGTGACGACCTTCGCCGTCGTCACCTGCCCGGCGAACGAGGACATGGCCCCTCTCCACGACCGGATGCCGGTGCTGCTGCCGAGCGACGCCTGGCACACATGGCTCGATCGCTCAGGCACCGACGCGGCCCGGCGCCTGGCTCTGTTGAGGCCGGTGCCCGCCGGATCCCTCGCCGTCCAGGCGGTGAGTCGACGAGTGAACGACGCCCGGAACAACGACCCCGAGCTCCTTTCCGCCTGACCGCGGCGGGCAACCTCGGCAGCCGAGGGCGCAGCCTGACGGCCGCGCACACCTTGGCCACGGTCTCCGGACCCACCTCCCCGAGATGAGTTCGGCACGGTGACCAGGCTGCGGACGTCGAGCCAGGCCAACGCCGGGTGGCAGGCGCGCTGTCCGCTTCGCTTGATGACGCCTTCGCAGCCCCAACGGGATTCGAACCCGTGCCGCCACCTTGAGAGGGTGGTGTCCTAGGCCACTAGACGATGGGGCCTTGCAGCGGAGCGCCATCGTAACAAGGCGCCCTCACCGACGGGCCCGGCCACTACAGCGGCCGAGCACGCAGGCGAGCTCGGGGGCGAGGACTCGAACCCCGAATAACTGGACCAGAACCAGTTGTGTTGCCGATTACACCACCCCCGAATGGGTCCGACCAGGCTACTCGCTCCGGCCGGCCTCGCGCGCCTTGACGACGGTGTCGATGCCCATCATGCGGCGGAACCCGATGACCCGGCCGGCGGCCACCGCCACTGTCTCGCGGCCCAGGTGGCGCAGCTCCCGCTGGCCGGTGATGGGCGAGCTGCGGGTGGGCGACACTGCGGCATCCAGGCCCAGCTCTTCGGCCATGGCCGCGATGCGGGCGGAGTGGAAGGGATCGGAGACCAGCACCACCTTCGTCTTGCCCCGCTTGCGCAGCTCGTTGGCCGCCGAGGCCAGCGACTGCCAGGAGTTGCGCCCGTCTTTCTCCCTCAAGATGGCAGCCTGCCCGATGCCCTTGCGGGTGGCCAGGTAATCGGCCGACGCCGTCGCCTCGCTCGTCTCGTCGCCCGCCGCCTGCCCACCGGTGACCACGATTATCGAGGCCAACTTGCGCTGGTAGAGGTCGGCGGCGTGGTCGAGCCGCGCCCGCAGCACCGGGGAGGGCCGGCCGTTGTACTGGGCCGCCCCGAAGACCACGATGGCCTCGGCTGGTCGGGCCTCGTCCCGGCGGGAGGCCAGGTAGACCTGCACGAAGGTCACGCCGAGGTAGACGACCAGGGCCACCAAGGCGAAGGTCACCAGCCGGCGCGTCAGCCGGAACAACGGCTAGCCCTTCTCGAGGCGGGCCTGCGCCCGGCGCAGCCGGCTGAGGGTGCGTTCCCGCCCGAGGACCACCAGCGACTCGAACAGCGGTGGCCCGACGGTGCGCCCCGACACCGCCACCCTGATCGGCGCCTGGGCCTTGCCCAACGACAGCTCGAAGCGCGATGCCAGCTCCTCGGTGACCTCGTGCAGGTTGGCCACCGTCCACTGGCAATCGGCGTACACCTCCAGCGCGGTGGCCAGGATGGCCGGCGCCGGCGGCTTGCCCATGGCCTTGTCCCAGGAGGTCAGGTCCATCGGCGGCGCCTCGTGGAGGAAGAAGTCGGTCATCGAGAGGGTCTCGGCCAGCGTCGCTCCCCGCTCCTGGATCACCTCGGCCATCGGCTCGACGACGGTACGGCGGTACCAGGCGAGGGCGCGGTCCACGAACTCATCCCGCGGCAGGGCCCGCAGGTGGTGGCCGTTGAAGGCCAGAAGCTTCTTCTGGTCGAAGGCAGCGGGCGAGCTGGTGACGTCCTCGAGGCGGAACGTCTCGACCATCACCTCGACGGGCACTATCTCCTGGTCGCCGGGAGGGGCCCAACCCAGGGTGCCCAGGTAGTTGCGCATCGCCTCGGCGAGAACACCCTCGTCCCGATACATCTCCAGCGCCACCTTGTCTCGGCGCTTCGACAGCTTCTGGCGCTTGTCGTTGACGATGTTGGGCACGTGCGCCCATACCGGCGGTGTCGCCCCGCCCATGGCCTCCCACAGCAGGAGGGCCTTGGGCACGTTGGGGAGATGCTCCTCGCCCCGGATGACGTGGGTGATGCCCTGGTCTAGGTCGTCGAAGGCGTTGGCCAGGATGAAGGTCGGCGACCCGTTGCCCCTCAACACGACGAAGTCCTCGATGGTGGAAAGCTCGATCTCGGCCGTTCCGCGGATCACGTCCGTGCGGCGCAGCACACCGTGGTCCGGGGTTCGGAAGCGCAGTGCCCGACCCGGTCCCGGCTCGAGGCCCAGCTCGCGGCAGTGCCCGTCGTAGCCCGGCGTCTTGACGCCGCCAGCCGCGTTGCGGCCCTGCACCTCCTCGGGCGTGCAGCCGCAGTAGTAGGCGCGCCCGTCGGCGTGGAGCTTGGCGGCGGCATCGCGGTGTCGCGGCGCGTTGACGGACTGGAAGATCGGGTCGCCGTCCCAGTCGAGGCCCAGCCAGCGCAGCGCCTCGTAGATGCCCTCGATCCACTCGGGACGGTTCCTGGCCTGGTCCGTGTCTTCGACCCGCAGCAGGAAGGTCCCCCCATGCTGGCGGGCGAACAGCCAGTTGAACAGGGCGGTGCGGGCCCCGCCGACGTGGAACATGCCGGTGGGCGAAGGCGAGAAGCGCACGATGGGCGACGGGGTCATGGGTGGTCTCAGGCTAGTTGTGGGCCGGTCAGCGGCCGAGGCAACCGGGGACCACGATGTGAGGCGGGGGATACGATCGGCGCCATGACACCTGAGGCCGGTGGTGGCCCGGGTGGGCCGGTTTTCGACGCAGCGGTCATCGGCGGCGGCCCCGCCGGGCTCAGCGCCGCCTCCTGGCTCGGCCGCTACCGCCGATCGGTGGTGGTGATCGACAGCGAGGAGTACCGCAACGCCGGTGTCGATGTCAGCCACGGCTACCTGGGCAGCGATCCGGTGCCGCCCGCCGACCTGCGCAAGCGGAGCCGTGAGGAGGTGAGCCGCTACCCCACCGTCTCCTTCCAGAACCTCCGGGTCGACGGGGCTTGCGGGGTGCGCGACCAGTTCACCTTGATAACGGGCGGCCGCAACCTGCGGGCGCGGCGCATCGTGCTGGCCACCGGAGTCAGTGACGACTACCCGGAGGTAGAGGGCTTCTTCGAGCACTACGGCGCCGGCGTCTTCCACTGCACCAGCTGCGACGGCTACGAGGCCAAGGGCTGCGACGTCGTCGTGTTCGGCTGGGGTTCCCAGGTAAGCGGCTTCGCCATCAGCCTGTTGACGTGGGCGGCGTCCGTCACGGTGGTGACCGAGGGCCGCCACCTGGAGGCGGACTCCTCGGACCGGGCCCGGCTCGACGAGCGAGGCGTCACCGTGCTCGAAGACGACGGAGTCGAGCTGGTCGGCTCGCGGGGTGCCCTGGAGGGGGTGCGGCTGGCCGGCGGCTCCACCATCGCCTGCCAGCTCGCCTTCTTCAGCATCGCCCACCACCCCAACAACCGCCTGGCCACCGATTTGGGGTGCGCCATCACCGACGAGGGCTGCGTGGCCGTGGACGGCGACGGCGCCAGCAGCGTTGCCGGCGTGTACGCCGCCGGCGACCTCACGCCGGGGGTGCAGCTCATCGCCATCGCCGTGGCCAAGGGGGCGGCCGCTGGCATCGCCTGCGCGCAGTCGCTCCTGGGCGACCAGCACTGAGCCGGGTGCATGCGGCGGTTCCCGCTTCAGGTGGCGGAGCGACCCTTCTTCCAGTAGCCGCGCACGGTCGCAGCGGAGCGGGCAATGCCTCTGGCGTCGAACAGGTGCTTGCGGATGCGCTGGACGGAGGCAGCCTCGCCGGCCACCCACACGACATCGGGAACCTCCTCGATCGCCTCCACCGCAGCCACGAGAGCGTCGCCGTCCTCAAGCCCCCCTGCCAACTCGTGCCAGGTCACCTCAGCGTTGGGATGCGCGGGCAGGTCGAGACGGGCGGAGGGATGGGCGATCTCGATGTGCACCGCCACCGGTGCTTCCCGGGGCAACACCTCGAGCAACTGGCTGATCGCAGGCAAGGCCGTCTCGTCGCCCGCCAGCAGGTAGCCGGAGGCACCGGGGTCGACCTGGTAGCCCCGCCCCGGCCCGGAGACCGCCACCTCGGCGCCCTCCACAGCCGAGACCGCCCAATCGGAGGCGGCACCGCCTTCGTGGACCACGATGTCGAGAGTCAGCTCGAACCGCTCGGTGTCGAAGTACCGGGGCGTGAAGGTCCGGATGGGCGCCCGATCGCCGTTGGGCAGCTCGAACTGGTTCCCCTTCCACTCGGGCATGACGATGGTCTCCTCGCCACGGGCGGGCAAGAGGAGGCGGACGCTGGCGGCCGGCTCGTCGATCTCCATCCCTTCGAGCTCGGGACCCCTGAGAACGATCCGGCGCATCCGCGGACTGAGTTGCTCGAGGTTGCGAACCAGGGCCCGCCGAAACGGCGGCGGCTCCCGCCGAGCGGCGATCGCTGCTTCAGCGCTTTCGGAGCTCATGCGCCGACCAGCAGCAGGATGGCGGGCAGAACGTTGAAGGCCCCGTGCCCGACGATGCCAGGCCCGAGCCGGCGGGTCGTGCGAGCGGCGACGCCGAAGACCACACCACCCACTGCAGTGCTGGCGAAGACGACGACGTTGGCCACCCCGAGCTGGTTGTTGAGGTGGGCCAGACCGAAGACGGTCGCTTGGGCGACGACGGCCCATGCGGGCGCGAGCTGCGCCTCGAGTGCCCGCTGGAGCAGTCCCCGGAAGAACAGCTCCTCGATCACGGGCGCACCCACCACGAGAACGACAACCAAGATGATCGAGCCGCCGATGCCCGTCGTCACGTCGCCGACAGGCCTCAGGTTTCGCATTACGGGCTGGCCCAGCAAAAGGACGAGGGGGACCACGACCACGACGGCTAGGAGCCGTGCGCCGGCGGCGAGTCCCACGCCGGCGGCGATGTCGTAGCGCCGGAAGCGAAGGCCGTAGTCCTGCCCCAGCCGGCCGGTTCCGTAGCGGCGGCTGACCCACCAGCACGTTGCCAGGAGCCCGGACCAAAGTCCCACGGTGGAGGCAAGCAGCCCCGCGAAGCGGCTGCCGTCCCAGAGGGTGCCGGCGAGGACGGGCATGGCGACGGCCAATGCGATGGCCACGCCGGCGCCCGCCGCTACCACCAGGGTGACCCGGCCAGGCCAGGCAGCCCGATCGTCACGTTGCTCCTCCCATGCTGACGCAACTGCGTCGGGATGCATCGCCTCGTCGACGACCTGCCCGTCCTTGACCGCCGCCAGAGTCCAACTACCTCCGTCCCAATAACGAAGCTCGGCGTCACCCGCCGGGTCTGGGTACCAGTTGGCGGGGACGTCCGGGTCCGTCACCGGGACATCAGCTCACGCGCCGCCGCTCTCGGATAGCAGCTCAGCCGCCGCCGCTCTGGGCGGCCGAGAACAACAGCACGCCCAGCAGGAGGCCGACCACGGTCGCGGCTACGCCGGCTATGAGCGCCCACCGACCAAGCTGGTCGCCCTTGCGCTGCCCCACGTAGCCGAGCACGGCGCCCAACGGCCCGAGGACGATGGGGAGGAATACGAGGGCGATGACGGCACAGATGAAGCCGGCAACCGTGTAGCCGCGGCCGTAAGCGCCGGCCGGCGGAGGAGGTGGGAGCTCTGGGTGTGTCTGATCCCCGGCTTCCCTCTCGGGTGGAGTGGCTGGGTGGGTTTGGTCCCGCAGGTCGGTCTCGGACATACCCTCTCCTCCTGGTCGAGGTGGATCTATTGCTTCTCCCCGTCTCGCCGAGCGGGCAAACGACACCAGCCGCGGCCACCGGCGACGAAGAGCCTTAGGGTTCACTGAAAAAAATCCCGGATTCCGGCTCTCCTGACACATTCGTGGGTCGGTAGAAGGCTTATCCGCGGTTGCACCCCGCCTGCTTCCTAGGTTCCGAGCTTCTCAACGGCTTGGAAAACGGGAGGTGCGGACGGGGTGCGGAACG
>Ga0247717_1000284_pt1 | contig 15984 bp, 15 predicted proteins | sample 24E_NmetaG_FD_189047 | JGI IMG/M metagenome (GOLD analysis project Ga0247717, IMG submission 189047) | Soil microbial communities from hillslope of Landscape Evolution Observatory, University of Arizona, Oracle, AZ, United States - 2-4-E_N | ecosystem: Engineered > Artificial ecosystem >... | reverse complement strand
CCTACACCGGCGTGTTCGACGCCATCCGCAAGCTCTTCGCCCAGACCCAGGAGGCGAAGGTCCGGGGGTACCAGCCGGGGCGGTTCTCGTTCAACGTCAAGGGCGGCCGGTGCGAGGCGTGCGCCGGTGACGGGACGATCAAGATCGAGATGCACTTCCTGCCCGACGTCTACGTGCCGTGCGAGGTGTGCGGGGGGGCCCGCTACAACCGCGACACCCTGGACATCACGTTCAGGGGGAAGAACATCGCCGAGGTGCTGGACATGCCCTGCGAGGAGGCCCTGTCCTTCTTCGCCAACCAGCCGGTGATCGCCCGCCACATGCAGACGCTGGTCGACGTGGGGCTCGGCTACGTGCGCCTGGGCCAGCCGGCGCCCACCCTGTCGGGCGGCGAGGCGCAGCGGGTGAAGCTGGCGTCGGAGCTGTCCAAGCGCTCCACCGGGCACACCATCTACATCCTCGACGAGCCCACCACCGGCCTCCACTTCGAGGACATCCGCAAGCTGCTCACCGTCCTCGGCCGGCTGGTGGACCAGGGCAACTCGGTGCTGGTGATCGAGCACAACCTCGACGTGATCAAGACGGCCGACTGGGTGGTCGACCTCGGTCCCGAGGGCGGCGATCGTGGGGGCACGGTGGTGGTGGAGGGCACGCCGGAGACCGTCGCCAAGACGCCGGAGAGCCACACCGGCCAGTTCCTGGCGCCGCTGCTGGGGATGTAGACCGCCGGGGGCCGGGGGGCGGCGCCGGGAGCGATCCGGCGTTCAAGCGCCCACTGGCCAGTGCTCCACCACCAGCTCGGCCATGGGAAAGTCATCCGGGTTGCCGGTGGCCAGGCGGGCCCCCACGCCGACGGCGGCGGCCGCCACCAGGCAGTCCGCCTGAGTGAGCGTGCGCCCCGACGCCGCCATCTCGCGCCGCCACCGTCCTGCCCGCCAACCCTCCTCGCGTCCGAGCGGGGCGATCCGCAGACCTGTGAGCAAGCGCCGGGCTCCGGCCTCCTCGGAGGGGCGCAGTCCCCGCACGACCTCGTCCACGTTCACCGCGCAGACGAAGGGCGTGTCGCCTGCTTGCCTGAGGCCCCGGAGGCGCTCGACGACCGGCCTGCCTCGCAGGGCATCGACGAGCACCGTGGTGTCGAGGAGGACCGCTCCCACCTCAGCCGGCCCGCCGCTGGCCCGCGGCCCGCTGCTCCCGCACCCAGCCGGCAGGGTCTTCGTCCCAGTCGTGCCCACCATCGGCGACCGTGCCGAGGCCCGCCTCGATCTCGGACCACCGGCGCTCGTCGTCGAGCGCCCGGCGGACGGCGTCGGCGATGAACCGGCTGCGCTGTCTCGCCCCGACGCGAGCGTCGAGCTCGGCGACCACCGCGTCGTCGAGCATGATGTGCAGACGCATGGGCTCAGGCTAGCCCACTGCGTACCCGGTGGCCTTGGCCCGGGCCCGCCGTCGACGGCCCGGGCACCGGGATGAGGTGGGCAGTAGGGCAAATGACCGGTTGACCGGTCGGGACACCTCGACGGGTGGTGGCGCGCCCCGCCGATGATGCTGGTAGAGATGTGGGAAATGGCCGCGCTCGTGGATCAGGAGAGGTTCGCTCCGGCGATCGAGGCCGCCGACTGGGTCCTCGACCTGAGACCTGAGCAGGCAGACCCCGCGGCCAACCGGGTGATGCTGCGCTCTCCGGCATGACGCCTGGTTCCCACCCCGCCCGGTCCGGGGTCCGCAGACCGGCGGAAAACCGACTGGTACAGATGTAAGCCATGCGGCGCAGCGCCCGGCTCCTCCTCTACCTCGGGACGGCGGCCATCGTTCTCGGCCTCGGGAAGCTTCACGCCGCCGAGGTGGCAACCAGGCCGTACGACTACACCGGCTCCTTCCGCTTCGCGTGGTCCGTCGCCTACGTCACCTTCCTCTGCGGAGCCGCCTACGGGTTGGGCCTGCCTGACCTGGCGCGCAACTGGCGGACGGCTCTGGGAACGTCGGCGGCGGCCAGTGGGTCGGCGGCCGTACTGGTCTCGCTCGCCCAGCTGGTTCTGGGCTCGGCTCTCCTCCCGAGGTTCGTGGTCTTCGGGTCCGCCGTGCTGGTGGTTCCGTGGTACGTCGCCTGCGCGGCCCTGTCGTCAGGCGGCCGCCTCAGGCAGGAGGGCCGTGACCGCGTCGTGCTGGTGGCGAATCCCGAAGAGGCGACCGCCTTGCAGGCCGACCTCGGCAGGAGTCCCGAACAGCCTGCCCGGCTGGTAGCGGCCCTGGTTCCCGGGAACGCGACCGTCACGCCCGCAGGGCGGCGCCCGCTGGTGGAGGCCGTCGTCCCCGTCAACGCCACCGTGCTCGTCCTGTCCAGGGAGGCGCAATCGGACGAGTCCATCGTCCACCAGGCCGCCGAACTCCACGAGGGGGGCGTGCGCGTGAGGACGCTCTCGCTCTTCTACGAGGAGTGGCTCGGGAAGCTGCCGCTTTCGGAGCTCGAGCGGATGGCCCTTATGTTCGACATCGGCGAGCTCCACCGTGCCCGGTACGGGCGAATGAAGAGGACAGCCGACGTCGCCGTCGCCGTGCCGGGGCTGGCGGTGTTGCTTGCAGCGACCGCCCTCGTGGTCGTCGGGAACGTGCTGGGGAACCGCGGCCCTCTCCTGTTCGAGCAGCGGCGGGTTGGCCGCTTCGGTCGTCCGTTCACCATCTACAAGTTCCGGACGATGCGCCCCGGCGATGGTTCCGGCACGTGGACGAGCCCCGACGACCCGCGCATCACGCCGTTCGGTGGCGTGCTGCGCCGCCTTCACGTCGATGAGATCCCGCAGGTCATCAACCTCCTGCGCGGAGACCTCTCCCTCGTCGGGCCCCGCCCGGAGCAGGTCCACTACGTGGAGGAGCTGAGCGAGAAGATCCCCTTCTACGGGCTTCGCCACCTCGTCAGGCCCGGCCTCACCGGGTGGGCACAGGTGAAGTACGACTACGGGGCGAGCCACCTGGACGCCATGGAGAAGCTGCAGTACGAGTTCTATTACCTCCGCCACCAGGACCTTGCGCTCGACGCCCGGATCGTCGGTCGCACGATCCGCAGCGTTATCGGCCTCGGTGGTCGGTGACCGTCTCCGACGGCATCGTCAGCGTGTTGATCCCGACGAGGAACGAGGCTTGTCACATCGGGGCGTGCATCGCCGCCATCGCCGCCCAGGACTTCCCGCTCGACCGCTTGGAGGTGGTGGTCGTGGACGGCACGTCGCGCGACGGCACGGCCGACGTTGCAGTCGGGGCGCTCGCCGAGCGCGGCTTCGCCCGCACCGAGGTCGTCACCAATCCGGAGGGAACGACGCCCTCCAACCTCAACGCCGGCCTCGCCGTGGTCCGCGGCATGTACGTGTGCCGGGTGGACGCGCGAAGTCTGGTGCCACCCGACTACGTGCGGCGCTGCATCGACGTCCTGGCGTCCCGTTCGGAGGTCGTGGTGGTCGGCGGCTCACAGCGGGCCGTTCCGCCGCGCCGCGGGGCGGTGGGTGTCGGCATCGCCCGTGCGCTCAACAATCGATGGGCGATGGGGTTCTCGCGGTACCGCCGGGGTGCGCTGAGCGGTCCGAGCGACACGGTCTACCTCGGCGCCTTCCGCACCGCCGATCTGCGTGCGGCGGGGGGCTGGAGCCTCGACTTCCCGACCAACCAGGACTTCGAGCTGAACCGGCGCCTCGGGCGAACCGGCGTCGTCTGGTTCGAGGCCGGGCTCGCCGTCGGGTACGTACCCCGTGAGTCGATCGGGGCGCTGTTCGCCCAGTACCGGCGGTTCGGCCGGTGGAAGTCGCGTTACTGGCGGACGACCGGCGACCGCCCGCGGCCTCGCCAGATGGTCCTCCTCGCGTCGCCGCTCCCCGTCATTGCCGCGCTGCTCGTGGCCGTCCGGAGACGACGGCTGGGCGGCGTCGCCCTCCTGGCCGGCCTCGGGGCGGCGACCGTCGCCACCGCCGAGGCCCTGGGCTCAGATGAGCCTGACGCCGGCCCGGCCGGCCACGCCGCCGGCGTGGTCGCGATGGCTGCCGTGGGCCTCGGCTGGCTCACAGGCGTGGCTGCCGGCGTGGTCGAAGGAGTTTGGCGTCGGAGGGCTCCGGGATGATCACCGGCCTCGCGCTCCGGTCCGTCAGCGTAGGCGGCGCCGACCGACATCGGCCGCCCGCTGCACGAGGGACCCCACGGGCGACGACCGGGTCGCTCGGAGGAGGCCCCGCCCCCGACCGAGAGCGCGGCGGGCGCGCCAGCGGACGTCACGCGACTGGAGTTCGTCGACCCGCCGGAGCGCGGCGGTGAGCTCCACGTCGGCCGCCGACCGGGGCGACCGCTCTGCGGGCGACGGAGCCTCATCGACGTACGCGGCCAACGCCTGGCGCACCCAGCCGCGCGCGACATGCTCGCGGAGGAGGCCAGCGGGGACGGTGCCGGCGCGGACGGCCTCGCCAAGGGCGGCGACCCACACATGCTCCAACGGGTTGTCCGCCGCCAGCCAGGGCTGGGTGGTGACGACGGTGTAGTGGGTCAGCTTCGTTTCCCCGGGCCGGTACGACTCGAGGTGGTTCCAGCTCGACGGGAGGTCGGTACGCAGCCGCCCCTCGGGCACCACGCACATGCGGAACAGGAGGTCCTGGTAGCTGTACCGGCCGGCGTCGAGGTCGGCGACGATCCTCGACACGTCCCAGGCCAGCTTCCCGCAGTCGAGCAGCATGACGCTCATCTGCGGACCGGGATGGAACCACCGGTTGTCGATCCACTTCTGGGGCGCGTGCTCCTGGGTGGTGCACGCGGCCCAGGCGTCGCCGAGGGGGAAGTCCCACAGCTCGGCGATGTCGGTGAACACCTGCATGTCGGAGTCCAGGTAGATCGCCCGGCCCTCGTAACCGCACAGCGCGGGGATCATGAAACGGGCGAAGGAGAATGCCGTCCGGGGGCGGTTGGCGGGGTCCTTGGGCATAGGGATGTCGAGCCCGGTCAGCGGCTGGACGCGGACGGGCGAGGAGGTGTTCCTACGTATGGTGTCCGCGAGCACCAGCGCCGGAACGAGCTGCTCCTCCTCCGCGCCGACGAACACCCGGATGGGCTCGATGAGCGGCTTGACGTCCATGGACCAGCGGGTGGCTATGCGGCTGAGCTCGGCGAACTGGAGGTCGAAGCTGGGCTGACCGTTCGCCAGACGCGTGCGGGGCTCCACGCCGCGGAAGTCCCCGCTGTATGACACGCCCCCGTCGATCCCCAGGGTCCGCACCGTCCGCACGCCGAGAGTACCGAGCACGCTGAGCGCCGCCTCCGAGCTGAAGTAGCGGACCTCGATCACGGGCGACCCGGGCTCGGCTGGCGCCGTCTCCGCGTTGTACCAGACCAGGCGGCCTTCGTCGTCGAGGCGCTGGAGGACGGGGATGGCGGCGAAGAAGTCCTCCAGCCGGTTGAGGCTGCGCCGCGAGTGGATGTGGGGCACCCGCGGCATGAGGAGCCAGCGGCAGTTCGTGAGGAGGGCCTCGGCACAGTCCTCGACGACATCGATGTCTATGACGTGGGCGACGTCCACCGGCTGCTCCACGACGGCGTGATTCAGCGACAAGGTGTGATAGCCGGTGACGTCGAACTCGGAGCGGCGGGCGAACGTCGGGCCCTTGCCGAGCACGAGCCACGGGCGCCCGTCCAGCGACGCCTCTCGCCACCAGTCGGTCAGCTCACGCATCGGGCGCCAGCGGCGGGAGGGCCTCGACCGCGTTGCGGACGGCGACGAGGTCGCGCAGGATGGCCCCGAGGTCGTCGAGCCGCACCATGTTCGGCCCGTCGCTCGGGGCGTGGTCCGGATCGCGGTGGACCTCGAGGAAGAACCCGTCCACCCCGGCGGCGGCGGCGGCCCTCGACAGGTAGGGGACGTAGGCGCGCCGCCCGCCGCTCGCCCCCGTGCCACCGCCCGGGCGTTGCACGCTGTGCGTCGCGTCGAACACGACCGGTACGCCGAAGCTGCGCATCACCGGCAGTGACCGGAAGTCGACCACCAGGTCGTTGTACCCGAACGACGTCCCCCGCTCGGTCAGGACGACCTGACGTGCACCGGCCCCGACGAGCTTGTCGACGACGTAGCGCATCTCGGCCGGGGACACGAACTGGCCCTTCTTCACGTTCACCGTCCGCGGGGTGGCGGCGGCGGCGAGCAGGAGGTCGGTCTGCCGGCATAGGAAGGCCGGTATCTGGAGGACGTCGCACACCTCGGCGACGGGCGCCGCCTGCCACGACTCGTGAATGTCCGTGAGCAGCGGCAGCCCGGTCTGCCGTTTGACCTCCGCGAGTACGGCGAGACCGTCATCCAGCCCGGTGCCGCGGAAGCCGCGCGCCGACGTGCGGTTGGCCTTGTCGAACGAGGACTTGAAGATCAGCGGCACGCCGATCTCCTCGGCCACGGCCTTCACGGCGTGGGCCATTTCGAGCGTGAACGCCTCGCCCTCGATGACGCAGGGGCCGGCGATCACGAGCGGGGGTCCGCCCGGGCCGACGGGGATGCCGGCGACCTCCCAGGCCGCGGTCACGGCGACCGCTCGGCGACCCAGCGGGCGGCGGCGGCGAGGTCCTCGGGCGTGTTCACCTCCGGGACGGACTCGTCGACCAGGGCGACCCGGATCCGGTGCCCGTGCTCTAGGACGCGAAGCTGCTCGAGGCCCTCGCTCAGCTCGAGGGGCGTCGGCGCCCATGTCGAGTAGGAGAGGAGGAAGGCACGGGTGAAGGCGTAGAGGCCGAGGTGGTGCCGTGCCAGGACGGGCTGCCCCGGGCGCCGGTGGGGGATCGAACTGCGGGAGAAGTACAGGGCGTCCCCGTCGAGGTCGCACACCACCTTCACGGTGTGCGGGTCGTCCTCGCCGCCGGCGGCCAGCGGGCCGCCGAGGGTCGTCATCAGCGGTTGCGGATCGGCGGCGAAGGGCATGACCAGCGCGTCCAGCATGCCTGGGAGGACCAGCGGCTGGTCCCCCTGGACGTTCACGACCACGTCGACATCGTGGCGTCCCGCCGCCACCTCGGCGACACGGTCCGTCCCCGTCTGGTGCTCGGGGCTCGTGAGCACGGCCGATCCGCCCGCCGCCTCGACGGCGTGGATGATCTCCCGGTCCGGCGTTGCCACGACGACCTCGTCGAGGGCGCTCGCCGCCCGCGCAGACTCGAGCACCCAGTGGATGACCGGCCGGCCGCACAGATCGGCCAGAGGCTTGCCGGGGAAACGCACCGCGCCCATGCGGGCCGGGATGACGCCCAGAACACGCATCAGACGCCGGCCCGCACGAGGTCGTGGACCCGCACCACGCCGACGCAGACGTCGCCGGACACCACCGGGAGGACGGAGATCTGGGACGGGCGGTCCTCCATCTGCTGGAGGGCGTCGTACACGAGGACGTCGTGGGCGACGACCGTCGGCCGGCGGGTCATGAGATCCGCGGCGACGAGGTCGGAGAGCGCCGCATCGCCCGCGCGCTGAACGGTCCGGCGGACGTCGCCGTCGGTGATGACGCCTTGGAGCACCCCGGCGTCGCCCAGAACGACGACGGCACCGAGGCCGCCGTCGGTGAGGCGGGCGAGCACGTCGATCCACCGGCTGTCGGGCACCACGGCCGGGAGGCCGTCCCCGGCGTGCATGACATCCGAGACCCGCAGGGTGAGGCGCCGTCCGAGTGCGCCTGACGGGTGGTTCAGGGCGAACTGCTCCGGCGTCAGCCCGCGCCGCTCGTAGAGGGCGACGGCGAGGGCGTCACCGATCGCCAGGGCCGTCGTCGTACTGGAGGTCGGCGCCAGGTTGAAGGGGCAGATCTCACGCTCGGCGCCGGCGTCGAGGACGATATCTGCCGCCCGCGCCAGTGCCGACGTCGTCCTCCCCAGGATGCCGATGACGGGCACGGCGCGGTGCCGCAGGTAGGGGAGGAGGCCGAGCAGCTCCGCCGTCTCCCCGCTGTTGCTGATCACGACGACCACATCGTCGCCGGACACCGCGCCGAGGGCGCCGTGGAGCGCGTCGTTCGGATGCAGGAAGAGGGCCGGCATACCCGTGCTCGTCATGGTGGCGGCGATCTTGCGGGCGATGATCCCCGACATTCCCGCACCCACGGTGATCACCTTCCCCTTGCACTGGGCCACGAGGTCGACGGCCGAGGCGAAGGCCTCCTCGTCGAGACGATCGGCGGCTGCGAGCAAGGCCTCGGCCTCGGCGCGGAGGAACCGGGCCGCTCCCTTCTCGCCGGGTCCGGGACCAGTCGAAATCACCTGCGGATGATCCCTTCCAAGGGTCGGAGTGCGCATACTACGGGCGGCACCGAGTGGCGACCGCCGGGTCCGAGGACCATCCCTGACGAACCGGGCGGCGTCGCCGTCGACTTGAATGCGACGTCGTGGCGATTCCCAGGCCCGACGCCGTGACGTTCGACTTCTGGAACACCCTCGCTGCCGAAGGTCCGGGGGGCCTGTTCGCCCCGCGGGTGGAGCTGTGGGCCGACATCCTCGGGGCGTCCGGCCTCGAGGTCGACCGAGCGCAGCTCGAGCAGTCCCACCGTACGGCGCTCGAGGCGTACCAGGCCGCGTGGCGGTCGGGGAGGCAGTTCCGCTCGGCGGAGGCGACGCGTCACATCTTGGATGCGCTCGGGCTGTCGTGCGACCCGCGAGCGATCGATCATCTGGAGCGCTCCTTCGTGAAGGCGGGGGGCCTGAGCGACATCGCGCTGGTCGAGGGCGCAGCGGAGGCACTGCACGCCCTCAAACACGCCGGCGTCTCGTTGGGAGTCATCTGCGATATCGGGCTGACGCCGTCGGCGTCCCTGGTCGCATGGATGGAGCAGTGGGGCGTTCTGTCGCTGTTCGAGGTGGTGGCATGGTCGGACGAGCTGGGGATGTACAAGCCGGACAGGAGGATCTTCGAGCGGGTTCTCGACCGGCTCGGCGTGCCGGCTTCCCATGCCTGGCACGTCGGAGACCGTCGTCGGACCGACGTTGCCGGTGCGACTACGGCCGGCATGACCGCCGTGCGGTTCCGTGGCGTCTACGACGACGTGGAAGAACTGCCCGACGCACCGATCGTTGTCAGTTCGTATGGCGAGCTGCTCCACCGAGCCGGTGTGGCATGAGGCACGGGGCCCCGTGCCTTCGTGGTGCGAGGTCAAGTCTACAGCGCTACCGGCGACGGTCATCGCTGGGAAAGTGAGACGAATGCCGGAGCGGAGAAGATCCGGGCAGCCAGACTGTAGATGCAGGGATTGGGGCCGGCCAGTAGGTCGTCGTCGTCTGGACCAGCGTGGCGACAGAGCGACGCCGTCGGCGTCCACGCCCGCCGACGTCGTGGGCGTGGACGGCGTGCTGGCCGGCTGGCGCGTCCCGCGTCCGCTGCGTCGGCGACCTCGTCGTCGGCCGACTTAGACCGCCTCGCCCACAACGAGGCAGGTCATCAGGTACGACCGCACGACGGGCCGTAGGGCCTTGCGCATCACCCGCACGGCGGCCGCCGGGATGTGCAGTGCCTCGCCCAGGAAGGGGAAGAGGTCGATGCGGTTGATGTAGCGCGCCTCGACCACCCGAAACCCGGCGGCCTCCACGTACGCGGTGATCGTGTTGAGGTCATAGAAGTTGCGATGGGTGCGGTCCACCCAGTGGCCGAAAACCAGGTTGCTCTTCCGCATGCCCGGCGTGGTCTGGCAGTTGGGTACGGTTAGCACCAGTCGGCCGCGGGTAACCCGGCGATACTCCGCCAGGGCCCCTGTCGGATCGGGGAGGTGCTCGAGCGTCTCGAAGCACAGGATGGTGTCGACCGAGGCGCCGGCGAGCGGGAGGCGGGCGGCGTCTGACACTAGGAACCGCTCGGGGGCGGCGTCCCAGGCCTCAAATCGGTGGCCATCCGCCCCGAAAAGCTTGCGCTCCCCACCGAGCTGTAGGACGTAGGTCCCGTTCCCGCACCCGACGTCGACTGTCACCCGACCGGCGTAGCGTTCCACCGCCGCGCGCCGCTCCGGATTCAGCGCGCGCTCGGCGTAGGCTTCCCTCTCGTCGTACCCGGCCATCACCTCAGGGTACGGCCGTAGGCTCAAGATCGTGTCTGGCCTCGACCTTGTGCTGGTTGTCTCCGAGCGCAACCGGGGCTGGGTGCTCGATACGATCTGCAAAGAGATTGCTCGTCACCACCCGGGCCGGACGGCGTTCCACTATCAGCTAGGACGGCTGCCTTTGGCCCGGGCGTACTTCTTCAGCCACTACTCGTTGTTCGGTGCCTACCTCCGCCGCAACCCGTGGCTTCTCCTCCGGCGCACGTTGGTGTTTTTCACCCATCCCAGTGACGACCGAGCGATCGCTTGGCGGGTCGCCCGGCGCCTGCGGCTCGCCTCGCTCGTTGTGTCGATGTCGACTGTCCACGCCCGGGGCCTCGTGGCCCTCGGCCTCCCCGAGACGAAGATCCGCGTCGTAGTGCCCGGCACGGACCCCGTCCGGTTCACTCCCCACGACCGAGACGGCACCGGTGCGGTGGGGTTCTGCTCGGCGTACTACCCCCGAAAGGAGCCCGAACGTATCGCGCGGCTGGTCCGAGCCATGCCGGGCCGGCGGTTCTTGTTCGTCGGTCGCGGGTGGTCGGCGTGGCCAGGGTTCCCCGGCCTGCTGGCCGAGCCGAACCTTACCTACGTCGAGGCCGAGTACGACGAGTACCCACGCCACTACGGGGCCCTGGACGTGTTCGTCTCACTGTCCCGGGTGGAGGGTGGCCCAATCCCGTTGCTCGAGGCCATGATGGCCAATGTCGTGCCCGTCTCCAGCCGGACCGGCTTCGCTCCGGACCTAATCGAGCACGGGTGCAACGGTTTCCTGTTCGGTCTCGATGCGCCGCTCGAGGAGGTCTGCGACCTGGTCGAGCGCGCCTACGTGCTGAACGCCGACGTCCGGGCCACGGTGGAGGACCGCACGTGGGCCCGCTTCAGCGCCGAGATCCAAGCCCTCTCTGAGGGTTCTCAGTAGCGTCCCGGCTCAGCGGGAACGAGAGGCACCTAACCTTGCTCACGCCGGTGGTCGTCGCCGCTGTCCGACTGGGAACGCTGACCGTGACCATGAGCTGGGCTGGGAGCTGTGAGTCGAGTCGCGGCCGAGGCCGAGTTGGGGAGCTGGGGCTCCCGGCGACTTCCTGGTTGCCTCGGCGGCTAGCTCCTTTCGGCCGTACCTACCCAGCGCCTGGGACCTCGCCACTGTCTCCTGCTGGTCCGACGCCGACCCTGGCCCGTCGTGAGAGTTGGAAGTAGCGCCCCGTGATGAGCGCCGTGCCGGCGATCCCCGCGAAGAACGTGCGCGATGCGGCGACGCCCGCGGTCCCGAAGGCGGCGGCGGTAAGTAGGACCCCGGTGACAGTCGCAGTCGCGGTCACGACCGTGACAACGAATACGAAGCGCACTTGCCCTGCCGCGTACATGGCCGGTCGCGCCCAGAAGAACATCAGCACGAACGCGGAGCCGGCAATGAGCCACCGAGCCGCCCCGGTCGCTGGCAGGTAATCAGGCCCGGCTACGAGTCGGATCGCATCGGGGACGAGGGCCAAGGTGGTGAGAGACAGGCATCCGAGTGGCAGCCCGACGCCGAGCAGGTAGCGCCGGACGGTTCGCCCCGCCTCGGCGGCATCGCCGAGAGCCACGAGTCGGGAGAAGCGCGGGTAGGCGACGGCCTGAAGTGGCACAGTCACCGCGCCGAACGGAGCGGTGAGTGCCCGGGCCAACCTATACCAGCCGGCATCGGCCGAACCGCGCGTGTAGCCGAGGAAGACGAGATCCAGCTGCTTGACGAGCACGGCCGCCAGGCTGGTGAGGTTGGTGTACGCGAGGAACCTCGCCATCTCCCTCTCACGGCCGCGCACAGCGGCGAGCCGGCCGGTTGTCCAGGAACGCCCGTTCACCGCCACCTGCGCAGAGTGAGCGAAGACCGCCATGCAGACTCCCTCGGCTACGACGCTGGCGGCGGTTCCCCAGACCACACCGGCGACGCCGGCGTCGGCGACGACGACCAGGGCGATGACGAGCGCGCCCCGCGCCAGACCTATCGATCCCTCGATCCAGGCGATGGCCCGAAATCGACCGAGCGTGGTGAGGACGGCGCGAGAGGTGTCGGATGGAGCGTTCACCGCCACCGACGCCGCGGCCACGATGATGAGCCCAGTTTCCCGGGTTGAATGGACGACGGAACTGGCGGCCCAAGACGAGGTGGCCGCCACTACGGCGAAACCCAGGACGGCGAGGACCGCGTCAAGTGTGTACGCGAGCTTGACGACGCTCAACGAGCGCTCGTCGTCCGCCTGAGCATTGGCCTCCCCGAGGTACTTGACCACCGCCTCTGACGCCTCAGGGTCGAACACGGTGTATACGAGCATGGGATATGCGAGCACTAGGGCGGCGACCCCGTACTCCCGCGGGCCTAACTCGTGGGCGACGATGACAGCCTGCACGAAGCCCCCTGCGAGGACCACCATGCTGGCGACGCTCAGTTTGCCGGCGTCGCGCGCCAGAGGAGATCGGCGAGCGCGCCGCGCGAGCCGGGTCAGTAGGCTCGAGGGAACGTCATCAGACGAAATATGGCTCACAGGGTGATGACCGAGGCGGGTCTTCGCTCAACGATCCGCCCGTTTGCCAGCATCGTACGGGAGTCGTTCTTGTTGCGGTGTTGAGCCGCTCGTGGCGAGCGTCCCCTTCCCCGATGGACCATCCAGCATCCGGGAGTCTTGGGAAGTGAGTACCAGCCCCACGCGGATCGAGGTGCGATGATGACGCGTTCAAGGGAGTCCGCCCTTCGGAGGCGCTGAGGAGGGCACCATGGAGCACCCCGACCTGGAGGTCCAACTGAGCGAGCGGAACTGGCTGCGGCCCCTGCCGTCTCGCCCTTCCGGTCCGCAGCGTTCACGGCGCTTCTCGTTGCCCTTCCTCGACGTGGAAGGGCAATGCCCACCAGGGGCACCATCGTTTCGGCAGTCGGCGTCGAGGAAGCGGGCTCGACGGATCCTCGCTGCGCGCTTCCTGCACGGACCGTCCCGCTTGCAGCCATGGCGATCACAGCGGCCAGGCGGCGTCAGTTGGGTGCCCTGCAAGCTGCTGCGTCCAGCCGCCCGCCGAGGTGAGGCTCCGGGCTGATGCCGGAGTGCCCACCGTCGGGTCGCAGCTCTGGGCGCAGGACCACGTTGGCCCACGGATCGTGAAGCCGATCGCCCCGGGGCTTGCTCCTGGCGATGCAACCGCGGGGGTTATGCCGCTCCGGCGTCACGTCGAGGTGATTTTCGTCAATTTCCACTCGGAGGCACTGGTGGCCCCGCGAGTGAGGCGCCTGGAGAACGCCGGCCTTCCCGCTGTCGTTGTCGACAACAGCTCCACCTACTCGGGGCCGGGGAAGGTCGTGCGGCCCGGTGCCAACCTCGGGTTCGGGGCGGCCTGCAATCGTGCACTCGACGCCCTGGAACCGTTGACGACGGCTGTGTGCCTTCACAATCCTGACGTTGATGCAACGCCAGAGGACGTCCGTTCCCTGCTCGATGCGCTGGGGAGGCAGGCTCGCCCGGGACTGGTGAGCCCCGCACTGGTGTCGGGCGACCGGCTCCGAACGGCCGGATTTCATTACCCGTCACCGGCTCGGGAGGCCTACCTCGCTTGGCGGGGCGTTCGCCCGAGCAGACCTGACCAGCGATTCACGATTGCCGGCGCCGTCCATGCGGCGTCCCTCAAGGGTCGGCGGTTCGGGAGTGCTGCGTTCATGGTGGCCGATGTGGCGGCCCTCCGCGACGTGGGCGGTTTCGATGAGCGCTACTTCCTCTACGTGGAGGATCTCGATCTGTGGCACCGGATCCGCGCCCGGGGGTACGAGGCCGACTTCTGCGCTGATGTCGTCGTTGCCCACGCCGCGAAAGGCGGCAGTCCTATGTCTGCGACGAACCGCGAGATGTTGCGATGGGTCGGCGTAGAGCTATTCGAGGAGACGCGCGGCGGCGCCTGGCGAGCGTACCGCCTGGTTCACCTGCCTCCACTCGTCTTTGCGCGCAGGGCGGGGGGTCTGCTGGGCGAGGTCCTGTCCGAGCGATGGGCTCGACGGCAACGGCCGTCGACGGTGGCCACGGCGGTCGTGGAGCTCATGCGGAGTCCTGGGTGCGAGTGACCCCTCCGGCAATCCGGCAGAGCCCGCGTACGGTTGTGGTCGAACGGCACGTGGAACTGGAGGCGAGCGGGTGATAGAGGTGATCGAGTGGGGGCGCTCCCTCGTCGCCGACGAGCGACCTTGGCTCGTCCTGGGGAAGGGCCCGTCCTTCGCCTGCCACGAGGAGTTCGAACTCGACCAGTTCAGGCTCTTTGGGCTGAACCATGTGGTACGCGAGTTGCCGGTCGATGTGGCCCATGCGATCGACGTCGACGTCGTCGAGGCTTGTGCCGCACAACTGATCGACCATTGTCGCTGGCTGGTGATGCCGAGGTTCCCGCACGTCAAGCATCGGCCTACCCGCCACCCCCTGGAGCACTTCGTGGAGAAGATCCCCGTCCTTCGGGACCTCGAGGGCGAGGACCGCCTCGTCTGGTACAACCTCGACTGGGCGGCTCCGGCTCCAGGTTCGCCGGTCATTCCGGTTCGCCACTTCAGCTCCGAAGCGGCACTCTCGATCCTTGGTCTCATCGGCGCCAAGGAGGTCTACTCACTCGGAATCGACGGGGGACGGCGCTACAGCGCCTCCTTTCCCACCTTGACTCTCCTGGCGAATCGCCAGGAGAGCTTCGATGTTCAGTTCAAGGAGTTGGATCGGATCACCAGAGAGTACGGAATGGAGTACCGGGCCTTGGTCGAGCCCCTGAAGGTGTTCATCGGCTGCGAACCGTCTCAGGAAGTGGCGGCCAGTGTCCTGGAGCACTCGATCGTCAGTCGGTGCAGCCGTCCGGTGCGGGTGACCGTTCTGCCCGCGTCAACGAGCCGTGTGCCGAAGGATCCCAGGAACCAGCCACGGACCAAGTTCTCGTTCTCGCGATTCCTGATCCCGAGCATGTGCGAGTTCCGTGGCCGGGCGCTCTACCTTGATGCAGATATGCAGGTTTTCGGGGATATTGCCGAACTCTGGAAGATTCCGTTCGACGGGAAGCGGGTCTTGTGCACGAGCCAGCCCGCCCCTGATGTGTGGAAAGAGAACAAGGCCTTCCGTGCCGGGCGGCAGATGAGGGTGATGCTCCTTGACTGCAGTCGCCTTGACTGGGATGTCGAGAGGATCATCGACGGCCTCGACCGAGGCGAATTCTCCTACGAAGAGCTGATGTTCGACCTCTGCATCGTCCCGCCGGATGACATCGACGATCGTTTGCCGCCCGAGTGGAACCATCTGGAGCGATACGAGCCCGGTGTCACGAAGCTCGTGCATTACACCGTGGTCCAGACGCAGCCCTGGAAGAACAACGCCAACCCACTTCGCGACCTGTGGCACGAGGCGTTCAGCGCGGCGGTGGCTGACGGTGCCGTGGGTTCGGAGAAGGTACGGCAACTTGCCTCGGCGGGACTGATCAAGGCGTCCCTCGCCGATTCCGTCACCCCTTCGTGGTCCGAGCGGATCCGAGTCCGACTTCGGTCGGTGAACCGGGAGATGGTCCGGCGTGGGACGATTCGCGTGGCCAAGAGCACTGGGCTGCTGAAGCTCACGCGGCCCATCCGGCGCCGGCCCCCCCGGAAGTCACGGAGCGCCGGGCGGGAATTGGACCGGTTCGGGTCTTCGCAGTAGGCCAGCGGCGAGTGCCTTCGAGACCAGGGCCGCCTTGGATACGGGCGACGGTCGGCGAAGGAACCTGGCCACGTTGCGGGCGAGGGCGAGCACGAAGGTCACCCGCTCCAGAGGTGCCCATCCCGGTGCACAGCGGACGAGCCAGAGCTTGTTGCGGAGGGCGTAGAAGAAGCGGTCGCCCGACTCGGCCTGACTGGCGAGCTTCCTCTCGACGTTGTGACGGACGACGCTCGTGGGGACGAGAACTCCGAGTC
>Ga0247717_1000283_pt1 | contig 15989 bp, 12 predicted proteins | sample 24E_NmetaG_FD_189047 | JGI IMG/M metagenome (GOLD analysis project Ga0247717, IMG submission 189047) | Soil microbial communities from hillslope of Landscape Evolution Observatory, University of Arizona, Oracle, AZ, United States - 2-4-E_N | ecosystem: Engineered > Artificial ecosystem >... | reverse complement strand
AGGAAAGCCCCAGCGTCTCCATCTGCGCGTTCCAGGTCTCGACGCTCGCGCGGTCGGGAAGCGGGTGGCATCGGTAGGGCAAGAAGACGCCTTCGCGCGTAAGGCGCCGCGCCACGGCCTCGTTGGCCGCCACCATGAACGCCTCGATCATGCGCGTGGCCGGCGATCCCTCCTTGATCGTCGGATCGACGATGCCCCCTTCCGTGAGACGGATGCGCCGCTCGCCCGTGTCGAGCGACAACCCTCGGCGGCGGGACTGCAGCACGCGCGCGAACGCCTCCATGGACGCAAACGGCTCGCGCCCGGCGGCGATGGCCTCGTCCACCTCCTCGTAGCGGCAGTTGCGCGTCACGCGGATGACGCCCTCGAAGAGCTCCTCCTCGAGCACGCCGCCGTCCGCGTCGTAGCGGGTGCGCACGCTCATGGACAGCCGGTCGGAGGCGTCGCGCAGCGAGCAGAGGTCGTCGGAGAGACGGGAGGGAAGCATCGGCAGCACGCGAACGGGCAGGTACACGCTCGTTCCGCGCGTCCGCGCGGAGAGGTCGATCGCCGAGTTCTTCTCGACGTAATGCGACACGTCGGCGATGTGCACCCACAGCACGTGCGTGCCGTCCGGCTGGCGCTCGTAGCCGACGGCGTCGTCGAAGTCCCGCGCGTCGGCGGGATCGATCGTGTAGCAGGGGACGCCCCGCAGATCGCGCCGCCCCGAAAGCCATGGGGCCGGAAGGTCGCCAGGGAAGCGGTTGGCGGCCTCCTCGACCTCCGGCGGACTGTTCCAGCCGAAGCCCTCGCGCGCGTGCACCAGCCGGCGCGCGACGAGCTCCAGCGCCTGGGCCTCCGTCCGAAGGCCCGCGTCGACGAGGAACTCGACGAAGGTGGAGGAGAGCGACGCCCGCGAGCCCGTCCAGTCGTTGGCAAGCCAGCGCGCAAAGTCGAACAGCGAGAAGCCGTCGAGCGTGTGGCGATCGGTTCCCGGCACGGTCACGGCGCCCCGGTCGCGGTCGTGCAGGACGAAGTCCTCCATGACCTTGGCAAGGACGCGCACGCGCTCGGCGTCCGCCGGGGGCAACGCATCCAGCGAGAAGGCAAGGCCGACGTACACGGTGCGCGGCGGCGCGTTGGGATCGTCCTCAACCTCCTCCTCCGCGATGAGCCGCTTGCGCAGCGCCCGAAACGCGTCCGCCTCGCGGCGGAAGGTCTTGAACGTCTCGACCTCGATGGGCTTCCACGTCTCGTCGCGCGCGCCGGCCAAGCGGAAGTAGCCCACGCCCGCGCGGCGGCAGCTCTCGAGGGCGCGCCGCACCGCCTCGCGCTGGTCGGTCGAGGGCTGCTCGGTTCCAAAGAGCGCGGCCGCCAGGGCGTAGGCGGTGTAGGGCCCCTCGGTTCCGGAGACCTTGCGCCACAGGTCGGCGTCGCGGACTTCGCCCGGCCGGACCTCGACCTGGGCGGCCTTCTTGGATCGATCCGCCAGGAGCTGCGCGAGGCGGCTTTTGAGGGTCGCCTCGTCGGCCGGAAGGGTCAGCTGGGAGGCGAGGAGGCGTCCTTTGAGATGCTCCGTCTTCACCTCGAGCCGGCCTTTCGCGGTGTAGAGCACCGCGTAGAAACCCTCCTTCTTCTTGAGGCGCTCGAGGTAGAGTCCCACGTTGTTGGGCGCCTGGATCCCGAAGAGACCCGCCTTGAACTCGACGAGATCGCCCGGCTTCACGAGGCCCCAAGGCGGAGCCGTCCGAAAACGGTTCCGCTAGGCGGCCGCCACGCGGTCCACGTACAGACGGGAGGCGGCGGGCCAGGCGACGGCGGCAAGGCCGACGAAAAGGACGGCCAAGAGCCATGGGGGCTGCCAGCCGGGGACGCCAAGCGCAGCCTGCAAGGCGTCGGCCATGACGTGGAGCGGGCTTGCCTTGACGAACGATTGAAGGGCCGCGGCAAGCGCGTCCATGGCCGCCGGATCGCGAAGGAACAAGCCCAGCACGCGCCCGAGAAGGTCGATGCCAAGGTAGGTGAACAGGAGCGACAGGAACGCCACGGCCGCAAGCGGACCTCGAAGCGGCACCTGGGGCAGCGCGCGGACGCCCGTGAGCGCGACGGCCGAGAGGAGCGCCAGAAGAAGGATGCCCAACGCGCCCGTCCACATGGCGTACGCGGCGCCAAAGCCCGCCAGGATCGGATGCGGCTCGACGACGCCATTTGCGAATGCGGCCGCGGACAAGAGAAGCGCGGGCCCAAGCATGAGAAGGCCGCCCGTCACGGCCACGGAGAGGAACTTTGCGGCCAGGATGCGGCGGGCCGAAAGGGGGCTTCGCAGCACGGTCGCGATGCTTCCCGTGCGCGTCTCGTTCACAAGCAGGCGCTCGAAGCAGGCGGCCAAGAACACGAGCGAGAGGATGGAGGCGATCAGGCGCGCCGGGAAGAGGAACGAGACGATCGGCGGGGGCTCGTCGGGTCCAGGCGGGGGCGCTCCCTCCGGGTTGCTCGTGACGACCGTCACCGTCGTGGGCACAAGGAACAGCGCCACGACGAGCGCGATCGGAAGGCGACAGGCCGCAAGGTCGCGAGCGACGACGGCCGCGGCGGCTCGCATCATGCCGCCACCGCCGGCGTCGTCTCCTGCCGCAGCTGGTCGAAGAGGTCCTCGATGGAGCCCTGGGGAACGACGGCGGTCACCTCGTGGCCGGCCTCCACGAGCGCGCGCACGATCGAGCCCACGCGCGAGCGCTCGTCCACGAGCACCTCGATCTCATGGTGGTCCATGCGGGCCTCGCGCACGCCCGCGACCGAGCGCAGCCGCGCGACGGCGTCCTGCGGTCGCGTGACCTCGAGGCGGAACCGGGCGGCCAGGAACTTCCGCTTGAGGTCGCCGGCAGCGCCCACGGCAGCGAGCCGTCCGGCGCGCAGGAAGCCAAACCGGTCGACGAACCGCTCGGCCTCGAGAAGGTGGTGCGAGGTGTACACGATCGTGCGGCCATCGCGGACCATCTCCCGCAGCCGCGCCATGACGACCCGCCGCGTGTCGAGATCGAGCGCGTTGAACGGCTCGTCAAGCACAAGAAGCGGCGAGGGATCCAGCAAGATGCGCGCGATCTCGACCTTCTGCCGCTGGCCCATCGACAGGTGCGAGAGCGGCTTCTCCCGCGGCGGAACGCCCAGCGACGCAAGCGTCTCGCGGCAGGCGGCGCGCGCGCGGCCCGCCGACTCGCCGCGCAGCGCCGCGCAGAACCCGAGGTATGCGTCGGGCTTGAGATGGCCGTCGGGCGTGGGGTTCTCGGGAAGGATCGCCACGCGCGAGCGGACGCGGTCGCGCGCCTGCCGCACGTCAAGTCCGCAGACGACGGCCGTTCCCTCGGAAGGCTCCGTGAGGGCCGTGAGAAGCCGGAGCGTCGTGCTCTTGCCCGCGCCGTTGGGCCCAAAGAGGCCGAAGATCTCACCGCGGGTCACGCGCAAATCGAGCGCGTCCACGGCGCGGCGGCCGCCATAGAGTTTGGACAGTCCCCGCGATTCGACGACAACGTCGGCCACCGCTTTTTCCCCGGCGGCCAAGCGGCGGGGAAACCCATGAACCTGCCGGCGCCTAGCCGTACATGCTCGGCGGGTAGTCCTGCCCCTTGCCCTCGGCCGGCGCCGCCTGCTTCTGCATCATGCGGAGCGTGCGCTCGATGTTCTCCGCCTCCGTGTACAGGGGCTTCACGTCGATCTCGATGTGCTCGAGCAGCGCGTCGATGACCTCGATGACCTTCGCCGCCGCGCGCGCGTCCGGATAGTTCGGGTTTGCCTCGGCGAGGATGCTGATCGTGTCGAAACCGTGCTTCTTGCCGAGGTTGAGGAGGACGCCCGAGACGCCCGTGATGATGCCGTTTCCGAACATGGGCAGCTTGTGCTTGGCAAGAAGCGCCCGCGTGGCGTCCGTGCTGCCAAGCGCGTAGATGGCGACTTCCTCGGGGTTGTCGCCGGCCTGCTCGAGGACGAGCCCCTCCGGGCTGATGATGGTGGTGCAGCCCTTGCGCTGCGCAAACGCGAGGATCGCGTCGGCGATGGGCCGGATGAGCTTGGGCGCGGGCTGGAACTCGCTGATGAAGACGCAGACGCCCTTGCCCGCGTAGATTCGGACGGGGTACATGGGCGTGGCGTTGCGGACGATCGACACCGTGGGGAAGAAGCGGCTGTCCATGATGCCGATCTGCTGCAATTCGAGGACGTCGATGAGGTAGTTTGCCGTGATCGTCGAGACAAGGCCCACGCTCGGGAACCCGTCGATCACCGTGGCGCCCGTGAGGTCGACCTGCGCGAACTCGTGGATCGACAGGTCCGGCTCGTCGTCGGCCATCACGGACGAGAAGGCGGGCCCCCTACGTAAAGGGCGCGGGGCGGTGCCCGATTGCCGCGCGCGCGGTCGCGCGATCGCGCGGCGCTGGCGTGCCGAGCGAAGGATTGAAGGCAGGTTCGCGCGGTGGGCCCGTAGGCCCGCTGGGATGGCCGAGCGGCTAGGCACCAGACTGCAGATCTGGGTCGCGTGGGTTCGAATCCCACTCCCAGCTTTCGCGAGGCGCGATCGGGGGTTCTTGACGAACGGACGAGCGGCCGGGGGCGGTGAACATCAGGCCGCGCGCAGAAGCCAAATGCACTGCTCGTTCCGGCGCCTGTCGTCCATGCCCGGGGGGCTCTTCTTGCATCCGTCCCCAAGGAGGGGATGGACAAGGAACGCTCGACCCGCCGCGTCAAGAGAAACCATGGAGAATTCGTAGACCATGTCGCCCTCGGCGTAGTGCGTTGTGCGCGTTTGCACGCGCGAATCTGCCTCGATCGTCGCCACCACGACGTTCCAAGCGGGGCTTCCCTCGTGCGGCGTTTGGTCCATCCAACCCAACGTCGCGCCGCGGTCGTGGGCGGCAATCCAGGGCCAGAGGAAGCCGCCGGAGGTCCGGTTGGAGGCGACGACGAGGGGCGGACTCCAAGACGCGCCGTCGCTCGACGCGGCCGCGATCACCCCTCCTTCCGCTCTGCTGCCCTCGGCCCACGTCAGCCAAAACGTCCCGTCGGGACTCTGCGTTGCCGTTGGCACGGTGAAAAGACCCAGCGACGACGCGTGCGCCTGCTGAAACTCCCAGGCTTGCAGGTCGCGTGAGGAGAGCAGGCCCACGCGCAGGGCCGGCGGCGAGGGGCCCGCGGACGGCCAGCAAGCGAGCGGGAGATGGACCACCCCGTCGCCGGTGGCAAACGTCCGCCCGGTGGTGCACGTCTCGGGAATGCCCGAGGGCGCCATGGCGACGCGGTACTCCGCCCACGTTTGCCCCCCGTCGGTCGAACGCGCAACCATGGAGAGATGCGCGTTCGCGCAGGAGTACACGCCCAGGGCCTCGATCCGCCGGCAGAAGATGCCGGCCGCGTCGCCGCCGATGTAGGAAAGCAGGAGATCGCCTTCGCGGGCGACGATCCACGGACGGTCGACGATGCCGCCCACGGGCACCGCGGAGACGTACGTGACCTTCCACGTCTGGCCCCGATCCGTCGAAGCCGCCATCGTCACGGAGGCGAGGGTCGCGTAGGCCACGTACCAAGTTCCGTCGGGCGCCACCGCGACGTCGCAGTCCCCGCTTGGGGGATGGTTGGGCGCCGGGTGGACCTCGCGCCACGTCAATCCCCCGTCGTCCGAGGCCCATAGGGGCGAGGGCTTGGTGAAACCTCCATGGCTGCATACAAGCATGACGCCGTCGGCTCCCGCGGCAAGCGACGCCTCGGCGTCACCGCCGATCCCGACGAGCGTACGCTCCGCCGACGGTTCAACCGGAGGGCGCGGCGGCTCACCGGGGCCTTCCGGATAGGATGGTTCGAGCGGGCCCGGCGGGCTGGGAGCGACCGGGTCCGGGGTGCTGGGACGCTCCGCGGTCTGCAAGCATCCCGACAGGAGCAGCGCCATCGCCAGGAACGGCGCTGCCACCGCATGCATGGAGTCGCGAGATGCAGTGCCTTCCCTAAGGGTATTCGTCATGTCCTTTGCCCGATGCCAGGCGGTCACCTCGACACGCAGTCGTCTTTGCCGGCGGATCGCCGCGAAATTCGTGTCCCTCCCTTCGTCCGTTTCCCCCTTCTTCCCGCCTCCCGACAGACGAGCCCTTATAAGCCCGTCCGCCCGGCTTTTCCTTGATGCGCCTTCGCGCGACCCTAGCCGCGCTTCTGTTCCTCGCCACGCTTGCCGCGCCTCCCGTGGGCGGCTTCTCGGAGCAGACGTACGTGGTCACGTTCGCGCAGGAGCCCTCCCCGGTCCAAAGGCTTGAGATCCTCGCCCGCGACCCGGCGGCCGTCTTCTTCACGATCGTCCCGAGCGCCAAGGCGAGCCTCACCGACGCCCAAGCGCGCGACGTGGCGCGCCTTCCCTTCGTCCTGCGCGTGGACCCCGAGCGTCCCGTGGAGAAGCACCTCGATCAGGCCGCGCGCCTCGTGCGGGCGGGAACGGCGATCGAGAGCCTGGGCGCGACGGGCCGCGGCGTCACGGTGGCCGTCGTGGACAGCGGCATCGACACGACGCATCCGGACTTCCCGTGCGTGCTTGCGAACGTGAAGTACGCGCACGGAGCCTGGCACGGAAGCCCCAGCGACCTCGACGGGCACGGTACGCACGTGGCGGGCATCGTGGCCGGGTCCGGCGGCGAGTCAGGCGGCCGGTACCGGGGCGTGGCGCCGGGCGCGTGCCTGGTGGGCCTCGACTTTAGCGTGAGCTTCACCACGACGGCGGCGCTCTCGGCCTTCGACTGGATCCTCACGAACAAGGACCGCTACAACATCCGCGTCGTGAGCAACTCCTGGGGCCGCGCGGAGCGCGACGCGCACTACGACGCCCAGGACCCGCTGCAGCGCGCCATCCAGCGCCTGACGGACGAGGGCATCGTCGTCGTGTTCAGCGCCGGCAACGGGGGCCCGGGCCCAAGCACGCTCTCGAGCGAGGCGCAGAACCCGCACGCGATCACGGTAGGCGGCACGGACAAGGCGGGCGTGCTCGGCTCGTATTCGGGGCGGGGCCCGGCCGTGGGCCGCGACCGCTTGGCGCTCGACTTCATCAAGCCCGACCTCGTCGCGCCCGGCTCCTCGGTCGTGAGCGCGCGGTCGGCCAGCGCGACGGGCGATCCGACCTCGCGAATCGTCCGGGCGCAGCAGGCCGACGCCGTGTCGTCGGCGCGGTATCTTGAACTCTCGGGCACGAGCCAGGCGGCCCCGTTTGTGGCCGGCATCGTGGCCGCCATGCTGGAGGCGAACCCGAGCCTCACGCCCGCGCGCGTGAAGAACATCCTTCGCGAGGCCGCAATCGACCTTGGGCCGCGAGGGCCCGATCCCGAATACGGCTTTGGGCTCGTGGACGGCCGGGACGCGGTCCTGCTGGCGCGGAACCTCCCGGAGGACCACGGCAACGTTCTCGTGGCCGGCGGCGCGGAGGAATGGACGCAGACGGGCACGTTCACGTCCTCGGCGGGCGGCCTTCTTGGCGCCACGCCGGCTTCGGGGGCAGCGCCGTCCACGATCCAGTTCGTGTTCCCGGTGAAGCAGGGCGCCACGCGGGTCACGTTCGACTTCGCGTGGACGAACCCGCAGGGCGTCTTCCAGGTGTACCTCTCCGACGGCGTGGGCACGTTTGGGCCGTGGACCGCGGCCAAGGCCGAGGGCGCAAAGAAGGTCATCAGCGGCGTCAAGCAGGAAGGCGTCCGGCCCGGCATGTGGCAGCTTGTCGCCCGCCCCGTGGGCCCGTTCTCGACCGCCTGGTCGGCGACCTCGACGGTGCTCGTCAAGGAGAACCCCGAGCTTGCGGCAAGCCTCGACCCGCGGTACCGCGAGGAGGACCGCGCGTATGGCTGGATGGAGCGCCTGTCGAATCAGATCGACAACGAGCTGGCACGCGTCGGCCTCGAGATCGACCGGCTGAAGCGGACGCCGGCGCCCGAGCCGTTGCTTGTCGCAGGCGGCGTGGTCCTCGTTGCGCTTGCGCTCGGGCGCCGGCGGCAGGACGCGTGACTCACATTCCCCAGAACGGCCGCTCGGCCTTGCGCTTGATGCCGAGGAACTCGTTCAGCGTCTCCTTCTCGTCGTAGGTGAGCTCCATCGCCTGCAGCGCCTTGGCGTCGGATTCGGGGATGTCCACGTAGAGCACCATCTCGGGGTCGATCTGGCGTCCCACGGTCACGTCGTCGATGGCAAGGGCCACCTCCTGGCCCTGCTTGGCCTCCTTGAGCGTCTCCTGCCCGCTGCGGATCGATGCGATCTCGCCCACGACGCGCCCGTCCTCTCGAAGGAGGCGCTCGCCGGCGCGCACGCTGCCGGCGAGCACGCGCACGCCGACGACGGCGGGCTTGGAGACGCGAAACACGTGGTCTGCAAGGAGCAGGACCTTGCCGGGGTACACGACCTCCGTCCGGCTTTGCGCCTCCAGCTGCGCCTTGCGCTCGTCGCGCCAGGCGACGTAGGCGTCGAGCAGATGGTAGATGACGTTGCCCTCGACGAGCTTCACGTCGCCGGCGGCAAGCTCGGTCTTCGCGTCGGGCAGCGTCTTCACGTGGAAGGCGAGCACGGCCTGGAAGAGGGGGTCCGCGCGTGCCCGCGCGTTCACGACATCGCGGCGGCTCACGTCTCCCACCTCGGCCACCTGGATGGGCACGCCTTTGTTCGAAAGCTCGAAAGCGATGGCTTCGAGGCTGCCGAGGCTGTCGGCCTTGACGGTCACTCCCGCCTCGGCCGTCTCGATGTTGCTCTGCATGGCCTCGCGGACGAGCGCGACCGTCTCGGCAAGCGTGGCGGCCGTGGCCGAGTACAGGGGCGCGCCTGCAAGCGCGCCGTCGAGTCCCGGAGCCGAGAGCTTCACGCCGCTTGCCGCGCGCACGCTCTTCACGCTCGCGAAGCGCTCGGAGGGGTCGCGGATCTCGTCGAGGGGCCGGGGCTTCAGGATCGCGCGCAGCTTGGCGGTGATGGGGCCGGCTCGGCCGCCCACGACGATCGTGTCGCCCTGCCGCAGCGTGCCGCCGTACACGATCGCGTCGAGCGTGGCGCCAAGGCCCCGCTCCTCCTTGACCTCGAGCACGGTGCCCTCCGCTCGGGCGTCCATCGTCGTGGCGAGGCTCTCCTCGAGGAAGCGCTGGGCAAGCCCGATGAGCACGAGCAGGAGGTCGGGAACGCCCTCGCCCGTGTGCGCGGAGAGGGGAACAAGCGCGATCGACTTGCGGAAGTCGGCGATGCGGTCGTACCGGTCGGCGGGCAGATCGATCTCGGAGAACCGGCCGACGATCTCGTAGATCTTCGTGTCGAGCTCTTCCTGGACGCGCGAGAGCTGCCGCTGCAGCGAGGCGAGGAAGGGGCTCCCCTCCTCGGGCTGCCAGCCGTGGAGCCGGTCGATCTTGGTGAGCGCGACGACAAAGGGCGTCTTGTTCTTGCGAAGGATCGAGATGGCCTCCCGCGTCTGGGGCATGAGGCCCTCGTGGACGTCGACGACGAGCACGGCGATGTCGGCAAGCGCTCCGCCGCGGGCGCGCAGCGTCGTGAAGGCTTGGTGGCCGGGCGTATCGATGAACAGGAGCCCCGGCACGCGGAACTCCTTCCCCTTCATGAGGGGCCCGCACAGCCGGCGGATGGCGGGAAGCGGCACCTCCGTGGCGCCGATGTGCTGCGTGATGCGGCCCGCCTCGCGCTCGGCCACGGTCGTGCCGCGGATACGATCGAGGAGGCTCGTCTTGCCGTGGTCGACGTGCCCCAGGACGGACACGATGGGCTGGCGGGTCTCCGTTGCCGGCGCAGGAGGGGTGGGCGCCGGCGCGGGCGCCTCGCCGGCCTTCGCCTCGCCCTCGGCGGAAGGCTCGCCCATGGGCCGGACAGCCGGGACGGGCTACTTCACGTTTGCGCCGGGACCGCGCTTGGACTTGGCGCGCCAGAGCACGACCGTGTTGCCACGCACCTCGACGACCTCGGCGCGGGCGCCCGTCGCCAGGCTATCGGCAAGCTCCTGCCGCTGCGCGCCCTCGCGCGCCGACTTGAGGAACCTCACCTTCACGAGCTCCGAGCGGGAAAGGCGCGCCTCGAGCTCCGCCAGGACGCCGGGCGTGACGCCGGACTTGCCGACGGACACGTTCGCCTCGAGCTTCTGCGCAAGGGCGGCAAGCGCGCGCCGCTCACGCGCGTCCATGGAAACCCTCCTTGGTGGCGCGGGCGCGGCGCCGCGCGGGGGGACCGACCCCGAACCGGCGGATCGCGCCGCACGAGGGGCAGGTGGCCACGACGCGCCGGGAGCGGATCCGCACGCGGGCCTGCCCGGGAAGCCAGTACGCGTTGCATTCCTTGCAGTGACGGCGCGAGAGCTCGCGCGGCAGGCGGACGAGGTAGCGCGTGCCAAGCCGCCGGGCCAACAAGACGTAGCGGCGCGCGCGCTCGGCGTCGCCGGCTCGGGCGCGCGCCTCGGCCAAGACGAACAGTTCTCCGATGCGGGCCCGCGCGCGCTCGCGCTCGAGCCCCTTGTCCCGGCGTCGGGGCATGGCCCCCGCAATGCAGGAGGGTGCCAAAAAGCTAGGTCTCGAGGTAATCCAGGTCCTTTCCGTGCGTTTCGGGCAGGCTCCGCAAGGCGACGAGCGAAACGAGCAGGCAGGCCGCGCCGACGGCCATCGCGCTGCGCCAGAGGCCCAGCAGGGGCGCCAGAGCCGAGAAGGCAAGCGTGATGGGCACCACCGAGCCCCGAATGAAGTTGGGGACGGTCGTGGCGACCGTTGCGCGGAGGTTCGTCCCGAACTGCTCGGCGGCGATCGTGATGAAGACCGTCCAGTAGCCGGCGGCAAGGCCCATGGCCGCGCACAGGCCGTAGAAGGCGGCGGGGCTCTGCCCGCGCGCAAGCAGCGTGGCAAATACCGTGGCCGCCGTGAGCCCGAGCGCGACAAACACGGTCCACCAGCGAGAGCGGAGGCGTTGGCTTGCGGCGCCCAGCCCAAAGCCGCCCACGGCCAGGCCCACGTAGCACCACAGGATCGCGTCCCCCGCGGAAACGGGTCCCGTGACGCGAAGCTCCGTCGACAGCTCGGGCGAGAAGGTCACCACGACGCCAACGACAAACCAGATGGGAAGCCCCACGAGGACGCACGCCGCGTATCGGGCCAGGCGCTCGGGATGCCCAAACAGGAGCCGGAGGTCCCCCTTGCGGGCGTCCGAACGCTCGACCGAGCGCCAGAGACCGGATTCGACGAGCTTGAACCGCACCACAAGCAGCACGAGCCCCATGCCGCCGCCGACGAGATAGGCCACCTGCCAGGCGAACGCGCCTCCCACGATGGCCGCGGCGACCGCTCCCAGGATGCCCACGCCGCCCACGACCGCCGTGCCGTAGCCGCGCGCGTTGGCGGGCAGCGTCTCGGCGACAAGCGTGACGGCGGCGCCAAGTTCCCCGGCGAGCCCCACGCCGGCCACGAAGCGCAGGACGGCGTAGGTCTCCACGTCCGTCACGAAGGCGTTGGCGATGTTGGCGACCGAATACAGCGCGATCGAGCCAAAGAGGACGGAAACCCGGCCCCGCCGGTCCCCGAGCACGCCCCAGAGGATGCCGCCCAGAAGAAGCCCGATCATCTGCGCGTTGAGGAGGAGCACGCCCACGGGCAGAAGGTCCGCGTCGGCGACGCCGATGGCGCGCAAGCTCTGGACGCGGACGATGCTGAAAAGGAGCAGGTCGTAGATGTCGACGAAGTACCCGAGCGCACCCACGACGACGGCCCGGTTGACGACCACGCGCCAGGCGGCCGCAGGCTCCGCAGGCGCCGCTTGGGGCCTTCGCAGGACCGCCTCCACGCGGGCGCATGCTCCTTGGAGGATTTGAGCCCGCGGGCCGGAAGGGGAGACGCCTGGCACCGGAAGCTCACCGCGGCGTCGGCGCGTAGGCCACGGCGGCCGCGTTTCCGCGGACGCGGCCCGATGACGACCCGCCGCGCCCCCGGGCGCGGAAAAAATAGATAATGAGTCAGGGCTACTTCCCCCCATGGCGAGGCTGATTCTCCCGGTTCTAGCGACGGCCGGCCTGGTCCTGGCGGGCTGTCTTGGCCCCGATTCGGGCGCCTTGCTCGACCCCCAAGTGACCGACGCGTTGCCCTTGGACATCGATCTTGAGGTCACCGACGCGATGGCCTTCGCCTTGTCGGCGGTGCTTCCTGCCGTGCACTTCGGGCATGGCCTTTACGAGCCCACGATCGACGTTTCGAGCTCGGGCGTGATCTACATCAGCGCCCACACGACGGGCATCGACACCACCGGCGCGCCCGCGTTCTTCAGCAGCGACGACGGCAAGACGTGGAGACAGCTTCCCTTTGCATCGAGCGCCCGGGTGCCCGAGCCGTTGCACGGCGGGACCCCTCCGCCCAGCGACGAGATCTTCATCGTCGCGGGCGACGACGGGCAGGCTTGGGGCGTCGACATCACGCTTGCCACGTTCCCGGTGAACGGCTGGTGCGACGACGGCGCCCGCCACTGCTACCACAATCCCAACGCGTACGACATGGTTCAAGCGCAGACCTCGCGCGCCGCCGCGCTCACGGGCCAGGATCGCTCGTGCAGCGTCGCGAACCTCAACGACCGGCCATGGGCCGCCTACGCCAACGGGAAGCTCCTCATGGTCAACAACGCCGGAGGCGGGCCGGTCCAGATCGGCGTGCTCAAGGTTCCGCCGGCTCGGTACGTGGACGTCTGGAACCCGCTCGACGGGCCCGTGTGGAACCTGTGCGCCGGCGACGGCGGCGGCTTCATCCCCGGGATTCCGGACATGCGCGCGGACCACTTCTTCGCCGCGCCCCAGCGCCAGGGCAAGATGTTCGTGGTCGTGACGGGCAACGCGGCAAACGTCATGGACGTCCAGCAGCGCCCCGTGTTCGAAAACGCCCACACGTCCATTTCGGAGATCAGCAACTACGGCCTGGTCGCCTTCGACGCGGAAGGCACGATGTACGTCGTCGCCATGAGCAACGAAGCCGCCACGCCCGGCCCCGGCTCCGGCGGCATCCAGATCGCCATCAGCAAGGACGACGGGCATACCTTCGTCGAGCGAACGATCCGATTCGACCGGCCCGTGAGCTCGGTCTACATCGACGGCAACAAGCGCGGCCCAGGCGCCGTCCTCAATTGGGGGCTCACGGACACGGTGGACGGCCCCACCGACTGGTACCTCGGGCACCTCCTCGCCGGAGCCGACGGAAGCCCGATCGTCCGCGAAGCTTCGCTCGTCCTCAAGGACGGCCCGGCCGCCTCCCGTCACGTCCAGGGTGCCGCCGTCGGCCCCGACGGGCGCGCCTACATGGTCTTGTCCGCCGTCCACGGCAACGACCTGCAGGACTCGCTCTCGCGCGTGGGAACGACGCCGCTTGCCGTCGCCGTGCAGCAGGATGGGCCCAGGCTGCCGATCACGATCGAGGCGCTGGCAGGGGCGATAGGCGCGAGAACTCGGTGACGCGCCCAAGCGTCGAGGAGTGCTCCCGCCGGGATTCGGCTCACGTTGGTGCCCGGCGCCTTCGTCGCCGACCAACGCTCGGACTTCGATGACTCCGCTCGTTGCGCCCTTCGGGCGCAACCTCGCTCGTCATCTCGTCAAATCCCGGCGCAGCGATCGCGCGGTCGCTTTGCGACCGCGCAAGTGCTCCCGCCGGGATTTGAACCCGAGTCGCAGGCTCGAAAGGCCAGCATGATTGACCGGACTACACTACGGGAGCATGGGGTGGGGGGAGTAGAGGGGGGAGGGCCCGAAAGCCCTCCCCCCTCTTCCCTCCGCGAACGCAATCGGCACCGTCTCGCGCGCGCCTTCGCGGTCCACCGTTCGAACTCGCGCACGACGGGCGGCCGATTAAGCCTTTTCGTCGGTGGGTCGAGCGGCCGCCGCGCGGGAAGTTAGGCGGCGGGCGCCCGACGCGAGGACCGCCGAAGGCAGGCCGAGCGAGGGCGGGCATCGCCGCCTTTGGATGACAACCTTTTCAGCGAGGCGGCCGCGAAGCACCCAGGGCGAGCGGCCGCCGAGCGGGAAAGGTTTCACGCGCACGGCAGGATTTGAACCTGCGCCGGACGTGAGCCCGAGTAGATCTCGAGTCTACCGCCGTGGACCGCTTGGCTACGTGCGCATGGAAGGGGGAGCCCGAGGGGGAAGGCCGAAACCTTCCCCCTCGGTTCCTCCAAAGTCGAACCAACCGGGGTACGTTCGTCCCGGGAGCGAAGCCGTATTTTGGGGGTCCTCCATAACCCCTTCGGTGTCCACGGTCCGGGTGCGATGGAGGAGGCTGGGGCCCGATCGGGGACAAGGGGAGGTCACGCTGCCCGCAGGCGCGCGCGTGGAGGACGTCCTGCGGGCGGTGGGCGACCATCCCGAGACCGTGCTTGCGGCCCTGGACGGCGTCGTCGTGCCGCACGACACGCCCATGGCCGACGGCGACGAGCTTCAGATCACGCGCGTCGTCACGGGCGGATCGGCGGACGTGCGGCGGGCCTTCCACGCGACCCTGGAAGACCTGCCCGCGCTTGTTTCCCGCACGAAGGGGACGCAAATGGCCTACCGCCGCCTGGCCGACGAGCTTGCGCTCGATCACGCGGACAACCTCCGCAACCCACACGATTGGGCCATCTACGCATTCCATGCCGGCCTCGTCGCGCGGCTCGTTCCCGGCCAAGGTCGCGTGCTCGACTGGGGCGGGTACTACGGCCACGTGACCGCCACGTTGCACGCGCTTGGGGTCCGCGGCGCCGCGAACTATCTGCTGCACGTCCCGCCGCGCTACGAACCCGTCGCGCAGAAGCTTGCCATCCCAACCCTCCTCGGAAGCGATCCAAACCGTCTCTCCGTGCCCGACGCAAGCCAGGACGCCTGGATCTCCTCGGGCGTCTTCGAACACGTCTGGGAGGACGGCGTGGGCGACGAGGCGACCATCCTCGCCGACGTCTTCCGCGTCCTGCGCCCGGGCGGCCTCGCGTTCCTCTGGAACCTGCCCACCACCTTTGCCCCTGGCGACCTTGCGGGCAAGGTGCGCGGGCGCTGGTACCACGAACGGCGCTTTGGCGCCAGGGAGATACGGTCCTTGCTGCAGGCGGCCGGCTTCTCCGTGCTTGCGCACTGGCGATACGGCGGCACGCCGCTTGGGCTCCTCCTCAAGCGCCTCGCAGCCGACCCGGCGCGAACGTTCCAGTGGGATCGCGCGGCCGCGAGCCTTCCTCCGCTCGGCTGGGCCGCCAACAACCACGCGCTCGTGGCGCGGAAGCCATCCACCGCCGATTGAGCCGCAACCCTAAGGACTCGCGCGCGCCCGTGAACGGCTTCGTGAAGCCCATGGTCGACGACGAGTCTGCGACCCGCCGCCCGCCGAACCGTCCCGAGGCGACCCGCTCCGACGCAAGCGCGCTCGAGAAAGGCCTCGCCGCCGTCGAAGGCGCGGCGGAAGGCTTCGCCGAGCAAGCGCGCGAAGGCGACCTTGCCCGTCACACCTCGCGCGCCGCCGACCAGGCGGCCCAGACCGTGCGCCAGGCGCAAGAAGGAATGGGTACCGCAGACGTCCTTTCCCCCGATGCACTCTCCCGCGCGGGCGACGCCGTGCGCAGCAGCGTTGCGCAGGCGCCCGGGATCGCCGAGGCGGCACGCGAAGCACGCGCAACGCCGGGCATCGTCGGCGACGAGGTCCGACGCGTCATCGACGACGTTCGCAGGGAGGTTGCCAAGACGGTGGGCGGCATCGTGGCCGCGGCCGTGCTCGCCGTCTTTGCGCTGGGCTTCCTCGCCCTTGCCATCGCGGCGCACCTCAACGCGCAATGGGGCGTTCCCTGGGGGCACGTTGCGGTGGGTCTCACGTTTGCCATCCTCGCGGCCATGGCGGGGGCCGTCGCGTACCAAGCGGCCACCTCCATTCGCCGGGAGGCCGACGAGGGCTTCGAGCGCGTGGCCCGCACGACCGGCGAGCGCGCGCAAGCGATCGCTCGCCCGCTGGCCCGGCCGCGCCGCGAGCCGTAGACGAAGAGGAGTGGAACCATGG